>Ga0123338_10004434_pt1 | contig 12269 bp, 11 predicted proteins | sample grotaG_FD_89793 | JGI IMG/M metagenome (GOLD analysis project Ga0123338, IMG submission 89793) | Glacier valley bacterial and archeal communities from Borup Fiord, Nunavut, Canada, to study Microbial Dark Matter (Phase II) -... | ecosystem: Environmental > Aquatic > Freshwater > Ice > Glacier ... | reverse complement strand
CCAATTACTAGAACATCTTTTACAGAGTTCATAACGCAGCGTAACAACGAGTCCTTCTGCGATGCTTATAATCGTCTGACCGAAGATTATACCGAAACATTAGATAAATTGGAAATCGTAAGAAACGAATCACCGAATATGTATAAGCAAATTCTTAATATGGGTAAACCAAAGGCTGTATATGATTCATTTAACGGACTGAAATCTTTTTTGCAAAAAAATCAAGATTAAAGGAAGGTAGTGAGGCTATGTCAACTTCAAAACGTTTATCCAATGTCCTTGCCTCCTCCAAGGTTTTACACTTTGATGAATCCTCTCGAATTGTAATTATGAGCGACTGCCATCGAGGAGATGGCAGTTGGGGAGATAATTTTTCCAATAACCAAAATTTGTTTTTTGCAGCTCTAACTTACTATTATGAAAATGGATACTCCTATATAGAACTTGGAGACGGTGATGAATTATGGGAGGACAGAAACATCCAGGATATCATTGGTGCACACAGTGATGTTTTTTGGCTTATGTCACTGTTCTATCAGGCCGGGCGGTTCCACATGCTTTATGGGAATCATGATATTGTGAAAAAAGACCCAAAGTATACGCGTACGAAATGTGATTCCTTTTATTGTGATAGTATAAATTCTAATTTAAAACTTTTTCCGGATATTGAAATTACAGAAGGTTTAATACTGAAATATAGAAATACTGATCATCAGATTTTACTTGCCCATGGGCATCAAGGAGATACTTTAAACGATACCCTATGGAAAATAGCTAGGTTTTTGGTGCGTTATTTTTGGAGACCATTGGAATTAATGGGAATAAAAGACCCTACCAGTGCTGCCAAAAATAACCATGTCAAGAATACGATTGAGAAAAATCTGATGGATTGGACAAAGAAGGAAAACCAAATCCTAATTACCGGCCATACTCATCGTGCAGTGTTTCCAAAGGTAGGAGAACCGTTATACTTTAATGATGGAAGTTGCGTTCATCCAAGATGCATCACCGGCATTGAAATCAGAAACGGAATGATATCCTTGGTAAAATGGGCAATCATGACGAAGCCGGATCGAACCCTCTTTGTAGGCCGTGAGTATTTGGAGGGCCCAATAAGTCTCTTCCATTACTTTAATTCTACAATAAATGCATCATAAGAAGCATATGAGATTGTCTGCAATGGCAGCCAACTCATTAACAAGATGAATTGGTAGTGAATTCTGCATAGAAGAATTCATTATTCACATTATCATGGATTAATAATTGAATCAAATGGACTTTCCTTATAGTTAATTTTTGTATAAACTTGCAAGGACAGTCCATTATTTATGACAAGTAAATTACTAGCTTTCATATTTTATCAGTTGTTTAATCCTTTTTCCGACGAACAGAATATCCGAATTTGCCTAATAATTCTCCAAGCCCATAGTATTCACCATGAGAATAAACGATTAGATTTGATTGATTCAAATTAAATTTTCCGGATGCATCCATGTATTTTTTATCAACAGCTACGCTTACCACTTCTGCAAGAAACAGATCATGACTTCCCAGAGGAATAATATCCTTTACGATACATTCCATATTTACTGGACTCTCACCGATTAACGGAGCTGCAACAATATTTCCCTTCATGGGTGTCAACTTCATTTCCTTAAACTTATCTACTGACCTTCCTGATCTTACTCCGCAGAAATCTGCTTTTTTTAATAATTCCTTTGTAACCAGATTAATTACAAACTCCTTGCTTGTTTTTATAATGTCATAAGAATATCGTTCTTTCCTGATGGAAACTGTCACCATGGGCGGACTACTGCAGACTGTTCCCGTCCACGCAACTGTTATAATATTCGGTAGTTGTCCATCGCTTGCGCAGCTGATCATTACTGCTGGAATCGGGTATAACATATTACCGGGTCTCCAAAACTCCTTTTCCATAATAAACCGCTCCTTCTCTTTCTATCGTTGCAATCCCCATTGTAGTGGTTAGTGAATTACCTGTCAATGAAGGAATCGAAATAATTAAAGTATAAAAACAACTTTATTAACCATAATATAGTTTGATATGCAACGTTTTTGTAAATTACAAATATAATGTTAAAATATTGTTAATGTTGCAATTACAAACTAGTTTTAAGAAGGGAGAATGTTCATGAAAGCATCGGTTGACCAGGATGGTTGCATTAGCTGTGGTTTATGTATTGATGTATGTCCGAAGGTTTTTAGCTATAATGAAAATGAGGTTTCTCAAGCAATTGAAGGTGACATTCCTGCAGATTGCATGGAAACTGCTGAGGAAGCACGCGATGGCTGTCCTGTTAGTGTCATTGATCTTACGGAATGAATTCGTAACAGCCGAATTTGTAATGAATTTGGCTGTGCCGAATTCATTTAATCAACTATTATAAATTAAGAGACCATCCGATTTGGGGCAAACAAAACGTAATGGTCTCTTTCTTTTATTGTTTAAAGAGCATCCGGAATGTTTTGATGTTCTTGATTAAGAATTGCATTTTCAACAGATTACTCCACACTTTTTAAGGACTCTACCATATTAATTTTTTTCAACTTAAAGAACATTACGAAATTAACAATTGCGGAAAAAAGAAATGTTAACAGAATACTATACATATAGCTTGAGAAATCTATATTTCTGCCAAACATGACCAAGTCAATTTCTACTGTTAAAATGACAAACCGATGCAGTATTATTCCAAATATAACTCCGAAGGCAGCACCAATTATGGTAAGTATTATATTCTCACGGTAAACGTAAGCTGCTAATTCGTTATTATAAAAACCCAAGACTTTAATCGTAGCCAATTCCCGTCTTCGCTCATTGATATTAATGTTATTTAAATTGTATAGTACAACAAAGGCTAAGGCACCGGCTGCAATAATGAGTACCCATACCACAATATTTAAGCTTACCAGAACATTATCCAGAAGGTTTCTTAAATAGCTAATATAGAATATTCCAGAGGTTGAAGGTAATTCTAATAATTCATTTCCTACCTGAAGTTCTTCCTCCTGGCTAACCCCAGGCATCATAAGAAAAAACTCGTTGTAGACAACTTTGTCTGCAAATAATTTTTCATATAAGGAGGGATCCATATATACGTAATGGCTCATATAATTCTCACATATAGCAGATACACCAACCAACGCCTTCTTATCTCCATCCTTTATTGTGATGTAATCTCCGACTTTTGCACCGATTTTTTTTGCAATCTGTTCTGTTAAAATTACGCCACTTTCATCGAGTTTATATGCTGTGTGCCCCACCCGGCTACGGAATACGATGAAATCTCTAATTTTCGTACTATCTTCCGGAACAATCATAGTAATACTTTTTTCTATACCTTCGAAGCTGATATCTACTATGTTTTCGTTCACTTTCAACGAAGATTGAATGAGGTCATTCGTATTTAGTAAAGTCTTAATCTCAAAAATCTGCTCAGGATCAGCTTCTTGATTAATACTAACGGATGCGTCATAAAGCATGATTTCATCAAATTGTCTGGTATAAATGACAAATATGGAATCCTTGAGTCCAAACCCAACCAGCAATAGCGCCATACAGCCTCCGATACCAAAAAGAGTCATGAAAAATCGTTTTTTATAACGCAGAAGATTTCTGATTGTAGCTTTCCAGGTGAAGGTTAATCTCTTCCAAATCCACGGGATGCGTTCTAATATTACGCGTTTTCCATTTTTGGGAGCTTCCGGGCGCATAAGCACAGCCGGTTTTGCCATTAACTCTTTATAACAGGATAGAAAGGTTGCAATTTCCACACATAGGACCGCTAATATTGCTGCTAGTGCAGCATAATAGGTATTAAATGGAGTAATGACCTCAGGAATGTTTCGATATAATATCTGGTACGCTGTAATAATAGTCAGAGGTAAAACCTTTAATCCGATGATAGAACCAATCACACTGCCTCCCAGTGTAGCAAGAAGAGCATACAGGATATATTTCATGGCAATTGATTTTTTAGAGTATCCCAATGCCTTTAGGATACCGATCTGTGTCCGCTCTTCCTCTACCATTCTTGTCATAGTCGTTAAACTAATCAGTGCTGCTACTAAGAAAAATATGACAGGAAAAACCTCTCCAATTGCACCAATCCTGTCAGCATTTTGCTCATATTCCACATATGCCGCAATACTTCCCCTGTCTAGGACATACCAGACCGGAGCCTCTAAGTTCTCAAGCTCCATCCCTTGCGTAGCAATCTTATCTTCTACTTCAGCAAATTTCTTCTCGGAATTAACTTTAGCTTCGTTTAACTTATCGATTGCTACCTGCAAATCAGCTTCACTCATAGGAAGCAGTTGTAAAGAAGCCCTCGCTTCTTCTGACTTTACCTCTGCTTCAATTCTTGCCTCTTTAAGCTCCTGTCTGGATTTTTCAATCTCACTATCAGCTTTCTGATAAATATCATCGTATCTCTTTTTACTTTGTGTTGCGGCAATTCCTTTAATACTTTCTACGACGTCATTAATACGCATATCATAAGTGTCGGTATATGCTGTTAGCTCTTTGGCTCCCTCTGCAGACACATACACTCCGGTATAAACTTCAGGAACAAAAACATCAGGAAGCGCCACAATAAAACTGTCTACTTCACCGGTTCCAATATCCGAGCTACCCCTTTGGAAGGATAAATAGTAAGAGGTAGTACCGATGCCTACAATAATAAATTCATCTCTTTTGAGGGTATCTGAAAGATTGGTCCCGTTTCCTGAGATTACCTTAATATTGTCACCTATACTTAAGCCAGTAGATTCTATAAAAAACGGATCTACCAGAACCTCCTGCTCTGTCTCCGGCATTCTTCCCTTTTGTACAGTAATTTTATTTAATTTATTGGTGGCTGACATGACTTCAATTACAAGCTCATTTCCTTTGTTTTTACATACTACATGCGTAGAATATGTAGGTTCTACTTCTTTCACTCCAGTAAGTTTTGAAATAGCTTCTACATCCTCATCTGTAATGCCTAAAGTACTTAATACACGGATGTCCATTAAATTACTATCATCATAATAGGAGTCCGCAGTAATAATCATATCGGGGTTGGTGGCACGAAGACCTGCAAAAAAGGCCACCCCCAAAGCGACAATTAAAAAGATAGATAAAAAACGATTTAAGCTTGTTTTTATTTCCATAAAAAAGTCTTTCCATAATGCCTTATTTTTCATATCCGATGCCTACCATTCTATGCTTTCAACCGCTGTCGGGTTATCATTCATTGTGATTTTGGATACCTTTCCATTCTTGATCTTGATTACCCTATCTGCCATCGGAGTTAATGCCGTATTATGCGTGATCACGATAACCGTCATTTTACGTTCCCTACAGGTATCTTGTAAAAGCTTTAAAATAGCCTTACCGGTAAGGTAGTCAAGTGCTCCCGTGGGTTCATCACACAGAAGCAGCTTCGGATTTTTTGCAAGCGCCCTGGCTATCGCAACTCTTTGCTGCTCACCACCGGATAACTGCGCCGGGAAATTATATATTCTCTCCTCCAGTCCAACTTCCTTCAAAACCAATTCTGCATCCAGCGAACTCTTACAGATTTGGGAAGCCAGCTCCACATTTTCTTTGGCAGTAAGGTTCTGTACCAAATTATAGAATTGAAATACAAAACCGATATCATCTCTACGATATTTGGTCAGCTGTCTTTCATTAAACCCTGCGATATCAGTGCCATTTACTGAAATCTTACCCTCAGAGGCAGTATCCATACCTCCTAATATATTTAAAACCGTAGTTTTTCCTGCACCGCTCGGTCCAACAATCACTACAAATTCGCCCTCCTCAATGGTAAATTCAATCCCATCCAAGGCATCAATTACTACCTCTCCCATATGATAAACTTTTCTTACATTGTCTAATTTAATAAAGTCCTTCATGAAATTACCCTCATCTTTTCTGTCGTATTCCCTATTCTATTCTCAATTACCATTTGTTACAAGTAAACATATCTAAATAAATTATAAAAATTTTATGTTATAAAACGGGATTAAATTGCTCGAGTTTATTTATTATGTTATTCATATTTTAGATTATTTTGCAGATGCTATATGAAGTATTCCCTGTAGTTACATTTGTAATGTATACAAAATATTTCATATAATAAACTTGATTATTAGGAGGTATCTCTCATGGATTTGATTAAAATAGCTTTTACTGCCTTTGGTTCTTTAGTTTCCTTATTTGTTCTTACGAAATTAATGGGAAATCGTGAAATGTCACAGTTAAGTATGTTTGACTACGTCAGTAGTATTGCCCTTGGATCTATCGCAGGTGAAATGGCTGTCATGTCAACAGACAGTTTTTTGGAGCCCTTAGTTGCAATGGTTGTGTTCAGTTTATTTACTATGTTTATTTCCTTCATAACTTGTAAGTCCATTAAGCTAAGAAGATTTTTTGAAGGCCAAGCATTGCTTCTATATCAAAACGGTAAAATATATGATAAAAATTTATTAAAGTCAAAACTAGATCTTGATGAATTTCTGGCCTCCTGCAGGTTAAGCGGCTATTATGACTTAGAAGAAATCCATTCTGTATTTCTAGAGACAAATGGTACGATTAGTATCCTGCCAAAAGCGGGAAACCGACCTGTAACCCCCTCCGATTTAAATATAAGCCCAACTCAATCTGTGCCATTAGCAAATGTCATCATTGATGGTAAAATCATGAATGATAATTTAAAGAGTACCGGAAAGAATGAAAAATGGTTGGAAAAGCAACTTCAGGCGCAAGGTATTAAGGATAAAAAAGAAGTATTTCTTGCCACCTTTGATTCAAGCAGCGATAAAATAAATGTATATAAAAAATTAAATAAAAAAATGACTAGGGACATATTTGAATGATTTATTTGATAGAAAATGAATCAAATCGAAATAATTAAAGGTACCTTACCTGCATAGGTTATAGATACGGTGAAAAAATCATAAAATGTTACAAGTTTTTATTTCAAGGAAGTATTTCAAAATGATTCATAAATTCAAAGTTAGACATATCATTCTATGTGAGGTTATTGTATTAGTTATTTTTACTTCGATTATTATTAAGCAAAATATTGATCAAGAAGCCGCCATCTACGCATCCATGTATGATACTGAAAAGGATTATATTAAATGGGTAAGCTTTGATGTATCTTGTAAGGCATTGGATAAAGCGTATCAATATGATGTGAAATCACAATCCGAGGAGGTAAAACTAAATTGGATTGAGTTATTGGCATACCTGGGTGCAAAATACGGAGGTGATTTTTCCAGATTTAAAGAAAAACATTTGACAGAATTGGTAAATAAGCTAACAAACAAGGAAGAATCCATGGATTCACTTACAAAGGATTCAAAATATTATAAGTATTATTTAGAAGCCTATACCGCTGTCCTTAGCGGTATGGTTGGTACATATAAAATAGAAGTGGAGGACGAAACTGCTCCCGGTGGGAAGAGATGGGAAGAAAAATACGGACTTAAAGTGTTTTTACCGATTGCAAAATTCTATCCATATAGTCACTTTGATGATTTTGGAGTATCAAGAAGCTATGGCTATAAGAGAAAGCATTTGGGACATGATATGATGGGTCAGGTTGGGACTCCAATTATTGCCGTAGAATCTGGGTACGTCGAAGCCCTAGGTTGGAACCAATATGGTGGCTGGCGTATCGGAATCCGAAGCTTTGATCGAAAGCGTTATTATTACTATGCCCATCTACGTAAAAATTTCCCCTATAATAAGTCCCTGGAAGTAGGCAGTATCGTCCAAGCCGGAGATGTAATCGGTTATCTCGGTCGGACCGGTTATAGTACCTCGGAAAATGCCAACAACCTCCAAACCTCACATCTTCATTTTGGTCTCCAATTAATATTTGATGAATCGCAAAAAGAAAGTGTCAATGAAATCTGGATTGATTGTTATGATTTAATTCTCTTCTTACACCGCAACCGGTCAACGACGATAAAGGATCCAGAGACAAAAGAATACAGTAGGGTATATCAATACATAGATCCAGTCGCTCAACATTATATTTATCATAGTATCTATCAATATAATGAAGAGGAGTTTAAAATCCATATCTATGAATAGCAGATATCCTTAGAATTGTTTTTGAATTTTCTTTCTCCTGAGTAAACAAACAATTGTAAGTAGTATCGGTATGATATATTGAAAAATTAAATTTAAGTTTAAAATGATATATCGATATAAAAAGTTAAATTCAAATTGAGTACTACTTACATAATAGGTCAAATAAAAGATAATTATGGTTAATGGGACAGCTAAAAATTGATACTGTTTTAGATTGAATAGCCACTGGAAGCATCGCAGCAGAAGCCATGATAAAATACAGATTGATATAAAATCAGAGAGCACACAAATAATAGTTACCAGCACTTCAAACCGCTCAAATATATTAAAAAATGATATACTTTTCACTGTAATATAAAATGGAAATGCTAAATTAGCAGTCAAATCTGCTCCTGTGATTCCAAAGGTAAAAATTGTGATAACAAAAGTCAGCACCGAAAAAACCAGTGCTCCAGACCATAGCTTGTTCCTCTGGTTCTTTGTTATGGTAATCCCGAATTTATCTGCGAAAAATAATACTATGATAATGTTACCGCCAACTGCTATTACATTTTTGGAAGCAAGTATTGTTGAGGGGAGCTTAATCGTAGATACAGGGAGCAAGTAATCCGTTCTTAACCTAGTCAAAGCACAAATGAACAATACCGTAATTAAAAATAAAATTGGTCCTAACGTAAATTCCGAAAAGCGGAAAATTGTCTTGATGCCGCGTAACAAGGCATAATAAACCAGTAAAATCAATATGATCATAAAAAAATCAGACCTGGTTTGCGGCATTAAGGTAAATTGCAGAGTTAAAGCGTAAATATTTATTTTTGCAGTAATAGATAGTAGTATCCATAACAGGTAGAAGAAAATAATGATTTTAGCAAGGAACTTTCCAACTAGTTGGACCATAATTTCATAAATGTTTAGGCCGGGAAACGTCTTAATCAAAACCATTACGATGGCTGTAATGAAGAATATGGCTATGGTAGACCAAATCGGACTCAAATATCCACTTCTGCCTGCCTCGGCTGCAAGTGCAGTTGGAATCTGTCTTAAAATCGGTGATAATGAAATAAACAGATACATAAATGCAATTTGTCGTAGTGTCACTTCTCTATTCGTTTGAATCACCTCACTTCATATATTTTTCCAAATATAATGTTAAGCTTGGTAAATAAGGATTAATAATATAAATAATCCCTAGAACAAGCCCAATAATTGATAAGAATAAAAATAATACCAGATTCCTTTTTGAACTAAGTAGTTGCTCTTTTCGTTTTATAAAAGTATACCCGATCGTAAGTGCAAATACATATATCATTCCTGCTCCCCTCCACGTGCAAACGCATTCTTCTAAATGTCTCGAGCTCTGCTCGGAAAGAGAATGCAAACGCATTCTTCTAAATGTCTCGAGCTCTGCTCGGAAAGAGAATGCAAACGCATTCTCCTAAACGTCTCGAGCTCTGCTCGAGACATTGCCTAAATACAAAATGAATTTGGTAACAAATTCACTAATCAAGAATAAAAGATTTTACAATTTTAGAATTTAAAACATATTCATATTCAATATCAAGAATATTTTCTGACCAATCCGCCTCAAGGTTTCTCCAATCCTTGGCATGTTGATTTTCTATTAAACGTGCAAATTGCAGAATGTCTATTCCTGTAGCAGTTGTATAATTCACGGCTTTTTCAACAATTCCTTTTACAAATTTATTTTGTCTTTCAGTAAGCTCTAAAAGCACTTCCGGTGAAAAGATATTTTCTTCGGTAATCACTTCATTGATCATCGTTTCAAAATTTATCTTTATTGTAATTTTAATATTTTTATTATCAAGCTCGGATTTTAAATTCGTATCTGAGTATGAAATTGATAAATCAGCCTGATCTTCCAGATAAATAGGGTAGGTCCGAATGATATTTTTTATAAAGTCAACTCCGCTTGATGTCTCTGAATCCAAATAATCCTTTAGTTTTAATTGGTCAAATACGGCATAGCCCTCAATCAAAAAAATTTTCTCCTCTGCTATCAAATAAGGAATAAGAATACCGGAATATTTCTGTTTCATTTCATTCAAAATATTAACAAGATTATTATCATTTCTTGTAACAATCTGCTTCTGCTTTTGTTTGATTGTTTCCAAATCTTCGTGAATTAACTGTTTGTTCTCTATACCTTTATTAATAAAATCAGCCGCTTTTTCATCCTTTATAATATAGACAAGCGATTCCATCTTAATTGTCTGATCACGGGATAAGAAATCCAAGCATAGCTTAAGTCCTGTTTCTGCTGCTCTATCTCCAATCAGAAAAAATCCTGTCTGAGCTAAAGTAATTGCCTTTCTATTTTTTAATACCAAATCTTCATACGCTTCATACGGAGTTTTTCCGGTGCCATTTGATACCTCTTCGATTGCGGATTCCCCCTGTGGGTCAGTTCCTCCCCCCGTACTGTAGAGCGCGCTCAAGGTATACTCATTATCCGAAAAATCAATCCCTAGTACATGAATGAAATTAATTTCATCAATTTCTTTGCGATTCATATCATGGGAACAACCACATAATAAAAAAGGAATCAGTAACAAAATAATCTTTTTCATTTATAATTCTCTTTTCCTTATTAATTTTGTTTCTCTCGATTTTCCGGAACAATTTTATTAGGACGCTTCCTAAAATATTTGATTGGAAAACGAAATAATGTATCTTTATGATTGCCAGCTTCCACATCGACAAAGGGAGACATATAGGCTACCCCGTAATTATCTAGGCTGCATAAATGAGTTATGAAAATAATTAATCCCACGACTAAACCAAAAAAGCCACCAATTGAGGCTAAGATTGCAAGTAAAAACCTAGACAAGCGAATTCCACTGCTTAAATCCTGATTTGGCATAATAAATCCTGATATTCCTGCTATTGAAACAATGACAACTACCGCAGGTGATAATAGGTTAGCTGAAACTGCAGATTGACCGATAACCAATCCACCTAATATAGACATTGCCGTTCCTACCGTTTTGGGAAGCCGTAGACCCGCTTCAATTAATATTTCGAAGGCAATCAAAAGTACCAAGACTTCTGTGGAGGAGGAAAATGGAACTTTTAATTTTGCCTGTTGGATTGATAAAGCCAGTTTTACTGGTAGCATTTGATTTTGGTAAGTAGTTGCTGCTATATAAAAGGCTGGTAAAAACAGTGTAATAATCATAGATACATAGCGGATAATCCTTAAAAAGGAGCCTATATAAAAATGGTTCGCGTAATCCTCCGGTGTCTGCATTAACATCGGTAACTGGCAAGGCAATAAATAGACAAAAGGCATGCCATCTACAACCAGCGCTATCCTGCCATCCGAAAGATTTGCAGAAACGCGGTCCGGTCTCTGGGTATACATTATTTGAGGAAAGATACTCTTCTTATTTTCAACCAGATACTCCTCAATAAATGCAGGTGTTGATATATTATCAATATTTATATTGTTAATAATGTCTCTAATTTTTTTAACGGTATCTAGATTTGCAATATTACTAATGTACACCAATGCAAAATCAGTCTTTGATATCTTACCTGCACTTAAAGCTTCCACTACCAGATATTCCGACCTAATTCTCCTTCGTATTAAGGCTGTATTCATTCTCATGACCTCAATAAACGCATCCTTCGCTCCCTTCATGACACCTTCTTCCGCAGGTTCCTGAATGGAACGTTTTTCAAACATTCTAACATCATAGACGATAGCTTTTTGTTCTTCATCAAACAGAAATGCAACCATTCCGCTTAGAACATATTTTAGTACCAAATTGTAATCAGCTTCTTCTATGGCAAACACATGATATGCTCCACCATCAAGAAGATAATCCATTACCTTCCTTTCTGTCCTGCACTCTGATAAGTGAGGATCTAAAATTAAGGTTTGAAGTATTGCTATATCAACCAATTCGGTGTTGATTAAACCATCAACGCAAAAAATATGGAAGGTGATATCGTTTTGGTTTATTTTAATCGGACGAACTAATACATCGCTACTTTTTGAAAATAATTCTTTTATAACTTGAGAATTAATAGTAATATCCATGAACTTCCTTCTTTCCATCATCGGTATCCAATACCCCTATATTTTCCCTATCAGCCATCAAATATTCATCATATTCATTTTTAAGTTCGTAAT
>Ga0123338_10004432_pt1 | contig 12273 bp, 6 predicted proteins | sample grotaG_FD_89793 | JGI IMG/M metagenome (GOLD analysis project Ga0123338, IMG submission 89793) | Glacier valley bacterial and archeal communities from Borup Fiord, Nunavut, Canada, to study Microbial Dark Matter (Phase II) -... | ecosystem: Environmental > Aquatic > Freshwater > Ice > Glacier ... | reverse complement strand
GCGCGCAGCAACATGGCCTGCTCGTCGAGCCCGAGCTCGCCGATCTCGTCAAGAAATAGCAATCCGCCGTCGGCCTTACGCAAGAGTCCCGGCCGCTCATTGACTGCGCCGGTGAACGCGCCGCGGACATGGCCGAACAGCGCCGACATGGCTGCGTCGCCGCGCAGGGTGGCGCAGTTGACCTCGACGAGGGGCCCCGCCAGCTGGCCGCGTGCGCGCTTGAGCTCGAAGATGCGACGGGCGAGCTGCGATTTGCCAGCGCCCGTCGGGCCGGTCAGCAACAGCGGCGACTTGGAGGCAATGACCACCCGTTCGATTTGCTCGATCATGGTGTTGAACGACCGGCTGCGGGTGGCGATTCCGGCTTTCAAAAACGACAGGCCCTCCTGTTGCTCGCGTAAGAAGCGCGCGGCGAGTCGGTCGTACTTGGAGAGGTCGAGATCGACGACGGCATAGGCACCCGGGCCGCCTTTTCGCGGTGGTGAGGTCTGCACCAGCCTCGCCGGCAGATGCCGCGACTCGGTGAGGAGAAACAGGCAGATCTGGGCGACGTGGGTGCCGGTGGTGATGTGAACCAAATAGTCTTCTTGATCCGGCTTCCACGGGTAACTGCGGGCCACGTCGTGGAGCGCGCCGTAGACGGTCTCGAAGTCCCAGGGATCGGAGATGTCGACGACGCGTGGCACCAGCTCCGTCTCGGGCGACACGGCAGCGATGTCGGCGCGCAGGATGTCCACCAGCGCCGTCTGCGACCGATCGTGCAAGAGCTCGAGCCGATGCACGACGAGGTCATCTTGCTGGCACAGCGACACAGTGGGCCGCCAGGCCGACCAGCGCTGGTTCCCTTTGCCGCGATCGAGAACGGTCCCGAGAAAGCCCAGGACCACGGTGCGCTTCGGCTGCATGGATAAATAGCTTATCTCACAGGATAATATTTGGCCAATGCCTGTTCCACCACCAATCCATAACCCATTGAATTCAAACGATTACCGAACTGGCCGCGCCTGATATCGGGGCTGGCACGAGCTCTGCTTTAGCAGCCATTCGAAGCGACAACGAGAAACGAGGAACCCCGTGGCCAACCAGACGCTCTTCCAGACCATCGCTGGCAAAGTGCTCCGCCGTCCCGACGCGACCAACAGCGCTGGCGCGCCGGCGTACGCGTTCGAGCTGCGCCACGCCCTGGCGCAGTACGCGGCCACCGGTTGCCTCAACAGCACCTTCTACGCCTCGGCAGAAATGCAGCTCGACGAAGTGCTCCGTCTCTGTGACGCGGTCCCGGCGGAATTCATCGCCAAGACTGCGCTCTACGCCCGCGAGCGCGGCTTCATGAAGGACATGCCGGCGCTGTTGTGCGCGCTCCTCAGCGTCTATGACGCGGCCTTGTGCGAGCGCGTCTTCGACCGCGTGATCGATGACGGCAAAATGTTGCGCAACTTCGTGCAGATCGTTCGCTCGGGTGTGATCGGCCGCAAGTCTCTCGGCTCCATGCCCAAGCGCCTCGTGCAGCGCTGGTTCGCCGAGCGCACCGACGAGGAGATCTTTCGCGCGTCGGTCGGTCAGTCGCCTTCTTTGGCCGAGGTGCTGAAGCTCGCGCATCCCCGTCCCGAGACCGCGTCGCGTCGGGCGCTGTATGCGTACCTGGTTGGCCGTCCCTACGATGCCGAGGCGTTGCCTGCGATGGTGCAGGCGTTCGAGCTGTTCAAGCGGTGTGGCGGCGAGGTGCCCGATGTGCCGTTTCAGCTCTTGACGTCGCTGCCGCTCGATAGCCATGCGTGGCGCAGCATCGCCCGCAATGCGACCTGGCAGCAGACGCGCATGAACCTGGCAACGTTTGCACGTCATGGGGTCTTCAGCCAGCCGCGCATGAAGCTGCGCGTGGCCGAACGGCTGCGAGACAAGAACGCTATCCGACGGGCGCGCGTTATGCCCTACCAGCTCTTGACCGCATATCTATCGAGTTCGGCGGCCGGTTCGGAGCTGCCCGAGGTGATTCGCGAGGCGTTGCAGGATGCGCTCGATGTGTCGTTGGCCAATGTGCCGTCGATCTCCGGTCGGGTGTTCGTGTGCTGCGACGTGTCGGGATCCATGTCGTCGCCCGTCACCGGTCATCGTGAGGGTGCGACGACCAAGGTCCGCTGCATCGACGTGGCCGCGCTCGTCTCGGCGGCCATGTTGCGCAAGAACGATTGTGAGGTCCTAGCGTTCGAAGAGGCGGTCGTGCCTTTGCTGCTCAATCGGCGCGATAGCGTGATGTTGAATGCGCTGCAGCTGGCGTCGATCGGCGGTGGTGGAACCAATTGTTCGGCGCCGTTGGCCGAGCTCAATCACCGTCGAGAGCGTGGCGCGTTGGTCGTGTATGTTTCGGACAACGAGTCGTGGGTCGACGCTGGTCGAAACACCGGCATGATGCGCGAGTGGGCCACGTTCAAGGCGCGCAATCCGGCTGCCAAGTTGGTGTGTATCGACCTGGCGCCCAACCGCACCACGCAGGCGTACGACGACGAAGACGTTCTCAACATCGGCGGTTTCTCCGACGTCGTGTTCGAAGTGATCGCGGCGTTCATGAACGGCGCCGGCGATCACTGGGTAGAAACGATCAACAAGGTTCAGCTTTAGGTTGGTGTTACGGGAGCCGAATGCCCGCTGGGACTACATTCCAAAATGAGCCGTCTCGGCAAATCAGTCTTCGTCGGCTCCCGTATCACCGTTTTTTTTCATTGTTGCCCGGAACCCTGAGAGGGTTCCGGACCTCCGACGCTCCGCGTGGGCACCGCCCACGCTGCGCTACGGATTGGACGCGCATCACACGAGGCTGTCATGACCTACAACACCATCGACGCTGAAAACGGCGCGTACATCAAGGCCTGGACCAAGGGCGTTCCCATCGAGGCCGAAGCCGAAGCGCAGTTGATCCGGACGGCGCGTATGCCGTTCGTCTATCCCTATGTCGCTGTCATGCCCGACGTGCATGTGGGTAAAGGCGCCACCGTTGGTAGCGTGATCCCCACGCTCGGCGCCGTGATCCCTGCTGCCGTCGGTGTCGATCTCGGCTGCGGCATGGTGGCGGCAGAAACCTCGCTCAACGCGCGCCACCTTCCCGATAGCCTGCGTGAGCTGCGCCTCGCCATCGAGGCTGCGGTGCCGCATGGCCGCACCGACAACGGTCGGCCCGAGCTCGACAACGGATCGTGGCGTAACCGTCCCACCCGTCGCGTGAAGGCTGCCTGGGAAAATATCAGCACCAGTTACGCCGAGATCGTCGCCAAGCACCCCAAGATCGGCCGCGGCCCCGAGATGCAGCACCTCGGTACCCTCGGCACCGGCAACCACTTCATCGAGATCTGTCTCGACGAGCGCGAACAGGTCTGGATCATGCTGCACTCGGGATCGCGCGGCGTCGGTAACCGCATCGGCTCGTATTTCATCGAGCTGGCGAAGGAAGAAATGCGCCGCTGGTTCATCAACCTCCCCGACGCAGATCTGGCATACCTGCCCGAGGGAACCGTGCATTTCACCGAATATGTCGCCGCGGTCTCGTGGGCGCAGGATTACGCTGCGCTCAATCGGCAGCTCATGATGGAGGCCGTTGTCGAAGCCGTAGCGACGAAGCTGCCGGCGTTTTCGCTGCTCGGTGAAGTCGTGAACTGTCACCACAACTATGTCGCGCGCGAGCACCACGCCGGCAAGAACGTCTGGGTGACCCGCAAGGGCGCAGTGCGGGCGCGTCTCGGCGAGCTCGGTATCATTCCCGGCAGCATGGGCACGCGGTCGTATATCGTGCGGGGTCTGGGAAACGCCGAGTCGTTCCATAGCTCGAGCCACGGCGCCGGTCGGCAGATGTCGCGGACGGCGGCGAAGAAGCGCTTCACGCTGGCCGATCATCTCGCGGCCACCGACGGAATCGAGTGCCGCAAGGACGCCGAGGTGATCGACGAGACGCCGGGTGCGTACAAGTCCATCGAAGCCGTGATGGAAGCGCAGAAGGACCTCGTCGAGGTGGTGCGGACGCTGCGTCAGGTCGTGTGTGTAAAGGGGTGAATCGTGAAAGTCGTTGAGATAGCCGTGGAGATCGATGGATCGGTCGGCGAAGGCGGCGGGCAGGCCCTGCGCTCGTCGCTGGCGTTGTCGTTGGTGACGGGGCGGCCGCTGCGTATGAAGAACATTCGATCGCGGCGGCCGCGTCCGGGCCTGATGCGCCAGCACCTGACCGCCGTCGAGGCGGCGGCGACGATTGGCCATGCAGTCGTCGATGGTGCGTCGATCGGCTCGCAGACTTTGGACTTCACGCCGTCGACGCTCGTCGGTGGCGAGCATCGTTTTTCGATCGGGACTGCGGGCAGCACGACGCTGGTCTTGCAGACGATTTTGCCGGCACTGTTGCGTGCGCCGTCGGCGTCCAGCGTCGTCGTGGAAGGCGGGACTCATAATCCGCTGGCGCCGCCGTTCGAGTTTCTGGAGTCGGTCTATCTGCCGATCTTGCGTCGCATGGGCGCCACGGTCGAGGCGCGCCTCGAGCGGCACGGCTTTGCACCGTCGGGCGGAGGGCGTATTCGGCTGGAGGTGGAGCCGTCGGTGCTGACGCCCATCTCGATCCTGGAGCGCGGCGCGGCCACCGGTCATCGCATCACCGCCTTGCTGTCGGCGTTGCCGTTCGACGTCGCCCGCCGGGAGCTCGAGGTCGCACGCGCGGGACTCGGCTGGGACGCCAAGGTATGTTCGCCGCTCGCCGTCAAAGACGCAGCCGGCCCCGGCAATGTGCTGGAGATCGCGCTCGGTTTCGAGCACGCCACCGAGCTCATCACCGCCTTTGGCGAACGTGGCGTCCTCGCCGAGACCGTCGCCACCGCGGCCGTCAACGAAGCCAAAGAGTATCTGGCCTCGACGGCGCCCGTGGGTCGTCACCTGGCCGACCAGCTCCTCGTGCCGTTTGCACTGGCCGGCGGCGGGTCTTTTGTCAGCCTCTCACCGACGCCGCACTTCGAGACCCAGTGTGCGGTCGTGTCGCTCTTCCTCGACGTGGAGATCCGCCGGACCCAGCTGGACAACACCTGCCGCTTCGACGTCGGACTGCGATAAGCTCAATCCCGATCGCTTGGCTGGGGGTTGCATCCGCGGCGTCATCCGACACGCTTCCATTTTCACTAGGAGGTGGGAGTTTGGGAGCCGGAATGACGATGGGCAGATCGGACGAAACCCAGTGAAGCCCAGTCGGAGAGTCCTCTTGCTAAGGGAATCATTCTGGCTCCCATCCTCCCACCTCCTGTAAAAACGGAAGCGCCTTTCCGCTCACCGGTGATGCGCATTGAGCGCGAGGTGACCGGCATTGGGACGGTGCGCAAGCCCAAGCCTGATCCTGTTGCGGATCCAGTGCAGGATCCAGCCACTGTTCGAGGGATCGATCCGCCGGGGCCTGACACGGCGCGTTGACCGCGTTACATTGCGCGGATGAGCGAGCGCGACCGGCCGTGGATCTTCCGGACCTATGCCGGACATTCGAGCCCGCGGGCTTCGAATGCGCTCTATCGGGCCAATCTGGCCAATGGGCAGACGGGCTTGTCGATCGCCTTCGATCTGCCGACCCAGTGCGGCTACGACTCGGACCACCCGATTGCGCGGCCCGAGGTCGGCAAGGTCGGCGTGCCGATCAATTCACTCGACGACATGCATCTGTTGTTCGACGGCATCCCGCTCGAGCAGATGAACACGTCGATGACCATCAACTCCACGTCGATGTGGCTGTTGGCGCTCTATCTGGGCCTCGCCCGTGAGCGCGGCGTCGACGAGAAAAAGCTGACTGGCACGACGCAGAACGACATCGTCAAAGAATATCTGGCGCGCGGGACGTATATCTTTCCGCCCGAGGCAAGCTTCCGGCTCATCGCCGAAATGTATGAATTCTGCCTCGATAGAGCGCCGGAGTGGAACGCGTCGAACGTCTGCTCGTACCATTTACAAGAGGCTGGCGCGACACCCGTCGAGGAGCTGGCGTTTGCGTTGTCGACGGCGATTGGCGTTCTCGACACCGTGCGGGCGCGTGGTCGGGTGCCAGCGGCGGATTTCTCCCGGCTGGTCGGGCGCATCAGCTTTTTCGTCAACGCCGGCATTCGCTTCATCGAAGAAGCCTGCAAGATGCGCGCGTTTGGCGAGATGTGGGATCAGATCTGCCGCGACCGCTATGGCGTCACCGACCCCAAGCTGCGTCGGTTTCGCTATGGCGTCCAGGTCAACTCGCTGGGGTTGACCGAGACGCAGCCGGAGAACAACGCGTGGCGTATTCTCTTGGAAACGCTTGGTGTGACGCTGTCGAAAAACGCGCGCTGTCGGGCGCTGCAACTGCCGGCGTGGAACGAAGCGCTGTCGCTGCCGCGGCCGTGGGATCAACAGTGGTCGCTGCGGCTGCAGCAGATCTTGGCCTACGAGACCGATCTTCTGGAATACGGCGACATCTTCGACGGCAGCCCGGTGATCGCGGCCAAGGTGGCGGCGCTGACGGCGGAGGCCAACGCGGAGATCGCGCGCATCGAAGAGATGGGTGGCGTCAAGGCGGCCATCGAGAGCGGCTACATGAAGACGCGTCTCGTGCGGTCGATGTCGGAGCGCATGCGGCGGATCAATACCGGCGAGCAGATCGTCGTCGGGCAGAACAAGTTTACCGACGGGCTCAAGTCGCCGTTGGTCGGCGGTGACGATGGTGGCGTGTTCCGCGCTGAGAGTGATGCGGCGGCAGAGGCGTTATCGTCGCTGGCCGAGACGCGTGCGCGTCGCGATCCGGCGCGGGTCAAGGCGGCGTTGGCCCATCTGAGGCGTGCAGCCGAGAGCACCGAGAACATGATGGAAGCGTCCATCGAGTGTGCGTTGGCCCGCGTGACCACCGGCGAATGGGCCGGCGCCTTGCGCGAGGTGTTCGGCGAATATCGTCCGGCCACTGGCGTCGACGGACAGAAGCTGGCGCTGGAGAACGATCGCGTCGCCGATCTGCGCACCCGCATCGCGGCGCTGACGGTCAAGCTCGGTCGCCGGCCGCGGCTTCTCGTCGGCAAACCCGGCCTCGACGGCCATTCCAATGGGGCTGAAATCATCGCCGTCTCCGCGCGGCATGTCGGCTTCGAGGTCGTCTACTCGGGGATTCGCCTGACGCCGGATGAAATCGTCGAGGCTGCCGTCGCTGAGGGCGCCGATGTGATCGGCGCGTCCATCTTGTCCGGGTCGCACCTCGAGCTGGCGCAACAGATCATGCAGCGGCTCGAAAAAGCTGGCGCCAAAGACCGCATCCAGGTCGTCATGGGCGGCATCATTCCCAGCGCCGACTTCGCGGCGCTCAAGGCGGCTGGCATTCGTCGTATCTTCACGCCGGCCGACTTTGGCCTGATGGAGATCATGGAAGCGATCGTGGTCCTCATCGAGGAGCGGGCGTAGTCGTGCTTCAGGCTCTCGTCGAGCGCGCGCTCAACTTTCATACGCTGTCGATCTCCGATCTGGTTGCTGTCTTTGAAGACACGCGCCCGGATTCGATGGCACAGCGACGGGAAGTGATGTCGCTCTTGCGCCAGCGCCGGCACGGGGTGGTGATTGGCGTCACCGGCACGCCGGGCAGCGGCAAGTCGACCCTGCTCGGACGGCTGGCGGTGGCGGTGGCGGAACAAAGAGTGGGCGCGTCGGTGGCGGTGCTGGCAGTGGATCCGTCGAGCCCGGTGTCGGGCGGCGCGCTGCTCGGTGATCGGGTGCGGGTGCGGTTTCCCATCGATCGGCCGGAGCTCTATTTCCGCAGTCAGGCCAGCGACGCGGCGCTCGGGGGCCTGGGACCGCGATCGTTTCAGGTGACGCGGCTCTTGCTGTGTCTGTTCGACTATGTCTTCGTCGAAACGGTGGGTATCGGCCAGAGCGAAATCGACGTGCGCTGGCTCTGTGACCGCATGCTGCTGGTCCTGCAGCCGCTCGCCGGCGACGAGGTGCAGCTCTTGAAGGCCGGGGTCATGGAAGTGCCGGACGTCATCGTCGTCAACAAGTGCGACGAGAAAGCCGCGGCGCGGAAGCTGGTGGCGGCGCTGTCGTCGTCGCTGCCGATGTCGCGGCCGTTTGGCAACGGACCGCCGCCGGTGTTCCAGACCTCCGCACTCAACGGTGACGGCATCGACGCTCTTTGCGCCGATGTGCTGTCGCATGCCATTTCACAGAGTCTCGACGCCAAAGAAAGCCACTTTTTCCGTCGCTGGGTCAAAGATCAGTGGGGCATGGCAGGCGCCGAGGCCCTGACCCGCTATGGCACGGATTTTGTCGCCGCTGCCGGCGGTCTCGACGAAGCGCAACACCGGCTGACCTCGGCGCTGGGCCCGGCGTTGGCAGCCGCCTTTGTCGCCGCCTTCGGTGTAGGCTCTGCGTCGTGAAACAAGTAGCGAGTACGTATAAACCACGGCACCACTTGCGTTTGGTCAGTGCTGCGTCGCTGTTCGACGGCCATGACGCCGCCATCAACGTCATGCGGCGGATCATGCAGGCCTCGGGCGCCGAGGTCATCCACCTCGGCCACAACCGCTCCGTCGCCGAGATCGTTCACTGCGCCATCCAGGAGGACGTGCAGGCCATCGCCATCACGTCTTATCAGGGCGGCCACGTCGAGTATTTCAAGTACATGATCGATCTGTTGCGCGCGGCCAACGCCAACATCAAGGTCTTCGGCGGCGGCGGCGGCACCATCTTGCCGTCGGAGATCGAGGAGCTGCAGCAGTATGGCGTGACCCGCATTTACTCGCCCGATGACGGCCGCGCCATGGGCCTGCAGGGCATGATCGACGATCTGTTGCAGAAGTCGGATTTCGAAAAACGCGGGCCCGACTTTGCGTCGGCCTTGGCCAAGCTGCCGTCTCGCGATCCGGCGGCGATCGCGTCGCTCATCACCATCGCCGAGAACTTTCCCGAGGCTGGCGACGGCCTGAAAGAGGCGCTGGCGCCTTTGCTCAAAGCCGCGCCGCGCGTGCCGGTGCTCGGCATCACCGGCACTGGCGGCGCCGGCAAATCGAGCCTGGTCGACGAGCTGGTCCGCCGTTTTCTCGCCGATCTCGACGGCAAGACCATCGCCGTCTTGTCGGTCGATCCGTCGAAGCGCAAGTCGGGCGGCGCGCTCCTCGGCGACCGCATCCGCATGAACGCCATCGACGATCCGCGCGTCTACATGCGCTCTTTGGCCACGCGGCAGTCGAATCTGGCGCTGTCGAAGTATGTCAAAGAGGCCATCGAGATCTGCAAGGCGGCGCAGTTCGACCTCATCATCGTCGAGACCTCGGGCATCGGGCAGTCGGACACCGAGATCACCGAGCACGCCGACGTGTCGCTCTATCTCATGACCGCGGAGTATGGCGCGGCGACGCAGCTCGAGAAGATCGACATGCTCGACTTTGCCGACGTCATCGCCATCAACAAGTTCGACAAGCGTGGCTCGCTCGACGCGTTACGCGACGTGCGCAAGCAGTTCAAGCGCAACCACAACGCGTTCAGCACCAGCGACGAGGATTTGCCGATCTTTGGCACCATTGCCTCGCAGTTCAACGATCCCGGGACCAGCCGGCTTTATCGCAAGCTCATCGATCTGATTGCCTCACGCACCGGTGCGCCTTTGCAGTCGCACCTCGAGCTGACCGCGGGCATGAGCGAGAAGCGCTGGATCATTCCGCCCGATCGTACCCGGTATCTGGCCGAGCTCGTCGAGACCTGTGAGAGCTACGACCAGATGGTCAAAGCGCAGGCGGCCATTGCACGACGGCTGTATCAGTTGCACGGGACCATCGAGATCCTGCGGGCCAACGTCGGCAAAAAACATCTCGAGATCGTCGAGCCGGGTGTGTCCGATGTGGTGACCGTGACGCAGACCATCGAAGGCGAGCCGGCCTATCTCGGCGAGCTGGTCGCGCTGTATCACGGGCTCGAGCGGCGTCTGTCGCCGGAGAGCCGACAATTGCTGGCCGATTGGCCGGCGATGAAGCGCCGTTATGCGGCGGCGAAATATCAATATCAAGTGCGCGACAAGGTCATCGAGCTCGACCTGGTTTTCGAGTCGCTGTCGCACTTGCGCATCCCCAAGGTCTCGCTCCCAAAATATGAGGATTGGGGCGATATCTTGACCTGGCTGTTGCGCGAGAATGCACCGGGCCAATATCCGTTTACCGCCGGCGTTTTTCCGCTCAAGCGTGAGGGCGAAGATCCGGCGCGGATGTTTGCCGGCGAGGGCGGCCCGGAGCGGACCAACAAACGTTTTCATTATGTCTCGCGGGGTCTGCCGGCCAAGCGTTTGTCGACAGCGTTCGACTCGGTGACGCTGTATGGCGAGGATCCGGACAAGCGGCCGGATATTTACGGAAAGGTCGGTAACTCGGGCGTCTCCATCGCCAGTGTCGACGACGCCAAGAAGCTGTATTCCGGCTTCGATCTGGCCGATCCGTCGACGTCGGTGTCGATGACCATCAATGGCCCGGCGCCGATGCTGCTCGGCTTTTTCCTGAATGCGGCCATCGACCAGCAATGCGAGAAATGGATCACGGCCAATGGCAAGGCCGGCGAGGTCGAAAAGAAAATCGCTGCGCTCTTTGCCGCGCGTAAGGTCCCGCGGCCGACCTATCGAGGCACCCTCCCCGACGGAAACGACGGCTTGGGTCTGATGCTACTCGGCGTCTCTGGCGACGAAGTCTTGCCGCCCGAGGTTTATGGGAAGATCCGCGCGGCGACCCTGTCGTCCGTCCGCGGCACGGTGCAGGCCGATATCCTGAAAGAAGACCAGGCACAGAACACCTGTATCTTCTCCACCGAGTTTGCCTTGCGCGTCATGGGCGATATTCAGCAATATTTTATCGACCATAAAGTGCGGAATTTCTACTCGGTTTCGATCTCGGGCTATCACATCGCCGAGGCCGGGGCCAACCCCATCTCGCAACTGGCGTTTACCTTGTCGAACGGCTTCACCTTCGTCGAGTATTATCTGTCGCGCGGCATGCACATCGACGATTTTGCGCCCAATCTGTCGTTCTTTTTCTCGAACGGCATGGATCCGGAATACGCCGTTTTGGGCCGCGTAGCGCGGCGTATCTGGGCCAAGACCATCCGCGACAAATATGGCGGAAATGATCGGTCGCAGAAGCTGAAATATCATATTCAAACCTCTGGCCGCAGCCTGCACGCGCAGGAAATCGCCTTCAACGACATCCGCACCACGCTGCAAGCCTTGCTCGCGCTCAACGACAACTGCAACTCGCTGCATACCAATGCGTATGACGAAGCCATCACCACACCGACGGAAGAGAGCGTCCGGCGCGCGCTGGCCATCCAGCTGGTCATCAACAAAGAATTTGGCCTGTCCAAGAACGAGAACCCCAATCAGGGCTCGTTCATCATCGAAGAGCTGACCGATCTCGTCGAGGCGGCGGTGCTGGCCGAGTTCCGCGCGCTGTCGGATCGCGGCGGCGTCCTCGGTGCCATGGAGCGGATGTATCAGCGGTCCAAGATCCAGGAAGAATCCCTGTACTACGAGACGCTCAAACACGACGGCACCTTGCCCATCGTGGGGGTCAATACGTTCCTCGATCCCAAGGGCTCACCCACGGTGTCGCCGCCCGAGGTCATCCGGGCCACGCATGAAGAGAAAGACTATGCCATCGGTGCACGCGATGCCTTCTGGACGCGCAATACGGCGACCGCGGCCGCGTCACTGGAGGCGGTGACCCGCGCGGCGCTCGACGGGGGCAATGTGTTCGAGGCGCTGATGGATGCATGCAAGGTCTGCACATTGGGACAGATCTCGCAGACGCTATATCGGGTCGGCGGCCAGTATCGCCGTAACATGTGATGAAATTCCCGGATAACACCGTCAACATCACCGTCGCTGACTGGCGGGCGCAGGTCGAAAAAGATCTGGCCGGCGTGCCGTTCGACAAAGCGCTGGTTTATCGCTCGCCTGAAAATATGGCGATCCAGCCCCTCTACACCGACGGACCGAAGACCGCGCCGCCAGGTGCGCCGCCGTACACGCGCGGATCGTCGGCCGAGCCCAAACGGTTCGGCATCTGCATGCCGCACGAAGCGCTCGAGGCGGAGGCGCGACTATCCGAAGATCTGGAAGGTGGCGCCGACGCACTCTGGCTGCGGGTCGACACCGACGAGCTACCGGATCTATTGGGACGCATGGATCTGCGCGCGATCCGTCTCCTGCTCGACGCTGGCGGCGCGGCGGCGATGCCGTCTCTCATCGCTGCCGCGGCCAAACAATCGGTTCCGCTCGGCGAGCTG
>Ga0123338_10004428_pt1 | contig 12278 bp, 9 predicted proteins | sample grotaG_FD_89793 | JGI IMG/M metagenome (GOLD analysis project Ga0123338, IMG submission 89793) | Glacier valley bacterial and archeal communities from Borup Fiord, Nunavut, Canada, to study Microbial Dark Matter (Phase II) -... | ecosystem: Environmental > Aquatic > Freshwater > Ice > Glacier ... | reverse complement strand
TCTCGACGGGATCGCGCTTTTCATACCCGATGCTTTCCAAGTGCTGCAACAGGTCTTCGATCGGGATCTCATCGCCGATCTTCAGGCGCTGCGTTAACTGTCGGTAATGCTCCGGAGAATCGAGCCTCTGCAGCGCCGCCGCCACCGGCACGACGGTTATCCTGGACAGGCCGTTTTGCAGCCGAAAGAGTGTGTCCAGGCGGGCGCCGGTCACATCAGGGTGCGGAGACGAGGCAGAAAACGGCACGAGATCCCAGGCGGGAAAGAGTGCCGCATGCAGATCTCCTCCCGATAAAAACGTCAACTCCCGGCAGAATTCCTCAGCCGCTTCCTGGGTAGGCGCCAGCACCAGCGGATTTTCAAGCCCTGCACGGACCAGCTCCGCAACCAAAAGAGCCGGGGACGAACCTTTCAGGCCGGGAATGGTGAGGCGCCGTTCGCCGCGGCGGAGCGCTGCAATGCAGTCTATTGTTTGGGGGATCAGAGTGGGCATAGTGGTCATAGACATACGGGTAGTTTCTTCGATCAATGCTTGCGGAGGCCGGCTTTCAGTTTCGGCTTACCATCTTCAATAACGACCCTGAAGGCAAAATTTTCGGTACCGAGTTTTGCGGCCAGGAGCGGCTTCTGCTTTTCAATGGATGCCGCAACCAGCTCGCGGGTGATCTTTTCAACCGGCAGGTTGCAGGCTTTTCGTGCTTCGCGGAATTCGTGGACGAGTCGATCAATATCCGTTTCAACTGTCACTTGAGCGGAAGCGTGCGCTCCACTCACGGGCTTCTCTTTCTGGCGCAGGTGCAGGTCGCCGATAAAACGGTCGCGGGAGTAGCGTCCCTCCTCCATCAGCCGCAGAATCCGGTTCCAGTGTTCACGATAGGTGTTGAGCCGGGCGATCAGCATATTCAAACGGTGCTTGTACATCGTGTTATTGATCGGCACGCCGCTGTATCGTCGCACCATCTTTTCCACCTCACCCAGCAACTGAAGGGGCTCCCGCTTCTCCAGACCGATAAAGTACTGTTCGTAGCGGGTGATCAGCTGATTCAATTTCTGGTCAAGGAGTATGATGTCCTCTGCAATAGCCATCTGTCAGCCTTTTGTTCAAGTTTGCGACCTGCGCCCCTTCGGGTGCGTTCTTTTTTTGCAGAAAACAGCCTTATTTAATTAGTTTCTCCGCGCACCACAGCACGACAAAGCCCATAAACAATCGTTCTTCACTATAGCCAAACCAGCGGATAAGTAAAGGTCAAAGATCAGCCACAACTTCGCAACTGCGCTAATCTCTTGACGCTTTGACCATCAATCGCATATTGTGTGCGGACGAATTTTTACATTTAATGAATGGAGCTGATCGGCCATGGAATCACTTGCCTCCGTTGTACTCGCCGCCGGAAAGGGAACCCGTATGAAATCGGGCCTGATCAAGGTTCTTCACCCCGTTGCCGGACTACCGATGATTGCCTGGCCGGTCGCAGCCGCCCGTGAGGCCGGTTCTGATCCGATCGTGCTGGTGATCGGCCATCAGGCCAGTGCGGTACAGGGGACTTTTCGCGGTGCGGCGGATATCCGCTGTGCCATGCAGGAAGAGCAGCTCGGCACGGGGCATGCCGTCGCCTGTGCGCTGGATACACTGACCGGCTTCCGCGGCACGGTCCTGATTCTGTGCGGAGACACCCCGCTGCTGCGGGCGGAAACACTAAAGAATATGCTGGCTTTCCATCGCGACAAGGGTGCCGCAGTCACGGTACTGACGGCTGTGATGAATGATCCCTATGGTTACGGGCGCGTCGTCCGAGATCAAGCCGGCCGCGTGACCCGCATCGTCGAGCAGAAGGATGCGGATCCTGAGGAACAGGAGATCCGCGAGATCAACAGCGGCATTTACTGCATGGATTCAGACTTCCTCTTCAATAATATCAAAGGGCTCGGCAACGACAATGCCCAGCAGGAATATTACCTGACCGACCTGCTGGCTATTGCCGTCCGCAAGGAGCTGACCTGCCTGGCTGTGCAGGCCTCCGATGCCGACGAAATCATGGGAGTAAACGACCGCATCCAGCTTGCGAGCGCCGACCGCATCCTGCGCAGCCGTATCAACCGCAAACATATGCTGAACGGCGTTACTATTATTGACCCTGACCACACCTATATCGACCATGGCGTTACAATCGGTTGCGATACGACCATCCACCCCGGCTGCCGCATCGACGGCGGAACTGTCATCGGCGATGGCTGCCTGATCGACGGCGGCGTCAGCATCTCCGGCTGCCGCATCGGCGACGACTGCCATATCAAGGCGGCATCGGTACTGGAAGATTCCCTGCTTGGCGAAGACGTCACGATCGGGCCGATGGCGCATCTGCGCCCCGGCACAGTACTGGGCAACAAGGTCAAGATCGGCAACTTCGTCGAGACCAAGAAGATCGTCATGGGGGAAGGCTCCAAGGCGTCGCACCTGACCTATCTGGGCGACGCTGAAATCGGCCGCAATGTCAACATCGGTTGCGGCACGATTACCTGCAACTACGACGGTGTCAACAAGCACCGCACCGTTATCGGCGACGACGTTTTTATCGGCAGCGACGTACAGCTGGTGGCACCGGTCACCGTCGGGCGCAACTCGCTGGTGGCAGCCGGCACGACCGTCACGATCGACGTGCCGCCCGACTCCCTGGCCATCTCCCGGGTCCCACAGGTCAATAAAGAGGGCTGGCGCTTGAAGAAAAAGTAGCATTCTGTACAACAAGCTTTTTCGTTTGAAGATGGCTTTTTGCGTACCACAGAAGGGAACCCGTGACTGAAACAGTGCCGATCATAACGCATAGTTCGCCGATACTGGTCATCGAAGATGACGCCGTGTTTTCCCAGTTGATGGAGGCAACCCTGATGAAAGAGGGGTTGCCCTGTCTCTGTTTAACCACCGGCAGCGAGGCTCTGTACTGGCTGGCAGACAACACCCCGTCGATGATCCTGCTGGACTACTCTCTGCCCGACATGAACGGGGACCAGTTTATCGAGCAGATGAACGGCTCTGGAATGTCGATACCGTTCATCATGGTTACCGGCTGTGACGATGCGACCCTTGCTGCACGGATGATGAGGTTCGGTGCCTGCGATTATCTGTTGAAGGATACAAACTTTCTCAAACGCCTGCCGGCCGTTGTTGATCGCACCCGCCATGAAGCCGAAACCCTGAGGAGCCTGCGGCGCACCGAGCAGGCGTTACGCCTGAGCGAGGCCAGATTGACTCGCGCCCAGAAGATCGCCTGCATGGGGAGCTGGGAATGGAACATTGTCAGCGGTGACCTCTACTGGTCAGCAGAACTGTACCGCATTTTCGGCCTGACAGTCGGAGAACCGGCAACAATTACCATGGAGTGGTTGTATACCCGCATACATCCGCTCGATGTGGCCGCATACAAAACCGCGCTACGCAATACAGTCAAAAGCGGTGCCGCTCTCGACATCAACTATCGAATCATCTCCGGCAATGACAGCGAAATTATCGTCAACAGCCAGGGAGAGCTCGAATATGACGAATCGGGCTGCGCCCGCCTGATCACCGCAACAACTCTGGACATCACCGCCAGAATCAATGCTGAGAGTAAAATCCAGCAGCTGATCAACTACGACTCCCTGACCGGGCTTCCCAACCGCAGCCTGCTGCATGACAGGCTCCACCTCGCAATTGCCCAGGCATCACGTGACAAGCAGCTGCTTGGGGTACTGACGCTTGACCTCGACCGCTTCAAAAGCATCAACGAAACCCTGGGGCATCGAACCGGGGACAAGCTGCTGAAAGCGGTAGCCAAACGATTGCTGACATGTATTCGTGACAGCGACACCCTGGCACGACTGGGTGGGGACGAATATGTAGCCATCCTGGCTGGCGTGGCGCATGAAGAGAGTATCGCCACCGTTGCAAAAAAAATCCTGGCCATGGTAGCGGAACCGTTTTATATCGACGGCCACGAAATCTTCTCGACCTGCAGCATCGGCATCGCCACGTACCCTACGGACGGCGAGGACAGTCACACTCTCCTGAAGCACGCTGACCTGGCGATGTATCAGGCCAAAGAGGTTGACCGTAATAATTTCCAGTTTTTCTCGCGCGAGATGAACAATCTGGTCCTGGAGCGGATGATGCTCGAAAACTCCATGCGCAAGGGACTTGAGCGGGGCGACTTTTTTCTTGTCTATCAACCACAGGTAGATGCACGCAGCGGCAAGATTTTCGGCATGGAAGCTCTGTTACGCTGGCACCACCCCGACATGGGACTGTTGGCTCCTGACCGGTTCATCCCTCTGGCTGAAGAAAACGGCCTGATCATCCCGCTTGGAGAGTGGGTGCTGCGCACCGCCTGCCGCCAGAACAAGAGCTGGCAGGAACAGGGGCTGCCACCGGTGCGCGTTGCGGTCAATCTTTCGGCCAAACAGTTCGGGCAGTATCATCTTGATGAAGTGGTTGCATCGACTCTGCTTGAAACCGGATTGGACGCTGAGTGGCTTGAGCTCGAACTTACCGAGAGTGCGATCATGAAGGATGCGGACAAGAATATTGCCCTTCTGACAAAGTTCAAGGAGATGGGGATTTCGGTAGCTATCGACGATTTCGGCACCGGCTATTCATCTCTTTCCTATCTTAAAAACTTCCCGATCAGCCGCCTTAAAATCGACAGGTCTTTTGTGCGGGACATCACCACCAATCCGGACGATGCCGCCATTGCACGGATCATCATCGACATCGCCCGCGCCCTAAACCTGAACGTCATCGCCGAAGGCGTTGAAACCCGCGCCCAGATGCAGTTCCTCTCCTTCAACAATTGCGAAGAAATGCAGGGGTATCATTTCAGCCGACCGGTACCGGCGGAAGAATTTGCCGTGCTTCTCAAGAACGGGTTGAGTCTGTAACCGATACCGGAGAAGGAAATTCATGGCACACGACAAAATAATCGTAAAAGGCGCCTGCGAGCACAACCTCAAGTGCATTGACGTCGAGATCCCCCGCGACCAGCTGGTCGTCATCACCGGACTCTCCGGCTCCGGCAAGTCCACCCTGGCGTTTGACACTATCTATGCCGAGGGGCAGCGCCGCTATGTCGAATCGCTCTCATCCTATGCCCGCCAGTTCCTGGAACAGATGGAAAAACCGGATGTCGAGTCAATCGAAGGGCTCTCACCAGCCATCTCCATCGAGCAGAAAACCACCAGCAAGAACCCCCGTTCCACCGTCGGCACCGTAACCGAGATTTACGACTACCTCCGCCTGCTCTTTGCCCGGGTCGGGCATCCGCACTGCACCTCCTGCAACAAGGAGATCACCTCGCAGACCGTTTCCCAGATGGTGGACCAGATAATGATCCTCGCCGCCGGAACTAAGCTGACCCTGTTGGCCCCGATGATCCGCGGTCGCAAGGGGGAATATAAAAAAGAGCTGGGCCAGCTGCGCAAAGAGGGTTTCACCCGGGTTGTCGTTGACGGCACCGTGCGGGAACTGGCCGACGACATCGAGATGGACAAGAAGAAAAAGCACGACATAGATATAGTTGTCGACCGGATTGTCGTCAAGGAGGGGGTCCAGCGCCGCCTGGCCGATTCGCTGGAAACCGCCCTGCACCATGCCGATGGGGTGGTGAAGATTGAAGCGGCCGCCCCGGCGAATGATGAACCGGCCGAAGGAAAGGGTAAAAAAGCGGCCAAGCCGCTACAGATGCTCTTCTCGGAAAAACTCGCCTGCGTCGATTGCGGCGTGTCATATCAAGAGGTCACCCCGCGGCTCTTCTCCTTCAACAACCCGCATGGCGCCTGCCCGGATTGTACCGGACTCGGCACCAGGATGTACTTCGACGCCGACTTGGTGATCCCCAATCAGGAACTCTCCCTGCGCGAAGGGGCCATTGCGCCGTGGGAAAAGCGCCTTTCCGGCTGGTTCCACCTGATCCTGGACGCACTCGCCAAGGCATACTCGTTCGACATCCGCACCCCGTTCAAGGAGCTGCCGGAAGCTGTTCGCGACGTCATCCTGAATGGATCCGGTGGAAAAAAGATCGAATTCTGGTGGGAAGAGGATGGCGAACGCCGCCATACCTACCAGAAGGAGTTTGAGGGTGTGCTGAACAATCTGCAGCGGCGCTGGCGCGAAACAGAATCGGACACGTCCCGCGAAGAGCTGGAAAAATACATGAATATCATGCCCTGCCCGACCTGCCAGGGCGCCCGTCTCCGCCCCGAAGCACTGCATGTGCTGGTTGGCGGGGTCACGATCCGCGACGTGACGGCGCTCTCTATCCGTGACTGCCTCCGCTTCTTCGAAGAGCTGACCCTGAGCGACAAGGAGCAGGAGATCGGTCGCCGGATACTCAAGGAGATTCGCGAGCGGCTCTCGTTTCTGGTCAATGTCGGGCTCGATTACCTGTCACTTGACCGCACCTCCGGCACCCTCTCCGGCGGTGAGGGGCAGCGCATCCGTCTCGCGACCCAGATCGGCTCAAGCCTGGTTGGAGTGCTCTATATCCTCGACGAGCCATCCATCGGCCTGCACCAGCGGGACAACGCCCGCCTACTGGGGACCCTCAAGCGGCTGCGCGATATCGGCAACACCGTGCTGGTTGTCGAGCATGACGAAGAGACCATCATGGAGGCCGACCACCTGATCGACATGGGGCCTGGCGCCGGTGTGCATGGCGGTGAAGTCGTCGCCCAGGGAACACCGGCAGAGGTCATGGCCAATCCGGCATCGCTGACCGGGCGCTACCTTTCCGGGGAGCTTTCCATCGCGGTGCCTGCAAAGAGGCGCAATGCGGACAAGTGGCTGCAGATCGTCGGCGCATGTGAGAACAACCTCAAGGATGTCAGCGTGGCGATCCCGCTCGGCATCATGACCTGTGTCACCGGCGTATCCGGCTCCGGTAAATCGACCCTGATCATCGACACTCTACACAAAGTGCTGGGGCAGCGCCTTTATCGCAGCCGTGAGAAAGCCGGCGCAGTCCGGGACATCGTGGGGCTTGAGCACCTCGACAAGGTCATCAACATCGACCAGTCTCCGATCGGGCGTACGCCACGCTCCAATCCGGCCACCTACACTGCTGTCTTCAGTGATATCCGCGACCTCTTCTCCAACCTGCCGGAATCCAAACTGCGCGGCTACAAGCCGGGACGCTACTCGTTCAACGTCAAGGGGGGGCGCTGTGAGGCGTGCTCCGGCGACGGCATCATCAAGATCGAGATGCACTTCCTCCCCGATGTTTATGTGGAGTGCGAAGTTTGCAAGGGGGCGCGCTACAACCGCGAAACGCTGGAGGTGCATTTCAAGGGAAAATCAATTGCCGACGTGCTGGACATGACGGTGTCGCAGGCGCTGGAGTTCATGGGGGCGATCCCGCGCATCAAGAACAAGCTGGCCACGCTGGATGAGGTCGGGCTCGGCTATATCAAACTGGGGCAGGCGGCGACGACCCTTTCGGGTGGTGAAGCCCAGCGGGTCAAGCTGGCCAAGGAGCTTTCCAAACGCGCCACCGGCCGAACGATCTACATCCTCGACGAACCAACCACCGGCCTCCATTTCCACGATATCGCCAAGCTGCTGGAAGTTATCCAGCGCCTGGTCGATTCCGGCAACACGATCGTCATCATCGAACACAATCTGGATGTCATCAAGACCGCCGACTGGATCATTGATCTGGGACCGGATGGGGGCGACCGGGGCGGTGAGATTGTCGCGACCGGAACGCCGGAGCAGGTGGCCAAGATCACCCGCTCCTACACCGGTCAGTATCTGCGGAAGCTGCTGTAATGGACAAATTTAATCCTGCAATTGGCACTGAAGGACCGTATCCGCTCTTCGACCACTCGAAGCTGCTGGAACTGGCCGCCACGAAGATGCCGTTCGGCAAATTCCAGGGGCGCCGCCTGGTTGATCTCCCGGAACATTATGTCGTCTGGTTTGCCGGCCAAGGGTTTCCGCCGGGAAAGCTGGGGGATATGCTGCGGACGGTCTACGAAATAAAGGTCAACGGCCTGGAGTATCTGTTTGAAAAGCTTTAGACGGGATTATCGTCAGCAATCATGGCATCAAACAGCCGTCTGTTTATACCGCAAGAATATAATTATACGCAACAGCACCCGCCTATCCTACGCTAACCTCCTTTAATTACAGCATTCGAAATGCAACCAGTTCTGAAAATACCATTCTAAAAAATTTCTTCTCTTAAATCCCCTTGCAAATCCGGCTTTTCCCTCTATATTTTTTAATTCACCCAAAAAGAGCTTCGACACTAAAGGAGTCATTTTAATGGCTATAAAAAAGGAACTTCTTGATGAGCTCCGCCAGCGGCGCACCGATGCCCTGGCCGGCGGCGGCAAGGAAAAAATGAAAAAGAGGCACGCCGAAGGGCGGCTGGGTGCCCGCGAACGGGTCGAGCTTCTGTTTGATGATGCCTCGTTCAATGAGTTCGGCCTGCATGTAAACCACGCTTGCCACATGCCCGGCTTTGTCGGTAAATTCATGCCGGGTGACGGCGTTGTAACCGGCACCGGCAATGTTGACGGGCGTCCTGTTGCGATCTACAGCCAGGACTTCACCGTGGGTGGCGGTGCACTCGGACAGATGCATGCCAAGAAGATCTGCGACATCATGACCCTCGCCTGCGAGACCGGCATCCCGGTCGTGGCGATCAACGATTCCGGCGGCGCGCGCATTCAGGAGGCTATTCACAGCCTCTCCGGGTATGGCCAGGTATTTTACAAAAACGTCGCAGCCTCGGGAGTCGTACCCCAGATCGCCATCATCGCCGGACCCTGCGCCGGCGGAGCCGCCTACAGCCCGGCCCTGATGGATTTTCTGATTCAGACGCGCACCCATTCGAGCATGTTCATCTGCGGCCCGGAAGTCATCAAGGCGGCCACCGGCCAGGTTGCCCCTCTTGAACAGTACGGCTCCGCAGAAGCTCATGCAAGCATCAGCGGCAACATCCATTTCATTGCCGAAGATGACCGCCACGCCATCAGCATCGCCCAGCAGCTGATCAGCTTTCTCCCCCTGAACAACCTGCAGGACCCGCCGCACCACATCCCGGAAGACATCAGTTGTGAGCGCGACGAGGCGATGAACGAGCTGGTACCGGAAGATTCCAGGGCAGGCTTTGATGTCTACACCGTTATTGAACAACTTGTGGACCCCGGCGAGTGGCTTGAGGTCCATCGCGAGTTTGCCCGCAACATCGTAGTCGGCTTTGGGCGTATAAACGGCATGGTTGCCGGCTTAGTCGCCAACCAGCCGGCCTTTAAAGCCGGATGCCTGGATATCGACAGCTCCGACAAGGCGGCGCGCTTTATCCGTTTCTGCAACGCCTTCAACGTGCCGCTGGTAAATCTGGTGGATGTGCCCGGATTCATGCCGGGCCTGGCTCAGGAGCGTGGCGGCATCATTCGTCATGGTGCCAAGATGCTCTTCGCCTACGCCGCCGCCACCGTACCGAAGATCACCCTGATCATGCGCAAAGCTTACGGGGGCGCCTATCTTGCCATGTGCTCCAAAGACATGGGTGCCGATTTTGTCTTTGCCTGGCCCTGCGCCGAGATCGCAGTGATGGGGGCGGAAAGCGCCACCAAGATCATCTACAAGAAGGAGATTGAGGAGGCTGAAGACCATAAATCCAAGGAAGATGAGCTGGTACAATCGTATCGCAACCAGTTTGCAACACCCTACCAGGCCGCTTCACGTGATTTGATTACCGATGTGATCGAGCCCTCGGAGACACGCTTTCGCATCTCCCAGGCGCTGCGAATATCCCTTACCAAACGGGTGACCAGACCGGCCAAAAAGCACGGTTTGATACCGCTTTAATACAGATCAATACAAAGACCAAAACCAGGAGGAAGCATGTCGGCAACGACAACAACAGCGGCACCACTACCTAAAAACCCTGCAGCCGATCCTGCCGTTTTCAAGATCCTTGACGATGGCACCGTGCTGTACAAAACATATCAGCAGGCAGCACACGCAAAGCAGCTGAAAGCAACCCGGCAGACCGGTGACACGACCAAAAAGCTGTCCCAGACAAAATATGGCGAAAACCATCTGACCAAAGACGGTCAGGTTGTGCCCTACACCTTGGGGCACCTTATTGAGTTCCAGCTCACAGGACTGATTGTGGTGATTGTGGTACTGGTGGGCTTAAGCCTGATCTGCTCACTGATCGGGCGCCTGATCAGGGCCGTTGAGCGGAGCAAGGCCGAACTTCCCGCCGCTGTTCCGGCTATAATACCATTACCTGCAGCGACTGCCTGCATCCACCCCGGCCTTACCGATCAACAACTGGTCGTACTGCTCACTGCAGCAGCAACCGAAGTGATCGGAGGCCCTGTCCGTATTGGCCGTATCCGTCAGGTGAACAACAAGGGCGGTAACTGGGCGGCACAGGGGCGCAGCGAACTGCAGACCCATCGGCTCAAGTAGTTTTACGCACTCTATTCGAATGGACGGGAGATAATAAAACATGAAGATGCTCAGAATTACTCTTGAAGGAAAAAGCTACGAGGTTGGTGTTGAGGTTCTTGATGAGGGGACCGTCAGGCCGGCTGTTGCATCCGGCTTCGCTCCCTCTCCTACTGCTGCCGTTCAACCGGCCGTTGCCGCATTGGTGACCCCACCGCCTGCCGTAAGCGGAGGAGGCCGGCTCGTTGCCTGCCCGATGGCCGGACTGGTTTTCAAATGCCTGGTCAAACCGGGCGATGTGGTGACCCTTAATCAGGTTGTGATCGTTCTGGACGCCATGAAGATGGAGACCCCGATCAAAGCGCCGGTGGCAGGCACCGTCCGAGCCGTGCTGGTGAAAGAGGGGGATGCGGTGGAAGAAGGAAGCAGCCTGCTGCAGATCGATGGTGATCCGCAATGACAAACGTACTGAACGAAGTCAGACTCATGTTTATCAATGATACCGGCTTCCAGTATATCACCGGCCCGATGATGATCATGTGGGCCGTCTGCGGACTGCTGTTCTATCTGGCCATCAAGAAGCAGTACGAACCTCTGCTGCTGTTGCCGATCGCCTTTGGCGCGCTGATGGCGAACCTGCCGACCAGAGCTTTTTATGATGGCGGCTGGACTCTGGACGGGATGTTTCATCCGACCGCCGGTCTGTATTTCTTTATCAGCCAGGGGATACAGCTGGAGCTGTTTCCGCCGATCATCTTTCTTGGTGTCGGCGCCCTGACCGATTTCGGCCCCCTGATAGCGAACCCGCGCACGCTGCTCCTTGGAGGAGCCGCCCAGATCGGTGTCTTTGCCACCATGTTCTGTGCCGTAGCATCCGGCCTGTTCACCCTTGGTGAGGCTGCCTCAATCGGCATCATCGGCGGTGCTGACGGTCCGACCTCCATCTTCATCGCCAACAAGCTGGCCATGCACCTGATTGGCCCAGTCGCAGTGGCGGCCTACACTTACATGAGCCTGGTGCCGTTGATCCAGCCGCCTATCATGAGGGCGCTGACAACCGATGCGGAGCGAAAAATCCGCATGAAGAGCCTGCGCAAGGTAGGCAAGCTGGAGCGAATCATCTTCCCCCTTGTCGTCATGATTCTCTGCATCATGGTCGTGCCTGACGCTTCAGCGCTTATCGCCATGCTGATGCTGGGGAACATACTGCGGGAATCCGGGGTTGTGGACCGTCTGGTAAAGTCGTGTCAGAACGAGATCATCAACGTCACGACCATCTTTCTCGGCACCGCCGTGGGGATGACCATGCAGGCGGATATCTTTCTGCGCTCAACGACGCTGGTTATAATCGGTATGGGGGTGATCGCTTTCGGACTCTCTACCGCCGGAGGAGTTATCATGGCTAAAATCATGAACAAGCTCTCCCCCAACAACCCGATCAATCCGCTGATAGGTTCTGCCGGGGTTTCGGCTGTACCGATGGCGGCCCGCGTCAGCCAGACTGTCGGCGTGGAATACGACCCGCAAAACTACCTGCTGATGCATGCCATGGGGCCAAACGTGGCCGGTGTAATCGGTACCGCAGTTGCCGCAGGCTACATGATCAGCCGTTTGTCGGGGTAATAATGGCCGCTGCGACCAGCGAGGCTGCTGTTTGCTTACGCCTGTCGCACCAGGCCCCGCAGGATCCCGAGATTTACCGCATCCATCTCATCGTTGTCACCCTTGGGTGTTTCCAGGATCTTCGGCACCGTGGCAAAACGGGGGTCGTTCAGGATGAAGCGGAACGGGTTCAGCCCCAGTGCACCCTGACCGATATGTTCATGCCGGTCAACCCGTG
>Ga0123338_10004427_pt1 | contig 12279 bp, 14 predicted proteins | sample grotaG_FD_89793 | JGI IMG/M metagenome (GOLD analysis project Ga0123338, IMG submission 89793) | Glacier valley bacterial and archeal communities from Borup Fiord, Nunavut, Canada, to study Microbial Dark Matter (Phase II) -... | ecosystem: Environmental > Aquatic > Freshwater > Ice > Glacier ... | reverse complement strand
GGCAGCGTCGAACGTGTCACGGATGCAGAAAGCGACGCCTATTTTGCCAACCGCCCCCGTGGCAGCCAGACCGGCGCGTGGGCGTCGCCGCAATCGCAGGTGATTGCCGACCGAGCAGAACTGGAACAGCGCGTCGCTGCGTTCGAAGCAACGTTCGAAGGCACTGACATTGTTCGCCCCGTGTTCTGGGGTGGATGGCGGATCGTCCCGGACGCCATCGAGTTCTGGCAGGGTCGCCCGAGCCGTCTCCACGACCGTCTCCGTTACCGCCGCTCGGACAGCGCCGCGACGTGGATCATCGAGCGCCTCGCTCCGTAGTAGCACTCGATGGAGCGGCTGTCGGAGCCGACGCTGGAGCTCCAGATCGCATCTGGCGCGGGAGCAGGCTCCAGCGTCGGCACTACTCCGCTACTGCTGGCGGGCAAGAAGCTTCCAGTTCGGCCGGACGAAGTGGCAGGTGTAACCACTCGGGTAGTGCTGCAGGTAGTCCTGGTGCTCAGGCTCTGCCTGCCAGAACGGGCCCGCCTGGGCGACTTGCGTCACGACTTTGCCGGGCCATAATCCTGAAGCGTCGACGTCGGCGATCGTGTCTTCGGCGACGACCTTCTGTTCGTTATTCACGTAGAAGATCGCCGACCGGTAGCCGAGGCCGCGGTCGTTGCCCTGGCGGTTTTTCGTCGATGGGTCGTGGACCTGGAAGAAGAACTCGAGCAGGTCCCGGTACGACGTGACCGTCGGATCGAAGACGATCTCGATCGCCTCGGCATGGGTGCCGTGATGGCGGTATGTTGCGTTCGCTACGTCGCCTCCGGAGTAGCCGACGCGTGTGCTGATGATGCCGGGGAGCTGACGGATGAGGTCCTGCATGCCCCAGAAGCAGCCGCCGGCCAAAATCGCCGTTTCGGTCGACTCGCTCATGACCATGTCCTGCGGCGTCGTGACTGGGTGATCGCCCGTGGTTTCGTGTGATCGTCTGAATAGGTTCATGCGACTGATCCTCTTTTCGAGAGTGTGTTGTTCCAGTCGGTCGAGAAGCATCGATCGTTACGTGCTTTACAGTGAAACGCAAGACGGGGATTTCACCGTTCCCCGAAGTCCGTGAAAGGGATGCCAAAGCATGTCGATCGAAGTTGGCGTCGGCCGGCCACTGGCACCCTTGCCGCTCGCCGAGCTCGAAATGACCCTGGCACCGTTCGGTCATTCGCGGATGTTGCCGCGAGGTGCCTATGTCGATCAGGCGGTGCTCGATTGGGAGCGCAACCACCTGTTCGATGGCGGTTGGGTGTGCGCCGGTCGAGTGGAGGAGATACCGGAGCCAAGCACGCAGAAGGCGGTCGCTCTCGGTGCCACAAGCGTGCTGCTGAGCCGCGATGCCGTTGGGCAGCTCTTTGCGTTTGCAAATATGTGCCGCCATCGCGGCCACGAACTGTTGCCATGTGGTGCGTCCGCGAGGCGCAACTCCATCATCTGCCCCTACCACGCATGGGGATACGCACTCGACGGGACGCTGCGCAACACTCCTCATGTCGGTGAGATGGCGAACCTCGTCCCGGACGAACTCGGGTTGATCCGGTTGGCCGTCACCGAGTGGGCCGGTTGGGTGTTCGTGAACGTCGATCGTCAGGCAGGGTCATTTGCTGACTATCTCGGCGGGTTTGCGGACATCGCCGCCAATTGGCAGTGCGAGCGGCTCGTCGTCGGTGCAACGCACCACTATGAGCTGCAGGCCAACTGGAAGGTGGCCGTCGAGAACTATCACGAGTGCTACCACTGCCCGTTGATCCATCCTGAGTTGTGTCGCGTGTCGCCGCACGACAGTGGCGACAACGTCGACGACCTACCGGGGGCGTTCATCGGCGGGTCGATGATCCTCGCCGAACACGCAGAGACGATGAGCCTCGACGGACATTCTGGTGGCATCACCTTTCCGTCGCTCACCGACGAACAGCGTCGCCAGGTGCTGTACATCAATGTCTTCCCGAACATGTTGATCAGTCTCCATCCCGACTTCGTGATGACCCATCGGATCCGACCGGTGACGCCGACGACGTCCGCCGTCGAATGCCAGTGGCTCTTCGACCCGGTAGCCGTCGCCAGGCCAGATTTCGATCCGTCGTTCGCCGTCGACTTCTGGGACCTGACGAACCGTCAGGACTGGATGGCGGTCGAGAGTGTGCAGCGTGGGTTGAATTCACCGCAGTTCGTGCCGGGGGTCTTCGCCCATCATGAGGACGCCGTCTACCACTTTGCGACGATGATCGCCTCGGCCTATTCCGGCCGGCCGCTCGCACGCAGCTCGATCGCGCCCCGCGCGGTGAGGTCTCGCTGACTATCGGGTCGTTGGCCAGGCGTTGACGGCGTCGACGAGCGCATCGATCAGGCTGGCGGTGTGCGGGACGAGACCTGGACCTTTCCAGTCGGCCCAGATCGGGCTCGAGCCGCGGATCCTCGGTGGCAGCTCCAACTGCACGCCGGCGTTGGCGACGACGTTGACCGGGTTGTTGACGTGCAGGCCGCGCAGTTCCAGCGGGATGTCGTCGATGTCGGTGATCGACTCGTAACCCGGCAGCGCAGAGCGGAGATGGGTCGCCATGTGTTCGGCAAGCGCCCGGTTCTGTCCTCCCAGCAGCAGCTTCGTCCAGAATTTGTCACGCCCGTACCCGTGAACGGTGATGACGGTGTCGACGTGGGCGACGAACTCGGCGAGAACAGGCGAGTCGTCCGGCGTGAAGCAGGTCGATGGGATGTGGCGCTGATGGTCGTGCGGCATGTGCACGCCGTAGTACGACGCATCGCAGCGTTCGGCGGCGGCACGGGCGATGACGTCCGTCATCGCTTCGAGCGCGCCGCCGTGGAAGGCCATGAACCCGAATGTCCCGCGCAATTCGAGGATCTCCTCGACGCCCGGAAATTCGAGCAGTTCGGCGAAGGGTCCCATTCACTCCATTCTGACGTCGTTCGACTGGAACCGGCAGCGCGCCAGTCGACGACGGGCACGAAGTCACACAGATCGCCGAATCTGACGGACGGCGTCAGTCGCTACGGCGCAGCAGGCGTGCGCCGATCGCGCCTGACGAGGACGAAGACGATGGCAGCGACGGTGACGCCGCCGAGGGCGATCAGCAGCGCCGACGTGCCGAATCCGTTCACCCAGCCCTGGAGCCGGACCTGGATTGCCTCGACCCTGTCGACGGCGCGGTTCGGTTTCAGCGTCAGCGCGTAGCGCCCGTACAGAATCAGGTACAGCCCGGCGGCGATCAGGAAGATGGCCCCCACCAGGTCGATGTAGCGCATGCCCCTGCGAAGCAGATCGAGCAGACCGGTTCTGGCGACGGCCAATGACACGGTCAGAGCGGTCAGCATCAGCCCCATGCCGAGGCCGTATGCGCCAATGGTGATGACTCCGGAGGCGATGCCGTGTTGCGAAATCGACAGCAGTGCCGGTGTGAACAGCGGCAGTGCGCAGCCGATCGAGGCAACGGCGTAGGAGATGCCGTAGAGGAACATCGAGCCGACCGAGCCGTCCGTGCCGCCCCTGTTGAATTTCGGGAGCCGCAAAGATGGCCGCCAACCGAACAGCATGGCGATGCCGACCATCGTCATCAAGACGCCGATGACGATGCTCAGCCACCCGGCGTGGTCTGAAAACCATGTGAAACCGGCTTGGAAGAGTGCGCCGATGAGGATGAAGACGGCCATGAATCCTGCGGCGACGGCGACGCTGACCTGCAGGGCGCGGGCAATGCTGGCGCGTTGGGTGCCCGGCCTGTTGCCCTCGACCCCGAGAAAGAACATCAGGTAGGTCGGCAGCAGCGCGAATCCGCACGGATTCATCGTCGCCAATGCGCCGCGGAGGAAGTTCAGCGAGAAATCGCCCTGCAGCGCGATCATGCCGGCAGGAGTTCCTTGTGGATACGCGCCAGTAGCGTGCCCTCGGTCATCGCTCCGGACTGGATCGAGGTGATGTGGCCATCGGCGGCGACGAACAGTGTTGTCGGCGCGACGCTGAGCTTGAGGACGTTCACCGCCGTCTGTCCCGGATCGGTGTACAGCTCGTAGTGCACGCCGAGGGAATCAGCGAACTTCTTGACGTCCGCAGGTGATCCCTGCGTGGAGAGGCCGACAAAGCGAACCGTTTGTCCGACCTGCGCCTGCGCTTTGACGAACTCCGGCATCTCCGCCTTGCAGGGGGGGCACGTTGGGTACCAGAGGTTGATGACTATCGGGCTGCCGATGAGGCTGCGAAGGCTGACCTTGTCACCGTTGAGATTGGCGATCGTGAGGTTCGGCAGCTGCGTGTTGTCGAGGTCCGGGTTCGTCCCGATCGTCGGGTCCTGCACGGTGACGCCGACGCCCGGCAGTGTCGATACGGCGTCGCTGCTCGATGAACCGTAATCACGTGTAGTCAGCCATCCGATGAGCACCGAGAGAACGAGCACAGATCCGAAGATCACCGATCGTGTGCGCCACGAGATCACACGGTCGGCCACGACCCCAACGCTACCGAATCGGCTGCGGAGTTGTCCGGCGGCCGTCGCTTGAGGCGATAGCGGCCCGAGGGACAGAGGCCTCAGGCGACATAGTAGGAGTCCGGCACCTCGTCGACCACCAGTTCCGGGCGGGCGATTTTGGGCGGACGACCACGGGGGCGCTTGTTGACGACGACGTGCCCGTTGGAGACGAGCTCGCCTCCCCAGACGCCCCACGGCTCGAGACGTTCGATGGCCCCTTCGAGGCATACTTCGGTGAGGCTGCACTTGCCGCAGATCGCCTTGGCGCGAGCGATCGACATTGCCTCGTCGCTGAAGAAGAGGTGCGTCAGGGTGCCGTTGCCGTCCCGGCAGCGGGCGCGTGTCCACGGGTTGGCAGTACTGATCAGCGGCTTGGCTTGGTAGTCGTCGTGGTACTCGGTGATTTGCAGGGCGAACATGGCAGGTGTTCCTCGTCGTTTCAGCGTTCGGTTGTTCGTGTCGTCTTCGATGTGGGTGTCGTACTGTCCTGTGGTCTTCTCGAGTGGTCGGAACGTGTGCCGAAAATCAAAAAGGCCGCCGGGACGAAGTCCCGACGGCCTGGTGGCGAGGCTTGACTTTGCTAAGTCAGCGCTCTGGAGAGCCGTCGGGTGGGTCGCTTCGTATTGGCCTCGACGGTCGGGAAACCATCGGTGCCAACCGCGCCTGCAGCGAGCCATGCATATCCGTGATCAATGACACACGGGCGCGGGAAGCTGTCGGCCGAGGTGGACAGCTGCTGAGCGGTGGTCATCGGTGTCATCAGAATGCTGTCCCTTCTCGTAGTGCGCACAGATGTGCTGCGTGCACTAGCGAACCACGTCGCACCCCTCGGCGTCAATTGATTATTCAGTTTTCTTTCAAGTCAGCCGAATCATCGGCGACGATGACACGGCGGGGTTGGCAACGGGTCGGTTCGAGACGCCGGAGTACAGTCGGTGGCGTGACCAGCGGGCTGACGGAGAACGCCGCGACGTCGTCGACGCCGGGTCGCGTGTTCACCAGCTCGCGACGTGTACGCCTCGGCGATGTATCGCCTGGCGGCCGACTGCGCCTCGATGCGATCCTGCGTTACCTCCAAGATGTCGGAGACGACGACACGATCGATGCCGGCCTGGTCGATGCCGTCGGCTGGGTGGTGCGTCGAACCGTGCTGTCCGTCACCCGGTTCCCGATCTATCAGGAGCTGTTGGCCATTGCCACGTGGTGTTCTGGTCTCGGCGGACGGTGGGCAGAGCGCTCGACCAGCCTCGTCGGTGAACACGGCGGACTTGTCGACTCGGCAACGATCTGGGTGCACGTCGATCCGCAGACTTTGAGGGCAATTCCGCTGCCGGCCTCGTTTGCGCGTATCTACGGCCCGTCGGCTGCTGGTCGCAAGGTCAGTGCGAAACTTTCTCACGGCAGTGTCCCTGTTGGCGCAATGTCGATCGATTGGGCGCTGCGCTTCGCCGACTACGACGTGATGGGCCATGTCAACAATGCCGTCGTCGCCGAACTGGTCGAGGAACAACTGTCACGCCTGCGCCTGTTACGGGCACCGATGACCGCCACCTTCGAGTACCGCGCCGAGGTCCCCCCGATGGCATCCGTCCGTGCGACGCTCCTCGACCGTGTCGCCGTGGCGGACCGTGGTGGTTGCGGGTTGTGGCTGAGCGACGCTGAAGGGAAGATCCTTGCCAGCGCCGATGTATCGAACAACGCACCGACCAGCCATGATGTGCAGACGTGACGGAGACCGTGACCCCTGACGACATCGAAGCCGCCTACCGACGCATCGGCGGCTACATCCGGCGGACTCCCGTGATGGCGATTGCCAGAGGTGATGTCGGATCGCCGGTCGATCTGACGCTCAAGCTGGAATTGCTGCAACATGCCGGCTCGTTCAAGCCCCGTGGCGCATTCAACCGAGTGCTGACCGCCGGGCTGCTGCCGGATTCGGGCCTCATCGCCGCCAGTGGAGGTAACCACGGCGCCGCTGTCGCCTATGTCGCCATGACGCTCGGAGTCAGCGCCGAGATCTTCGTCCCATCGACCAGTCCGGACATCAAGCGCCGCAACATCGAACGTTTCGGTGCCACCGTCAACATCGTCGAGGGGATCTACGACGATGCGCAGCGTGAAGCGAACCTCCGTCAGGCATGCAGCGCTGCGCTGATGGTGCATCCCTTCGATCACCCGGCGACCATCGCCGGTCAGGGCACGATGTCGCTCGAACTCGAACAGCAACTCGGCTCCGACGGTTTCGAGACGCTCATCGTTGCGAGCGGTGGCGGCGGGTTCACAGCGGGCCAGGCGGCGTGGTTCAGGGATCGCCGCAAGATCGTCAGTGTCGAGCCGGAAACCTCACAGTGCCTTCGCCAGGCATTGCTCGCCGGCAAACCCGTCAGCGTCGAGGTCAGTGGTGTCGCCGCCGACGCGCTCGGGGCTCGACAGATCGGCGAGACACCCTGGAACATCGTCAAGGAGTTCGTCGATCTCGCAGTCGTCGTGCCGGACGAGGAGATCCGAGCTGCGCAACGCTTTCTTTGGAACGCACGGCGGCTCGTCGTCGAGCCAGGCGGCGCGGCTGCCCTGGCAGCGATCCGCTGTGGTGCCTATGTGCCGGAACCCCGGGAGCGAGTCGTTGTGGTCGTCTGCGGAGCGAACTGCGAACCGGACACGGTCACCGCCTGACCGACGAGGGTCAGCCTCCCCGGTCAAACGCCTGACCGACGAACGCACGATTCTCGGGGTCGACCGTGGCGTCACGGTCATGGCCTCACCGAGATGCCGGTCAGGACGTGACCGCGCCGGGCCGTAGCTGCATGTCTGCACTTCCGCATGTCTGCTCTGAGGCGTGACCTGGCGGGTTGTCGACCCGCGGTGTTCTTCATTGCGGTTGGTGGCAGCATGATCGTCGTGCATCGCACATCTCGGGCTCTCTTTCTCATTTCCGCGCTCATCGTCGGGTCGATGGCGTTGACGGGTTGCTCGACAAGCAGCGCTTCGTCAACCTCCCCTGCGGCTCGACCGGCCGCAGTGTCGACGATCGCCGCCAGTACGGCGGTCTCGTCGATTTTGACGACTGCGCCTGCGCCGACGGCGGGCCGCTCGTCAGTTGCGTCGACCGCCGTCTCATCCGCCGTCATCTCGTCCGTGGTCCCCTCGAGCAGTTCGATGGCAGTGTCGACGACTGCGACGACCACGACCACTGCGATGACTGCGACCACTACGACGACTGCGGCCACGAGTGGCTCGACGAGCGGCCTGCCGACGTTGGCGAGTGCGAGCAGTTCAGGGTCGGCCGCCTCGGGATCGGCATCGGGAGCGCCGCAGGGTTCGCCGCAGACTTCAGTGCCGAAGACCCCTTCGGCGACGCCCATACAGGTCGGGAGTCCTGGCGCAACCGCGAGGTTCTCAGCGACGACCAACTGGACGTCGTTCGACCATGCTTTGGTCCACGGCCTACTGAATCGGGGGGCGATCACCGTGTCGGTCGCTGTCGCCGATCACGGCACCATCGTGCATACGGCTGCCGCTGGACCGATCGACCAGGACACCGGCGTCGCTGCGACATCGGCTGCGCGCTTCCGGATCGCCAGCAACTCCAAGATGCTGACCGGCACGGTGGTCATGGAACTCGTCGAGCAGAACAAGTTGCGGCTCGACGAAAACGTACTGCCGCTCGTCGCCAAGCAACTCGGCGTACGACTCGGCGATCCACGGATGGCGTCGATCACCCTGAAGCAACTGCTCAGTCATACGAGCGGCTTCGGGGTCTTCAGGCCGCAGTTCTTCGACGGCGCTGCGTCGAGCTGCGCAGATGCTGCACGGCAGGGACTCGGGCGGGCGCTGCTGCACGACCCTGGTGCCAACTACCAGTACAGCAACATGAACTTCTGCATCCTCGGACAGCTGATCGAATTGGTCACGGGGACGTCGTATGCACAGGCCATCCAGGATCGACTGCTGAAGCCGCTCGGTATCACCGATATGCGCATCGCGGGGACCTACGACGTGCGGCCAGGGGACGTCCACCATCCATCGCGACCGGGGCGTGACTTCATGGAAGCACTTGGACCGGCGGGCGCGTGGATCGGCACGGCGAGCGATCTCGTGCGCATCGTCGACGCGCTCGACGACACAGTGCCAGGTTTTCATCCGTTGCAACCGGCAACGGTCGTGCTGATGCGTACGGCGCTGCCGATCGCCTATCTCAGGCCGGGCGACGCCTACGGCCTGGCGTTACGGCTCTGGTCCGACGGCACATGGGGGCACACCGGCACGGTCGAGGCCGCACATTCGATGGTCATCGATCGCCCCGACGGCATCACCTGGGCAGTCCTGATCAACGGCGAAGTCCCTTCCGATACCGACAAGATCCGCACATTCGTCGACGCCGCGTTCGCAACGATGGACGTGCCGCCGCCAGTCGCCGATCCGACGATCTACACCGTCCCGGCGCCGACCGTGCCGCCGAGTGCCGCAACGTCGACGACACCAGCCAACGAAGGCTGATTCTGCACCCGTCTCACCCGTGGATGCTGAGCGGAGGCATCAGCACAACGATCGGCCTTGACCGCTGGGTGAGAGAATGGTGTGGAACCCTGCTAGCGAACGATGTAGTGCAGCAGTCCGTCGACGCGTTCGACGTCGGCCTCGCCGAGAAGTCGGAGGTGTTCGAGATGGGCGTAGGTCTCGCTGTCAGCCATTGGACCCTGGGCTCGTGGCGAGAACAGATGCGTCGACATCTCCATCACCGAAGCCGGTCGGCCAAGTGCGTAGGAGGCATCCCGAAGTACGCCGAGCCGCTCGACATGGTGCCGTTTGATCGCTTCTGCACGCCCGGCGATGTCGCTGAAGACGTCGCCATGTGCCGGCAGCACGACGGTCGTCTGATCGCCGTAGGTGGCAACCTTGTCGAGCGAATCGAAGAACTCCTTGAGTGGGTCGGCAGGCCCGCGGGTGTCGCCGATATGCGGGGTGATCGTCGGCAGTACATGATCGCCGCTGAACATCACGCCGTGCTCCGGATCGAACAGGCACAGGCAGTCGGCCGTATGTCCAGGCGTGTGGATCGCGACCCAATCGCGGCGGGCGAGGGAAATGACATCTGCCTCATCGAGGCGCTCGGTCGGGCGCATGAACATCGGGCTGTGCGCCATCGTGCGCATCTCCAACATCCGCTCGGCAGGTGGCGCAGGGCTCTCGCCGCCCCACGGCGTCGCCGCGCCGGCCCACGTTCCCTCGGAATCAGGCCCGGGGAAGCGGTCCTCGATGTCGCGATCGTCGCCGTCGTCGCTCTGGAGCCAGCGGACGGCGAACTTGCGATGACTGACGATGCGCGCTCCGGTCTCGGCACGCAGCTGGCTGGCACCGCCGAAATGATCCGGATGGCTGTGGGTGACGATGACCGTGTGGATTCTCGCCAGCGGAATGCCGGCGGCACCCAGCCGGGTCGTGAGGTTCTTCCACGATTCTGGGCCCGGCAAACCCGGATCGATCAGCGCAAAACCGTTGGCGTCCTCCATCGCGTAACAATTGACGTGGCCGAGCCCAGGCATGTCGATGACGAGTTGCATCCGCACGACGCCGGGCGCAACCTCGTCGATCTCCTCGCGAGCGGGGAGCTGTTCTTGTTTCGGAGGCCGAACGAGTGCCGTCATCCGCTCGACCGTACCGAACGTCGTCCGGAACGCTCGGGTTGAAGTCACCGGCTGGTTACGAACGAGCCGGGTGCGTTTGTCACATCGGTGCAGGATGGATATTCGGAATGAACGCCCGTTCGCGGTAGTACCTCAACTCTTCGACACTGGCGCGTATGTCATCGAGCGCCCGGTGAGCTCCGGCCTTGTGGGGTCGCTTGGAGGTGATTTCGGGGTACCAGCGTTTGACGAGTTCCTTGACGCTGGACACGTCGATCGAGCGATAGTGCAACCAGTCCTCGATGTCCGGTAGGTAGGCGGTGAGGAAGCGGCGGTCCATCCCGATCGAGTTGCCGCAGAGCGGCGTCGACTTGGCCGTCGGCACGAACGACTTGATGAACTCGAGCGTCGCCTGGCCGGCAGCTTCGAGTGTGATCGTCGATGCGGAGATCGCTGGGAGCAGACCCGAACGGGTGTGCATGTCGAAGACGAACGGGTCCATGATCGCCAACGCCTCTGCCGATTGATGTACGACGAGATCGGGTCCCTCGGCGACGATCTGCAGCTCGTCATCGGTGACGAGCGTGGCGATCTCGACGATCACGTCCTTCGCTGGGTCGAGTCCTGTCATTTCGAGGTCCATCCACACGAGCACGGCTGCACAACATACGCCCTGCAAAGCCGGAAATGCGCCACCTGGTCCCTGCGGCTGGCGTGGCTCGGCAGAATCCGCGTTGCGACCGATCGCTCGTCGCGGGCACCAACAATCGCAGTGGATGCGATATCGGGTGCCTGAAGTTCAGCGGTGTCGCGCCGGGCGACGGTCTTTCGCTGCTGCCGAGGTGCAATAGCCTGCACCGATGCTCGATATCAGCATCGTCCAGCTCGACCTCGAACTTGCGATTCCGACGTATGCGCGGTCTGGTGATGCAGGTGTCGACCTCGTCGCCCGTGTCGGTGCTGCTGTTCAGCCTGGCGGTGGACGGATGCTCGTCCCGACGGGTATCGCCATCTCCATCCCGGCAGGGTACGCAGCTTTCGTCGTGCCTCGCAGTGGTTTGGCATTGCACCATGGCATCACGGTCGTCAACGCCCCAGGGCTCATCGATTGCGCATACCGGGACGAGATCAAGGTCATCGTGCTCAATACCGATCCCGTGTTGGCGTACCATATCCACCGCGGTGATCGCATCGCCCAACTCGTCATCCAGCGCGTCGAGGAGATCAATTGGCAGCAGGTCGATTCGTTCGACGACGAGGGGCGCGGCGGAGGCTTCGGCCACAGCGGCCGCTGACATCGCTGACGGGGCGCTTACGGGTTGCTGTCATCTGCGAGACCGAGGAAGGCTGCGTGTCTGACGAGACCGTCGTTCGTCCATTCTGCGATTTCGATACGAGCGTGCAGTTCCGGCGTGATCCAGGTTGCACCCTTGCGGTATTCGTTCGGAGGAAGCGGGGTGAATGGGCAGTGCTTCGTCGCCAGCGCCGACATCGACGTGAAGAGCGAGTCGATCGTCAACTGGCTGAAACCGGTGCCGACACCCCCCGCAAATCGGAGCGTGCCATCGGGTTCCACCACGCCGACCAACAGCGCCCCGAATGTCGCCGAACGCGAACCGCTTCCGGTGGTGAATCCGCCGATGACGACCGTCTCCTTTCGTCGGTTCTTGACCTTGCGCCACGCTTTCGATCGCTTGCCGGGAACGTAGATCGAGTTGATCTGTTTGGCCATCACGCCTTCGAGCCCGCCGGTCATCGTCGCCTCGAGCAACGTGGCGCCTCCGCCGATGCGATGCGTCGGAACGAGAAAGTTCGAACCGGCCTCGACAACGCCTTCGAGCAGATTGCGGCGCTGTAGGTAATCCAATCCGATGGTGTCGTGTCCGTCGATGTGCAGGATGTCGAAGGGGTAGAAGACGGCTTCGGTCTGATGGCGTTGGATCCCTTCGAAACTCGGTCTGGCCTGCTCGTCGAGCACGACCAACTCGCCGTCGAGGATCGCCGCTGCGGCATTCGTCGACGCCGGCAGACCGCCGATCTCCGGATACTTCGACGTCACGTCGATCCCGTTCGAACTCTGCAGCCGAAGCCGTGCGCCGTCGACAAAGGCGATCGTCCGGTACCCGTCCCACTTGATCTCGTAG
>Ga0123338_10004422_pt1 | contig 12282 bp, 10 predicted proteins | sample grotaG_FD_89793 | JGI IMG/M metagenome (GOLD analysis project Ga0123338, IMG submission 89793) | Glacier valley bacterial and archeal communities from Borup Fiord, Nunavut, Canada, to study Microbial Dark Matter (Phase II) -... | ecosystem: Environmental > Aquatic > Freshwater > Ice > Glacier ... | reverse complement strand
GCCCGAGCCCATGTCGAAGACGAAGCGCTGGCCGGTCTCGCTCACCACCGGATGGTCGAACTCAATCTCGAAGGCGAGCGTGTAGCCCTCGAACGGTTCGAGGCGCGCCCACTTGGCGCCGGCACCCGTGCCGTCGCGAACCTCGACCGCACGCTTGACGCGCAGGAACCGCTTCGGCGCTTCTTGCATGACGATGCCGGCGCTCTGCAGCAGGAACACGAACGACGCTGCCGAGCCGTCGAGGATCGGCACTTCCTCGGCGGTGATGTCGACGATCAGGTTGTCGAGGCCGAGGCCCGAGCACGCCGACAGCAGGTGCTCGACGGTCTTCACCTTCGGGCCGTCGGGGTCGCCGTTGGCCGACAGCGTCGTCGCCATCCGGGTGTCGCAGACCGCGAAGGCGTCGGCCTTGATGTCGACCGAGCGCGGCAGGTCGACGCGGCGAAAGACGATGCCGTGATCGACCGGCGCCGGCCGCAGCGTGAGCTCGACCTTCTGGCCGCCGTGCACGCCGACGCCGACGGCGCGGGTCATGGACTTGAGGGTGCGCTGGGCGAGCATGGTCGAATTGTCCGGCATCCGCGGCAACCCTTTTTTCTGCCGCGGCGGCGCGCATCACGCCGTCGGCGAAGCCAGATCGACGACCGCGGCATGGTCGGCGGCAGCACCGAGCGGCTCGTGACTCGTCACGATCCAGGCCTGGCCGCGGGCTTCGGCGCGATGCTGCAATGCCTGCCGCAAATAGGCGAGCGACGCGGCGTCGAGCGCGTGCGTCGGTTCGTCCATCAGCACCACGGCGCTGCCGGCCGCCAGGGCCGCAGCGATCCAGACCTTGCGCTGCGATCCGGTCGACAACGACGCCAGGCGCAGGTCGAGGTGCGGCTCAAGGCCGAATGCGTGCGCATGCGACCGCGCCGATGCGGTGTCAAAGCGCGGGTAGAGGCCGCGCATGAAGGCGAAGAACTCGCTCGGCCGCAGATGGTCGAAGGCGATCGCGCCGGCGCCGCAGAGGAAGACCTCGCGGCGATAGGCCACCGGGTCGACGCGCGCGTCGATGCCAAGAACGGCGAGCGTGCCGGCCTGCGGCGACAGCGCGCCGGCGAGCAGGTGGAGCAGTGTCGACTTGCCGCTGCCGTTGGCGCCGCGCAGCCACGTCAGGCCCTTCCCGAACCCGGCCGACCAGCCGTTGAAGACGTGGCGACGCGGGTGCGAGAACACCAGCCGGTCGGCGACCAGCACAGGCGGCGATGCCGGCTCCGAAGCCGCCGACGGCAGCGATGGCGCGTCGCTCACGCCACCACCTCCGAGGCCAGCGCCACCAGCAGCGCCACCGAGAACAACCAGCGGCTCGACACCGTGGCGGCATCGACCGACGTCGAGCCTGCCTCGGCGGCGCAGCACGCCACGATGCCCGAAGCGAAGGCCGCCAGCACGAGCGGGCGGACGGCGTGCCACGGCAAGGCGGCGAGCAGCATCGGCAGGGTCGCCAGCACGGGCGACAGAAGCAATGCGACGAGGCCGGCCCGGACCGTCGCCGACGGGATCGGCAAGGGCCGGACGGCCTCGAGCAGAGCGCCGAGGTCGGCGGCCGCGAGGCGACGCAGGCGCGCCGTCAGCAGCATGGCCAGTGCTGCGTAGGCCGCCAGCGACCATGGCGTCGCGGAGGGCAGCATGGCGATGGCCGTGGCCGTGGCGGCGAGGAGCAAGCTGCCGGTCAGCAGCACGCCGCCGCTGCGACGCGCCGGACCTCGCCACAGAGGCAGCATCAGCAGAGCGACGGGCCAACGTCGGCCGAGCGCCATCGAAGGCGGCGGCATGCGTGCGCCTCGCGTCGCGGCATCGATACGTTGCCGCGGCCGAGCCGCGAGGGGTCGACGCAGCCACTGCAGCACGGCAACGCCGAGCAGCACCGAGCCGGCTGCCGCCAGCACCAGCGCCGCGACGGCGCGGCCCCGGCCCGGCCGCAACCATTCGAGATCGTTCGCGAGCAGTGCCTGGGCGCCGACCGAATACAGCAGCCAGAGCGGCGCCAATGCCCAGGCGACGACGATCAGATCGGAGGCGACCGTCGCCCGGATGCGCAGCGGCAGCGCCCGCTCCGCCAGCCGCCAGCGCAGCGGCCACAGCAGCTCGCGCAGGGCGGCCACCAGCAAGCCGCCCACCGCCGCTTGCAGCAGCACGGCAACGGCGGCGTGGCCGCTGCCCTCGATGGCCGCGCGGAACAGCGGCAGCACCGTCCAGGCCGCCAGCGCGCGCACCGCAGCGACGCCGGACGATGCGCCGGCGCCGGCCACCAGCGCCGCCACCGCCAAGTACACGCCCCAGCGCCGCACGAACGCCACGAGCGAGGCGCGGCACCAGCGCATCCGCATCGCGTGATAGCCGAGCGCGGCCGTCACGCGTCACTGCCGATCGGCGATCGCGGTCGCTCGATCTCAGTCGGCCTGCTTCCTCAAGAACGCCGGGATCTCGATCTCGTCCATCCCATTGCTGGCCAGCGCATCGACCTTCGCCGCTGCCGTGCGGCCGTTGCGCCAGACGCTCGGCGTCGTCAGGCCGCTGTAGTCGTGCGTGGCCTGCGGATGAGACGGCATCTGCACCTGCTGGTTGAGCACCGGCAGGTTGTCGGTGCCGGTCATCTTCACCGGCGCGCTGTGGACGACGGTCATCGGCGTCTGTTGCTGGCGCCGTGCCGGGCTGAGGCCGGTGGCGATCACGGTGACGCGCAGTTGGTCGCCGAGCGATTCGTCGTAGGCGGTGCCGTAGATCACGTGCGCTTCGTCGGCGGCGTAGCGGCGGATCGTGTTCATCGCGTTCCTGCTCTCGCTCAGCTTGAACGTGTTCCGGTTGGCCGCGATCAGCACTAGCACGCCACGCGCGCCCGAGAGGTCGATGCCTTCGAGCAGCGGGCACGCCACCGCCGCTTCGGCTGCCTTCGACGCGCGGTCGGGGCCCGACGCCTGCGCCGTGCCCATCATCGCCTTGCCCGGCTCGCTCATCACCGTCTTCACGTCTTCGAAGTCGACGTTGACGAGGCCCGGGATGTGGATGATGTCGCTGATGCCGCCGACGGCGTTCTTCAGCACGTCGTTGGCGTGCGCGAAGGCCTGGTCCTGGGTCACGTCGTCTCCGAGCACGTCGAGCAGCTTGTCGTTGAGGATCACGATCAGCGAGTCGACGTTGGCCTCGAGCTCGGCGACGCCGTGGTCGGCGGCCTTCAGCCGGCGCGGCCCTTCGAAGTCGAACGGCTTGGTGACGACGCCGACAGTGAGGATGCCCATCTCGCGCGCCACCCGCGCAATCACCGGTGCCGCGCCGGTGCCGGTGCCGCCGCCCATGCCGGCGGTGATGAACAGCATGTGGGCACCGTCGATGGCCTGGCGGATGCGGTCGACGGCTTCTTCCGCCGCCGCCTTGCCGGCCTCCGGCTTGGCACCGGCGCCGAGGCCGGTCGAGCCGAGCTGGATCAGGTGGTGCGCGGCCGAGCGGTTGAGCGCCTGCGCATCGGTATTGGCGCAGACGAAGTCCACGCCCTGCACGCCTTCCATGATCATGTGCTCGACGGCGTTGCCGCCACCGCCACCAACGCCGATCACCTTGATCTGCGTACCCATGCTGAACTCTTCGATCATTTCGATTGCCATGTTGAGAACTCCGTTTGCAGTTGCCTGATGTGTGCGGGATGTGTGCTGGAAATACGTTCTTGGTGTGTCGTGAAGTCGCGCGAGCTCACCCGCTCGGCGGCGGGTCGTGGGCGTGGGTGAAGAACAGGTCTTTCATCAGAAGTTGCCTAGAAACCAGTCCTTGGCGCGACCGAACAAGGTCTTCACCGACCCCGCCTGCTGCGCCGCGCGTTGCCCGCGCGTTCGCGCCATCCGCGCCTCCTCGAGCAAGCCCATCACCGTCGCCGAGCGCGGGTTGGCGACCATGTCGTGGAGGGCGCCGCGGTAGGTCGGCGTGCCCTTTCGCACCGGCTTGAGGAAGATGTCCTCGCCGAGCTCGATCATTCCCGGCATCACCGCGGCGCCGCCGGTGATGACGATGCCGCTCGACAGCAGCTCCTCGAAACCGCTCTCGCGAATCACCTGGTGCACGAGCGAGTAGATCTCCTCGATGCGCGGCTCGATCACGCCGGCCAGCGCCTGCCGACTCAGCATGCGCGGCGGCCTGTCCCCGAGACCGGGCACCTCGAGCTGCTCGTTGGGGTCGGCCAGCAGCTGCTTGGCGACGCCGTACTCGATCTTGATTTCCTCGGCGTCCTTGGTCGGCGTGCGCAGCGCCATCGCGATGTCGCTCGTGATCAGGTCGCCGGCGATCGGGATCACCGCCGTGTGGCGGATCGAGCCGTCGGTGAAGATCGCGACGTCGGTGGTGCCGGCGCCGATGTCGACGAGGGCGACGCCGAGGCTCTTCTCGTCCTCGGTGAGCACGGCGTGGCTGGATGCGCTCGGGTTCAGCACCAGCTGGTCGACCTCGAGGCCGCAGCGGCGCACGCACTTGACGATGTTCTCGGCGGCGCTCTGCGCCCCGGTGACGATGTGCACCTTGACCTCGAGGCGGCCGCCGCTCATGCCGATCGGCTCCTTGACCTCGTGGCCGTCGATCACGAATTCCTGCGGCTCGACGAGGAGAAGTCGCTGGTCGTTCGGGATGTTGATCGCCTTGGCCGTCTCGACCACGCGCGTCACGTCGACCGGCGTCACTTCCTTGTCACGCACGATCACCATCCCGGTGCTGTTCTGGCCGCGGATGTGCGAGCCGGTGATGCCGGTGTAGACGTGCGTGATCTTGCAGTCGGCCATCATCTCGGCCTCCTTCAAGGCCTGCTGGATCGACTGCACGGTGGCGTCGATGTTGACGACCACGCCGCGCTTGAGGCCATGCGCCGGCGCGCTGCCGAGCCCGGCGATGCGGAGCTCGCCGTCGGGCAGCACCTCGGCCACGACCGCCATCACCTTGGCGGTGCCGATGTCGAGCCCGACGACGTAATCCTTGGCTTCCTTGGCCATGCTGGGTGGCTCCCTTACTTCTTCTGGCCGGGCTTGTCGGCCGCGGTCGTGGTGGACACGCCCCTCAGGCGCACCGCGTAGCCATCGTTGTGGCGCAGGTCGGCGTACTGGAGCGGGCGCCGGTATTTCGACGTGACCTGGCCGAGCGTCGCCACGAAGCGTGCTGCCCGCGCCGCGATCTCGTCGTCGCTGCCGCGGCCGATCTCGACGACCGCGCCGCTCTCGAGCGTCGCCTGCCAGGAGCCGCGGCTCGAGAGGGCCAGCGCATCGATGCGGGTGCCGAGCGGCGCGAGCACGCCGTCGAGACGCGCCGACATGGCGAGCATGCGGGCGGCGCTGCCCTCGGGTCCGGTGAGCGTCGGCAAGGCATCGTCTTCGACATCGCCGACGTTGGCCTCGAAGACCTCGCCGAAGCTGTTGACGAGCTTGTCGCTGCCGGCCTCGTTGCCCCAGAACGCGACCGGGCGATGCTCCTCGAGCTGCACGCGCAAGCGGTTCGGCCAGATGCGGCGCACGACCGCATGGCGCACCCACGGCACGCCCTCGAAAGCGCGCCGCACGGCGGCGAGGTCCATGGTGAGGAAATTGCCGGCGAGGCGCGGCGCGGCGTTGGCGCGGATCGTCGAGACGCTGTTGTGGCCGATGTCGCCGTCGATGGCGATGGCGCGGATCGCGAACAGGGGCTGCCGCGACAGCCAGAGGATCGCGGTCGCGAGCAGCAGCACCGAGGCCACCAGCGCGAGCACGGCCGCCGTCGTGTTCAGCAGGCGCACGTCGGCCGGCAATTCGGGCACGGCACGACGCGAGAGCGATGCGGCGGCCATCGTGTCAGTTCCCTGCCGCCGCCGCATGGCGGCCGGCGAGCGAGTCGAGGCTGGCGGCGGCCAGCAGGCGCAGGCACAACGCTTCGTAGCTGATGCCGGCGGCGCGCGCCGAGATCGGCACCAGCGAGTGCGAGGTCATGCCCGGCGAGGTGTTCATCTCGAGCAGGAGCGGCTTCCGGTCGCTGTGACGCAGCATGAGGTCGGCGCGGCCCCAGCCGCGGCAGCCGAGCACGCGGTACGCGGCGAGGACGAGGCGCTGGATCTCGCGCTCCTCGGCTTCGGGCAGGCCGCTCGGGCATTCGTAGCGGACGACGTCGGTGAAGTACTTGTTCTGGTAGTCGTACTGGCCTTCGGGCGCGACGATGCGGACCACCGGCAGCGCCACCGCGCCGGCGCCAACGCCCATCACGGGGCAGGTCAACTCGTCGCCATCGATGAACTCCTCGCACAGCACGTCGGCGTCGTAGCGGCGGGCGAGCTCGACAGCGCCCTGCATGCCGGAGTAGCCCGTCACCTTCGTGATGCCGATCGACGAGCCTTCGCGCGGTGGCTTGACGACCAGCGGCAGGCCGAGCACGTCGGGCACGGCACGCGTTTGCTCGCGGCCCTGCTCGCCTTCGGCCAGTCGCACGAAGCGCGGTGTCGGCAGGCTCTCGGCGAGCCATACGCGCTTGGTCATCACCTTGTCCATCGCGATCGCCGAGGCCATCACGCCGGAGCCGGTGTAGGGGATGCCGAGCAGCTCGAGCGCGCCCTGGACGCTGCCGTCTTCGCCATGGCGTCCGTGCAGGGCGATGAAGCAGCGCGCGAAGGCGTCGCGCTTGAGTTCACCGAGGTCGCGTTCGGAAGGATCGAAGGCGTGGGCGTCGACGCCTTGCGAGCGCAGGGCAGCGAGGACGCCGTTGCCGGAGAGCAGCGAGATCTCGCGCTCGGCCGAGTCGCCGCCCATCAGGACCGCGACCTTGCCCATGGCACCCGGATCGACGGCCGTCATGCTGCCACTCCGCTCAGCTTTTCCACGACCCGCGCCGGCACGTTGCCGATCGAGCCGGCGCCCATCGCGATGACGACGTCGCCGGCCTGCGCCTGCCCGACGATGGTGTCGGCCATCGCATCGATGTGGTCGACGAACACCGGGTCGACCTTGCCGGCGACCCGCAGTGCCCGCGCCAGCGCCCGGCCGTCGGCGGCGACGATCGGCGACTCGCCGGCGGCGTAGACCTCGGCGAGCAGCACCGCGTCGGCCGTGCCGATCACCTTCACGAAGTCTTCGAAGCAGTCGCGCGTTCGCGTGAAGCGGTGCGGCTGGAAGGCGAGCACGACGCGCCGTCCGGGGAAGGCGCCGCGCGCGGCGGCAAGCGTCGCCGCCATCTCGACAGGGTGGTGGCCGTAGTCGTCGATGAGCGTGATCACTCCGCCCGCCACCGGCAGCTCGCCGTGGCTCTGGAAGCGGCGGCCGACGCCGTGGAATTCGGCCAGGCCCTTGACCACCGCCGCGTCGTCGAGCTCGAGCTCGGTGGCGACAGCGATCGCGGCCAGCGCGTTGAGCACGTTGTGGTCGCCGGGCAGGTTGAGCGTGACCTGCAGGTCGGCCATGCGCACGCCGTTCCTGCGCTGCACCGTGAAGCGCATCGTTCCGCCGTGGGCGATGGCGTCGACCGCGCGGACCATGCAGTCGGCGCCGAAGCCGTAGGTCACGATCGGCCGCGAGATCATCGCCATGACCGAGCGCACGCCGGGGTCGTCGGCGCAGAGCACGGCGGCGCCGTAGAACGGCATCTTGTGGATGAACTCCACGAAGGCCTGCTTCAACTTCGCGAAGTCGTGGCCGTAGGTCTCCATGTGGTCGGCGTCGATGTTGGTGACGACGGCCATGACCGGCAGCAGGTTGAGGAACGACGCGTCCGATTCGTCGGCCTCAACGACGATGTACGCGCCGGCGCCGAGCCGCGAGTTGGCGCCCGCCGCGTTCAGCCGGCCGCCTATCACGAAGGTCGGGTCGAGGCCGGCCTCGGCGAGCACGCTGGTCACGAGCGAAGTCGTCGTCGTCTTGCCGTGGGTGCCGGCGATGGCGATGCCCTGCTTCAGGCGCATCAGCTCGGCGAGCATCACGGCGCGCGGCACCACCGGGATGCGCTTGCCGCGCGCTGCCATGACCTCGGCGTTGTCGCCCTTCACCGCGCTCGAGGTCACCACCGCTTCGGCGCCAGCGATGTTGGCGGCGTCGTGGCCGATGGCGACGCGGATGCCGAGCGCCGCGAGTGCGCGCGTCGTCGTGCTGTCGTGCTGATCGGAGCCGGACACGGTGTAGCCGAGGTTGTGCAGGATCTCGGCGATGCCGCTCATGCCGGCGCCGCCGATGCCGACGAAGTGGATTCTCTTGACTGCATGTTTCATGCAGCCACCATCGCTTCGATCTCGTCCGCGACCCGCGCCGCCGCATGCGGCCGGGCCAGCGCTCGCGCCTTCGTCGCCATCGCCAGCAGCGACTCGCGTGTCAGGCCGGCGAGCAGGTCGCTCAGTCGCTCCACCGTGAGCTCCGACTGCGGCAGGTGAATCGCGGCGCCGTGCGACGCCATCCAGGCCGCGTTGTCGCGCTGGTGCGATGTCGTGCTCACCACGAGCGGCACCAGCACCGCCGGCACGCCGGCCGCGCACAGCTCGCTCACCGTGATGGCGCCGGCGCGGCAGACGATCACGTCGCAGTCGGCGAGCCGCCAGGCGATGTCGTCGATGAAGGTGAGCACCTCGGCCTTGGCGCCGATCGCGCGATAGGCTGCGTCGACGGCGCCGTGCATCGCCTCGCCGGTCTGGTGCGTCACGTGTGGCCGCTCTCCGCCGGGCAGCTGCGCGACGGCACGCGGCACGCACTCGTTGAGCACACGGGCGCCGAGGCTGCCGCCGACCACGAGCAAACGCAATGCGCCGGCCCGGCCGGCGAAGCGCTGGCGCGGGTCGGGCAGCTCCTCGATTTCGGCGCGCACCGGGTTGCCGGTCACGACCGCCTTGGCACCGGCGGCGGTCGCGGCCGGACCGGCGAAGCCGAAGGCGACGCGGCGTGCCGCCGGCAGCAGCGCCTTGTTGCTGAGCAGCAGCGACGCGTCGGCGTTGACGAGCAGCAGCGGCTTGCCGAGCCACTTCGCCATCCAGCCGCCGGGAAAGCACACATAGCCGCCCATGCCGAGCACTGCGTCGGCGCGGCGCCGCTCGAGGATGCGCGAGCAGGTGCGGAAGGCTGCGAACAACTGCAGGGCGCCGAGGATGTTGCCGAAGAAGCCCCTGCCGCGCAGTCCCGAGAAGGCGACGCGGTCGAGCATGATCCCGGCCTGCGGCACGAGCTTGTTCTCGAAGCCCTTGTAGGTGCCGAGCCAGCTCACCGACCAGCCGCGACGCTGCATCTCGCTCGCCACCGCGAGGCCCGGAATCACGTGCCCGCCGGTCCCTGCCGCCATGACGAGAAGATGCTTCACGCGCGCCCGCCCCGCATGAGCTGCCGGTTCTCGATGTCGATCCTCAGCACGATGGCAAGCGCCACCATGTTCATCACGATCGCCGAGCCGCCGTAGCTCATCAGCGGCAGCGTCAGGCCCTTGGTCGGCAGCACGCCGAGGTTCACGCCCATGTTGATGAAGGCCTGGCCGGCGAACCAGATGCCGATGCCCTGCGCGAACAAGCCGGCGAACACCCGCTCCAGCGCGATCGCCTGGCGGCCGATGTGGAACAGCCGCCGCGCCAGCCAGAAGAAGGCGAGGATCACGCAGGCGACGCCGATGAAGCCGAGCTCCTCGCCGATCACGGCGAGCAGGAAGTCGGTGTGCGCCTCCGGCAGGTAGTGCAGCTTCTCGACGCTCGAGCCCAGGCCCTGGCCGAAGATCTCTCCGCGGCCGAACGCGATCAGCGAGTGCGAGAGCTGGTAGGCCTTGCCGAGCGTGTACTTCTCGTCCCACGGATTGAGGTAGGCAAAGATGCGCTCGCGCCGCCACGGGCTCAGCGTGATCATGAGCACGAAGGCGCTCGTGAGCACGCCGCTGATGATGAGGAACATGCGGCCGTTGACGCCGCCGAGGAAGAGGATGCCCATCGCGATGGTGGCGATGACGAGGAAGGCGCCCATGTCGGGCTCGGCGAGCAGGAGCAGGCCGACGACCGCGATCGAGATCGCCATCGGCAGCACGGCGCGCACGAAGTTCTCCTTCACGTCCATGCGTCGCACCATGTAGCCGGCCGCATACATCGCGATCGCCAGCTTGGTGAGCTCGGAAGGCTGGAAGCTCATGATGCCGAGCGGAATCCAGCGGCGGGCGCCGTTGACGCCCTTGCCCACGAACGGCAGCAGCACCAGCACCAGGAGCAGCAGCGAGGCGACGAAGATCCAGGGCGAGAGCTTTTCCCACACCGACACCGGCACCTGCACGACGACCAGCGCCGCCATCACCGAGATGGCGACGAAGAGGAGATGGCGCGACAGGAAATAGGTCGGCGTGTAGCGCGCGAACTTCGGGTTGTCGGGCATCGCCACCGAGGCGCTGTAGACCATCACCAGACCGAGCGCGAGCAGAGCGACGACGATGGCGACGAGCGTGCGGTCGAAGCCGAGCAGGCGTGCCGGCTGGCCCGGCTCGATGCTGATCCATTCGCGCACCGGGATCGCTTCGGCGACGGCGCGGCGGCCGCGCTCGGCAGCGGTCTTCGCACCGGCCGGCTTCTGCGGCGCGGCCGATGGCGCGACGCGCTCGCGCCAGAACTGGAACGCGTTGGCGAGCACCGCGTTCATGCCGCGCCCTCGGTGAGGCGCTCGTCGGCCAGCGCCTCCACCGCGGCGACGAAGACCTCGGCGCGGTGCTTGTAGTTGCGGAACATGTCGAGGCTGGCGCAGGCCGGGCTGAGCAGCACGGCGTCGCCGCGCTGGGCCCGGGCGAACGCGGCGCGCACGGCGAGCGGGAGCGAATCGCAGCGCTCGACGGCGATGCCGGCCGGCGAGATGGCGGCAGCGATGGCGGCTTCGATGCGGGCAGCGTCGCGGCCGATCGTGAGCACGGCGCGGGCGTGGCGACGCAGCGGCTCGGCGAGGGGCGCGAAGTCCTGGCCCTTGCCGTCGCCGCCGAGGATGACGACGAGCCTCGCCGGTGCCCGCTCGGCACCGAGGCCGTCGAGTGCGGCGATCGTGGCGCCGACGTTGGTGCCCTTGCTGTCGTCGAAGGCATCGACGCCGTCGATGGCGGCGATGTACTCGACGCGATGCGATTCGCCCCGGTACTCGCGCAGCGCGTGCAGCATCGGCGCCAGCGGGCAGCCGATCGCGGTGGCGAGCGCCAGTGCGGCGAGCGCGTTGGCAGCGTTGTGGCGGCCCCGGATGCGCAGCGCGTCGGCCGGCATGAGCATCTGCAGGCTCGGCGGCGCGCCGGCCGGCAGCGCCTCGTCGGCATCGTCGCGGGCGCGCGCCAGCCAGGCCATGTCGTTGACGGTCGCGATGCCGAAGTCGCCCGGTCGACGTGGCGCGGCGGTGCCGAACCAGACGGTGCGACGCGCGATCGATTTCGGCGGCCGTCCCTTGCGTACGGCCACCTTCAGCGGTGCGGGCACCCGCGCCTGCACGGCAGCGTCGTCGGCGCCGACAACGATGACCGCGCGGCTGCCGAAGATGCGCGCCTTCGCCTCGGCATACGCGGCCATCGAGCCGTGCCAGTCGAGGTGGTCCTCGGTGAGGTTGAGGAGTGCAGCGGCGTCGGCCTCGAAGGCGCTGCTGTCGGCGAGCTGGAAGCTCGACAGCTCGAGCACCCAGACCTCGGGCAAGCGCTCGATCAATGTCTCGGCCGGACCGGCATCGATGGCCTCGGCGAGCGTCTGCAGCATCGTCGGGCCGATGTTGCCGGCGGCGGCGACGCGGCGGCCCGTGGCCTCGACGAGCAAAGCCGTCATCGCCGTCGTCGTCGTCTTGCCGTTGGTGCCGGTGATGGCGACGACCTTGGGCGCGTAGTCGTGGGCCGTGCGCAAAGCGTCGAGCGCCTCGACGAAGAGGTCGAGTTCGCCGTGCACAGGAACGCCGGCCTTCGCGGCTGCCGCGAGCACGGCCGCGATGCGCGCATCGGCGGGCGCGAGCCCCGGGCTCTTGAACACTCGTGCGACGCCGTCGAGCGAGGCTTCGTCGAGCGCGCCGCCGACGATCTCCGCGCCCGGCACGTGCTCGCGCAGCGCCGCGGCCTGCGGCGGCTCGGCGCGCGAGTCCCAGACGCGAACGCGGCCACCGTCGCGCGCCAGCCAGCGCGCCATCGCAAGACCGGAGTCGCCGAGGCCGAGCACGAGAGAAGCCATGTCGCTCATCGAAGCTTGAGGCTCGCCAAGCCGACCAGGCAGAGCAGCATCGTCACGATCCAGAAGCGGACGACGACCTGCGTTTCCTTCCAGCCGGCCTTCTCGAAGTGATGGTGCAGCGGCGCCATGCGAAAGAG
>Ga0123338_10004416_pt1 | contig 12295 bp, 10 predicted proteins | sample grotaG_FD_89793 | JGI IMG/M metagenome (GOLD analysis project Ga0123338, IMG submission 89793) | Glacier valley bacterial and archeal communities from Borup Fiord, Nunavut, Canada, to study Microbial Dark Matter (Phase II) -... | ecosystem: Environmental > Aquatic > Freshwater > Ice > Glacier ... | reverse complement strand
GGATTGTTTAATCTTAAAAGCCGGATTCAAACCATTGGTGGAAAAATCAAACTGTTCAGTGAACCTGGAAAGGGTGTGGATTATCAGATTACCGTAGATATGTAAAAGAAAACGACACTTGTCGTTTTGTCGGAAAATTTAAGGGTAAATTAATTAGACCATTGTGACTCTGATTAAACGGATGATCATTGATCTTTTTATTTTTTATCAGAGTTCATCTTTTAGATCAGTATCATCTGTGTTCTTTTTATTTTTTCGATCAGGAATTATTTCTTAAATATCAACGATTTTATTTTTCAGTGCATAAATGATCATTGAGGGAGTATTTTTGCAACCCGTTTTATCCAGAAGGTTGGATCGGTGGCATTTAATGGTCATTGGACTGACATCCAAATGCTTTGCAATTTCTGCATTGTTCAAGCCAAGGCATATTTGTTGCAGCACTTCCATTTCCCGAGGGGTAATACTGGCAATATCAATAGATGTGGTGGTGCTTTTACGATCGAATTTAGTGATAATTTTTTGCAGTATTTCACTGGAGTAGTAACTTTCCCCCAGCATGACTTGCTGAATGGCCATTTCAAGTTCATTGATACCGTTTGATTTAAGGATGAAACCCTTGACCCCCAGGTCGACCATTTTATAATAATAATCTTCTTCACTAAACATGGTAAAGGCAATAATTTTCAAGTCCGGCATCAAGTCCAAGGCTTTTTGGGTGGCTTCCATACCGTTCATTTGTGGCATATCAATATCCATTAAAACCAAATCAGGTTTAAGGTGTGAGAGCAGTTCGATAAACTCTTTTCCATTGGAGGCCTCTCCAATTACCGTGGCAAAATTCTCCAGGGTAATAATTGATTTCAACCCTTGCCGAAAGATTTGGTGGTCATCAACTATAATTAAATCAGCTTTTCTGGGAGGATTTGAAATCATGAAACGAAATAGTTTATTTGACAAATGTTCAATATTAATCGCTTTTAATAAGTGCGGCAGTCTGGTTTACAACAGCTTACACCATTATGCTTGCTATTGTAGTTTTTTGAACTTTGAACCCAGTAAAAGTAAAATACAAAACAATTGCCGGGATAGACTAAAAGAGGCAAATGTATCGTCCAATAGGTGTGTTTTGGCTGGGACAAAAGGAGGAGAATTATATCCAACAAAAGGAGGAGATTAGTTGGTTCATGCTACATGATATATCTTTAGTAAACATGGATACCCCACCGGCCAGGATGAGATTTCATAGTATTGGCTAATACAATTGGGTTACGTAGGACAGGATGCCACACGCGCATATTGGGTTGAATAGGAAACTATTAAACTATTGAGCACTCAACCCAGTTGGGTAGTTGATATTCGGCAGCGTTTATATTTTCTTAAATCTCAATGATTTTATTTTTTACAGCATAAAGGATTAATGCAGGAGTATTTTTACAACTTGTTTTTTCAAGCAGGTTCGAGCGGTGGCTTTTAACGGTTTTTGCACTGATAAATAGTTTTTGTGCTATTTCTTCATTGTTCAGTCCAAGGCATATTTGTTGCAATACTTCCATTTCTCTGCCGGTAAGACCCGCATTTTCAGTGGGTTTAGCAGCATTTTTACGGCCAAAGTTAGTGATGATATTTCGCAGCACTTCGTTGGAAAAGTAACTCTCACCCTCCATGACATCATGAATTGCCTTTTCAAGTTCATTGATACCGCTTGATTTGAGGATGAATCCCTTAACACCCAGTTCAACCATTTTGTAATAATAATCTTCATCTCCAAACATGGTGAAGGCAATAATTTTTAGGTCAGGCATCATGGACAAGGCTTTTTGGGTAGCTTCCATACCGTTCATGTGAGGCATGTCAATATCCATTAAAACCAAATCAGGTTTGAAATCCGAGAGCAGTTCTATAAACTCTATTCCATTGGATGCCTCACCTATTACAGTGGCAATATCCTCAACAGTAAATAATGTTTTGAGACCCTGTCGGAAGATCAGGTGATCATCAACAATAATAATAGTTGGCTTTTTCATACGATTCAAAGTTATTCATTTTTATTATATTAAAAAAACCCAAAATATATAAAAGGTAAAATTCATTATGTACTGAAGTTTTTATGTACATAAAAAGCAAAATATTTTAGTTGTCAACCTATGCGCCTTGGTGACTGTGTGTGGTCAAATAGATTGATGATGGCATCCAGTGCTTTTTGATTGTTGGAATAGGTTAATTGATAGAAGGAGAAATGAATGATTCGCTCGAATAAAATGGCAGCATTGCCTTTGGTCGGCGTTACCCATGCCTGGTCAAGCAATAACTTTATCGCCCTTACCGGATCAAGTTTCTCCCAGATGAAATCCACTGAGGCGTTGTAGTGTATAAAAACGAATTCATGAACAGGGAATATATTATTGCCATAATCCAAATGTTTATTGGGTGGCAAATATCTGACACTTTTCTCTGGTGAGATATAATTCAGGGGCTCTTGCTCCAGGTCAGGAAAAAGAGAAGCCAGTAAATCCATCGAGCTTTGTTTCACCGACATGGCGATAGGAAAGGGGTAAGCTTTCAATGTATCACGGTCAATGGGGACAAAATCATCGGAGATGAGCTGATATCCTCGATCCTGAAGAAGTGCAGCCATGGTGGTTTTACCGTGGTTAGGTGGCGCTGAAAACAGGATGGTTTTCTTTCCGTTGGTGATGGCTGATGCATGAACGGTCATCAGCCAGTCCGCATCCGTTTTATCATACAGCACATTAATCAGGAACATGAAAATGAGCCCTTTAACCAGGTGGGTTTCATCTTTGGCCCAGATTCCCTTTACTATACCCTTAAAGCGAAAAACAATTTGCCCTTCGTAGTTAAATAATTCAAACAAAGGCATACCAAGGTTCCCTTCTGAAGTTTCGCAATGACGGATTAAAGGATGTAAGTAATATTCTAAATCTTTTGTTTCATAAGAGAATGCCAGCAATTTATTGCCCAGTTGGTAGCGATGAACAGAAAAAGGTTTAAAAATATGATCATTCAGACCCTTTGAACCCATATTTATCCTCTTCTGAGCTTTGGCAGGCTGGTTCATTTTATCAATTCCCAAACGAATATCCATAACAAAAGTAAGGCTTTCTTCACTTGTAACACTATAACGAAAAGCGAATTGACTGACAATGGTTTCTAACTTAGAGCGTTTGACAGTTTTGCTGAAAACAAACCATGCAGGTTCTTCAAGTTGAAGGTACGAATCGCTGTTTTCAAACCAGACAAGATATGATTGTCCGATTCTTTTTTTTAGATAGGGTATTGCTATCATTAAAGTGTATTTAGTCAGGTACAAATTTCTGCTTATGAATATTTAAAGATAAAAAATATTTGGGAATATTAACTCACCTTACGCATGAACATGGACACTAAAAAAAAGAATCATTGATCTGACTGATTGTACAGATTTAAACTGAGCTTTAAAAATAGATTTATTCGGATTCCATGAAAGGGATAAAAGATTAGTGTTCCTTTTTCTTCTTTCTTAAAAATCATTGTTCTTTTTTTATTATATATCCGAGTTCATGCGTAAGGAGAGATTTATAATTTCTGCTTTAAATTCATACCTTCTTACAAAAACCTATTAATTAGAAATATACGTATTTAACTACTCCTTTTGGCTAATATCAATCTACTCCTTTTTTCGTAGTTAAAATACACCTATTGCCCCTTTAATATTTGACTTTATTCCTCTAAATTTATTGGTGCAAATTAGAACGATCCTGGCATCCGGACTCTCGGGGGTATTGGTAATTAATTACTATCTGCTGATGTTAAGTTTCAAATAATTTTAAATATTTTGTATATAATAATTGTTTTTTGCCTGGAGGTTTCATAAATTCACATAGATCCTCCAGGAAACATATTTGATAACAAAATTAGATAATTCACTGTGGAGATAAAAATACATATAAATAAAAGTCAAAAATTTACTGATAAAAAGATTATAATGAAAAAAAATTTACTATTTATTGTGTTCATCATTGCGATGAGCGGGTTTGTTCAAGGTCAAATCAGGTATGTTACTTCTAACGGGGCCGGTTTAAAAAACGGAACTGATTGGTCAAATGCTTACGACAGTACAAAATTGCAAACTGCCATTGAGGAAGAGGCAGTTCCGGTCATAACAGAAGTTTGGGTAGCCGCGGGCACCTATACACCTGGCACATTGGTGACCGATTACTTTTCTTTGAAAAGCGGTGTGGCCGTATATGGCGGTTTTGCCGGAAGCGAAGTTTCACTTACAGCCCGTAACTGGATGGCCAATGTTACCATCTTAAGCGGAGAAATCGGACAACCAGGGATTGCGACCGATAACTGTACCAATGTGATTTATAATTCAGGCGTTGGTAGTTCAGCTATATTAGACGGCTTTACCATTCAAGGCGGCTACAACGGAATTGGAATGGGAAAATCTGGAGGTGGAATTTTTAATCATGCTTCATCACCTATGATTAATAACTGCACCATTACAGGAAATACCGGTTCATTTGGAGCAGGAATTTATAATATCGAGTCTTCCTCACCAATGCTGACCAACTGTTTAATCACCAACAATTCTTCCCGCAGAGGAGGAGGAATCTGTAACAATGGATCATCTCCGACTTTGATTAATTGCAATATTACTTATAATACGGCCACAATTGATGGTGGAGGGATTATGAATCAAAATTCATCAGCCCCTATTTTTATCAATTGTACCATTGCCGGTAATTCAGCAGTAACCTATGCTGGAGGAGTTTATAATACGACTTCAGCAATAACAACCTTAAACAATTCAATTATATGGGGCAATGGTGCAGGCACAGGTGGCAAACAGATTTATGTTGAATCTGGATCAGCCATACTTGACCATTCATGCTACGCAGATGATGCAGCCAATTCGGCTGCCAATATTGGTGGATTGATTACTGTTACCAACAGCATCGTTTTAGACCCTCAATTTGTAGTTGCAGGTGGAAACGATTTTCTAATTGCCGGTAATTCACCTTGCGTGGATGCCGGACTGGATTCTTACAACACCCAGGAAAATGATCTGCGGGGCACTGGCTTTGGCAGAAAATTGGATAAATTAACTGCCTCTCCGGGAATTATTGACATTGGAGCGTATGAATATAAGTTTGGTGTTGACCCAGTAGGTAGTGTATCATTTACCTGGTCGGGAACTACAGACACTGACTGGAATAATGTTGGCAACTGGCCGGCTACTGTGCCTACAATTTCAGATGCTGTAGTTATACCCGCTGGAGTAACCAATTATCCAATGATTAGCACTGCACTAACATGTTACAACTTAACGATTTCAACTGGTGCATCGCTTACGATTACCTCAACTGGCGCAATTTCTGTAACTGGCACAATTGTAAATAACGGTACTCTTGCCATTCAATCAGATGCGGTGCGCACAGGCTCTTTAATTGCCGGGAATGCCAGCGGTACGGGTATAACCGTGGCTCAAAAGTATTTGACTGCCAAGACATGGAACATGGTTTCATCGCCTGTGTCGGGTCAAACTATTGCCAGTTTCCTCACGAGTCCAGTAAATCTTACCAATATTGAAACAACTGGTACCGGCAGAGGAATGATGGATTATGATCCTACAATGGATATGTGGAACAGCATGTTTACCAATTCAACAGTAGGAATCGTAGGAGGTGGTAAAGGATTTTCACTACGCCTGCAGGGAACTACCGATGCTCCTGTTGAATTTACCGGATCACTTCAGGCTGGACCCATATCCGTAGGTACTGTAATTGATAAGTGGAACAGTGTTGGAAACCCATATACTTCTGCTATTAGGATTAATTCCAATGCAGGTAGTGGCGCTAACTTCTTAACTTCCAATGCAGCAAGTCTTGACCCAATGTATGGAGTTTATGTCTGGGAGAAATCTTATGTAGGTGAAGTGGCCACAGGCCAATACACTGCTATTTCAAATGTGCCTTCTTTATTACCTTCAGATTCTAAGTTGGAACCCGGACAAGCCTTTATGGTAAAAATGAAACCAACAGTTAGCGGTGTCAGTTTTAATAAGATGATGCAAATTCACAGTGCTGGCGTGGAACCTACAACAGGGGTATGGCCAACCATTAAACTGTCAGCTACTGTTAACAATCATAAAAGTTCAACCATCGTAGCATTTAACAGTAAAATGACCAACGGGTTAGACCTCACCTACGATGCAGGGTTGTTCAAAGGCGGTTCAGAAATGGCTCTTTATACCCGTTTGGTAACAGATAACGGATTTTCTTTCGCTATCCAGGCTTTACCTGAAAATGAATTTAACACCGTGATTGTTCCTGTCGGAATTGATAGTAAATCAGGTGGCGAAGTAGTTTTCTCAGCTGAAGTATTTAACCTTCCGCTACTTGGAAAGGCTATTTTGGAAGATAAACTGACAAACACGTTTACCGACCTTTCATTGAACAATTATACCGTAACTATTGATGCAAATACGAGTGCTTTTGATCGCTTCCAGCTTCGTACTTCTTTCCTGACAGGGATTGATAAAGGAACCGTGGCTGGTCAGCTAAGTGCTTATTCAATCAGGAATACTGAAATCAGGGTTACCGGAGGTGTAAGTAAATTAGCCATTGCAACACTGTACGATATTCAGGGCAAAGTGATACTTGTCAATAACTTGGAAGAGGGAAGCTTAAATAGTATCCGCACTCCTAATCTTAAAACTGGAATATACGTGTTGACTGTTAAAGATAACCAACGTGTACAAAGGTTCAAAATTCCTGTAAGATAATAAAATCTAATCTTAATGAAATAGTCTCATTGAGATGAGATTTTTAATAGCCGCTTCAAGTAATTGAGGCGGCTTTTTTATATTTTTATAGTTGGATACACAATCTATTTATACGTTGAAATATATTGAACAATAGTATCCTTTTCAGGTGTTGAAAACGTACTAGGATAACTTTTCATGTCTTTTGTAATTTTAATTGCTTTTACTTTATACTTATGCCTTAAATATTTTTCCACCAGTTCAGTAGGTCCATAGGCATTTATTAAGTTTAATAATTTCCTTTTAAAAGGATGAATATGATCCTTTTTTGGATCCTGCAATAATGCGGATAGGAGGTTTTTTGCAGTTTCAATGTCCACTTTCTGTTTGGAGACCAGTTCATTTACAATTATATTGAAGAAGCTTTGAAATTCTTCCTTATACTCAGGCGAACTACGTATTACATTTAAGGGAACAGTTGAGTAGGTGGCTGAACTGTAATCTTTTTCCCGTGCGCCATAAAATATGGGAAGTGTTCTATTCTTTCCTTCAATCAATGAAAAGAAATTAAAATAGATCTCTGCTAAAAAAAGATTTGTGAATTTTAACCTTTCTCCTTCCATACATTTCTTGTACATTTCCAAAAAGGTAGTTGTCCGGATTACAGAATATAACAAGGAAGCATACAAATTTCTAAACTCAGCCAGCCTTTCCGTAGGAAGGCTTTGATTAATATCCTTATCAAAATTTCTGATGTAGCTAGGAAAAAAATCAAGTTTATCCTTTTTCATTTCATAAGAAAGATAATGTCCTTGTGCTGAGTCATAATCAAGATGAAACTCTAAAAAAACAACGCATTGCTCAATAGCCTGGGGTACAATAAAATCGTCATCAGCGCAATAAACAACATATTTAGTGTTGATGTAAGGGAGGATATTATTAATTTTCCTAAGAAACTGTTCTTTGGGAAAATGAAAATAGGTCAATTTCGGAAATTCATTTAAGTAAGGAAATGGGACTTCTGAAGAGTCTGAAACTAAAATCTGAATATTTGTTTGTGAATAATAATGGAGTACCCGTCGAAGTTTCTCTGGGCGATTATGTGCAGGAATTACAACTGCTACTGATTCTAAATTCATAAATATTCTGTTTGATTATTTTAGCATTTTGACCCAACAAATTTAAGATTAATCGTGACAAATAGGAAGGGCGGAATATTTTAGATCATCTGAATCCCGAAGCATTTTCAAGCTTTAAAGTTTTGAATTTTCCATTCTAAATAAATTACCTTTACCGGATCAGTGTTTCTCTGGTTAGGTTTGATCATGAAGAAGGTTTTAATCATTACATACTATTGGCCACCATCGGGTGGCGCGGGCGTTCAGCGGTGGCTGAAGTTTGCCAAATACCTGCCCGAATTTGGCTGGCAACCTGTCATCCTTACAGTTGATCCCCAATACGCCAGCTATCCGCAGCGCGATGAAAGCCTGAAAGCCGAAATAGGCCCCCATTGTATGGTCTATACCACCAAAAGCTTCGAGCTATACAATGCTTACAAATTTATCTCCGGAAAGAAGGAAGTTCCATACGGTGGTTTTGCAAATGAATCCCAGGAAGGCTGGCTTCAGAAAGTATCCAAATTCCTGAGAGGTAACTTCCTGCTTCCTGATCCCCGCAAGGGATGGAACAAGTATGCCCTGAGAAAGGCCTCTGAACTGATCCGGCAATTCAACATTGATACGGTGGTAACTACCAGCCCGCCGCATTCGACACAACTTATAGGCCTTCAGTTGAAACAAACATTTAACATTAAATGGATCGCCGATTTACGTGATCCATGGACCGATATTTATTATTACAATCAGTTTAAACATACTGCCATGGCCCGTCATATTGATAATCAATATGAACGAAAGGTGGTTGAAAATGCTGATTTGCTTGTCACTGTCAGTGAAGATGTTAAACGCATCTTCGCCAGTAAATCAACTTTGCCCATTGCCGCCAAAACAGTCGTCATTCCCAATGGCTTTGATCAGGATGATTTTATGATAAAACAAGTGCCGGTAGAAACTAAAATTGTGATTACTTATACCGGAACCATTTCTGAAGCTTACCCTGTAGATAGCTTTCTAAAAGCCCTGTGTGCCTTGGAGGAAGCGTTGAAATCGCAAATTCTGATTCGCTTTGTAGGTAAAGTACCGCCATCGGTTGTTCAGAAATTCAGGGATACAGACCTTGAAATTGAATTGGTGGGTTATGTCGACCACCCCAAATCAATCGAGTATTTGTTACGCTCCAACCTGCTTTTGCTCATTATTCCGGAAGTGAAAAACAACCTGGGTATCCTAACTGGTAAATTTTTTGAGTATCTGGCTGCTCAAAAACCTATTCTGGCCATTGGGCCAACCGATGGCGATTTGGCTAAAATCATCAAGGACACCAACTGTGGAAATCTTTTTGATTACAATGATGCGGAGGGTATGCGACTTTTTATAGCGGCAAGCCTAAAGCATCCGGCTTTAATATCAAACCTGCAAATGGCAGGCGAATATTCTCGTAAACATTTAACCAGAAAGATTGCCCAATTATTGAATGTTTAAAAGGTGAATCTATGAGTAAAACGATCATTATCAACCGGCCAATTTCTGAATCAGAGCTAACAGATATTCAACTCCTGATGGAAGATGGAGCGAAGGTGTTTACCCTATCAAGAGGCGAGTCATTGGATTTTGCACAACCCATAATTATAACTGCGGATGAAAAACGGCAGCTCAATTATCAAACCATGGACGAGGTGCTTCAATTTGGTGACCTACCTGTAGGTGACCAAACTGTGGCCGATCTTTTCCGTATCGACACTGCCAGCGTTTGGCATTACCATAAATTCAGGATTTATTTTGCCGTGCGTAACCTGATGTATTTTCTCCAGCCCATCAAACAACAATTTACCTCTTTCGAAGATCACTCCTGGTATGTTTCTGCGGAAGTTAAACAATTGCGCAACATATTTCCTGAAGTTGAATTCATGTTTCCCGAGGAAGAATCAAAGAGTGGATTCAATTTTTCAATCCTTTTTAGTTATGTCTTTCTGATAAAAATGCGTTGCTTGATGTATCTTTTCTCCTCTAAAAAGAAACCGGAATATCTCCTGTACATGACCGAGAAGTATTCGACTGTGATGGATAAAAAGACCCTGAAAAATAAAACAGGGCATCATATCCTGGAGTATCTCATCACTGAATTGGATGACCGGTTTGCATTGCTCACCGAGGTTTTAATGCCAAAGCCCAAAGGTAAATCTGACTTTTCTTTTTCCAGTAAACAGTATCAACGTAGGCTGAATAATTGTCCAAAGATATTCCTTGAAGGGTTCATGATTTCAGGTCTTTTTAACAAAGAAGTCAGACATTCAACCCGTTCAGCAAAAAAAGTGCTGCGCATGAGTTATCCCCTGGTGCGTGAAATACAGCTTTCAGTAATTCAACAACTGACCCTCGAAGTTTTCCGGTCGCTCCATTCGTCTTCTGGATTTTTCCTGTTTCGCTATTTCGCTGCCCGCAAATTCTTTGCCCACTCCGGCATTAAAGCAGTCATTGCGGGTGATGAAAACAGCCCGCTCACCAAATCACTATTGGATGCCGCCAAGTTCTGTGGAATAAAAACCATTGGGATGCAGCACGGGACCATGCACGATTTGCATCCTGCCTATCTCTACACCCCCAACGATCGCAAGCATCACGTGATGCCTGATCTGACACTGACATGGGGAAAATACTGGGAACAATTTCTCATTGAAAAGGGAAATTACCCTTCAGATTCAGTGATTTCTGTAGGGCAAATCCGAACAGATATCATCCCATTTATCACGCGAGCTGAAAATCAGAAACAGGCAAATCCTACCCAACGCATACTTTTTGCCTCTCAGCCACAGCGCGACCCAGAATTGAGGTATCAGGCGGCTTTCGATGTGTTCAAAGCCGCTCAGAAATTACCCAATACGCAGCTGATCGTAAAACTTCATCCACGTGAATTTGCCGATTCTCCCTATTATACGGCCATTGCAGTTGAGGCTGAGTGCAAGAACTATACGATTGATAAATCATCCGATCTGTATCAGCTCATTGCTTCGTGCGATGTATTGATCACCTGTTTCTCGACCGTGGGTACTGAAACGGTTTATTTTTACAAGCCTTTGATTATATTGGATCACCTGAAACAGGATATTCTGGGTTATGCAGCTGAAGGTGTGGCTTTTCAGGCTACCAATGCGGAAAGTTTAACCACCATTCTGTCCCTTATTTTTCGGGGAACACTTCGGGTAGACCGTTTAAAATACAATTCATTTATCCTCAAATATGCATACCAGATCGATGGCAAAGTGGCTCAACGGTGCATCGATGCAATTACTTCTGAAAACAGCATTCAACAAAACTAAATAGAATTTCAGGCCTTTAAATTGATCAACTTAACAGAATTAATTCTATGGTTTAATCAATAATTTTGAGTAATTGGGCTCCTAACTCTTAAGTTCGTTTTTCATACCAATCAAATGATTCCTAAAGTTCTTTGATAGCCGTGGATGAAAAAATAACCTTACAGCTCATTGGGAAATTGATTTTTTTATTCTCTTTTTCAATTCCGCCCATTCAATTCCTTTATCTCTTCCACTCTTTAAATCTGCAGACTGGCTATTAAGCTCCTCAATTAGGTACTTATCATTCCAGCATTGGTCCATTTCATTGATCTCTCTTTCAACGATGGTATAAATGGCTTTTACTTTTTTATCATCTGCTGCTTTAATGGTTTCTGATAATTTATTTCTGATGGTAGATGGTTTCATACTATTCTATTTTACCCAAAGGTAAGAAAAAATGAACTCCCGGTCATTGAACTCTTTTTTATCAATCTCAACTCTCTATAGATCAACTACGGAATTAAATTTGCAGGCTTTTCATAACTGTGTTTACCGGATTAATTCCTTCTATGCCTATCATATCTTTGTCTTATTCTTGTCATACCACTATTTTTTATAAAACATATTTTTACTATATATATACCGAATCAATACCGTATCTTATTCGTATATATACGGTTTATATACGGTGTTAATACAGTTTTAATTCAATTTATAGAAAAAAATGGTATGACAAGGATAAGACAAGGATATGACAAGAATAAGAGCAGGTTCATCACTAAAGCTTTCACCGGTATAAAGGCAAGGGGTAATTACACAGGTGAAGGGATATGCTTAATGTGAGTGACATTTTGATATATTCCAAGGATTGGAGTCAGGTTAGATATATAAAATATCCTTATGTATCCTACATCAAATTAGACTTAAAATCTCTAATTTGCATTTTTTTTGGGGTAGCTCCTAATGGTTTCATTAGAATTAAATAACACTGTAATATGTTGGCAGGATGCAATTTTGCACTACTTCTGCCTTGTAGCTTCCACATATTTCTCAATAGCTGTGTCCAATAGGTTTTCTTTTTGAAGCATTAATTCCACAAATTCTCGGAAAGC
>Ga0123338_10004414_pt1 | contig 12300 bp, 12 predicted proteins | sample grotaG_FD_89793 | JGI IMG/M metagenome (GOLD analysis project Ga0123338, IMG submission 89793) | Glacier valley bacterial and archeal communities from Borup Fiord, Nunavut, Canada, to study Microbial Dark Matter (Phase II) -... | ecosystem: Environmental > Aquatic > Freshwater > Ice > Glacier ... | reverse complement strand
TAACTGAAAGCCAAAAACTTGCTTATGCTTTCTCAGAACTGCGTTGTACCTTTGCCGGTGCTTCGATTGTCCCTGATGTGTCTGTGTTTCGTTGGGATAGAATTCCTAAAATTCCATCTGGCAGAATTGCTAACCGCTTTGAAATTCATCCCGACTGGGCAATTGAGATTCTTTCCCCAGACCAAAGGTTAAAAAAAGTATTGAGTAAATTATTGCATTGTTCGCGCAATGGTACTGAATTAGGTTGGTTAATCAACCCAGAAGATGAAAGTGTGCTAGGGATTTTTCCTGGACAGCGATTGGAATTATACGAAGGTGCTGATAAATTACCTATCCTTGAGGGTATCGAATTGGAACTGACTGTGGAACAAGTTTTTGGATGGTTGAGTTTGACGTAAAAAAGCGAACGCATTTCCTAGAGAAAGTTGGAAAGGATTGTATCTGTAGGTTTATTGTAGAAACTGGGCGGTACAGCCCCAAATCGTGTGTACCAGAAAAATTTGTATTGCCGTACTTTTATGGAAAATCAACTAGGATTAGTTCTGAAACTGCTTTTACTCTCAGCTTTGTTATCGCTATTAATTAAGTATGCAGCGCCAAGTCTATCAATTCCGGCGACAACAACCAACGCGCTGATTATAATATTGTTGCCGATTGTGATTATAGCGATCGCGCTACTCTGGCGATTCCAAGCACAGAAACAAAATTAACTCAAACTATTTACGCACAACCTACTAAAATCGGCTAACCTAGCTGAATTACTAGAAAATTGCATCTCGCCAACCATTGGGAGTCAGCCTGTGAAACTCGGTCAATGGATCGGCTTAATCGCCCTCCTTCTTTCTTTATACATCCTGTGGCAAATTCGGGAAGTGCTTTTGCTGATGTTTGCCGCAGTTGTGTTAGCCACCACCTTAAATCGGCTAGCGAAACGCTTCCAACGTTTTGGGATGAAGCGTGGATTCGCCGTCATCCTGTCAGTAGCTATCTTTTTGGCAGGTATCGTCGGTTTTTTCTGGCTAATTGTGCCACCGTTTGCACAGCAGTTTCAAGAACTAACCAATCAGGTTCCTAAAGGGTTTGAGCGCTTTAATGGTTGGCTTGATGCCCTGAGAACTCATATTCCTAACCAGTTAGTTCCCTACATCCCAGATATCAATAGCCTCATCCAACAAGTACAGCCCTTCGTCAATCGGCTACTCGGAAACTCCTTCGCCTTTGTCTCTGGCTCTTTGGAAGTTGTCCTCAAGATTTTGCTAGTGTTGGTTTTAACAGGAATGATGTTAGCCGATCCCGTAGCTTACCGGAAAGTCTTTGTGCGGCTTTTTCCTTCATTTTATCGGCGGCGGGTAGATGGGATTTTAGATAAATGTGAAGTCTCTTTGGAAGGATGGATTACAGGCGCTTTCATTGCCATCTGTGTAGTGGGGCTGATGAGTCTGATTGGCTTATCAATTTTGGGTGTAAAGGCAGCACTAGCTTTAGCGGTTTTAGCAGGATTTTTTAACTTAATTCCTAACCTTGGCCCAACGATGAGTGTCATACCAGCAATGGCGATCGCCTTCTTGGATCAACCTTGGAAAGCCGTCGCTGTCTTAATTCTCTACTTTTTTATTCAACAGGCTGAAAGTAATTTCATCACGCCCGTTGTCATGGCGCATCAAGTCTCATTGCTACCCGCTATAACCTTAATTGCCCAACTATTTTTCGTTACTTTCTTTGGCTTTTTAGGATTATTTCTGGCGCTACCCCTAACTGTTGTCGCTAAAATTTGGTTGCAAGAAGTGTTAATTAAAGATGTCTTAGATAAATGGGGAAATAATCATCCACAAGAGACTGAGTTTGTGATGGTTTCTGAATCTTCGGAAGCAGATGATAATTGGAAAGCAGAAAGTTCTGATATTAATCAGCAGCGACCGATTGATGATATCTTGCCAAAAGAAGATTAGTTAAACTAATCCGTAATATCACTTTGGGCTTTTCTTAGTGCCATTCGGTGCTTAGAAGCATTGAATTGGACCCTGTAAAAATAGCTTTATTGAGATTGGTGTAAAATATTACTCCAATAAAAATTAGGGTAAGCTATTTGCCCACCCTATCATTATTCTTAACTGAACTGTTTTATATCGACTAATGAAGTATCAATTAGCGAAACTTACCAGGATTTAGACGAGCATTGTTAGGCTGAGACTGACGACCAATTGCTACTCCACTCCGCAAATTGTTTCCAGTACCGCCATCTTTGCGATCGAGGAAAGGTTTCAGATTAATCCCACCTCTAGATGAAGTAACCCGATTATTGCCACTGCCTAGAAGTGTGCGTCCTAAATTATATAATTCGTTGCCTCCACTACTGCGATCGCCATAAGTGTTAACGGCTATAGTCTGTTGTCCACTGTCAGCAGTAGTCAAGTTTTGGAAAACGCTATTGCGGATAACATAAGGATCTTTCCCACGCGGTACTGTCAGCACAATTCTACAGGTTGGGTTAGCTTCAGTTGTGACGCAGACAATATTTTCATTATTTTCAAGAGCTGTCTGGAGTTCTTGTAAGCCATCTGGACGATAAAGTTCTAAACGACTGGCAATTGCTGCACAACGCCTTTGTGCGTCCCAACCACCACCCAAAGCCGCAGGTGCCGCCCAAGGAAAGAATTGTCCTGATTGACTTTGTGGCTGATACATGACAGTATATTGACCATTGTAATTCTGACAGGTAAACCGAGTTGTACCGTCAGCCGAGGTTGAAGGTGGTATGCCTCTTGATGTGTCTATTGGGACTGGTCTTGATGTACCACCTGATGGTAGTGTTGGTACTACTACACCTTCGCCGCTAGAATCATATTGCGCCATTGCTGCCGAATTGCTCAGACACAAAGATAAGCTAAGACCGCCCAAAGATATAAATCGCAGCAGTTGTGATGACATAAATCATCCTCCAGTAGAAATAGGTCAGGAATTGATAGTTTAAATGACGAATAATTTTGTTTTTTGATTCATCAAAAACGCTATTTTTTTCCTCTCTTGCTTTTTTCTCTTCGAGTAGCTTTTTCACCCATGCTGGAATTTTTGCATGACGCGCCACTTTTTCATAGGCAATCCAGCAATTCTTTGCTTAAACTTAGTCACAGAAATACTTGAAATTTTTGTCTATATATGCTAAGGCAAATTATTTGGATCAATACCTTGAGATTGTAAATAGGCAATTAGCCGTTCTTTTTGCTGACGTTCCTGTTCAATTTGTTCCACTGCCCAAAGTAACAAATTACCTGCCTCATCCCACCAGCGCAACCAGTAACCAGTACGGGCTTCTTTTGTTCCTTGCCAAGTTCCCAGAAATAAACCCATTGAATCAATCCAATGACGGCCATTTTCATCAGGTTGCTTTAACTCGTAGCGGCTGTTTTCGAGTTGGTAAAATTCTAACAAACCGCCATTGGGGTCAAAAATCAGGTAAATTGGGACTTGAAGAATCTGCTCATAAAAAAACCATTTTCCTGGTGGATAGGTTCGCTTAAAAGAGTATTCTCCACCTTCAGTCTCAGATATAAATTCCATCACAATTGCCGGAATATCACCCTCTAAATTGGGTGTATAGCTTTTACGTTCTGCCAAAACCTGATTTAGCGATCGCACATAAACCCAGTCGGGTGCTTTAGCCACAAATTGTCCGTTTATCGTCGCACAAAGTCCAAAATTCGAGGCGATCAACATCTGCGGTTGGATGAAACCACTTATCTCAAGGCTTTCGCGCAAAGCACCAGCCAATAGTGGCTGACCTGTATTTTCCACTGGTTCATCCTCTAGGTGAAAATCTGCGGGCAATGCTTCCCAAGATATTACCAGTTCTGTTGAAGATTTAGCTTTACCGAGTTGGGTTGCCATAAAGACCCCCTTTAATTAATTTGTCTTTATTTTATAGTTAACCAGTGGCTTGTTGTCAGCCGATGCCCTTCTCTACGAGACGCTGCGCGAACGGCGCAGGCTCAGGGTAAGACCTGCGGCGGGCTACGCCGGAGCAATTGTTTTGCATCAAAGCGTACTACATTGGTGACATTAGACATCTCCAGAAATTAAATATGCGTTACCCAGAACACTTGTAGAGACGTAGCAGTGCTACGTCTCTACATTCTTTTTCACCAGATGTCTAATACTAAAACAAGTTATAACTATAAAAAACGAGATAATTTTAGAACTCTTGCAAGAAGAACCAATAACGCCACCAAAAGAAATAATTTTTAATCCTTATTATACCCAGCAGAACGGAGCAGCATATTTAGGTGATAGCCTTAAACTTATTAAATTCATTAATGATAATAGTATTAATTTAATTATCACCTCACCTCCATTTGCTCTGACACGAAAAAAAGAATACGGTAATGAAACTGCTAAAAAATATATTGAGTGGTTTCTACCTTTTGCCGATCAATTTAAAAGAGTACTGGCAGATAATGGCTCATTCGTACTAGATTTACGTGGCGCTTACTTACCTGGTAATACCGTGCGGAGTATCTACTAATACGAATGAGTTATCAAAAGCGGTTGGCTGATGAAAACAGTGCTTTCAGTAGAAATATCCTCAAAAAGAAGATTTGTATACTACGGACAAAGCCGTACTTTAAAGAGATCGTAAAATGTCAAATATAATATCGTGAACACGCTTTACAGAGCTACACAGTATAAATAAGAATAATAACTTAACCGAAGTAAAATTTTCCTGAATACAGGCAAGTAATGCTGTCATAGGGAAAAGCAGTGAGTAGAGGAGAGACAAAGCGATGAAGGACCCTTATCTGTTGGCAGCAGGTTTGTTAACAGGATTGGCAATACCCGCATCGGCTCTTCCACATCTGTCGATTGTCCTGCCAGAAAATTCTAGATTCCTATGGAATTTAAAACAGGGTTCGCAGACAATAGTCAGTACAAAAATTATCAAGAGTGTTGATATCTCCTTCCCAGAACTCAGTGGCCAAGTGTTGCAACCCCTAAAAAGTTTGCAGCCAACAGTAGGTGAGAAGAATATCAAGAGCGTTGATATCTCCTTAGCAGAACCCGGCAGTCAGGGATTACCAGCCCCAACAGAGTCACTACTCAACTCCAGCGGCCAAGCAACTGGTTTCTCACTGACATCTGGCAATGAACTTTACTACCAAAGATTGGCGGCTCTGAAAACAGGTCAGATTTATACACGCGTAGATAATGATAATTTGCGATCTTTGTGGGAGTCGATTAAGAAACGTCAACTAACTTATGACGACTGGAAAAGTTTATTAGCTTCAGAAGCGAGAGCGATCGCTCAAGGTCAAGGCGCAAATCATCTAAGTATCTTAGTTGGTGATTCTTTGAGTATGTGGTTTCCTAGAGAAAAACTGCCTACTGGTCAATTGTGGCTAAATCAAGGCATATCTGGAGATACTTCCAGTGGCGTTTTAAAAAGGTTGGGGGCATTTTCGGCAACCCGGCCGAATGTGATTTACATCATGGCTGGGATTAACGACTTACGCAAAGGTGCTAGTGATGAAACAATTTTGCGTAATTATCGCCGAATTATCCACCGCTTACGGCAGACTCACCCACGCGCTCAAATCATTGTCGAATCAATTTTGCCTACTCGCCTACCAAAAGTTTCCAATAGCCGCATTCGTCACATCAACATCCAACTAACTGTGATTGCTAAACAAGAAGGCGCTAATTATCTAAATATTTATAGCTGGTTTACGGATATGGAAGGCAATTTGCGCCCAGAGTTGACCACAGATGGGTTGCATCTGTCTCAAGAGGGATATGATGTGTGGCGATCGGCACTACAGCAGATAGAATACAAGCTGACTCAGCGTTAGCATTGAGCGATCGCTTTGCCAATACTTGGCGCGATGTCTACGACGGGCTGCTCGGTGACGCAATTTTTAAATTTATGGAAGGATAAATACCCTCGCGGCTTTCATCCCCGACTTAAAAGGCGTTGAAGCCGAAAAACTTTTTGGGGTTTTCAGCCAACATTTTTAAAACCTGTATACAACTAAAATCCTATATTTTAACGCCCAAGGCTTCCCGATTCAAAACCTGATTCAACTTACCGCTACGATAACCTTCTAAATCCAAGGTGACGTAGATAAATCCCAAATCTTGAAATGCGGAAATTAATATTTGTAAATCTGTAGTTAACACAAACTCTTTAATTTGTTCTGGTGGTAATTCAATGCGTGCTGTATCCCCTTGCGATCGCACGCGCAAATTCTCCCAACCTAGTTTACGCAGATAAATTTCTCCTCTGCCGACTCGTTGCAACTTAGCGACAGTAATCTCTTCACCATAAGGAAAGCGGGAACTGAGGCAAGGTTGAGCAGGTTTATCCCACCAAGGTAAACCGAGTTGTTGGGAAAGTTGGCGGACTTCTAATTTCGTGACACCGATTTCTGCTAAAGGCGATCGCGCCCCTCTTTCTTTCGCTGCGTGAATTCCTGGGCGATAATCATGCAAATCATCAGCATTCACCCCATCCACTACATAGGGATAACCCAACTCTAAAGCTAAAGGTTTAAGAGTGTCGTGCAACTCACTTTTGCAAAAATAACAGCGATTAACAGGGTTAGAGGTGTAATTGGGATTTTCCATCTCGTGAGTTTGGACGATTTTATGAGGAATCCCAATAGTTGCAGCTTGAATTTTCGCGTCTTCCAACTCTTCTGGTAACAGCGAAGGAGAAACAGCCGTGACAGCCAAAGCGCGATCGCCCAACACATCAAAAGCAATTTTGGCAACCAAAGTGCTATCAACGCCCCCAGAGTAGGCAATCAACGCCTGCTCCATTTCTCTAAACAAGGCTATTAATTGCTCAAATTTTTCTGTCAACATCATTTCCCAATCCTGCCAAAACCCGATAGCACCCAACAATTTCTATTGTAATCATTTCCCCCTACTCCCTTGTTTCCCCCGTTATTGATGGTTTGCTGTACTTCGCCACCAGACTGGCTAAAAGTGTTAAATCAATTGGTTTAGAAATATAGTCATTTACTCCAGCTGCTAGACAAATTTCGCGATCGCCTTTCATTGCCATTGCTGTTTGGATAATTATCGGAATCTTCCCATATTGCTGATTTTCTCGCAGTTGTTGCACCAAGTTAAGACCATTTCCATCTGCCAGGTAGACATCCATTAAAATCAACGCTGGATCTAATTGTGTTAGAGTTTGCCACATCTCAGTAGCATTCTTAGCCCAAGTCACCTGGTATCCCAATTCACGTAGATAAATTTGCATCAAATGAGCGTTGGGGAAGTCATTTTCTACCAGCAAAATATCTACACAGGAACTAGGGGTGAAAGGCACAGCAGATGAAGAAAATTTTGCTTTCTCTACTTCCTCATCTCCTCCCACTCCCGCATCTTGCTTAAGGGGAAGTACGAGGGTAAAACGGCAGCCGTGATCTACTTCCGATTCCAAATTCACAGAACCACCGTGCATTTGGGCAAGTTTCCGAGTCACTGCTAAACCTAAACCAGTACCTTCAACACCAGCTATAGCCTTGGGTATTTGAAAATAGGGTTGAAACAGTTGAGCTTGGTCTTCTTCAGAAATGCCAGTGCCAGTGTCCCAAACTGTAAAATGTACAAATTCACCTTTGTGGGCAACCTCTAAGCCAACACTTCCTTTACTGGTAAACTTTAGGGCGTTGAAGAGTAAATTCAACAGCATTTGCTTGAGTCGTAAGGGATCGGCTACTAGGGTTGTAATATCAGGGTCAATTTTTAGGTACAGTTTCAAACCCTTATTAACAGCTTTCTCTCTCACCAGCATCAAAACATTCTTACACAACAGTTCCACATCTACTATTTCCCAGTGTACATCCAGCTGATTTGCTTCAATTTTAGAGAGATCCAAAATATCATTAATTAAAGCTAGCAAGTGCTTGCCGCTAGATTGAATTATATTTAAATACTCTTGCTGGCGTTCTCTACTTAGTTCGTACCCTGGCGTTAAAAGTAGGTCGCTAGACAGGATTATAGAACTAAGCGGTGTGCGAATTTCGTGACTGGTATTTGCCAGAAACTGATTTTTCAGTTGATTGGTGTACTCTAATTCTTCATTAGAGCTACTTAACTGTTCATACCTTTGCTGCCAAGATAAGATGTGCCTAAGTTGTAGCAAGGCTGTTGTACACTGCTTGGCAGACCTTGCCATGAATTCTGATCTGAGTTGAGCCTGTGATTCTATGAGCGACTCCCGATCAGAGATCAGGGGCGCTGCGGCGATAATTAGCCAGCCCATGACACTACCAGAATCATCAGCTAAAGGCCAAGCGCCCGGTGGTTGTTGATTCTCAAGGTGTTGCAAATCTTCGACTTCTATAACCTCTTGTAATCTCAACAGCAGCTTTTTTTCTGCTGTCAGCACTTCTAGAAGTAAGTTTGCGGATGGAGAACGACAAACATAGCAAACTGTTGCCACAGTTTCTTGTGGTTGAAACAGAGCGATGCCTACGGTACAATCTGTCAGTGCCAGATTACTGTTGTGAACAGCACTGTTAATTTCGTTAACCACAGTTTGGAAAACTTCCGCTTCTGCGGCTTCTGCCTGTGGGACAGTGTTACAAGCAGAAAGCAGGCAATTAAGGCGACTTTGCAACTGGTTCAAGCTGCTCTCTAGCCATAGCTGTGTGCGAAGTTGCTGAATTGTTGTCAAAACTTTTGGTGTTGCATCTGTCTGTGAGTTCTGGTCTGGTAAGCTTGAATACTCTTGCATGATCAATTAGATCGGTGAACAAGTTTAGCTTCACATAAAAATCCGAACATGATTCTATGTATATTAGCGGACAATGATTTATTTATTTATAACTCATAATTTTTATTTATAAAGCATAATTTATGTTGTTATAAACCATGACTTATGATGTCAAGTTTAGCAGGTAGACCAAAAAAATTATTATATGAACCACTAACCTAAAATTTTTTAAAGCAACTTAAGGTTTATGGATACTCAATTCGCCCAACTAATCGTTAATGGGATTGCAGTAGGGAGCATTATTGCTCTAGCCGCAGTTGGACTCACTCTTACCTATGGAATTTTACGGCTATCTAACTTTGCTCATGGTGACTTTTTAACTTTAGGAGCCTATCTGACGTGGCTGATAAACTCTATTGGAGTCAATATTTGGCTGTCGATGATCCTGGCGACGGCGGGAACAGTAGCAGCAATGCTGTTATCAGAAAAGTTACTCTGGTCAAAAATGCGCTCTATCCGTGCTACTTCCACGACGCTGATTATTATTTCTATCGGACTTGCCTTATTTCTCCGCAATGGGATTATTTTTATCTGGGGTGGCAGGAACCAAAATTATAATTTACCTGTTAGTCCAGCTTTAGATATTTTGGGTTTAAAGGTGCCGCAAAATCAATTATTAGTATTGGGGTTGGCGGTGCTAGCAATTTTGGCGCTGCATTACCTGCTGCAAAATACCAAAATTGGTAAGGCGATGCGAGCAGTTGCTGACGATCTGGACTTAGCCAGGATTTCCGGTATCAATGTTGACCGAGTAATTTTCTGGACTTGGCTAATTGCTGGCACTCTTACGTCATTGGGCGGCAGTATGTATGGGTTAATTACAGCCGTGCGCCCGAATATGGGATGGTTCTTAATTTTACCATTATTTGCCTCAGTAATACTTGGTGGGATTGGCAACCCCTACGGTGCGATCGCCGCAGCTTTTATTATTGGCATCGTCCAAGAAATCAGCACCCCTTGGCTCGGTTCACAGTATAAACAAGGTGTAGCACTGTTAATCATGATTTTGGTGCTGCTCATTCGTCCCAAAGGTTTATTCAAAGGAACGATTTGAGCAGCACCACTCCACTTCTAACTATTGAATAATGTGGAAATAGTAGGCTGCTACCAGGAAGTTGATAGCCAACAATAACAGTGCCCAGCCTGTGCGAAAGGCGTAGGGAGGTTTAGCTCCACTGTCAGCAACTGGGGAATTATTCGTTTTACTAGTCATAATGCGATTCTCCTAATGTCAGACTTTTTAAGAAATACCAAACTGGCGTACCAAATACCCAAATTCTTTAAGAATGTTTGTGTGAACTTGGGAATTGGGCATTGGGCATGGGGCACTTGTACTGACTTGTACTGAGCGAAGTCGAAGTAGCGTTGCCGTTGGCGTAGCCTCTCGTAGAGAAGTATTGGGCATGGGGCATGGGTTATTCCCCTTATCTCCCTTATCTCCCTTATCCCCCTTGTCTCCCCACTCCCTCCTCTCCAGCATGATAAGAACTGCGAACCAGAGGCCCAGAACGAACATGGTTGAATCCCATTTCCCATGCTAATCTGCCGAGTTGCTCAAATTCCTCTGGAGTCCAATATTTTTGAACTGGTAGATGTTCTAAAGATGGGCGCATATACTGCCCGATAGTCAAGCGATCGCACTCCACAGCCCTTAGATCAGCCATTGCTTCAACGATTTCATCAAATGTTTCTCCGTGTCCCAGCATCAAACCTGATTTGGTGGGAATTGTCGGATCAATTTCTTTGACCATCGCCAGCACCAAGAGCGAGCGATCGTACTTCGCTCCCCGGCGCACTGGCCCAGTTAACCGTTGCACTGTCTCGATATTGTGATTGAAACAAGCTGGTTTAGCTTTGACAATCATGGCTATCCGTTGGCGTTGACCTGACTCTCCAACACCAGCACCACCCCAAAAATCTGGGGTCAGCACTTCAATTTGAGTCTCTGGGTTCAACTGGCGGATAGTCGCGATCGTCTTTACAAAGTGCGCTGCACCCTGATCGGGCAAGTCATCACGGGCTACAGAAGTTAGCACTACATAACGCAATCCCAAAAGCTGCACCGCCTGTGCTACCTTTTCGGGTTCCTCTAAATCAAGAGGCATTGGTGCATGACCTTTATCTACTTGACAGAAAGCACAAGAGCGTGTGCAAGTAGGCCCCATTAATAAGAAAGTTGCAGTTTTTTGGGCGTAGCACTCTCCCCGGTTGGGACAGCGCCCTTCTTCGCAAATCGTGTGAATTTGGCGCTGCTTAATAATCCGTTGTACGGTAGAGATTTCACTGGCTTTGCCAATTGGGCGACGTAACCAGCTAGGCATTGCCATAATTTCAGACTTTAGTTTGGCTTGTTGTGACGAAATCATAGACATCCAAGCAAGATACGGATATAGAGTAGTGGTCTGTCAATTAACAAATGATAGATAAGAATAGACACAGGGAGCGGGAACGCTTTTAATCAAGTCACCATCTCCCTTATGCCCTAGATCAAGGCTAAAGCCTTAAATATCACCATGACACAAATTGAAAAGAGCGCCAGCAAAAGTTTTGTAAAATACCTCTAGGAATGCCATTTATACCGAAATATACTATCCCCCAATTGCTAAAAATTTTGTATATAGTGGGAGAATTCTCAAGGACAATCGGCAAAGTCGCTATTTACACTTAAAGTTTCTATTAGAGAAAACAGTCGTGGCAAGCAACAAAATTTTAGTTATCGATGACACTACAGTTGTCAGGGTAAAAGTACGAGAAATGTTGCCTCCGGGCAATTTTGAGGTACTGGAAGCAAAAGATGGTTTGGAAGGACTAAATTTTATCCTTCAGGAAAAACTCAGCCTGATTATGCTGGATTTTCTGTTGCCTAAAATGAGTGGCTGGGAGGTTTTCCAGCAAATTCAAGCCAACCCAGAGTTAAGGAAAATTCCTTTGGTGCTGATGTCTGGTCGCAAGGAAGAAGTGACCGAGAAAATCACAGAACCATTTGAATATTTTGAATTTCTGGGCAAGCCTTTTGATCAGAAGCAACTAATTAGCGCAATTAAGTTAGCTATGACCAAGGCGAAACTGCCACGCCCAGAACTAGTCTCAGTAGGAGCAGTGGCTGCTGTCAAAAATAGCACAATTACAATCTCTGGTACTACAAATGCGGCGATGCCTACGGCGGCAAGCAACGCAACTCCTAGTACTACAAATGCAGCGATGCCTACGGCGGCAAGCAACGCAACTCCTAGTGCCGGAGGAGTCTCCAACGCCGAAATTAATGCGTTGAACGAGAAAATGGTCAAAATGCAAGCAGAAATTGATGGCTTGAAGAAACAACTAACTCAGGTTGTGACTTTTATTAAACAAAAAATCAAGTAGTATTTGTACTCATCATTATTATCGCAGCCGAAAATACCCCGTCTTTAATAACGGGTGTCCAATTAAAAGCGGGTAAAAATAGTTAGTTCAAAAACACTAGGACTAGCCCTTTCAAGGTGACTCGTAAAATCCCTTTTTTCTCTCAGCGCTCTCTGCGT
>Ga0123338_10004412_pt1 | contig 12303 bp, 11 predicted proteins | sample grotaG_FD_89793 | JGI IMG/M metagenome (GOLD analysis project Ga0123338, IMG submission 89793) | Glacier valley bacterial and archeal communities from Borup Fiord, Nunavut, Canada, to study Microbial Dark Matter (Phase II) -... | ecosystem: Environmental > Aquatic > Freshwater > Ice > Glacier ... | reverse complement strand
CTGGGCATCGCTGTTGCCGCCTGTAAAGACGCTCTCACGGTTTGTCTCAGGAACCGTGGGTTTACCGCCTAAAACATTTCTTTTACGGACCGTCTCTCCAGCTCTGACTGGAGGAGCAGCATTCTTCTGCCCACGATCTAAAACAACTCCTCCGTTGCGCGCCCCCTGGACGGTACGGCTTGGTGGGGTGAAACCCCGTGATTCACGGCGCGGCTCACCATGGCGTACCGGGAGTTGTCCGAATTTACGGGCGTTTGCCTTGTCCTTGTAAGCCACGCCGCGCCGGTGGCCGGGGTCATGCAGCCACGGGACCTGGCCACTCCGTACCGGCTGGCCACGCCTCTCGTAGTGGCGGATGTAGCGGGATCTGTCGATATATCTGTTGTGGTTGAGGTTCCTGTTTGTGTTGATGTATATACTGCTGTTGTACCAATCCCAACCGCCCCAGGCGTAACCCCATGGCAGCCCCAGCGTTACGCCGATGCCAAAGGAAAAAACAACTCCGGGATAGGGACGGGAATAAAAATAGTAGGGAGGGTAGGCGGGGTACCACCATGGTCCGTAAACGACAAAAGGATCATAGGTGGGGACGTAGATGACCCTGCTGTCTGCCGGTTCGATGATGATGGCATCTTCTTCAACCACAACCTTCTGTTCCCTCGTTGACTTCAGATTGCCGGCATCGGCAGCTTTTCGGCGCAGCTCCTGAATCGTGCCCATGACCTCCTCTTTCTGCTCCAAAAAGGCGTCACCGAGTTTGGTGGTAAGGTCGAGTTTCTGACTGAGCATCCCCAGGACCGTGGGAAAGTTCACCAGAGCCTTGACGCTTGGATCCCAGGTCTCCCGTTCAAGAGCGTCGGCCAGCTCTTGTCCCTTTAGGTCACTGTTCTGCTGAACCCAACGGTCGGCCATGACAATTTCCAGGGGATAAGTTGAGGCCAGCAGAACCTGCGCGATCAGTTCATCCGGGTAAAGGGCTATGGGCGCGAGCATCTGTGCCAGTTGTTCTTCGTTGAATGTCTGTGGTTCTTCTGTGATTACGCTGTCTTCGGCCATGGCTGGCGATGTAAGAACCAGCATAGCGAAAATTGAGAGCGCTGCGGTGCCCATCCAGATCGATTTCAGTATGTTTTTCATGTTTACTCCTTGCTCGCCTGATTCAGTAAGTCCGGTGTCTCAGCAAAATGATTAATACAATATTAAAATAGCGCTCTTAATCCTATCGCTATATTGTGGCTCTGGAATTTAAGCTCGGAAGATATGTACGGGTTTGGATCAAAGTTTGCCTTTGTCGTGGCAAAGTAGCGATAGCCCAGGTCCAGTGAAAGCCTCTGCTTGAGAGCGATCTCAATTCCTGTGCCGATCTGGTAGGCAAAAGCGGAAGCGTCACCTTCTTCATAAATAGGCCCCCCGGCTTCTGCGACGAATGTATCGCTCAGATGCATGGTAGCGAAACCAACGCCGCCACCCACATAGGGGGTAATCGGCGAAGAATTGTGCAGATCGAAGAATGTATTGAACATCATGGCAAGTGCCCCGAGATTGCCGGATGCGTTGTGATATCGCTGACCGCCGATTTGGTCCGTAATCGTAGCAATTTCTCCATGTTTGTAAGACAGTTCACCCTCCAGGCGGACGGCTCCATAGTCGAAGCCGACGGTTCCGCCGATGTTGATGTCCGGGGCAAATTCGACTCTGTCAGCATAGGACGTCGACCACCCATAGTCATAGCTGGACACATCGGTATTGGCGGGGATACACGTGCCGAAGAAACCAGATATGTAGGGGGCCTGGCGAGGTGATGTCGCCCCGCAGAGTGTTGGTAACATTAGTGATGCAAGGGCCGTAAAAGTGATGAGCAGTCTTTTCATGGCAGTGTCTCCTTTGAACGGCTATAACAGTCGCGTGACTTCTGACAGGACCTACCGGTTGTTGAATTGTACCTGAAGAATAATAGCACGCATTTACTTCTTCTCAACGGACCGGATTCGTTTTTGGTGATATCACTGTGTAACTCCAGTTTTCCACCGGCATGCTCCCCCTGGCATTGACATGGTAGAACAATTCATGCATAGTTACGCAAGTATTCTAAAATATAAATAGTTATCACCGAAAAGGCAAAATCCGGGGAACCGGATGACGCAAAGCCACCTGCCCAGATCGGGAAGAGGGGTTATCGAAGCGGCAATTAAGATGTTGCATATGTGCAATGTTGAATATAACCTGCCTTTTCGAATGGAAAGCGGGTTTTTCTGTTTTGGTGTTTCAATAGTATTGACATACATATCACAGGCTGAAGGAGGCAACAGTAATGGCATTGTCATTAATCGATGTACCCGCAGAGGCTGAAGTCATTAGCCAGATCATTGAAAAAACATTGCAAAACGGGATGCTGATCGAGGTCTATCTTGTCAAGTATCCTCGTCAGTATGAGTCGGCCCTTTTTATCAATGGCCATTACAAACCGGGGCCTCCGGTCCCGCGTCCTCTCGAAAACCCCACCGAAGCAGCAGCCTTCTGGATGGGTGTGCGCCCTAAAGTTGGTTTGAGCCAGGAGGAGGGGGATGAAATCCTGGGGGCAGTGAATGTCCAAAACGTGATTCACCACTGTTATTTCACCGATAAATGGGGCGTCCTGGAGGATTAGGCCGGGGTAGTGCCGGGGTGGCGGCAAGAAAGTGTGTGCTTGATAATAACTGCCGGTACTTGCAATTATTGTTATGGCAGCATATATCTCCGTATTTGACCTGAAAAAACTGGTGGTGTGATATGGCGTCTACAAATTTAGCTGTTACCAATCTCCGTAGACAACTTCGGGATTCCATGGGGGATCGTGAAAAGCTGAGCAAACTGCACTCAGTCCTTACCGACAGCATAAACAATTCGTATGGCGAGGAGAAGCAGATGCTTCTCAAATTCCGCCAGGAAGTAAAGGATGCCCTCAGTTGTCGATTGCTTGACGATCGCTGACCTGGAAAGTGTAACGCTCTGTTTTGGCTCGCGGCCTCATACAGGCAGCCATTCTGTTCTCTTTGTTAAGAGTTGTACTTAAGATTCAGCCGGCCTTGAATCCGGATTAAAAGTCCCCGTAACCATCCCGATAAGGGCCGTTACGGGGACTTTTTTGTCTTTATCGGAAATACATGACTTGTTTGTAGATATTATCGGGCTGCGGTTGAGTATTGCTGATGGTGTGGTAAGGTATGACATTGGTAAGCCGTACTAACCGGAATATCACCTTCTGAAGCAAGAAAGGCGTTATCATCATGGATTACAATATCAACTCACAGCTGCCGATCCTATTGATAGACGATGATCCTGTTGTTCTTGAAATAAGTGTTACCGCCCTGAAGAGTGAGGGGGTAAGCAATGTCCTGACGCTCACCGACAGCAGGAAAACCGTGCAGTTTCTTGACGCTCATCCTGTCTCGATGATCATTCTTGATCTTATGATGCCACATGTCTCCGGATTGGATCTCCTCCCCGTTTTGATCAGTGATTTCCCTCACATACCTGTTATCGTCATGACGTCGTCCGATGACATTGAGACCGCCGTCAGCTGCATAAAAGCGGGAGCTGCAGATTATATTACCAAGCCGATGGATATTGAGCGCCTGCTGCTGAGCGTGGAAAAGGCTTTGCAGCTCAACGATCTGTATGTTGAAAATCGCAGCCTGCGGGAGTATCTGCTTAACGACAGCCTGAATCATCCTGCGGCATTTGATGCGATTATTACCTCCAGTAAGAAGATGCGTTCCATATTTCAGTATATTGAGGTTATTGCCAAATCGGACCAACCGGTTCTGGTGACAGGTGAAACCGGTGTTGGTAAGGAGCTGATTGCCCGCGCAATTGGCGCGCTCAGCAACAAAAAAGGATCTTTCGTCACAGTCAATGCCGCCGGTCTTGATGACAGCATGTTTTCCGACACTCTTTTCGGCCACAAGAAAGGGGCTTTTACCGGTGCTGACCAGCCACGTGACGGCCTTATCGCCACGGCTTCCGGCGGTACTCTGTTTCTGGATGAAATCGGTGATCTGAACGAAACCTCCCAGATCAAGCTGCTGCGGCTTATTCAGGAACAGGAATTTTATCCGGTTGGTTCGGATGTCCTGAAGAAAACGGATGCCCGCCTGATAGTCGCCACCAATCAGGATCTCTCCAACCTGATCAGCACGAACAAGTTCCGCAAAGATCTCTATTACAGGCTCTGTGCCCACCACATTCAGATACCGCCGCTACGTGAACGCCGGGAGGATATTCCGGTTTTGCTGGATCATTTTCTGGAAAAAGCAGCCGAATCACTAGGCAAGCCGAAGCCGGCTCCTTCGCGTGAAGTAGTGGCGCTTCTTTCAACCTATCATTATGAAGGGAATGTTCGCGAACTTCATGCCATGGTTTTCGACGCGGTCGCCCGCTACAGCAGCGGTTTGCTGACACTTGACTGTTTTGTCGGTCTGTCCGGCGGTGACGGCACTCTTGCAAATACAGCGCTTCTGGTGCCGAGCAAAGAGGTCGACGATGCGCTGTACGGTTTCTTTGGACGTTTCCCGACCATCAAGGAGATGGAGGATTACCTGACCTCGTCCGCCATGAACCTGACCAACGGCAATCAGAGGTCTGCGGCGTTGTTGCTGGGTATTGCCCGGCAAACACTCAGCAAACGTCTCGGTATTCCGACGTAATTATCAATTGCTCTCAAAAATACGCCAACCTTCCGCCGTAAATTTAACACGGGTAAAGAATATAACAGCGTGTGTATGCCTTGTAAATTTAGCTACTTTCGCAACGCCAGCCAATTATCCCCATAAGAATTACCGCCTCCCAAATCCTGCTGATTCTTATAACCTGCAGATATTATAGCAGCTTAGCGTTTGTTACTGCTGGCACATTATGTGTAAAGGATTTCCTCGTCTGTGCAGGAAGGTTGTGCAGCAATAAACGGATAACAACGTAATAATGAAGTATGGAAGGGAGGAGACGCCATGTGCGGTATTGTCGGTTATACGGGATGTCATGAGGCTGGACCTGTTATTATGAGCGGTTTGAAGATGCTGGAATACCGTGGTTATGATTCCGCCGGGATCTGTATCATGGATTTAGGAGCTGTAGAGATAAGGCGCAGTTCCGGAAAACTGGTAAATCTTGAACGGCTTCTCAACGAACAGCCGCTTCACGGCAATATAGGTATCGGCCATACCCGCTGGGCAACTCATGGGAAACCAACCGTAGCCAATGCCCATCCTCACAAAGGAGGGGCGGTGGTGGTGGTGCATAATGGCATCATCGAAAACTATCTGATGCTGAAGGAAGAATTGTCAAGCCGTGGGCATAAGTTCCTCTCCGAGACCGATTCCGAAGTTATTTCCCATCTCATCGACGAAAAACTTAAAACGGCAGCCACCCTGGAAGGGGCCGTTCAGCTGGCATTAAAAGATCTTCAAGGTGCCTATGCACTGTGTATTCTCAGCCAAATGGACGACAAAACATTGATTGCGGCCAAGTCGGGATCTCCAATGGTTGTCGGCATCAGGGGGGACGAGTATTTTGTCGCCTCGGATATGCCGGCCATTATTTCCAATACAAGGGAAATGGTGATCATGGAAGATGGCGAAATGGCTGTATTCAGGAATGGCACGGTGACATTCAGTGATCTTGACGGTAAGGAAATAGCCAAAACGTCGCGTTTCATCGACTGGTCTCCATTGATGGCGGAGAAAAACGGCTATCCGAATTTTATGCTCAAAGAGATTCATGAACAACCCCAGGCGGTTAAGAACGTTACCGCGGGGCGCCTGCGTCTGGACGAGGGTAATGTCTTTTTGGAAGGTCTGCTCCTGAATGACAGCCAGTTGTTGTCCTTTGAAAGGCTCTGCCTGGTGGCGTGCGGCACTTCGTGGCATGCGGCGCTGGCGGGAAAGTATATGATCGAGGAGCATTGCCGGATACCTGTTGATGTGGAGATCGCCTCGGAATTCCGCTATCGCGATCCCCTCGTCTCAAAAAAAACGCTGGTGGTTCCTATTTCCCAGTCGGGAGAGACTGCCGATACGCTGGCCGCGCTGCGTGAGGCGAAGAGCAAAGACGCACACATCGTCTCGATCTGTAACGTTGTCGATTCATCAATCGCGCGTGAATCAGATGGTGTTATCTACACGCATGCCGGCCTGGAAATCGGCGTTGCTTCAACCAAGGCCTTTACGACACAGTTGGTGGCCCTCTATATGCTGGCCATTCGCCTCGGTCGCGCTAACGGCGCAATTAATCTGGAAAAAGGGCGGGACATGATTGCCGCACTGAACACTCTCCCCGCTCTGGTAGAAAAAACGCTGGAGCTTGATCCGCAGATGGAAGAGGTTGCCTGTGAGTACCTGACCTCATGGGATGCCATCTACCTCGGGCGCGGCATCAGCTATCCAATCGCCCTTGAAGGAGCTCTCAAACTGAAGGAAATATCGTATATCCATGCCGACGGCTATCCGGCCGGAGAAATGAAGCACGGACCCATCGCCCTGATTGACCGGGAGATGCCGGTTTTTGTCCTGGCGCCGAATGACCGGCATCTTGTAAAGGTCCGATCCAATATGGAGGAGGTGATTACCCGTGGGGGCAGGGTAGTCGCCTTCTGCTCCGCGGGGGATGATGAAACTGGCAAGAGAGCCGAATTTTCACTGCAGATACCCTGGGCCGGAGAGGTTTTGTCGTCGGTGCTCTTCGCCGTGGCGTTGCAGTTGCTGGCATATAACTTCGCAATATTGAAGGGCAAGGACGTCGATCAGCCGAGAAATCTAGCAAAGAGTGTTACCGTGGAATAAAATTAACGGGGCTGCTGCCCGACGGAAGCGGTAACGTCTGCTTCTGCTGGATATTGTACAGGCAGCGCCCAGTAAAAAAATTGCAAACAACACAAATACGGTTAGAATTACATATTGATCACCGTCTGTCCGAGTTCCTTTATGAAGGAGAAATCGTACTTTGACGCATAGCTGCCGGATAATGATTGTTGAGGATGAAGCTACCGCCGCCCAGAGGATTGGCAAGTTTCTTGAACGCCTCGGGTACGTTGTCGTTGCGATCATCGACAACGGGGATGAAGCCATTGGGACGGCGGCGGCTCTGCATCCTGACCTGATCCTGATGGACGTTACCCTGAAGGGGAATATGGACGGGATCATGGTCGCCAACCGGATTTCCGCTGAAATGGAGATACCGATCATCTTCCTTACGGCGCATGGTGATGACGCCACCTTTTCCCGTACCAAGATGTCTAATTCGTTTGCTTTCCTTGAAAAACCGGTACACCTCAACCACCTTAAACACTGTGTCGAGATGGCCCTCTACAAACAGTCCCAGGAACGCATCCAGAAACAGATGGAAAAGGAGCTTCTGCAGAGCGAACTGAAGACGCTTGCGCTGCTGAGGGCCATTCCAGATCTCATCCTCCGCTGCAAAAACGACGGCACCATCCTCTACTGCCAGAAGCCAAACTCAACTGAGTTCTCATTTATCCCCGACGATCTGATTGGAAAAAAAATAACGGACGTGCTGACACTCGGAGCGGGAACAACCACCTATCGCGACATCAGAGATGGTCTTCAGTCAGACGACCTGCAACTCTGCTTTAATTTTTCGGTACAAAGCGTACCCCGCTTCCTTGAGTTGCGCTCTGTCCGGAGCGGAGCAGACGAGGTGTTGATTGTTGTGCGCGATATTACCGAGCGGAAACTGGCCGATGAAAAGATCCTCCGCAACATGAGGGAACTCAAGATTTCCAAAGACCTGATCGTTCAGCAGTCTCATGAACTCATTGCCGCTCATAGCCGGGCCGAGATTGCCAATCAGGCAAAAAGCGACTTTTTGGCTACCATGAGCCATGAAATACGTACTCCCATGAACAGTGTCATCGGCCTGTCTGATCTGCTCTTGAAAACCGCACTGTCCGAGCAGCAGTACCTGTTTGCCAACGGCATACAAAATTCTGCGACGACCCTGCTGGATATCATCAACGACATCCTCGACTTTTCAAAGGTAGAGTCGGGTAAAATAGAGATCAAGCATGCTCCCTTCAATTTACGCACAGTGTGCGAGAACGTCGGTGAACTCCTCGCGACTAAAACCATCGGCAAGCAGGTCGAATTCATCATCGGTTACTCCCCGGGGATACCGACGCACCTTATCGGGGATGCGGGCCGTATCAGGCAGGTGTTGGTCAACCTTGCCGGCAATGCGATCAAATTTACCGATCAGGCCACATTATTATCGACGTGAAATGTCTCAGTGCCGGCAACAACGAAGTTTCGCTAAAAATCAAGGTCACAGATACAGGGGCAGGTATTCCGGAGGCGGCGCTTCCGCAACTTTTTCAGAAGTTTTATCAGGTGGATGCCCAGCCTCACCGTCCGCACGGCGGCACCGGTCTTGGGCTGGCCATCAGCAAGAGTCTTGTGGAAATGATGGGTGGAACAATCGGTGTGAAAAGTGTCGCCGGGAAAGGTTCTACCTTCTGGTTTACGCTGACATTGCCGCTTGATGCCTCATATCTGGATGAACCTGCATCGCATTTTGACCTGGAGGGTGTTCGCGTTCTTGTTGTGGACGATGTCAGGCAGAACCGGCTGATTCTTGCCAGATACCTCACATATTGGGGAGGGCGCTGCAGTCTGGCTTATTCGGGTGAGAAGGCACTGGAGATGTTGGAAAAAGCCCAGCTGGATAATGATCCGTTCCGGGTTGTCATTATTGACCAGAATATGCCGGGAATGGGTGGCGTAGCCCTTGGCAGGAGCATAAAGTCGGAAGCATGTTTTGGAAAGCCACAACTTGTACTCCTGACGCCGCTTTCTCACAACACTGAAAAGTCACCGGATTTTCCGGACAATATCTTTTCTGCATTTCTATCCAAGCCGATTCATCAGCATCGGGTCATTGATGCCGTTACGATCGTTTCTCTCTGTGCCCAACAGGGAAATCAGGGCAACTATGCCGTGAATGAAGCCGCTGTGCCGGCTGATCCGGTCGGGACCGACAACTTGAATTTTTTTGGGCAGGTGCTTGCCCTTGTCGCTGAAGATAATCCTTCCAGCCAGATTGTAGCGGCGACCATGCTGCAGTTCATGGGCTGCAGGGTGGATGTGGTTTCATGCGGCAGGGATGCTGTTGCGATGGTCAGCCGCAATCAGTACGATATTGTCTTCATGGATTGTAATATGCCGGATATGAACGGTTTTGAGGCTACCGAAGAGATCAGGCGGCTGGAGGGGGGCAGAAAACACACGGTGATTGTCGCTCTTACCGCAAATGCGCTCAAAGGATTTCAGGAAAAATGCTTAAAGGCAGGAATGGATGATTATCTGAGCAAGCCGATACGCTCCGGCAAGCTGCAAGAGGTTGTAATGCACTGGGTTGTTCCTTCAAGGCGTATCCCTTCCCCGTTGCCGGTGCCTCTCTTTGAGGAGAACTGCAGTGACGCTGTCTCCGGCAGTGTGTTTGATGCAGTTCGCCTGCAAAAGCTGCTGCGGATGTTTAAAAAAACCGGGAAAGATTTTGTGCCGGCGGTCGTAGAGCCGTATCTGAAAAATGTTGAAAAACATATACCGGCACTGTATGCGGCTGTTGAAGAAAAAAACTTGTCAGGAGTATATGAAACCGCCCATTTTCTTCTGGGTGGAAGCAGAAACCTGGGGTTGCAGAAGCTCTCAGAAATCTGTACCGCTCTTCAGGATAACTCAAACGGCAACAATCACGATATCGTCAGAGAGCTGGTAATCGCACTGGAGCGCGAGCTGCCGCTGGTTAAGACACATGTGTGCGACTTGCGGGAGAGGGGACTTATTTGAGGAAGCGAGGAAGATCTGCTTGAGTTGGATGTTTGGATATCCGCTTGACGTGGTAAGGCGTAATGCAGGCCGATAGTGTGAAAGCCATCAGGATGGCAATGTTAGAAAATGGCCTGTGGTGAAAAAGTACCTCTCAGCAAAAACTGTTGTAGATGTTTATTATCCACCATACAGCCGGATTCCTTATTCATTTTCCCCGTAAATAACGTACCAAAACCAAAGCATGCTAAATTTGTAATATGCCGAAATCAAACATTTATTTCATACAGCGTTTTGGCACGTCGTGTGTAATTGTATTCGCCGTGTCAGAAAAAAACGGTACTAAAGGAGAACGCAATGGCAACAGGAACGGTTAAATGGTTCAACGACAGCAAAGGCTTTGGATTTATTGAGCAGGATGACGGCAGCGGCGATGTGTTCGCACACTTTTCGGCTATTAGCGGCGATGGCTTCAAGTCGCTTGTCGAGGGTGACAAGGTGTCCTTCAATGTCGTCAAAGGACCGAAAGGTCTTCAGGCCGAAGACATAAAGAAGATATAAACTCAGCGTTGTCCGGTTAATGCCTTAAAAGTCCCCCCTACCCTTGCGGGAGGGGGTTAGGGGGTGGGGGGATTTGCCAGATTTGAGACTGGCGGCAGCTTCCCCCACCCCTCAATCCCTTTAGGCCCCAGAGGGTCCTCCCGTCACCAGAAGTAGGTGCCTCCCGCCAAGGGAGGGGAGGCTAAATGCAAAGACCAAACAGACTAAACTGACAACGCTGATATAAACTATGTTTGGGGGATCGGAGTAGCCTTTCAAAGGGACCGGGGCAGGTTGATTTGGAGCGTATACTCCTGATCCTTCATCGACTTTTTATCGATATGCGGGATGTGTTGCCTGAAGACCGGACTAGAGGTGGCTACCATGCAGGACTACGTCAAGCCTGTTTTCTTTGTGTTAATGTTTGTGTCGCTCGTGCCGGCGATATGCGGCGGCGTCATGGCGGCCAACAGGGGGCGGATGGTCGCTGTCTGGAGTATCCTCTGTGCACTGCTGCCACCGCTTTTGCTGCTGCTGTATTTTGCCAGACCATTACGTGAGGTAGAGGGAAAGTACAGGCGCTGTTCGGGGTGCAGTGAATTGCTCAAGTGGCGCGCCCCGGTCTGTAAATACTGTCATGCCGCACAGGTCGTAACTGATGGCAGCAAGGTACAGCAGCAAAAACGAACGCTCTGACTGTTCCATGACAAAAGTTAGGGAAGAGATGGTGACTCCAGATGACCGACGCCAAACTTAAGGAACTGGTAAATATGCTGACGATACGTACAGCAGAAGCGAAACTGGATTGGAAAAGGACCGGAACAGAAAGCAGGTATGGCATTGAGTTCAACAAGGGGAGGATAACCGTTGACAGCTGGGTGAACAAGGGGAGGAAATACGTGAATTTTGCTGTGTATAATCAGGACAGTTATAAAATAGAAGAATTCAAATTTAATGACCAGGCAGAGTTTGACTGGTTTGATCTGGTGTATAAATTACATCAGGCGATCGAGAAAAAGTTTCTGGAGGCAACGTCTACCGTCGTCAGGATCCTTGATGAGCTGAAATCCGCCTGATTCGGGGCATGATCACCTTTCCTGGACTCCACTTTGCCGGAGTACGACGACTTCTTTCAGGAAAGCGGCGATAATCCGATAGAACTCACTCCGGTCAGGTGGCAGGTCGTTGTAGCCGCAGGAGAAAACAGGTAAACAGGCCTTTTCAACATTGATTAGGTGTCAATGCTTCGACGGAGATTTTTTCAAACCCTCATTAAGCATCATCGCCAACCGGTCGTACAGCGCCGTCATATCCTCCTTTGCCGGAACCGCAGCGCCAATTCCCTTCAGCCAGAATCTGTCATTGGCAATCACCCCGCTGGTAGATATTTCCAGTTCAATCGGGAACAGGGAGTAAAAACTGAAAACCCTCAGCACCCTGTAGAGAAAACCGATGCAGTCTTTTCCGCAGATCTCCACATAGGCGCTGCCGCCGTGGCGGGTCGAACGCTCAACCTGGAAATCGGAAATCTTTAGCGTGGGGAGGGTGGTCAGGTCATTCGTGGACATGACTGCGGGGAGCGGGTCAAATCCCTTGAGCTTGTCCTGGTCGCTGTATTTTACGTCGATCTCAAACTCAGCATCCCAGCAGAGAACACTGGATTTTATGGCACTGCCGCTGGCTATGCTGATTTTATTGTATGACAGGTGCGATGAAAGCCTGCCCAGCCACCCCGGTTTCAGGTCTCCGTGGAGGGTAAGGACGCTGGCACCCGATGGTGATGGCGACAGATCCCACTGGACTCTGGCTGAATCCGGCTCTGTGGGTTTTGCAGCACAAACTGTCGGCTTTGGTGTTGTCATCGTTGACTCCTCATCTTGCGATTTGGCAGGAAATACTCCTGCCTGTTGCAGTATAGGGAGCACAGGTCGTGCCAATAGAGAGGGCG
>Ga0123338_10004411_pt1 | contig 12309 bp, 9 predicted proteins | sample grotaG_FD_89793 | JGI IMG/M metagenome (GOLD analysis project Ga0123338, IMG submission 89793) | Glacier valley bacterial and archeal communities from Borup Fiord, Nunavut, Canada, to study Microbial Dark Matter (Phase II) -... | ecosystem: Environmental > Aquatic > Freshwater > Ice > Glacier ... | reverse complement strand
GGATGTCGTGCTGAACACTGAAATTCCAGGTCCATGCATTGTTTTCAGCATAAAATGAGCGGCTTCCAATTCCGCCAGACAATTGAGGATCGAATGGCTCAATCCATTGGCCATTGGCCATTTTAGGAGCCATAAATCCGGTTGCAGGGTTAAATACATTGCGGTAATTCTTTGACCGCTGCATAAAATACTCATAATCATCATTTTTACCCAAAGCTTTAGCCAGTTGGGCAAGGCACCAGTCATCGTAACTATGTTCGAGGGTAAGAGCAACTGCCTGACGCTTTTCAAAATCATGAACCATGGAAACAGATTCAGCGCTATCTTCAGGAAGGGCAGGATACCAGCCATTTTTCAGGTAAAAACTATCCAGCGAACACATTGGCCCGGCCCTCCAGGGCAACATAGTTCCCTGCATTGCATTTTTCTTCAAACCTTCGTAGGCTTTTTCAACTTCAAAGTTTGTTACACCTTTATGATATGTATCCCACACAAGGGCAGCAGAATGGAATCCAATCATCGCAGGAAAATCGCCATAGAACTGAGGGAATCCAGGCATCCAGCCACTTTGTTCATACATCCGGATATACGACTGAACCATATCAGCCTGCTGCACAGGATCAAGGATTAACATCAAAGGGTGAAGACTTCTATATGTATCCCATAACCAGTCATCGACAAAAAAAGGCCGGCCTGCGTCGTCATGAACTTTACCATCATAACCACTGAAATAGCGGCCATCTTCCGAAATATTGACCATCCGCTCCATGGATCGATAAAGCGAGGTGTAAAATATCCGTTTCTCACGTTCAGTACCTCCTTCAACCTGAATTTTACCCAGGTCATTCTTCCAAATCTGATGACTTTCTTCTTTGATCGTTTCAAAGCTTTTATCAAGCGTTTCCTTTCGTAGATTTGCAGCAGCCTGTTTTTCATCTATATACGAAATGCCAATGCGAACCTCAACAGATTTCTCAATTGCTGAAAATCCAACATATAAACCGACGCCTTTGCCTGTAATGTCAGTCTCCGTTTTTACTTTATCTGATTCAAATGAGCCTGAATTGTCAAATACCTCACTAAATTCAGCATAAAAAAATTGCTTGGTTTTCTCAAATTCTTCCCACCCCTGAATAACATTGTTCCCAATGATTTTAAATGAAGCTTCCCCACCCGACCTAAAAATAATGTTATTAATCTCCTTAGTGTTATATTTAAAGCGATAGATTACAGCACGTTCCGTGGTCGTCCAGTCGGCTTCAATATTGTAATCTTCGAGTATAATTTTGTGATACCATGGATGAACTTCTTCCTGATCGTGATCATACGATGATGCATATTCATTTTTGTTAATTACTAACTTACCACTTGTTGGCATCAATTCAGTAACATGTCCCATGCGGTAAGCAGGCATATTCAGAGCAAATCCGTAAATTTTGTCACTTAGATAACGGTCGTTCAATCCCGGTTTAGTAACAGGAAATACGCGTACCATGCTGTGAGGACGATGCACCGTGGGATTTTTTGTTGTCAGCAATGGAGCAACACTTCCAATATTAGGATCAACATACATAGAGACATCCTTACTGGTGCAGGAATTTAACAAAATCAATGAAAGCCAAAATAGGTTGCGTAATTGTCTCATCTTTATAGTATTTCTATGCGTTAGTTAACTTTAATTGAAGATCTGGAATTTTAACATATAACTAAGAAACCACATCTCCGTCAATTTTACCTTTATTTCAAGCCTAAAAGTCTTATTATTCTACAACTATTATTTTGAGTTTTTACTTCGAATGTAAAATTAACATTTTAAAATTAATACGTCATTTAATCCCCAAATTACTCAATTTACCAAATTTACATATTCTACTTTTTTACTTATCTCAGTTCTATTTTCTTATTTTACCTTTTAATCAATTTAATAGCATACAGGAGCCCACTTTGAAATTACTTATGAAAAAAGAAAAGCCACAAAGTCATTAAAATATAGAGGCACGCTATGCAATTAACTTAACTCTATTTTTATCTCACTCACTCATAAGTAAAAATATAGAATATGTAAATTGGGTAAATTGGCTAAATTGCGTAATTTGTTTCGAGATACATATCCATAAAAAGCATCAAAGTGAGTCACCCCTTCGATGCTTTTATTAATATGCATTCCCTATGGGAAAAGGAAGTCTCAGCGTTTTTCAGCAAGTTATCAATAATAAGGTACATTATCTAAAACAATTTTAAGGTGAGACCTTCATAACAGATATTGAGTTTTTTTATTAAAAAAAATGAGGCTACCCATAACAGGAAGCCTCGTTTTATAATTTCAGGAATTTTAATTATCCCTTAAGTGCCGTTTCAATAGCAGTTTTCAATTGATTAGCTGTTTTATTTGCCGGATCGAAACCTAAAGCTCTTTCAATTAAAGGAATAGCTTTATTGTATTCATCTTTGGCTTTCTGTTCAGCCGTTAAGTAAGCAGGATCAGTCGTCTTAAGCTTTCCGGCTGTGATTTCGTCGTTGGCTTTTCTGATTAAATTACTGCCTTTTGAATAAAAGCTGGTTGCAGCTTTAACGTAATAAGCGGCCAATTTGCTTTTAACTTTAGCATCATCAGGCGCAATGGACAATGCAGTTTCCAAAGCTTTCAGACTTTCTGCATCTTTCTTCATGGCTTTATATGAATCAGCCTGATAAACCAATGCGTTTACCTTTTTGTAATCCATTGAAATTGACTGATCGAAATATTTTAAAGCCTTTTCGTAGCTCTTGACACTGTAAGCACAGTATCCCATGTTATAAATCATTGATGTATCTGTAATTGGCTCATTACCCAATTTCACGAGAGCTTGCTCATAAAGATCCAATGCCTTTTGGAAATCTTTGGCATTAATGGCTACGTTGCCTTCATTTTTTAATTCAGCAAATGTTTTCTCAACATCCTGAGCATTTAAAGCCATAAACCCCAGACACATTACAATAATAAAAAAAAATCTTTTCATAGTTCGTTTTCTTTAATTTATATACTAGTTATAAATTTACTTTTTCTATAATCAAAATCTAAGCCAAAAATAACAATTCCTGTTAAAAATACCAACTAATTAACAAGTGAAATTGCATAATACATCATATAAAAATCATTTTCTCCAAAAAATTGCAATTAATTATGGGTTAAACATATCAGGGGTAAAATATCCTAAAATGCTTTTGGACATTTCGATTCCTGATTTTGCTTCCCGGTTATCCGGGTCAATTTCCAATACCGAGCCATAATCATTCATCGCTTTCCCCCATTGCTGAATCTTATAATGAATACGAGCCCGAAGTAAAAACGCATCTCTATTTTCATGATCATACAGAATAACTCTGTTAACAGCTTCCAGTGAAGCAATCAGTTCATTCTGATCAAAAAACGCTTTCGCTTCAATTAAAGTATTGCTCATTTTGAATTTTATATTTTAGTCAGCTCTCGAAACTGATATAACACCTTTGACGTTTTTTAATTTATTCATCAGGAATTCCAGATGTTCAAGGTCATTGACAAAAACCCGCAATGTACCGTCAAAATTGCCATTATTGGTATCAATATTAATAGAACGCATTTGCACGCTGATATCTTTGGAAATAACATGTGAAATTTGACCGACAATTCCCAACTCATCGGTACCGGCAATGCGGATAGTAGCCTGAAACGATGACTTTTTCTTTGTATCCTGCCATATTGCCTTGATAAACCGGTATGGATACCGTTCTAACAATTGAGGAGCATTCGGACAAGTTGAACGGTGAATTTTTATACCTTCGCCAATGGTAACAAAACCAAAAATGGGGTCTCCGAAAATTGGATTACAGCAAGGGGATAATTTATAAATTACATTTTTAAGATTGTTATCGATTATTAGAAAATCATCGCCGCTCGAAAATTCCAATTCCTGAACCTTCTCTTTGGCCAATATTTCAGTAACCACTTGCCTGGCTGTCTCCTCTTTTTTCTCAACCAACAATTCTTTAATATCAAGCGGGTCTATCTTGCCGATCGAAATTTGGTAATACAAATCCTGAGCCAGTTTCAGCTTATAATTTTTTAACAATTTACGGATACTGTCGTCGTTGTATTCAATTTTCCAGTTTTTAACTTTCCGAAGCAGAATTTCCTTTCCATTTTCTGCCTCCCGCTTAACTTCTTCATTTAAACTGGCTTTGATCCTATTCTTTGCTTTGGAGGTCACCACAAAATCAAGCCAATCAATCTTAGGACGCTGATGATTGGCGGTATCAACCGATATTTGGTCCCCATTTTTTAATTGATAGCGCAGTGGCACATTGCGCCCGTTTACTTTTCCTCCAACACACCTATCTCCTACTTTGGAATGAATTTCATAAGCAAAATCAAGCAGGGTAGCGCCGGCTGAGAGTTTGCGTAAATCGCCTTTGGGAGTGAATACAAATATCTCATCTGCATAAATATTCATTTCAAAGTCGTCGATAAAATCAACCATATTTAAATCCGGGTTTTCCAATATCTCCCGCACGTTGGCCAGCCATTTTTCCATTTCTGAAGTGCCGGTTCCGCCTTTGTACTTCCAATGCGCTGCCAACCCTTTTTCGGCAATTTCGTCCATGCGTTTTGTACGTATCTGAATCTCGACCCATTTATCCTGCGGACCTAAAACGGTGGCATGAAGCGACTCGTAACCATTTGATTTGGGGATAGTAATCCAATCACGCATACGATTCGGGTTAGATTGGTATTCTTCAGTTACCATTGAATATACCTGCCAGCAATCCGACTTCTCATTTTCCAATTCTGAATTCAGGATTACACGGATGGCAAACAAATCGTACACTTCATCGAAATCTACTTTCTGTGTTTGCATTTTCTTCCATATTGAACTGATGGATTTGGTCCTGGCCTTCATATCGAATGAATAGCCTTTTAAATTCAGTTTATTTTCAATGGGCTTTACGAATTCAGCCACAAAACTTGCCCGTTCCCGATCAGTTTCTTTTAACCGCATGGAGACGGTGTTATATGCTTCCGCATTTTGATATTTCAAACAAATATCCAGTAATTCAGAATTAATGTAATACAAGCCCAGCCGATGGGCCAGCGGTGCATATAAATGTGAAGTCTCACTTGTTATTTTTGCCCTGACCCTATCATTTTGCGTGCCGAGGTGGCGCATCACCTGAAGGCGGTCGGCAATTTTTACCAAAATCACCCGTACATCGCCCGCCATGGCAAGCATCAGCTTACGATAGTTCTCCGAATGCAATTCAACGGTATCGGTGCCCAGCGCGTTAATTTTGGCCATTCCATCCAAAATCGAAGTGATGGTCTTGCCAAATTGTTTTTCGACTTCTTTAATATGCTCCTCTTTGTAATATACATTGTGTAAAAGAGCGGCAATCACCGAATCAGTCCCCAGTCCAATTTCATGAAGTACAATTTGCGCTACCTCAATTGAATGAACCACAATTATTTCGCCCGATTCCCATGCTTCATCTTTAAAAATCCCATGGACAAAATTAAAAGCATCTTTAATTTTGGAATGATCTTTCTCAGGAATATTTGTCTTGCATAGTTCGTTAAAACTGGAAAAGGCGCTTTCAATTTCTGTTATCATGATCTCATTTTCAGTTTTGAAATAATATGATTAAAAAGCTGCTTCTTATCGAAGCATTGGAGCCAGCATTATTTTCAAAGCGTAAAATTGCCTGAAGCCTCAGGCTGATAGATTATTTCGTCTATCCTGATTTTAGTCAATCCTCCCGGGACAATCCACTCAATTAAATCGCCTACCCTGAATCCAATGAGAGCAGTTGCTATTGGAGAAAAAATTGAAACTTTTTTCTCCTTAAAATTCGAATCATTGGGATAAACAATCTTAAACTCTTGTTGCTTTCCTGAATCAGCAAAAGAAATTTTAATAACTGAATTCATCGTCACCACATCACCAGGGATTTTATCAGGATCCAATATTATTGCAGAATTTAATTCATGCAATAGTTTTTCGGCCTCTGAAACATCAATCGTTTTATTCAGCCTTGCTTCATCTATTTGTTTTAAAATCCGAAGGTAATCTAACCTATTTACAATAATATTAGTCATAGTGTTTTGTGTTAAATTAATATTTAGATGTTTTGATACTTAAACTATACAAAAGGCAGTCAGCAATAAGTTGAAAGAAAATAATTAGTTAACAAAAAAGGCTACCTAATGGCAGCCTTTTTACAAATATATCTTTTAAAAAGTTAAACTGCTGCGTTTGGATCAACAAAAACCCGCATTTGCATTTCCCGATCCATCATAAACAGGCCATTGCCTTCACCGTTAATAAGTTTCAGTGTTGCGATAATCTTTTCCACATTGGCTTCTTCTTCTACTTGCTCGTCGACAAACCACTTCAGGAAACTCTGTGTGGCATGGTCGCTGGCAGCAACAGCTACATCCATTAAATTATTAATCAGTGCAGTTACATGAATTTCATGTGTCAATGTATTTTCAAAGACCTCAATAATTCCATTAAATTCAACAGGCATCTGCGCAATTGCTTTTAACGATATTTTTCCATTGCGTTCGATCAGGTAATTAAAAAATTTCAACGCATGTGCAGATTCTTCCTGATACTGAATTTTCATCCAGTTAGCGAAGCCCGAAAGTCCCATTTCTTCAAAATAAGCCGACATCGACAGGTATAGATAGGCTGAGTAACTTTCAGCATTAATCTGGTCATTTATTGACTTTAATACTTCTTTCTTTATCATAGCTGTTAATTTTTAATAAAAATACACATTTTTATGTTCTTTCAAACCAAAATATAAAATCGAATATAAAAAAACTTGCTCTAATTTTATAAACAATTAATTATCAACGACTTCAATCTTCCCTCTTCAAGCTTCCGTCTTCCCTCTTCCGTCTTCACTCACTAAAGTCAAGGTTAAACTTTTGTTTCAGATCATTCAGGTCAGGATTTTTCTTCATCATCATTTGCAGTTTCTCGGAGTCAGAAAAAATCATACGTTCAGATTCTATCTTGCCGATACTGGTTGTCAATTCTATTCCTGCATTCCTGAGAACTTTGCGTAACCACGAAATGAGTTCTGGTTTTATCAACCGGATATCTTCTTCCTGAACCGAATTTCCGATTTTGAGCAATAACTTATTGCTTTCAATAATTTCAGGTACATTTGAAAGGGCAGAACATAGACTGGGGCGGTCAGCCATCTTTTCCTTAAATTCCTTCCACTTTTCAGTCAGTAGTTCTTGTGTAAAAGGCTCAAAAAGAGCTTCATCATATTGCGTAAAATTCAATTTTTGTCCATCTTCCTGAACCTTGTTTTCATCCGTGATTCCTGAAAGTGCATCCTTGATGGACGGGGTATATGAACTTCCCATTTTCCGCATCATTTTCATGCCTGAAGGTTTTTCCAATGGCTCCAACCTCGCAGGTGCAACTACCTGGCTATTTGCAGACGGAGCTGCCACTGCAATGGCCAGGGAGGGATCATCCAGGTTAAAGATCGGTAGAATGGCCTCCTCGACAGGTCCGTCAGCTATTTTTTTTTTAACGTAAGCTGTGAAATCTTAATAGTTGCCAATTCAACAAGCAGTCTTTTATTCTGACTGGCTTTGTATTGAAGGTCGCACTCGTTGGCAATTTGCAGGGCGCCAATCAGGAAATCGCTTTCGCAATGTGAAGCCTGAACTTTGTATTTTTCCTTTATTTCACCCCCCACTTCAAGTAACTGGATGGTGACCGGATCTTTACAAACCATCACATCCCTGAAATGAGAACTGAGGCCTGTTATAAAATGATGGCCATCAAAACCATGATCCAGAATTTCATTGAATAGCAGCAAACTATTTGAAATGTCATTTTTCAGGAACAAATCAACCAGCCGGAAATAATAATCGTAGTCCAGTACATTCAGATTCGAGATAACATCTTGGTAAGAAATATTTCTCCCTGAGAAACTGACAATCTGGTCGAAGATGGAAAGTGCATCACGCATAGCCCCATCGGCCTTTTGTGCAATCACGTTGAGCGCTTCATCTTCCACTTGAACCGATTCGCTTTTGGCTACATTTGCCAAATGACCAGCGATGTCATGGTTTTTGATCCGGTTAAAATCAAATATCTGGCAACGCGACAAGATGGTAGGAATAATTTTATGCTTTTCGGTGGTTGCCAGGATAAAAATAGCATGATGTGGTGGCTCTTCAAGGGTTTTCAGAAAAGCATTAAATGCTGAAGTTGACAACATGTGAACCTCATCAATAATATAGATACTGTATTTCCCGATTTGCGGCGGAATCCTTACCTGATCCGTCAAGTTACGGATATCGTCCACCGAATTGTTGGATGCGGCATCCAGTTCATGAATATTATAGGATCGGTTTCCGTTGAATGCCAGGCACGATTCACATTGATTACAAGGTTCTATTTCTGCAGAAAGATTCTGGCAGTTGATGGTCTTGGCAAAAATACGCGCACAAGTTGTTTTACCAACCCCACGGGGGCCGCAAAACAAATAAGCATGGGCCAGCTGGTTATTTTTGATCGCATTCTTCAAAGTCGATGTGATCGATGCCTGCCCTACAACTGTTTGAAACGTATCGGGTCTGTATTTTCGTGCAGATACAATAAAATTATCCATAAAATCTTCTACATTGAACCACCAAATATACGAATTTTGATTCAATGACAAGCATGAAACTTATTAACAAGGTAGAAATGAAATAAAATTATCCTTATAAGTAGTACTTTTAGAATACTCATAAACTTTTTAGTTGAATGAATTGTTTAACTCTCAAAATAAATTAATAGACTTTGATATGAAAAAACTTACATTAATTCTAAGCCTGGTAGTGGCCTCGACAGTGGCTTTTGGTCAAAAATCATTTTACGACTTTAAAGTAAAAGACATTGATGGCAAGGAATTTAACCTTTCGAGCCTGAAAGGCAAAAAGGTATTGGTGGTAAATACGGCGTCCAAGTGTGGAAATACCCCTCAATACAAGCAACTTGAAGCTATTTACAAACAATATGGAGGCGATAAGTTTACCATTGTCGGTTTCCCGGCCAATAACTTTTTCAAACAAGAACCAGGAACCAATAAGGAAATTGCAGAATTCTGTGAAAAAAATTATGGCGTCACTTTCCCAATGATGTCTAAGATATCAGTGAAAGGCAGTGATATGGACCCTTTATATAAATGGCTGACCAGCAAAAGTGAGAATGGCGTGAAGGATTCGGAAGTCACGTGGAATTTCCAAAAATTCCTGATTGATGAAAATGGCAAGCTTGTTGATGTGGTGGATCCTAAAGTCAAGCCTGATGATGATAAAATAGTTAGTTGGATTAAAGAATAGGTTTTCTCGGTTTCAATAATTATTGTACAATTGAAGGAGTGGTAGGGAGCAGCATTCGAAAGGATGCTGCTTTTTTTAGTAAGAGTCCTCCTTACTGAAGTGGAGGCAGTTGAGTTACCCTTGTTAAAGTAAAGATTTCAATAAATTCAATACACTCTTGTTATAATTTCACTTGTGTTTATCTCATTCAAGCACAATTCATACCTCGTTTATATCAAAACATATAGTATGGTCGTATCAACCTTTTCATGATCCAACTGGAGCGGCTGAATATTATTGGAAAATCATTCATTGATTATTGAAAAACTATATGATGATTATTAGAACACAGTAGAACAGTCATCGAATAACCTTCGAATAGTCTTCGAATAATCTATGAATAGTTATAAGATTTATCTATTTGAAATTTTCCTTGAATGATATAGAATAACGTTGATTGTGGATTTGTTTGCTTGTTTCTAAGGTCATGTCCAAGAGGAATCAGAGTCGCTTCCGGACTAAACAATTTACCATCGAAGTGTTATGTTTAAATGAATTAAATTCCTAGATTTGCGTCAAACGGTCCAATCAATTACAAGTTTCAATTAGCTGCCAAAACGGTATCCAATGCCCGATTCAGTGATCAGCAATTTGGGTTTCGTTGGTACATCCTCAATTTTCTTGCGCAATTGAGCTACAAATACCCGTAAATATTGGGTTTGTTCTACATAGCCCATTCCCCAGATTTCTTTTAAAATATACTGATGTGTCAGAACCCTGCCTTCATTTTTAGCCAGCAGTGACAGCATTGAAAATTCGGTGGAAGTAAGTTTGATGATCTCGTTATTTTTTCGGGCTATATGATTGGCCAAATCAACTTCCAGGGAACCAAAAATCAGAATAGAATTTGTTGGAGTTCCCTGATTCTGGCGAATGGAGGCCCTTATTCGCGCCAGTAGTTCGCCGGTACGAAATGGTTTGGTAAGATAATCGCTGGCTCCTCTGTCAAGGGCTTTTACAATATCCTCTTCCGAACTACGGACTGAAAGAATGATGATTGATTTTGAATACCATTCACGCAATTTAAGAAGTATATCAAGACCGTCAGCATCCGGAAGACCCAAATCCAAGATGATCAGTATGGGAGCATGAGTGGCGGCTATTTGTATACCTTCATGACCGGTGGAAGCTGAGATTATATTATACCCGTTTGCCGAAAGTGTTATTTCGAGCAAGCGCCGTATCTGAACTTCATCATCAATAATCAGAATGGTTTCTTTATCGTTCATAATGGTAACTGATGTTGTTCATTACTTATATCTGATATTTTCGTGGGTATTTTAATCGTAAATATGGCACCACCATTTGCCCGGTTTTCAGCAATAATTGTCCCGTTGTGGGCTTCAACCATGCCCTTAACAATCGATAGTCCTAAGCCTGTACCTCCGGCAATGGCCAATTCGCCCCGGTAAAATTTATTAAACACCATGGGCAAATCAGAAACCGAGAAACCCGGGCCTCGATCCATCACCTGAATAACCAGTAACCCATTGTCGTAAAAAAATTTAATCCTCATATTGCTTCCGGAAGGTGCATGTTGTGTAGCGTTGAGTAAAAGGTTATAAAGCACTTGTTCCATTAACCCATAGTCAAGTTGAACCAGAGGCATGTCATCGGGTAAAACACAGTGGAGCTTAAATGGTTTTAATTCAACTGAAAGCGTTTGTATTACCTTGTTGATCAAATCGTGCAAGTCGCACCAGTCAATGTGGGTTGTCAACATGCCTGAATCAAGGCGCGACATATTTAATAAATTATCAATCAAACGGTTAAGCCGTACGGCGGCAGTGTTAATGTCCTTATAAAGAATATTTCTGGTCTCAGGCGGGTAATCCTGAGCAATCAAAGTATCTGAGGCACCCATAATGGTTGCAACCGGAATCCGAAGTTCATGTGAGATGGAATTGAAAAGTGTTTTATACAGTTTATCAGATTCATTCAGAATATAAGAATTCTTTGCTGCATCACGCAAAAATTCCCTTTCTATTTTACCTGAAATCTGAGGAATGAACCCTTCCCAGAATAGTTCTTCTCCCTGACTAAAAAGTTTTATGTGTTGCACAGCGATAACTCCCATATTGTCGTTGTTCCCCTTTAATGGATAGAACGAATAATTACCAGATGGAAGGGTATCGGTAAATTTACCAGCTTTAGCCGAATGTCTGAATGTCCATTCAGCAATGCTCAAATCATTCTCAGAAAGTATAAGCGTAGTTTCGTGCCTGACTTGTTTTTCAAGCTGATTGGCGCCATCTCTCAAAATAATAGCACATTCGGTTTTGAAATATTTACGGATATCTTTCACCGCCAGATTTAAAACATCTTCAATTCCGGATGCTGCTGAAAGTTCTTTAGCTAGTTGATAGAGGGCGTGCGTTCGCTCTTCACGTATGCGTATTTTCTGTTCCTGCCCTCGTACCCTTGATGTTAACACACCGTTTAAAAGGGCAATAATGAAAAACATGGCCAACATCAGCATATCTTCCGGCTTCTCGACATGGAGGGTATAGGGGGGTGGAATAAAAAAATAGTCCCATATTAATGAACCAAGTATGGCTGCCAATAAAATAGGACCTCGTCCAAAGAAAAAAGCAAGGAGCGAGACCATAAACAACAAAGCAAATGAAACAACTTGATAGCCAACAAAATCTTTCATCAGAAAGAAAACAGTTGCTGTAAGAGTCATCATCAATGCAGATGCCAGATACTGGTTGATGCTAGAAGTAAAGGAAGGCAAGGATGCTTTTTCCCTGAACTGGTCATCGACTACCCTATCAGAGCCAAGAATATAAACATCAATGTTACCACTGTAGCGGATCAACCTGTTCACAAAATTACCCAACCTTAATAAGGTCAGCAGGTTACGTACCTGTGGTTTGCCGATAATAATATGCGTT
>Ga0123338_10004409_pt1 | contig 12312 bp, 13 predicted proteins | sample grotaG_FD_89793 | JGI IMG/M metagenome (GOLD analysis project Ga0123338, IMG submission 89793) | Glacier valley bacterial and archeal communities from Borup Fiord, Nunavut, Canada, to study Microbial Dark Matter (Phase II) -... | ecosystem: Environmental > Aquatic > Freshwater > Ice > Glacier ... | reverse complement strand
GATTGCCGTTGACCAGCAAAACAAGATTGGCACTGTTGACCACATCGTATGTGCCACCAACAACCTTTGCAGGCACGCCATCAGGTGCTGTCACATCGGGCGCAAGTGTCATAGAAGCAGCTCCACTGCGTGGAATCAGGGTACGCAAGACTGTACTTGACAAGCTGAAATACGATGCCGCCTGTCCATAGTCGAGATCATTGATAATATCTTTAAACGGCTTGTAGTGCTTGAAAGCCGTTTTGAAGATTTTATCGACTTTGTTGGGAACGCCTGTCGAGACATAGACCGGCCCGCCGCCCGCAAGGACATTGTTTATCGCGGATTGTGAGGGCAATGCTGGCAATGACGATTGCGCATAACCAGGCGTTGCGGCAAATGCACAACTCAACAGAAGAATAACAATGGCAGAAAATACGCGGAAGTTGCGTTTCATGACCTTGTTCCTGTAATGGAAGAATGCTATTCGCTATTATAGTACAATTTCGATGTAACACCACCATGAAATTCTTAGTTGCCATATATCTTCTATACATATTAAGTATTGGAAACTTGTTCCAAACACTTGTCTGCGCGAGGGTTTGTGTAGTTGGGAATAAACCTCATAATGTGGGACACCCGACAAATAACAGTCAGGATGTTAGTCAAGGTACTATGTACTTGACAAAATTTCAATTGACTCTACACTATATCACTGTTAGATAGAGTGATTTGTGATATATCAGGGATATAGCTAGTTGAAAGAAAAATCACGCCGTGCCGTTAAGGATTTCCTACCACTCCCATCGGCTGTGTTTCAGAGGCCGTTTGGAAAGTTATCGAATACGATGTAAAATTGCAGAATGAGCAGAAAACAATACACAAGTGACTTGACCGATGAGCAGTGGGCAATTTTAGAACCGCTGGTACCAGCACCAAAACGGGGCGGGAGACCGCGCACAGTGGCGATGCGTGAGGTATTCAATGCCATTTTCTATGTCCTGAAAACGGGCTGCCAGTGGCGTAACTTGCCAGGTGACTTTCCGCCCTATAGCACCGTATTTGACTACTATAATCAATGGCGCAAAGACAAAATCTGGCAGTTTTTGAATGAGACCTTGCGCGCGCAGGTGCGACAAGCAGAAGGGCGTGCAGCAACTCCCAGTGCGGGTATTTTAGATAGTCAAACCGTCAAAACGACGGAAAAAGGGGGGTCCGCGGCTTTGACGGTGGTAAACTCATCAAAGGTCGCAAGCGCTTTATCTTGGTCGATACCCTCGGTCTTATCCTGAAGGTGCTCGTGGTCGAGGCCAACGTCAGCGAACGCGATGGCGCGGAATGGCTGCTCACGTCGTTGGGTAATCGCTTTCCACGTCTTCAACGGATTTGGGTCGATGGTGGCTTCAGTGGCAAAGCCTTCGTTGCTCGCATTTTGGAAAACACCGGCTTGCATCTGGATGTCGTTAAGCGTCCGGACGATGCCAAAGGTTTTGTCCTTGTCCATCGGCGGTGGGTCGTTGAGCGTACTTTTGCCTGGCTTAACACCTATCGACGCCTCAGCAAGGATTACGAATTCTCAGTTTATAGCGCCGACGCCACCCTCTATGCGGCGATGACCCATTTCATGTTGCGTCGCTTGGCCCCTGCTTGAACTTTCCAAATGGCCTCTCACATATTACTCGCCCTTGCAGATCAGGACCGACATGGGTACGCGATCATGCAAGAGGTCGCAGCCAGCACCAACGGTCAGGTACAGATGGGACCCGGGACGCTTTATGGGTCGGTGAAGAAAATGCTGCAAGAGGAACTTATTATCGAAGTGGATGAGCGCCCGGACCCTGCTCTGGACGATGAGCGGCGGCGCTATTACCGCATGACCGACCTCGGACGCCGCGTTGCATCGGCGGAAGCCCTTCGGCTCTCAAGTCTTGTGAACGTAGCGCAGTCGAAACGTCTCATTGGCGGGGCGACGTAATCAGCATGTCCAGCCAACCGCCGACCCAGCCACTACGAACCTCGGACCGCCTGTACCGCACCTTGCTGATGGCGTATCCCGCCAAGTTTCGGCGTGAGTATGGTCCGCTCATGGCGCAGGCGTTTCGTGATTTGTGTCGGGATGCCTACCATCGGCATGGTGTCCCCGAACTGCTTAAACTGTGGTTACGAACGCTACCGGAAGTCGCCGCAACTGCGGCAGTGGAACGAGTGGAGGTTTTGTTGGACGGCACAGTAAAGGAACCGAGTGCGCCACCACCTGCTATCGAGTTCAGAGGCGCATACAAACGCTTTCAGGCTCCGAATGGAGACATCAAGACGACGCTGCGTGACCTGAATTTCAAGGTTGAACCCGGCGAATTTTGCGCCGTCGTCGGTCCAACCGGGTGTGGTAAATCGACGACCTTGGCGCTCATTGCCGGGTTGGAGCCGGCCAGCCTCGGCGAAGTTCTGGTGATGGGCAAACCTGTGAGCGGTGTCGGGCAGAAAGTTGGTTATGTCTTCCAGACCGACGCCATTTTTCCCTGGAAAAGTGTCCTCGATAATGTGGCGGCTGGTCCGCTCTTTCGTGGAACCTCGAAGGTGGATGCGTACAGACGGGCGCACGATTGGATTCGGCGCGTCGGGCTGGCAGGTTTCGAGTCTTACTACCCACATCAGCTTTCCGGCGGGATGTGAAAGCGGGTAGCATTAGCGCAAAGTTTTATTACGGAGCCTCAAATATTGTTGATGGATGAACCGTTTAGTGCGCTGGATGTGCAAACCCGAACGCTGATGGAAGGTGAACTGCTCGACCTGTGGGCATCCACCGAAGCGGCGGTGCTGTTTGTGACGCATGATTTGGAAGAAGCAATTGCACTGGCAGATCGCGTTGTTGTCCTGACGGCGGGTCCAGCGACGATCAAAGGCGTGTACGAAATCGATCTGCCGCGACCACGCAACATCGCGGAAATTCGGTTTGATGCGCGCTTCGCGCAGCTCTACAAAAATATTTGGGAAGACTTACGAGACGAGGTCATGATCAGTTATGAACGCGCTAAACGAACTGCCTCTTAAACAAGAGGTCGAGTCTACACGCCCCGAACCCGATATATTGACTGCAACGACCAGTAGTGCTGTTGCGAGAGCTGCACGTAACCGAAGGATTTGGGTCAACATCCTACGGGTGTTGCTGATTGTCATCCTGATCGGTGGTTGGGAAATCGCGACGACAGTTCAGATCAACAAAAAGCCTTTGCTGGACTCCTTCTTTTTCGGGCAACCCTCCGGCATTTTGACCCAGCTCGTTACGTGGGTGACAGAAGGGACATCACAAGGTCCCCTCTGGGAGCAGATTGCCGTCACCCTGGAAGAAACCGTTATTGGTTTTGGGCTGGGTGTCATTGCGGGCGTCATCTGCGGGATTGCGCTTGGCCGCGTGCGAATTCTAGCGGAAGTTTTCGGACCCTACATCAACATTGCGAACTCTATCCCGCGCGTGGTGCTGGGGTCTATCTTCACGGTCGTTCTGGGGTTGGGATTAGCGTCGAAGGTCGCGCTGGCCTTCGTTATGGTCTTCTTCGTTGTATTCTTCAATGCCTTTCAAGGTGTGCGCGAAGTGGATCGTAACCTCGTTGCCAATGCGCGCATCCTCGGTGCGTCCGGCTGGCAGGTGTCGCGTCAGGTGATTTTACCTTCGGCGCTGACCTGGATTATTGCCAGCCTGCATACCAGTTTTGGTTTCGCGCTAGTTGGGGCGGTTGTCGGCGAGTTTCTCGGATCGTTGAAGGGATTGGGAAACCTGATCGCCACCGCACAAGGTAGTTTCAACCCGAATGGCATCTTCGCCGCGATGTTCATCCTCGCGGTGGTTGCCCTGATCGCAGATGGACTCATCGCGCGGCTGGAGCGGCGATTGATCAAATGGCGTCCTAATCGGATGAATGAAGTCACGGTCTGAACGTGATTTGCCGATGGACGAAGGAGGACTCGCAAGCTAACTCGCGCCGGGATGCGGTTCACCCATCGACACACAAAGCCCTGTTTACGTCTGCTTTACTTTTGCTCTCTGGAGATTTTCACCTTATGAACACATCACGCCGCCTCATACCGCTATTGCTTGCTCTGCTGATTGTTGCAGGGATGGCAAGTGCCGCGCCGCGCGCCAAAGCTCAGGATGATAAAGTATCCATCATGGTTGGGGGGTTGGAGAAAATCATCTACCTGCCCGCCAAACTGACTGAACAGCTCGGTTATTTCAAAGACGAAGGGCTAACCGTCGAACTGCTCACTGAACCCGCCGGGGTCGATGCCGAAACGCAACTTCTGGCCGGACAAGTACAGGGGGTCGTCGGCTTCTACGATCATGCGATTGACTTGCAAGGTCTGAACAAGAGCATCATGTCGGTTGTGCAATTGGATGGCGTACCGGGTGAAGTTGAGCTGGTCTCCTCCAAACTGGCCGACCAAATCAAGTCGCCTGCGGATTTCAAGGGTCGCAACTTGGGTGTGACCGGGCTAGGCTCATCGACCAACTTCCTGACACAATACCTCGCCGTCAAGAATGGCGTGAAAATCGGTGAGTTCACATCGGTTGCGGTGGGTGCGGGCAATACATTCATTGCCGCGATGCAGCAAGGCCAAATTGATGCGGGGATGACGACCGAGCCGACAATCTCCCGTATGCTGAAAACGGGCGATGCAAAGGTGCTGGTGGATATGCGTACCAAAGAAACCACGGTCGCGGCACTCGGCGGGACCTACCCGGCGGCGTGCTTGTACATGCAGACCGAGTACGTGAACGCCCACAAGGACGCGGTACAAAAACTGGCAAATGCGTTCGTGAAGACGCTCCGCTGGATTCATACGCACACCGCCGTCGAGATTGCGGCACAGATGCCAAAAGACTATCAGGTTGGCGATCCTGAATTGTACTTGAAGGCACTGGATACGAGCCTCGGTATGTACACAGTCGATGGCGTGATGCCGAAAGACGGTCTGGCGACCGTACTGGCTGTCCTTTCGGCGTTCAATCCGCACGTCAAGGGCAAGACGATTGATCTGTCCTTGACCTTTACGACCGAGTTTGTAGACAAAGCGAATGCCAAACTTGGTCCGCTGCCCGCCATGACTATGACTGCGACAATGGCGGCCACTGCCAAACCGTAGTCCACCAACTGCGTTTTTTGCAATTGACTCAAATTTAAACGACCGAGCTGTGTTGGTTCGGTCGTTTCGCTTGAAGACTCGCTTGTTGAACGATCTTTATCGTTCCTCTGGTGGCTTCACCGCCTGAAAACTGCGATACAGCAGGAAATCATAGACCAGCTTCAACCCGCCCGCGAGGAAGAACGGCACGCTGATCCACGCGCCGCCGGCATTGAACAGCGCCCCTGTCACCAGTGGCGATACCGCCGAGGCTCCCGTCCGCGCGATGTTCGTGACTCCATTCGCCGCCGACCGTTCGGCAGGTTCGACCACCGAGACGGTGTATGATTGGCGCGTCGGCACATCCATTTGCGAAATGCTGAACCGCGCGAGCAGGACGATAATCGCGAGCGGAAGAGTCGGCATGAGCGGTACGAGCAATAGGAATATATTCGAGGGGACGTGCGTATAGATCATCGTGTTGAGCAGCCCTACGCGCTTTGCGATGCGCGCCGCCGCCAGCGCAGATAGCCCCGCGAACAGGTTTGCGCCTAAGTAAATCGCGCCAATCACGCCTGGCTCCACGCCGAAGCGCCGCGTGAACCAGACCGCAACGAGGCTTTGCACGATCAGCCCGCCTGCGAACGCATCCAGCATGAATAGCAGCGACAGCCGGAACACAACCGGGCGCGATTTGCCCAGCCCGAACAGGCGGTTAAGCGTAGCAGGGGTTTCATTCAGCGGCGCTTCGATAGCGGGCGAGAGGCGCGTGAACATCACGCCGAGGACGCCGCCGAGCAGCGCGTAGCCGATGATCACCACGCGGTAACTATTCAAAGGAGTCTGCCCGGCCTGTTGCAAGCCCTGCGCGAGCAGCCCGCCGACCAGTGACCCCAGACCCGTCATGACCGATCCGAGCAGGCTGTACCACGCGAAGACCTGCGTGCGCTGTGCATCCGTCGTCGTCTGCGGGAGCGCGGCTTGTTCGATGGCGAGGAAGGGTCCGACCTCGTTCCCGCTGGGGCTGATTGTCCCGATGATCGCCGCAATCGTGAGCAAGGTTATATCGCTTGTCAGCGCGAACACGACGCCTGCGAAGATCATCAACCCCGCGCCCGCGATCAGCATTCGCTTACGCCCGATCCGATCCGCGATGATCGTGATCGGCAGCGAGATCATCGCGTCGCCGAGCAGCGTCAGGCTCAGGACGAGGCCGATTTGCGGGTCGCTGAGGCCGACCGTCGCGAGGTACAGGCCGAGAACCACCGCAAGAAAGCCATAGGCGAAAAGGCGCGTCATGCGCGTCACAAAGAGCAGACGACCATCCGGGCTGAGGGTCGCCAATGCCTGAAATTCGGGGAGTTGCAGCACGATAAGCTATCCTTGTCGAAGACAAGCGCACGTAGATAGAAAGCCTGGCACAGTTGTTGTAGCATGTTAAACCGGGAATGACACAGGCAGCACGCGGCAGCGTTCCACAGGCCATTCCAGCCAGACGGTTTGATCGAGCTGTGGACGGAAGAGCGGATAGACCAAAAACGGATCGGGCTGCCCGCCGACCTGCACGAAGGTTCGCCAGCGCCCGGCGGAAAACGCAGTGAACGTGACCTTCCCCGCCAGAATGTTGGTCTGCTGCGCAGGGTCGGCGGTATGCACGCGGACATCATCCGGCCTGCAAAATACGGCGGCCTGCATACTGTCCTGCACATGGACATCGGGCGCGGCCTGCCCGATCAACACTGTCTCGTGAACTTTCACCGCGGCCTGCTCTCTCGCTCCGTACGTCGGCTGGAGCGCGCCATTGAGCAGGTTGATCGCGCCCATGAAGCCCGCTACGAACACCGTGCGCGGCTCCACGTACAGGTCCGTCGGCGTCCCGACCTGCTGCACATGCCCCTGATTGAGGACCATGATCCGGTCGGACATGAGCATGGCCTCTTCCTGATCGTGCGTGACGTTGATCGCGGTGATGTGCAGGCGCTTAAAAAGCTGCACGAGATCATCACGCATCGTCGCGCGCAGCCCGGTATCGAGACTGGAAAGCGGCTCGTCGAGCAGCACCAGCGTGGGTTCGGTCGCGAGCGCCCGTGCCACCGCGACGCGCTGCTGTTGCCCGCCCGAAAGCTGGTTCGGGAAGCGCGCTTCATAACCGGGCAGGCTGACCAGTTCCAGCAGTTCGGAGACGCGCGTTTTGATCGTGCGCTCCGCCTGCCGCCGCAGCCGTAGCCCGAATGCGATGTTCTGCGCGACGGTCATATGCGGCCACAGCGCGAAATCCTGAAAGACCATCCCGATCTGGCGCTCTTCGACGGGCAATTCGCGCCCACCCTCGAAGAACGCGCGCCCGCCGACATGGATCGCGCCACCATCCGGTTTGATCAGTCCGGCAATCATGCGCAGGATCGTCGTTTTGCCGCAGCCGGAGGGACCCAGCAGCGAGAGAATTTCGCCTTCGGCCATGTTCAGGTCGATCCCGGAGACGACGGTGCGCGCGGCGTAGCTTTTGGTGAGCTGTCTGATTTCCAGAAATGACATCTTGAGGTTCTCTATAGCTCGGCAATCGGCGCGTTTTCGGCGCGTGCGTTCACGCGGATTGCGCGCCGTCGCAGCGAATGCCCGACCACCCAGGGAATCGCACGCAGCAGGAGCAACATGATCGAGACCGCGATCACGGTCAATACGGTGAGCGCCATGCCTTCGCTGTAGCGCAGATCGTTGAAATATTTGATGATCACGACTGCCGCCGTCGGCTGCCCTGCCGGGTAGAGCAATTCGGATGTGGCAAGCGCGAACATTGACCCACTGAATACAAGTAGCCACGTCGAGAGCAGACTCGCGCGCATTAACGGCGCGACGATGCGCGTCAGCAATTGCAACAGGCTCGCGCCATGCACCCGTGCGGTATCCAGCAGGCTTTGGCTAATCTGATCGAGCGAGCCGATTCCCAGTCGCGCGGCCAGTGGCAAGCCACTCGCGATATAAACCGCTAGCAATCCCCAGAGTGTCCCATAGATGCGCAACCCGCCCGGCGTCCCGATCCCGATGGCGGCCAGAAACGGCGCATTCCACGCGAAGATATAGCCGCAGGCCAGCACCAGCCCCGGTACAGCGACTGTTACGACTGTCAGGAAACTGAGCAGCCGCCGACCGGGTAGTGTCGTGCGCCGGATGATGAACGCAATCGGTAACCCGACCGCGCCCGCGATAGAGGCCGCGCTCAACGACAGGACGAAGCTGCGTCCGAGCGCGCCCGCGCCGTTCGTGTTGTCCTGCAAGACCGACGTATAGTTACCAAGCGTCAGGTTCGAGGGAACGAGGCCGCGTTCCAGAAAATGCGTGAGCGAGGTCAGTACGCTGATCAGGACGGGGATGAATAGCGCCAGCGCGAACAGCGCCACGCAAAACGCGAAGGCGGGCAGCGTCCAGCCCTTCAAAGTGACCCGTCGCGCCGGACGGGTGCGCCCGCTGATCACCTGAAAAGACCGCGCGCGGAGCAAACGTCCCTGCAAAAATAGCGCGCCAATCGTCAGCGCGAACAGCACCAACGAGAGCGTCGCCGCCTGCGAAAAATCAACCGGTGAGCTATAGACCGCGCTGTAAATCTGGTACGTGACGAGCGGCACACTTGCGTTTTGCGCGATGGTCGCCGCCGTGCCGAAATCGGAGATAGAATCCCCGAAAGTGAGCAATCCACCCGCGAAAATGGCTGGAAGCAGCAGCGGAATATTGATACTCAGCCAGACCCGCGCTGTACGCGCCCCGACGACGTGCGCGGCGTCCTCGAACTCCGAGCCAAGCCCTTGCAGCGCGGCGCTCACTGCCAGATAGGTCAGCGGGAAGGCTTTCAGGCTCAGGACGATGATCACGCCCAGCGGCGAGAGGAAGGTCTCGATAAAGGTTTTGGAGAAGTGCAGATATTGATCGGGCAGGCTGCCCGGAATCAGGATCAGCGTCCACGCCTCACCGAGCATATACGAGGGCGTGAAGAAGACCAGCCAGACGAGCAGCCGGAAGACGCGCCGACCGGGTAAATTCGTGCGTTCGGTGAGGACCGCGAGCAGCGTGCCAAAGGTACAGGTGAGGATCGCCGTGGTAATCGAAATCCAGAGCGTATTGAATATCGCAATGTAAGTACGTTTTTGACTTAAAACCTGTCCGATCAACCCCAACTGGAGCGTCAGGTCCGGCTTCGCAGCGTATAAATTTGGAAAAATACTTTGCAGCGTTATTGCGGCCAGTGGATAGAAAATGAGCAGGATGAGCGCAAAAATCGGCAGCCCAATCACGAGCGCTTTCAGTACCCGCCGTAAAATGCCGCTCAGGGTGACGGCAGGCCTGTTATCTACACTATCTACGGTACGTGTTGCCATTACCTGCTATTCCTTCGATCATTGCGGATGTGGCGAGTGATCCGATTGGATCACCCGCCAGAATATTCAAACGTTATTGCGCGATGTTGTCGCGGAACCACGCCTTGTAATCGTTGGCGGCCTTCGCATAGGCCGGGATGTCCAGATAGACGAAGTTGATGCCTTCGAGCTGGCGCTTGACCTTCGTTTGCGCGCCCGTGATCACGGGAATGTAATACAGGTCGCCTTCGGTCGGGTCGCCGCCCGCGATGGTGTTCTGTCCTTCAACCGAGAGGATGTAATTGACGAACGCCTGCGCGCAGCCCGCGTGTGCAGCTTTGGAAGAAATTGCCATCACGCTGGGCAGCACACCCACGCCGGACGTCGGGTAAATGATACCGAGCGGTTGACCCGCGTTAATGCGGCCATACACGCCTGCGTCCTGCACGATGGCGAACACGCGATTGCCGGTCGTGATCTGCGTCAGCGATGGACCCGCCGTATCATAAATTTTGAGGCCATTCGCCTTCAGCTTGAGGAAGAACGCCTTCGCCTTGTCCACGCCGCCGAAGATGGTGGCAATCGAGGCGATGTGCTGATACGACGGACCGGAAATGCTGGGGTTGCTCTCCGCGATCAGGTCTTTGTAGATAGGATTGAGCAGGTCGTTCCAGTCCTTCGGCAGGGGCAGGTTCTGCGCCTTGACCTTATCGACGTTGTAGGCAATCGCGGAGGCCGAGGTCACGCCCGTCGGGTAGTAGGCACGGTTGGTCGGGAGGACCTTCAAGCCGAGGTCGGTGTAACTGGCGATGTTGGCCGAGACCCAGTGCGAGAGCAGCCCCTGATCATCAAGCGACTGCATGGCGGCGTCGCCATCGAACCAGGCGACATCCCACTGCGGGTTGCTGCCTTCGGCGCTGATCTTGGCGAGCAACGGTCCAGTGCTGTCATCTACCAGATTGACCGGAATGCCCGACGCGGCGGTATACGCTTTGGCAATATCGGTATCGTAGCCAATCGCGGCGTACAGGGTGAGACCCGTTGCCTTGTCGCAGGCAGCCAGCGGTGAGGCTGTCCCTTGCATGGTCGCGGACATCGTCGCTTGCATGGTGGTCTGGAGCGCGAGTGTACGGCTGATATTGCCCGTCAGTACCATCTGGCCGACCACGAGTAGGACACCGATTACCGCAAATGCGCGAGTGAAGCGATTCATTGCATTATTCCTTTTTGCTGAACGGCAATTGATCAGTGACGACATTAATTCACAGGTGTTAAATGACGGGGATGAATCTGCTAAATTTGCTTAGAGCCTGTCATGCACTTACCAAGCCATCAAAGGCGTAAGCAGGTCAACGACAGCTTTGAGCATCAGACAGGCAAAGGCGAGAAAGTGCAGGCCTTTGAAGGTCAACGGCAGGCGCTCGTAGTCGCGGGCAAGGCGGCGAAAACGAGCAAGCCAGGCGATGGAGCGCTCGACGACCCATCGTTTGGGAAGCAGGATGAAACCACGTTTGGCGTCGGGAAGTTTGACGACCTCCAGCCGAATGGCTTGGGATGCGGCGTCTTCGACGGCTTGTTCACCCGTGTAGCCTTGGTCTACAAAGGCAACTTCGACATGCCCGCCCGTCACCCACTGGACTTGCTCGGCCAGTTCTGCAACCTGGTCGCGGTCTTGCTCGTTAGCGGCGGTGACATGCGCCGCCAGCAGATGGCCTAAAGTATCCAGGCCTACGGCGACGTTCCGTTCGCCAAATGCAGCTTGCGTCCCTTTCGTTTCTTCGCACCATCATAGCCCGCTTCTGCCCCACTCTCCGGCGTGCTTTGTACTGTCCGACTGTCGATGATGACGGCGCTTGGCTGTGCTGTTCGCCCGGCAACCATGCGCAGCACCACGCGCAGGTCGTCCACTATCGCCTCGAACACGCCCGCCGTGAGCCAGCGTGCCGCCTGCTGATGCACCGTGTACCACGGCGGCAGGTCGTTCGGCATCATCCGCCACTGCGCGCCTGTTCGTATTATCCACCGAAGCCCGTTGAAGACTTCCCGCAAGCTGTGTTCCCGCTGTGGCGCGTTTTCCCGCATCAATGTCAAATATGGCGCTATAAACGCCCATTCTTCGTCACTTACGTCGCTTGGATATGTTTTTCTGTCGTTCATCCCCCTATTTTACCAAAGTGCATGACAGGCTCTAATCCTTCCGCTACCGAATGTTTTTGATGGACTGATGGTGAAGGGTCGAGTCGAGAAACTTGCAACTTGAATATTCACCCATCAGATAAAATTTAATGCAGATAAACTTCGGTTTTTATTGTAATGATGATATAATTTAGATGATGTAAACAAAAGTGAGAAACATTTTGCCTCTGATAAAGAAAATCGTCGCATTCCTGCGGGAAAATCCGATACCCCTGATTGCGCTGCTCGGGCTAGTAATCGGAGCATTGCTTCGCTTCGTCATGAACCGACCTGACCTCGCGGATGCTGTTTGGCTGATCATTCTTGTCGTCGGCGGCGCGCCCACAGTCTGGGAGACAATCCAGAAGATGCGAAAGGGAAACTTCGCATCAGATGTGATCGCCATGCTCGCCATCATTACCGCGGTGATCATGCGTGAATACTTTGCTGGGGTGATCATTGTGATCATGCAAACCGGAGGAGAGGCACTGGAAGCGTATAGCTTGCAACGCGCTTCTTCATCGCTGGAACAGCTCCTGGCGCGCGCTCCTCGTATCGCGCATCGTAAGGTGGCTGATCAAATCAACGAAATTGATGTCGGTCAGGTACGAATCAACGATACCCTGCTTGTCCGACCGGGCGACCTGATCCCGGTCGATGGGATGCTGCAATCGCCTCAAGGGGAGAT
>Ga0123338_10004408_pt1 | contig 12313 bp, 6 predicted proteins | sample grotaG_FD_89793 | JGI IMG/M metagenome (GOLD analysis project Ga0123338, IMG submission 89793) | Glacier valley bacterial and archeal communities from Borup Fiord, Nunavut, Canada, to study Microbial Dark Matter (Phase II) -... | ecosystem: Environmental > Aquatic > Freshwater > Ice > Glacier ... | reverse complement strand
AGCAGTTGATCGAACTCGGCAACGCTCACGCCGGTGAACGCTTGGAAGTGGCGCGGCTTACGCCGCAACTTGGCTACGGTAATCATAGGATCAGTGTACCCGGATTACGCATACGGTCTTTAGGTGATGTATAATCTCATAGGATAGTCTCTTAGATAAATTGCGAGGTAAGCGACCATGTTTGTAAGTATTTTCAACGATGTCATCGGCCCTGTCATGCGCGGGCCATCCAGTTCGCACTGTGCGGCTGCGCTTCGCATCGGCAGAATGGCGCGCGACCTCATGGATGGCGCATTTCGCGAGGCGCTTGTCGAGTTCGACCGCGACGGCTCGCTGCCGACGACCCATGCTACGCAGGGCTCCGACATGGGTCTCTTCGGCGGTCTGATGGGCTGGGATGCAGCGGACGAGCGGCTGCCAGATTCGATGCAGACCATACAAGAAAGCGGTGTCGCGATCTGCATCGAGACGGTGGACGTCGGCGACCCGCATCCGAATACGTATCGGCTCACGTTGAGCAGTGAACTTGAACGCCATGCTGTACGAGCCATCTCCACTGGCGGCGGGATGATAGAAGTTTTGGAAGTAGATGGCTTCTCGGTCTCGATGTTTGGAGACTGTTTCGAGACGCTCCTGTGGGTTTGCGGCGACGGCGCCTCACTGCGGGACAGAATCGCTTCGATGCTCGAAGCGGATGCTGTCCTTCTTCACGAACGCGACGGCAAGTTTCTGATTGAAGTAAAAGCGCAGCAGTTTGTCTCGGACACTCAACTGGAGGAGATTCAGAAACATGGAACTGTTCACTCAGTTAAATGGATCGCTCCCGTGCTGCCGGTGATGTCTCGCCGCACGACAAGCGTGCCATTCACAACATGCTCTGCAATGCTCGCATTTGATGAGGGACGAAACACTCCGCTGTGGAAGTTGGCGTGCGCCTACGAGTGCGCGCGGAGTGGACTGAGTGAGGAGGGTGTGGTGGAGATGATGGTGGGTATCGTGCGAATCCTCCGCCGTTCCATAGCGCAAGGCATCGCGGGCACCGTCTATGACGATCGCGTGCTGGGGCATCAGTCCGGGGGATATGAGCGGCTAATGCAGGAGAAGCGACTGCTGGATGCAGGTGCGCTAAACCGCATTGTCCTCTATGTAACGGCGCTTATGGAAGTAAAGAGCGCTATGGGTGTTATTGTTGCAATGCCAACGGCAGGCGCGTGCGCCGCATTGCCCGGCGCGGTCATCGCCACGGCGGAGGAGATGGGGTTGGGAGAGGAAGAGATGGCACGCGCTATTCTCGCGAGCGGGCTCATCGGCGTCTTCATTGCAACCGCCTGGACGTTTGCAGCGGAAGTCGGCGGATGTCAGGCCGAAGGAGGCTCCGCAGCGGCAATGGCTGCCGGCGCACTGGTAACGCTGGCAGGTGGCACGCTTACACAGGCGGTTGGAGCTGCCTCCATGGCGATGCAGAGCATGATAGGTCTCATCTGCGACCCCATTGCAAATCGCGTGGAAGCCCCATACCTGGGCAAGAACGTGATGGCGGCAGCCAACGCTCTATGCTGCGCCAACATGGCGATGGCTGGCTATGACCAGGTCATCCCATTTGATGAGGTCATTGAGACCGCTAAACGAGTCGCCCAACAGATGCCGCGCGAACTTCGGTGTACCGCTCTGGGCGGCCTTTCGATTACGCCGACATCGCTCGCCATCGAAAAGAGGCTCGCGCTCAAAAGAGCCGCGTGCGGAGCTGGCTCCTGCGGCTGCAGTTGAGCCATGATCATGAGAGCGAAATCACTCAGGATGGCGCGCAGCGCGTGCGGCACTCTTACGATTGGAGAGAGGGACGATCACGTGAACTCACATTGGAGAGGCGTTTCCCCTGCCGTCACCACTCAGTTCAGGCTCTCGTCGCGCCTGAACTGAGTGGTGACGGCATGCCATATCGAAGCGATCATCAAAAAAGGGCTCGCGCTCAAACGGGAATGTGGCTCACCGCTCTGATAGCGTTTCGGCAGGTATAGACCATAACTCAGAAAGTCCGAACTCCCCGGTTGAGGGTATTGTCCCAGCGGTGGGTGTGGAGATAGTCCAGCGCAGCACAGAGGCTCTTCGGCGTAGGATGGCGCAGGATAATCTCCACGCCGAACCCGCCGACGTAGCCACAGGAGTCATTAAGGACTTCGGCGACAGCCTCCAACAGCGCTCCGGAAGGCGTAGGTGTGCGAAGGAGGGCCATCATCGCGTTCACCCGTACCTGGTTCTCCCCGGTCCATGTGCGATTGGACGGGTACTGCCAGTCCTCGTTGCGCTCGACGAGGAGACGCTGGATCTCCGGAAGCGCCTGTTCACCCGCTTGCATCTGCCCTATTGCGTCCAGGGCGGTGCGAACTACGTGGTGAGAGGCATGACGCAGGCATCCAATAACCTGAGGAATCGCTGCCTGTGCACGTGTCCCGATCTCGCCAAGCGCAAACAGCGCGTTGATCTGTACCCATTCGGACGAATGGTCCAACAGGTTGGTCAGAGCCGGGACTGCAGGCGTGCCGAGCGCGGCCAGAGCATACGCCGAATTCTCCATAACCACTGCGCTTTCCGCCCAGCGGCTCTCCTTATGTATCCTCAGCTCGGCGCAGAGCGATTCGACTGCCGCTTCGCCGAGCGCTGCCAGGGTATAAAGGCTGTCGATGCGGGTAAACGGGTCGGTATCCCAGGCGGCGATAATGTCGGAAATCGTCTGAGGGCCTCGCATCTTGCCCTCTGGAAGATTCGCCCTGCGTTCCGGCTGGCCGATCATCCAGTTCCAGAGGTTCGCCCAGACGACGGGCAGATCGCGGGGAGCCTGATGGTCCTGCGGCGTGCACCATGCTTCGTCCCGGCAGTTCCATGAAGGCGCGGTCGGTTCCTTCACACGCGCGAAAACGAACTTCGCCATATGCCGGGTACGTTCCGAAAGGTTGATAGAGCCGCCATGCGCGATGTCGAAGTGAACCAGCGTACAGGTTCCTGCCGGGCCATAAGCCTGAAAGCCACGGGCCTTGTCGGCTTCAGAGATCGCGTCATGTAGATGTGTGGCGGGAATGACCTGTGTCGGCCCCATCAAGACCGGCGTATTCTGGGGATAGTAGAGGATCATGGCATACCGCGGATAGTGGTGGCGGGGGCGCGCCAGCGGGCTATGGCTGTCCTGATGCCAGCCCACAAAACTGGCCGAGCGTGCGCCGAGGCGGAGTCCCTCCTCGGTGCGTTCCGCAGGCTCGATATTGTGAACGAAACGGTGCGGATGCAGGACGTATTCAGTACCCAGAATACTGGCCAGCGCGCCGCGAATCACCGGGCTGTCCAGGACCTGCTGCATCTCGGGCACCGCCGGAAGAATGTTGTTGCCAGGGTTACCCTCCTCATGCAAAATCCACTGAAGTTTGTCGTAAATAGCCTCATGGATCTCGGCAGGCAGACCACAGTCCAGTTGCAGATAACCGTCGGTGATAAAACGGCGCACCTGCTCGTCCGAGAGCAGAACCGGGTTTGGTACAGTAGCGTTAATTGGCATGGTTGTGTCTCGAGCCGGCTTGCTTCCGCCTGTCATTTTCCAGTATCTCTCCCAGAGAAGGCAGTAACCCTGGGATCCCCGGACAAAATGTTCCTTATAAATGTACCTTATATACGAACGGCGCGTCAAAAACTTTGTATTGGGTGCCTTTCTTGGAGAGGCAGAGCGCAGCAATGAGCGCCCCTTCCTACTCAAATTCTCTTGCACCGTTAGTATATTTCATCGTCTGTTTTTCAAATCCTCCCGGTGTCCGAGGCTTTCTTCGCGAACTCATCGTTGCTTTTCTCCTGCCTTTCTTTGCTGGTTTTGCCTCCTGAGCAAAGGAAAGGCAGGAGAAAAAATGTTGTCACCCCTATCAGCGCTACCGTACTCGCAAGATCGTGCTGCCAGCGACAGTACGGATCGACCGTCTTTTCGCGCGCACGCTCTCTTGACAGATGGTACGCAACCCGCTACAATAGTAAATTGAGTCGCTGCCAGGGTGAAAGCTCATCTCGTCACCGGACACCGAATATTAAATATCGCCGTCAATCCCCTTTCACCGTTACGTGAGGATCACCTTATGGCAATGAAAAGACTCGTCATCACCTGTTATCTCATTCCCTTGCTTCTCCTCTCCCATGGCCTCGCCTGGGCCGATACCGTCCCAAAGAGGAAGGGCCGAGCCCCTCTGCAGATCTTCATCCTGGCCGGACAGTCGAACATGCAGGGACATGCAAACGTATCGACGTTGGATTCCCTGGCCGATGATCCAAAGACGGCGCCGATCCTCAAGGAGATGCGCAATGCAGACGGGACGCCACGCGTGTGCCAGAAGGTCTGGATCTCGTCGGTCGGGTGTGCCGGCGATGGTTACTCGGATGTCATCGAGCAGACAGGCAAGCTGACAGCAGGCTTCGGGGCCTCGCCCTCTGAAATCGGGCCGGAATATACGTTCGGGATCTACATGGAGAAGCGGCTCAACAAGCCCATACTGATCATTAAAACCTCCTGGGGCGGACGCAATCTAATGACCGATTTCCGCCCGCCCAGCGCCGGATTGCGGGCGTTCAACGACTATACCTTGACCAAATGGAAAGAGCGTGGGCTTAATCCGGATCAGGAAGCGGCCAAGAACCGCGAGCAATGCGGGGTCTTCTACCGCCACATGATCGAGCACGTACACAAGGTCTTGGGGGACATCCAGCGAGTGGCGCCGGAATATGATCCGAAGCAGGGCTACAAGTTGGCCGGTTTTGTCTGGTTTCAGGGGTTTAATGACCTGGTCGACGACTGGTCGTATCCCAACCGAATGCAGCCTGGCGGATATGCAGAGTACGGGCAACTGCTGGCACATTTCATCCGCGATGTGCGCAAGGATCTGTCGGCGCCGAAGATGCCCTTTGTGATTGGAGTCATGGGCATTGGTGGCGTGAACGAAGGGCAGAAACCGCCCCAGTCAAACTTCCGCCAGGCCCAGGCCGCACCGGCGTCGCTTCCTGAGTTCCAGGGCAATGTGGTGGCGGTGCAGACGGCGCCTTATTGGGACGACGATCTGGACGCGCTGCAGCAGCGGTGGGAGAGATTCAACGCAACGAGGGATCAAGTGGCCAAGAAGGATCCGGGCCTGAGCCAAGCGGCGCGAGACGAGGCTAATAAGCAGGCAATGGCGGCAAATTTCACGCCCGAGGAGTTAAAAAGCATGAAGGGCATTTCCAACGGTGGCTACCATTATCTCGGCGCCGCCAAGATTTTGGCGCCGATCGGCAAGGCTTTTGCCGAGGCGACGGCGAAGTTGCAGCGGCCCCAAAAGCAGCATAATCCATAAATGTTGTCTCGCTTCGAGACACTGACCCAAGGCGCCTGGCTGTGAATCTGACGGTCAGGCTGCCTTCTATTAAGGACTAGCCGCCATGACCTGTGCTGTTCGAAACATCCTCGCGCTCATACCCCTGCTCAACGCCCTGCCTGTGGTCGCATATACCGGACTTTCCTCTCCGTGCCCTGGACAACCCGAGGCTTCCGATGTCACTGCGCATGAGGACGGCCTGCATGGCTACATCAGCTACAACACACAACCTAACCCTGACAAGGCGGCATCCAGCGCAGGGATTGGATTCTACTCGGCCGTATGGAACCTGATCGATCAACCTCTGGCCGGTTTCCAGATCGGTCTGCCCGGATGTTGGATACTACCCGACAACAAGGACAACAAAGACCATCCTCTCGCTCCCGAGGGTACTCTCGCACGGACCTGGAAGGAGCGCGGCCCCACCTGGGATAGCGTCTTCCAGACCGTAGAGGGCGGACTAGGATACTGGGCAGGGAACCATTTCCGCTATAGCGGCCCGAAATTCAGCATGAACGCCACCCCCCAATGCTACGACTATGAGATCGGTTCCCCTGGTTGGTCCTTCTTCTACAACGATAAAGCCCTGCCAGACAACCGCCTGGGTATCGCCCAATTCAGCAATCGCCTCCTTATCCCCCCGGACGGACTGCCGTTCGCAGACAGCCATGAGGGACAGTTTTTGGGCTATGCCTGGCTCGCCCTGCCCTTCACTACGCCAGCAGCGGAGGACCCACCGACCGGGGAACAGAGCTGGACCTGCTTCCTCAACGCCGCCAATTTCAAAGGCCCCATCGCCTTCTACGTCCCCCAGACCTGGAGCAAGATCGGTGCCCTTTTCAAGGATCCCTTCCTCTACGGCCGTGGGCTTGATGCCCGGCCAGGCGTGGTCGGAGGGGGCGCGATCGAGATCAATACAGTGCCGCGCTTCGAGGCGCGTGACGCCAAGGGCACCGTCTATTCCCGGATCCCCAAGCTGCACTTCCCCGTCGACGCCGCCGGCCGGGCCGTCCTGGTGCAGGACGTGACCTACTTTTCCCAGTCGGCTTTGTACGACTCAGTTAAACGCTGGCGTGACGACGGCATACCATGCACCGGCGCATTTCGTCCCGCCGGTGCCTGGAAGCCCGCCCTGACCACAAGCCCCACGCACTACGATCAGGGGAAGAAGCCGATCACCGGTGTCGAGGCAGTGTGCTTGACCAAGGTCTTCGCGGGGAACCGCTGGGGGATGCAATGGTACCCCAACTCCATCACCCGCGCGGGGGAGTTCCCAGAATATTTCCGGCAAAACGACGGGAACTGGATCCCTATCCCACCTGGTGCGGTACCGGTCGAGACCGGTTTGACTGCTCAGAAGTTCCGCGTGGCGAAGCAGGGGGCCACTTATATCACGCCCACCACCGCAGCCTGGAAGACCCCCGGTCCGGCGACTGCGCCGAAAACCGTCACCCTGAGGGACGGATCTCAGGTCACCTATGCCTGGTACCGATTCATCGATCAACCCGTGTTCCAGCAGTACCACTGGGACGAGAGGCGGAAACAGCGCCTGCAGAAACTGGTCGCCGAGATGCAGGCACGCTGGACCATCGATCGAAACTACATGCCCCCGCCCAGCGCCGGTGCCCTGGTTCGGCTTGATCCGGCCCTGATCGTGACCCCGCCGGCGGGGATGGAGACCGGATACGTCCCCATTGTCGTGGGGCAACGAGCGAGCAAGCAAGCTGCGAAGACGCCGTAGCAAACTCGACGAGAGCAAACGTGCAATTTGCAGCACCCCGGAAAGAGGAGATGAATTGACCATGACAGGCAACCTGATATCGCAACGTGCAATCACGGCAATAACGAGAGCAATCGCAATCGTGATAGTCCATGCATATATTTCTCCGGCTGCTCACTGTGATACGCACGCTAATCCGATGAATGTCTCCATCCTTGCCAGCGCGGGAGAACTGCCGACCAAGCACACCATGCACAACATTGAAGGCTGGTCCGTGCGCGTGGATGATCGCCTCCTCGCGGGCGACCATGTGGCAGTCGGCGAACGTGCGTTGAAGCTACTCATGGCACGACTTGTCGCCATCACCATTGTCGTACCCGAGCCCGCACTCTCGAAGCTGCGAACTGTGACCATTGAACTCGATCAAGACTATGGCGACTTGACGATGATGCAATATCACCCCGACGCCGTATGGTTGAAAGAGAATAAATACAGCGAGGCGCTCGCGAAGTGCATGCACATCCCGCGCGCCGATGAATTCCTCTCGCCGTATGAAAATCATCGGATGCCCTGGATGGTGCTGCACGAATTGGCGCACGCCTATCACGACCAAGTGCTCGGTTTCGACGAACCGCACGTGGTCGCCGCCTGGAAAAAATTTCGTGACAGCGGGAAATACAAGTCCGTCCTCACCAGCCAGGGCCACATGCGCGAGCACTACGGGCTGACCGATCCCAAGGAGTTCTTCGCCGAGATGACCGAAAGCTACTTCGGCTCGAATGATTTTTATCCGTTCGTCACGGGCGAACTGAAACAGGCGGAGCCTGAAATCTTCGCTCTGCTGAGAGATATCTGGGGCAACCTGCCTGAACCTCCGCAACCCAAACCGAAAGTCAAACTATGAAACACATTTTCTCTCTCATCGCGCTTTTCGCGCTCACATCACTCCACTCGGCGGAAGCGAAGCCGCCCAAGTCTTCATCCTCACGGGGATTCGAAGATGGACGGCCACGCGAAGGTCGAGACATTCGACTAGTGCCGTTCACGGCATGAATTTGGGTTTGGGCCTTCCTGGCTCTACATTCCTGGCTTTATCCGCTCTGCAATCGTTGAAACGCCGGGAAAGCGAAGTGGGTTTCAATGCCTATCCGGCGTCGTGTGTTCAGCGGCAGCAGCGGTTGGAGATAATCCCTGGCGAACGACGAACCGGTATGTCCCCGATTCGATTCGCAGCGATGCCCAGCCGTGTTCCAAACGCAACAGCCTGACGCCCTCGGCATGGACCAGCGACTTGCCGCTCTCCATAACCTCATTTGCGGCACGGGCCGGCAAGGTCACCTCTGCTGTCGTGTTTTCAGGGATCGTCACGGTGAGGTAGAATCCGTCGGGGCGCAGCGCCCAGTCTGTAGCGATCGTGCCCCGGACCGATCGGTACGCTCCACGCGCCCATGTCACGCCGGGCATCGGATGTGGGTGAATCAGGATACGGTCGAATCCGACGGCATCCGGCGCGAGATCAATGCCCGCCACCGCCTTGTAGAACCACTCGCTGACGGAGCCGAACATCGGGTGATTATGCGAGAAGGTGTTATCGCTGTACTCCCAGTGCTCCCACAGGGTTGTTGCGCCGTTTGCCAGCATGTAGCCCCAACCCGGAAACGTCTTCTGGCTGACAATGGTGTCTGCAACGTCGGCGCGGCCGACTGCGGTCAGTACGTTGAGCAGAAACCGGGTCCCGAAGATGCCGGTATCGAGATGCCCCTGCTTCGTCTCCATCACATCCTGCACCAACAGATCCACGGCGGCGCGGCGTTCCGCCGCCGGAACGAGATCGAAGTAGAGGGCGAACGCCTGGCTTCCTTCACCACCGTCCCCAAATTGTCCCGAATGCTGTGAATCGAAACGGGCCTGGAAGGCGGCTCGTATCTGGTCGGCCAGGGTGCGATAGCCTCTCGCATCGTCCTTACGCCCCAATATATCCGCTAATTGCGCCAGCAGCACGGCATTCTCAAAGTAGAACGCCGTGCCGCTCAAGGCGATCGGCGGCCGCGCGATACCCTCATGGTCCCCGATCCCGTTCTCCAGAATTGAGCCGGAAGCCCTGGTCTGGAGCAGCTTGAACCAGGCCTGCGCCCGGGCATACTCCCTCTCGATCAGGTGGCGATTGCCGTAGTAACGATAGAGCTGATTGAGCAGCAGCGGATGCGCCGTCCCCCATTCGACCGGGCCGGCATCCCCACCGAGCCCTGCGTCGGCAATGCCGACAAACGGGGCGGTCTCGGTAAATCCGCCGTTAGGCCGCGCGGCATCGGCATAGTCTTGGACCGTCTTGGCATAGAAGCGCGACATATCGTAGTTGAGTATCGCCATCTCATTTGTCGCCACGATGTCGCCGCCGTAGCCGAACTTCTCACGGTGCGGACAGTCCGACTGTACACTGAACAGGTTGCTCTGCTCCGTCCATCGCGTGATTTCCTGAATACGGTTATAGGTCTGATTGCTGCAAACGAAAGAGCCGACAGGCTCCACATCCGAGTTGAGACGCAAGCCCGTCAGGGAATCCGTCGTCGGCGTACCCGGAAAGCCAGTGATCTCTACGTAGCGAAAACCGTGGAAGGTGAAGCGCGGGGTGTAGACCTCTTCGCCATCTCCTTTGAGTATATAGGTGTCGGCCTGCCAGGCGGTGGCAGGAGCATCGCTGGCTGCCTCCACATGCTGCCCCTTGATCTGTCCGGCAACGGATGTCATCGGGTTGAGCGTACCATCCGGATACAGCAGTTCGCCATAACGCAGCGTAACCCGCCGGCCGGCAGGGCCGCGCACGCGCAGCCGCACCCAGCCCGCAAAATTCTGCCCCATGTCGACGATGGCGATGCCCTCTTTCGGAGACGTGATCTTCACCGGATGCAGCGTCTTCGTGATCCGTATAGGCGGCGCGGTCTGCGCGCATAGCGGCCCGACTGGCTCCGTTTCCAGGCGCACCCGCCGCCAATCCCGATCATCCAGACCGGGCACATCCCACCCCGGCAGTTCGCGTTGGGCATCGTAGACCTCACCGAGATAGACACTGTTGTTCAAGATGGGGCCATCATGGCACTTCCAGGTCCCGTCTGTAACGACCGTTTGCCGTGCGCCGACCCGATACGTGATCTCAAGCTGCGCGATCACGCGCGGCTGCCCGGTCGTCAGATGCTTCCGCAAGTTGAGCTGCCCCCACATGCGCAGCGGCAGCGGATTGTACCAGCCGTTGCCGAGCATGATGCCAATTGCATTATGTCCCGGGCGCACTTGGTTCGTGACATCGTAGGTGACATAGAGTGCGCGCCGGGAATAATCGGTCCAACCGGGATCCAGCACATGATCGCCGATTTTTGCGCCATTCAGATACAGCTCATCGTAGCCTAATCCCGAGATGTAGACGCGGGCCGCTACGAAGGGCCGGTTGATCACAAACTCTCGGCGGAAGAGCGGCGCGGGGCATGGAGCGAACATCTCGCGCTCTGTTTTGGGCGGCATTACCAGAGAGGCGATCCACTTTCCCTTCCAGTCGCTGACATGCAACAGCCCCATTTCCCAGGTTTGCGGCCCGGAGGAGGCGCTGCTCCAGGGCGACGACACGTCGTTCTCATCCCAGGTTCGCACCTTCCAATAGACGCGCTGTCGCGAATGCAGCGGCTTACCGCCATAGGTCACATAGGGCAGACGACCGGCGCGTATCTTACCGCTGTCCCAGAGATCTCCACCGTTTGCCCGAAGCCGCTGCGCATTTGTCGCTGCCAGCACCTGATATGCGGTTTGCCGCCGGGCACGCGCCTTGAGCTCCTCTCTGACCCGGCGCGTTTTCGCCGGCCACAACTTCCAGCTCAGGCGCAGTTGCGGATCGTCCAGACCGAGAGGCCGCTGCGCGTCATCGCAACGTAGGTCATGCGGAGTTAATCCGGACGTGGAGACATCAGCACGCAGAGCGATTCCTGTGGCCGACAACAGACAAACGAATAATATACCGCAGAACAGACTGCGAGTGCGCTCGTGTAACATTTCACCCCACATGCAATACCCCCTATGTGTCAGAACTGTGACGAACCAAGAATGAGAACAGGGCTTTCGGATCGAAGTTGTAGGTGCCAACCACGCACCTCAGGAGATCCGAAAGCCCACGCCCGATATTCTACCCATTTTGCTGCGCTTGCAGCCAGTCCTGTCCAAAACGACCTGCCGCCAACTCGCCCACCTTGTCATGGCCATGCTGGCCATGACCGGACGCAACACCCAGCGACGAATCTCGCTGGACCGACCAAGGAGCCAGCTAGCGCACGATCCAGCGCTTCTTTCAAACTCCGCTCGACTGTCTGGCGATCAACTGGTTTTTCTTTGCCCAGTTTCTCTGGGATCGAAACGGCGTCCACCCCTTGACCGGAGATCAGACGGTCATCAGCAAACCGGGCAAGAAGACCTCCGGTTTAGATCGCTTCTTTTCGTCACTGTGCGATAAAGCCGTTCCGGCGGTCACCTGCTTCTCGATCGCGCTGATCCACGTGGGCAAGCGATACGCCTATTCGCACACCCACGTGCAGTCCGCATCACCTCTTCTCTGTCTGCCGAATAAGCAACATAAGACACCTCGGTATGCGCGCTCTGTGCATTCTGCCAGGCATACGCTTTGGGATGTATTTCGGGTCGTCTGGCTGCCTCTATCAGACGAGGAGGTCGTAATCTTAGCAATACCCGGCGTGTTTCTGCAAGAAATGACATTATCCTATGTTTCTTTCATGCGCCCGTTCAAAATGTCCCATAACGGGCATTATAGGCACCGAATCTAAGCCAAATGTAAGCCAGAATAAAGCGAAATTTCAGTGGGCGACCGTCTCAATTTTCCTGCTCCGCTCACGTCATCGGGAGCCGCGACGCAGGATACATTGATGTCCATGACTCGCTCTCTGGAAATGCAGGGGATCAACTCTAGACCTATAACAGTCTGGTGTATGATCCGATTATTGTGCTTCGTGTTGCCGGCACCTGGCGAATAGTCTTCATGCCAGTAAGTCTTTTCGTATATTGTCCAATCCAATTATTTACCACGTTCCGCCCCAATTCGTTGCGGAGCTGCCCGTATCTGTCGGACCACGCTTGATTGTGCTCAATTTCGAGGCAAACGTCCTCGATAACATCCTGCCCGTACGGAGAGGGCAAGTTAGCAATAGCTGCACTGACGAGATCT
>Ga0123338_10004407_pt1 | contig 12314 bp, 10 predicted proteins | sample grotaG_FD_89793 | JGI IMG/M metagenome (GOLD analysis project Ga0123338, IMG submission 89793) | Glacier valley bacterial and archeal communities from Borup Fiord, Nunavut, Canada, to study Microbial Dark Matter (Phase II) -... | ecosystem: Environmental > Aquatic > Freshwater > Ice > Glacier ... | reverse complement strand
TATAATACTTTTTCTGCTCCTAACGATGTAAATTACTACAATGACAAAATAGTAGGTTTTACACAGACAGGTGTCACAGTCGTCACTAGTGATAAGATATATGCATCCGCAAAAAGCCTTTCTACCACAAAAGGGAAAACCGTGCAGGTCAAGATATATATGAATGTAGATGGTATTAAAAAGAATGTTACTTCAGAATGTACTTTTAAAGTCTCAAATAAGTCTATGATTTCTGTTTCAAAATCAGGAATTATAAAAGGACTTAAAAAAGGTGCATGTAAACTAACCGTTATGCGCAAAGGAAAAACCATAAAATTAAGCGTGACTGTTAAATAAATACTGAAGCAAAAAAATTATATATTATGAATTTAATCATAAGGCAATTAATCAAGTGTAATCATTTTTAAAAAAGAACAGGAAAGCCTAATATTTCAAGCTTTCCTGTTCTTTCATTTCAACGCCTTTTCTAAGTGGACCTTAGTGCAGTTCCTTTAACACCTACATCAATTATTTAATGTTGTGTCCGAACTCTCTGCCGTATTATCCTCTCCTGGTTTTCTCATGCCATTCTTACCTGGCTGTCCACTGCGTCCTCCTTGACCACCCATTTCTTGCTGTCCATTACTAGTTACCACTGTGGAAAGCGTGATTTCTGCTGTTTGATCTGCGCAAGTTAAAGTATAAGTCTTATCTTTTGCAAGATTTGGTGTACTGATAACTACAGATTGATATTCCTTATTCGGGGTATAAGATATTACTACATTACCATCTTGATCCGTTAATTTTACTTCTGTTCCCGCTTCACAGCTTGTGGTCAAATTATATAAAAGGGAATATTGGCTCGATGAGTCTGAGAAGCCCTGTGCCATTCCTGTGCTTCCTGCAACGATAATTGTTCCACCCGTGATTTCAGCTGTTCCATTATAATCGAGGCCACCGTTTCCACTGTTGGTAGGTCCACTTACATAAGTAATGCCGCCTGATATCGAAAGTGATCCGTTGGAATCAATTCCATCTCCTAATGCATCCACTGTAATTGTTCCTCCTGTAATAGAAATATAACAGTTTGTATCAACTTCAAATGCATTTCCACCACCACCTCCAAAGCCTCCTTGGCCTGTCGTATCACTATTGCCACTTGCTGCAATGAAACCAACTGCCTGCGTTGTCACAGCTTGTGTTGTATCACTATTGCCACTTGCTGCATTAAAGCCATCATCTTCTGCTGTTATATTGATTGTACCATCTTTAACGATAATCGCAGTTCCTTCAATTCCTTCCTGACATTTTAAAACAGTAATATCACCCCCACAAATATACACATACCCTTTGGTGGTATCCTCACTATTCTTTGATTGTATTCCATTTCCAGTAGCTGCACTCAGGTTAAATGTACCATCTTTGATTTTTACACAATCTTTACCATTTAAGGCATCTTTCACTGCTGTAATATGAAACGTCCCCCCAGTGATGATAAGATCATCCTGCGATGCAATTCCATGCTGATAGTTTCCAGTGATATTCAAGGTTCCATCACCATTAATGGTTAAATCCGCTTTACTATAGATAACACCATCTACATTATTATCATCTATCTGCGTGTATTCTACGCCATCTATTAAGGTATTTTCAGTACCCTCTTCCAGAGTGATAAATACTTTATCTGCATTTTTGATATAAATTGGAGCATTATCGGAACAGGTAATTGATACTCCATTTAATACAATCTGGACCTTGTCCGTATCCTCCGCATCTACTACAATTTGGCCATCCTTCAGAGTTCCGGTAATGACATAAGTACCTTCGTCACTGATTGTCAGTTGCGTATCCTTGGAGGTCGCTCCCTCACCAGATACTTCTATCGTACTCCCATCAAAAGTAATATGGGTTGCAGTACTATCTTCATATCCAACTTCTAAGTCTCTTGCTGAAAATTCTGTATCCACAACTACCTGCGAGGTGGTAGAAATGATTGACGTTGCGGTTTCAACTGTATTAACTGTATTCGCTGTATTTGAAGTACTATCTGTCACAGAATCCGTCTGACTACCCTTACTAGATCCACATCCAGTTAATAATATTGCAGTAATTGTTAGGACTGATAAATAATATTTCCATCTTTTTTTCATTGTGCTACCTCTTTCCTTATTGTTAAAGTTCATCACTTCCATACGAGACTTTCCCGCAGGTGATTTCCAAGTTTCCATTTCTGCAGCGAAGTTCATCAATAAGAACTTTTTCCTCCGCTGGATTTTTTAATCTGATACGATAATCAAGTTTATAAAGGCTTCCCATATTTGCTGTTTTCACCTTGATTAGTTCCTGTTTTGTGGTGTACTGTTTGAATAAATCATCAAAAATTCCGGTATAATCTAGTCCTTCTGGAATAGTTATCTTTAATTCTTTTTCTTTCTGTTTTGGTTCACAAAAGCTTGTGACATTGTACAAAATGCTTATACTACCAAGGAGGACAACAAATAATACCGCTGCTGCCAAATACCCCGTTCCTGTTGCCAGTCCAACCGCCATTGCCATGAAAATACTGCTGATTTCCTTTGCATTTCCTGGTACAGAGCGGAAACGAACCAGACTGAAAGCTCCCATAACGGCAACTCCTGTTCCAAGGTTTCCATTGACTAACATAATGACCATTTGAATAATTGCCGGCAGCAGAGCAATGGTTATAGCAAAGCCTTTACTGCTGCTATTAAAAAAGTTGTGTACCCATGCAATCACTGCTCCTAACACGAGGGCGCAGACCATACAAATTAAAAATGTATCTATTGCAAATGTATCAGTAATAATAGAATTAAGCATACTTAATTTCTCCTTTTTCTCTTTCATTTTTCTTTTGTTGTTCTGATTGCATATATGCATTCCCATATTTTGAAAAAGTTACTGGATAAATTTCTAAATCGTCTAATATATGGGATAACCAAAGGGGCATCGTTCCTGGAATCTTGAGTTCCATAAGCCGGTAGCTTTCTTCTAACAATGGATTGCCCCAGACTCCACATCCTAACCAAAGTTCTTCTTCTCTCCAAAGAATGTTGCTGTCAAAGGTAACACGTAACTCTGGGTCCTCCACACCATACATAGCAATTCGGTTATACGAAATATACATCGCTGGTGCAATATCTTGATAGAAGTTTAAAAACCAGTCGATTTCTCTTGTAATCTGTGATGGTTGGCTGACTGGTTCTAAGTCATATAAATATTCTTCCGCCATAGCAAGCTCCATTTTCACGCGCCTTTTGTAAACAATTCCTTTGTACTTCTTTTTTAATTCAACAAAAACTGTATCACCTGTTGACGGTGTTCCATAACTTCTTAGCCTTAACTTCTCCTTGTAAATCGGTTTTTCCAAAGAAGTACGAATGAGTAAATGTTCTGGTGTATCAAAGTAAATATTACAAATCGTTGTTCTCCCAAAATGATCTATACTCAGTTTATCCTGCAATCTCTGTTTTAACATTTTATATTTCTTTTCACTAAGTAAATATTTCGTTTCGTATCTTTTAAATATTCCTTCCAATTGGCTCATCTAGACCTCCCTCTACGTGCTTTAACACGTATTCCTGTGTTAACTTGTTGTATCTGATGTACCCATTGTACTTCCTCTACTTAAAACGAACCTTAAATTGTACTTTTAATTTACATTAAGTTTTTAGCAATGTATTAAAAAGCAAGATAATTGATTTATACATCAACTATCTTGCCAAGAATTTATAATATATTATCTCACCGATATAACTTTATGATACGATTTGACAACTCAATCAGATTAGTACGGTAAAACAAATTGATTTTCCATCCTCACTTCTGACCGAAATCTTTCCGTGGTGCGCCTGTGTAATGGATTTGGCAATAGAAAGTCCAATTCCATATCCGCCAGTTTCTCTAGACCTTGAGGAATCTACCCGATAGAACCTGTCAAACAACTTGCCTAAATTTTCTTTGTCAATCTCTTCCGTAGTATTATATACTTCTATCTTTGCTCTTTTTTTTGTAGCAGATAGCGATATTTTGATTGTTCCTTCTTTATTAGAATACTTTATCGCATTGTCAACTAGAGTAGAGACTAGTTGGTAGATACTGCCCTCGTCTCCATTGATATAAAGTCCCGGCTGAATATCCATTTGAAACTTCTTATTCTGCGTCTCAGCAATTGTCTCAAAGGGACTTGCTGCTTCCGAAACGACCTCACTTAAATCAATATCTGTAAATATCAATTTAATATTGCCTTCCTCTATCTTCGAAAGCATTAGTAGGTTTTTTACAAGCTTATCCAGACGGGTTGTCTGGTTTCGAATGCTGTTAATCCATTCACTTTCACCACCAGTCAGCTCCAGCACATCAGCGTTTGCAGAAATAATAGCAAGTGGTGTCTTTATCTCGTGTCCTGCATCTGTAATAAACTGCTTTTGCTTCTCCATACTTTCAATAATTGGATTAATCGCCTTTTTCGAAAAAACAGATACTAATAAAAACATTAACAGCAGAGTTCCAAGTGCAACGCCAAAAGAAGTAAGTAAAAATTCAGTTGCTGTCTGAATCTGATCTCTACAATCCATAAATACAAGCATAGAACCATATGGCTGATCCACCACTGCATATTTATAGATGCCTGTATATCCACTTTTTTTACTGTCACTCATTATTATAGTAGCATATCCTGCTGCTTCCTCAGAAGAAACAGCGTTAATGTGGCTTGTATTAATCTCTTGGATACCACCGTCTTCATTTACCTCAACTATAAAATATCGGGTTTTAAACTGCGTTTCCTCGTTCATTTTAAAACCATATTTTGGCTCGCCCTGTGGTTGCTTTTCCTTTTCAAACATTGGAAACAGCCCCTGATTTTCTGAAAGAATTTGAATAGCACCATTCAACCTATGCTCCATCTGGTAAAGATTGATGGCATTAATCGAACCAACGAGAAGTAACATAACCAAGACCAAGGACCCCATGGTAATCATAATAAATTTTCTCTGTAATTTTTTTATCATTCGCTCTCCTCCAACGTATAGCCAACACCTCTCACTGCTTTGATTTTTACATTGGCATCTAAGGATGCCAGTTTTTTACGCAGATAAGAAATGTATACCCATACCACATTGATCTCAGCTTCCGCATCATATCCCCAAATTCGTTCCATAAACTGTTCTGTGGAAATCAAACGTTTTGGATTATTCATCAGCATCTCCAGCATTTGAAATTCCTTATTGGCGAGTCTTAGTGAGGATTTTGTATTTGATAATTCATAATTTTCTTTGTTAAGGCTAATATTTCCCACCAGAATTAAGTTTGGCGTAAATTCAGACTTTCGTCTAGTCATGGCACGAACTCTAGCTAGTAATTCTCCCATAGCAAACGGCTTGCTCAGATAGTCATCCGCTCCCATATCTAATCCATGAATACGGTCTTCAATCTCAGTCTTTGCAGTAAGCAGCAAAATCGGCGTATGAATTCCTTTTTCTCTCAATTTTTCTAATACTTCTAATCCGTTCATCTTCGGCATCATGATATCTAAAATAACCACATCATAGTTCTCAGATAATCCATAATCAAGCGCATCTGCTCCATCATACACAGCATCTACTGAATAGTTGTTGTGTTTTAATATAGCAACCAAGGCATTTGACATTTCCTTCTCATCTTCGGCAAGTAAAACTCTCATTGTTTCTCCCTTCCACCGCCAACTGCGGCGCATCCACATGTTGTTTTTCTTCTATCATATCCCAAATGGTCTGAAAATTCAAATCCGTTGAAGCAATTTCATCTGCACACCGTTTTAATTCTTCAACGAATATCCTCCTAACATTAATGGTCATTTTTAGTTTCTACCTTAGAGTATATCCTTGCAACCTTAAATGTACTTAAATATAAAACACCCGTACCAAACGGTACGGGTGTTTTAAGTGACAAACTTTATTTTACTGTTTCTTCTGCTGTTAATTCAATTAAGTGTGCAGTCAACTTAATGTCAGATGCTGTAAGTTCGTAATTTTTAACACGATTGTTTACTGCATATAGTCCAATTCTCCAAAGAGTAGGGATTGCAGGTGCCTCCTCGAAAAATGCTTTCTGCCATTCCTGATACTTAGCAGCTAAAAGAGCACTGTCCCAAGCTTGGTCAGAAGAGATGACATCAATAATTGCATCAAAGGTATCGCTGGTATATCTTGTATAATTCGCTGATGCAAGATGTCCCCATAGAGAAGCTGGGTTTGGATCATATCCTGTCTGCCATGCTCCATCATACATATCAATTGCTGGATCATCAAATTCTACTGCATCATAAAAAGCGTTAAATTCGGTAAGACGTCCGTTAAATAATTCTACATTTAAGCCGACTTCGTTCCAACATTGGATTTTAAACTGAGCATAAGTTTCAGCATTTTCGCCTTCCATGGTTGCCCATGTAATGGTAAATGGTTGTCCGTTAGGATCTTCACGGAATCCATCATCATTAACATCCTTATATCCTGCTTCATCTAACAGTTGTTTTGCCTTTTCAGGATCATAATTATATCCTGTCAATTCCTTGTTTTGATAGGAAACATGTCTTGGGGTAATAACAGTTGTTGCGAGGAAACGCAGACCGTTATAAAAGCTTTCACCAAGGGTAGCGTTGTCTACCGCATATCCAATTGCTTGACGAAGCTTTAAATTAGCCATTTTTGCATTTGGGTCAACGATATTTGTCGTTTTATCAGCATCCCATTTACCAAGCTTAAATCCAGTATAACTGAATACTGTTTGTACTTCACCAAGATATTGATAATTGGTTGGTTCTTTATAATCTGGATATTGTTGTGGACTGAATAATGCTACATCAAATTGTCCATCTTTCATTGCAGTAGGTACAAGATCTGGGTTAATTACGGATACTATTACACCAGCTAATTTCGGTGTACCTAACCAATAATCATCAAATCTTTCAAATTCTACTGATTCTCCAGGTACAATGTTTTTTATCTTGAAAGGTCCAAATCCGATTGGAGTGGTACGTGTTTTTTCATCCGCAGCCATATCCTTTATTGCGATATCTTCATAATAATGTCTTGGTATCGGACTAGTCCAGAAACCGCCTACTAGGATGGAAGGATAAAAATCCTTGAATGTCAAGACTAAGGTCATCTTATCATCCGATAGTTTTAAACCGGAAATAGTATCTGCGGTACCATTATGATATTCTTCCGCACCTACAACATTCATTTCACTTTCACCATAACGCATGCCTGCATAATCTTTATTACATATTACTTCATAAGCATAAAGTAGATCATCCATAGTAACTGGTACTCCATCATGCCATTTAATGCCTTCGTTCATATGAAGGGTTACTGTCTTAGCAGCAGCATCATATTCGTATGTAGCAGCGCCGTCTTGATCAGCTACGAAATTTTCATCATAACTTAGGACAGTTTCTGTAAACCATCCTAAAATCTGGCTGTCAAAATCATCCTCATAAAAACATGGATTCAGAACTCCTGCAAAAGCAGAATCTGTAACCATAGCAACCTTCAAAATGCCCCCCTCAATACTGGCATTGTCATTAACTACTGTGGTTGAAAATTGTGCTCCTACTTCTGTTGGTACTACGGCAGGAGTTACCTCTGCTTCTTCTGAATCATCTGTATTTTCAACTGCGGTGGTAGGTGTTGGTGTGTTATTTGATGTTTCATCCTTACTCTTCTTAGCGCATCCGCCAAGAGCCGTAATTGTCATAACAGACACCAAAGATAGTGCTAATAACTTTTTTAATCTCATAAATTTTCTCCTTCTCTCTTATTATTTATATTACCCTTTGTTTTGCGTCAGCTGCTCGTTTGACAGCTTGGCCAACAAAATTTATACATAACATCATTACTATAATAAGTAATGATGCAGGTAACCATTGCCATGGTCTGTTCTGCATGTTTTCAGGAACAGCAGCATAACTGATTAATGTACCTAAGCTTGGGGTACTAAAGGGCAACCCAAAACCGAGGAAAGTCAGACCTGTTTCGAGTCCCATATTTGCAGCCAAACTCAAAGTAAGATTTACGATAATCAGGGAAGTAATATTAGGAAGCACTTCCCTAAACATTATGACAAAATTATTGGTGCCTAAGGTTTTCGAGGCCTGAACATAGTCCAAACTACTCTGTTGTAAAGTTTTGGCACGCGTTAACCTCGCATCACCAATCCACCCAAAGGCTGTCATAATGAGAATAAAGGTTACTACATTATATTTGGGAACTAATGAAACAATAACTATAATTAACATTAGTCTAGGAAGCATGGATATAAAGTCTAATATACGCATAATGAAATTATCCACCTTACCACCAAAAAACCCGGAACTTAATCCTACCAGAATTCCAATGATTCCACATGAAATGGTAACCCCGAAGGCAATTAGGAAGGAATTTCTTGCCCCTAAGAACACCTGGGTCAGCATATCACGACCAGAACCATCTGTTCCCAATATGAATTTTTTAGAAGGTGCCTTATTTAACAAAGATAGGTTTACCTTAGTGGTAGTAGATGAATCAACGAACGTTGCACCGACAAATACAACAATGATAATGAGTGAAAATATTATAAATGAAATTAATGCAAATTTATCATTTACAATTTCCTTCCAGACAAGCCTTCCAAAAGAAGGAGGCTGATTGGATGGTGTTATAGTAGAAACTTGTTTTTCTTTATTTACTTTTGTATGTAATTTTCCCATTGATCAACACTCCTTTCTTATTTAATTCTAATTCTTGGATCAACAATAGAGATAATCATATCGGATAAAAGGGTACCTACAACTGTCAACACTGCAAATAATATAATCAGGGCATTTACCACTGCATAGTCCCTTCTCGTGATGGATTCTAAGAAAAGCCTGCCCATACCTGGATAGGAAAACACATTTTCTATAAAAATGGATCCACCAAGTAAAGCTGCGATGTCATATCCCATAAATGATGCAACTGGAAGCAGTGCATTCCGAAAGATATGTCTGGAATAAACGGTTTTCTCCGGTACACCTTTGGAACGGGCTGTCACTACAAAATCGGAGTTTTTGTAATCAATTATTTCACTTCTTAAGAACTGGATGGTACCTACCGTATACAACAAAGCACCTGTCATAGCGGGAAGTATCATATGATAGACTTTATTCGAATAATAGGCAAGGGTACCCGCGATAAATTTAACATCAACACTGCCACCTACCGGGAACCATTTTAGCTTAAAGGAAAAGACAAAAATATTAATTAACCCGAAGACGACCGAAGGCATGGCAAGTGCAATAAAGGTATAAAAGACAATTGACTTATCTATAAGCCGCTCATTATAACGGCCCGAGAGAATTCCAAACGTTATACCGATAATATAAGTCAATATCGTAGTTACAAGGGCAAGCCAGAATGTATTGCCTGCGCGCTGTCCAATCAGCTCAGTAACAGGTAATTTATATGCTGTACTTTCCCCAAGGTCGCCATGTATGGCTTTCACTGCCCAGTCAGCATATTTTACATACCACGGATTATAATAGCCAAAATCTTGACGTAACTCTTCCAATCTTGTAGCGGATACATTGGGATCGATTTTACCTGTTAAGGCATCTCCTGGCATAAAGTTAGCAAGTAAAAATATCAGTAGGCTTAATATAAAGACCTGAGGAACGAGTATTAATAATCTTCTTACTATAGTTTTCCACATATCATCTTCTCTCTTTCTATGGTAAAGCGACATAATGCTTGTCACTTATTTTTTTCAAATCATATACGAGATGATCAGCATTATAATAATCGTTGTACTTCTGTGTATATTCCTCTGCCACTTTATCACGGAATATTTGTGTTTCTTCCCTTTTCTCGGGGTCAATATCCGGTATCGCAGCAATCAGGCGCTTGGTATAAATATGTTGTGGATTTCGATATACATTTTCCTTACTTCCATGTTCAACAAAACGCCCCTTGTGCATAATGGCAATATTGGAACACATATGTTCAACTACACCAAGATCATGGCTAACAAAAAGATAGGCCAACTTAAATTGCTGTTGAATATCCTTCATAAAGTTTAATACCTGCGCCTGTACAGATAAATCAAGAGCAGATACCGGTTCATCCGCAATAATCAACTTTGGTTTTAAAGCCATAGCTCTCGCAATTCCAATTCTTTGACGTTGCCCACCGGAAAATTCATGAGGATACTTTATAGCCGTATCCGATGAAAGTCCTACAATATCTAATAATTCATCTACCTTTTTGCGTTCCTGCGCAACTGTCAACTTTTCAAAATTTCGAAGAGGCTCCGCGATAATATCTAGAACCCTTTTTTTTGGATTTAATGAGGAGTAAGCATCCTGGAAAATCATTTGAACACCTCTGCGATAGGGTGAATGATTTTTTCCAATATATTTTGTTATATCTTCTCCATTAAAAAGTATTTGACCCTGCGTTATTTTTGTTAAACCAATAATAGCCTTACCCGTGGTACTTTTGCCAGAGCCGGATTCACCTACGAGTCCCAAGGTCTCACCTTCTTCTATGGAAAAGGAAACGCCATCTACAGCCTTCACATAGTTTAGAGTACGTCCTAAAATACCGCCTCGGATCGGAAAATATACACTTAAATCTTTTACTTCAAGTAGTGGCACGATTATTTCTCCTTCCCCTCATCAAAATGAAAATCTTTATAACAGGAACATAGCACTAGATGTCCTGGACTTACTTCGTGATAACCAGGATTTTCTTCATGGGACGAAGATGCAATCCAAGGAATACGCGATGCAAAGCGGCATCCATTTCGCTCCATCTTTAAAAGAGAGGGAACCATACCCTGGATAACATTTAATCGATCATTTTCACTATTTCCAGCTGACATGGCTGGGACGGAAGCTAATAACGAACGGGTATACGGATGCTTTGGATTGGCAAAAATCTCATGTACATCAGCAGTTTCAACAATCTGTCCGGCATACATGACAGCCACCTTGTCCGCCATCTCTGCAACAACTCCTAAGTCATGGGTAATTAAGATAATCCCTGATTTCATTTCTTTTTGTAGTTTTTTTAATAAATCTAATATTTGAGCTTGAATCGTTACATCCAGAGCAGTCGTAGGTTCGTCTGCAATTACGAGGGACGGTTTGCACGACAATGCAATTGCAATCATGGCACGTTGTCTCATACCACCCGATAATTCATGAGGAAATTGTTCATACGTTAGTTGTGGAGACTGGATTCCTACATCTGCTAATAGTTCCATCGCACGATTCTGTTTTTCTTTCTTATTCAATGACGTGTGAAAGGAAAGGCTTTCTTCAATCTGAGCCCCAATTTTCATAAGCGGATTCAAGGCCGTAAGTGGATCTTGAAATATCATTCCAACATCTCGTCCTCTTATTTTATTAAGATCTTTTACGCTCAAGGATAATAAGTCCTGATCGTTAAAGTAAATGTTACCTTCAACTTGCGTATATGCTTTATTATGTAGATTTAAAATAGAAAGAGCCAGTGCACTTTTACCGCAACCTGACTCACCCACAATGGCAAAAACTTCATTTTCATTTACACTGATGGAGACGCCATCTACTGCCGCATAATATTCACCGTCTATGCGAAACGACGTAACAAGATTGCTGATTCTTAGCAACTCTTTATTATTCATAATAGTCCTCTCTTCGTGGTAATAATATCCTTGGAATATAAGACCAATTATACCAATTACAACTGCTAAAGTCAATTCAAAATAGTCGTATTTATCTCCTACTATGCGTTATAATAACAAAAAAGAACCAAACCCAGAAGAGCTTGATTCTTGTTTTACAAAGTGAAAATAAATAACAGCGGCTGTTTAGAATCCTGACATAAAAGCATGGGTACAGAATGCAAGGAAAATTAATTGTTAAATAATACGAAAACATACTAGATACCACATTATTCCTATAGTATAATAAACTATAACGAAAATGAAAGGAGTATTAATTTTATGGATATAAATAAATTAGTTTCTCAAATGACTCTAGAAGAAAAAGCAAGCCTCTGTTCCGGTCTTGATTTTTGGAATACAAAACCAGTTGATCGCCTTAATATCCCTTCCGTCATGGTAACTGACGGACCTCATGGACTTAGAAAGCAGGATTCTATAGGAGATCATTTAGGTATTAATGAAAGTATTAAAGCGGTATGTTTTCCTGCGGGCTGTGCAATGGCCTCTTCTTTTGACAGGGATTTAATAAAATCGGTTGGTGAAGCCTTAGGTGACGAATGTCAGGCAGAAAAGGTCAGCGTAATTTTAGGCCCTGCTGTTAATATTAAGCG
>Ga0123338_10004406_pt1 | contig 12315 bp, 10 predicted proteins | sample grotaG_FD_89793 | JGI IMG/M metagenome (GOLD analysis project Ga0123338, IMG submission 89793) | Glacier valley bacterial and archeal communities from Borup Fiord, Nunavut, Canada, to study Microbial Dark Matter (Phase II) -... | ecosystem: Environmental > Aquatic > Freshwater > Ice > Glacier ... | reverse complement strand
AGATTCGGCGATGGCGGAACGCAGGTGACGGCGACGGTCGGGATGGAGCGGTCGGTCACGCAGATTCGGCGATGGCGGAACGCAGGTGACGGCGACGGTCGGGATGGAGCGGTCGGTCACGCAGATTCGGCGATGGCGGAACGCAGGTGATCGCGGCGTGGGCTGAGTATCCGAATACGGTGAAACGGCGCAAACTGCTCGCTGATTCTGCTCAGCAGAGCAACAGCACTAGTTCAGCAATTTAGCGGGTGCGCTGCTCTGGCGTGAAGAACTCGACCTCCGACAGGCGGGTCAGGCTGAACGTGTACCCGTTGCCCATCTTCAACGCCTCGACCCGAGACACCGATCCGTGGTTGATCACGAACCGTTCCCACTCCCACGGTGTCGGGGCGAGGCCGAGCAGGTGGCAGATGATGACGGAGTTCGTCCCGGCATGGGCGACGAGGGCGATGCGCTGCTCCGGATCCTTGATGTTCCACACCGGCAGGCTGTCGTCGACCGGGGTGATGCCGTGCTCTTCGAGGAACAGCCCGCAGCCCTCGTGGATGCGCTCGACAAAGCTGTCGACGCGTTCGCCGCCCATGTAGTCGAGTCCCCGCCAACGATCGTGCGAAGGACGAGTCCACTCCTCTCGGTAGGCCTCCTCCGACTTCTCCGCAGGCGTTCCGCCCCAGATCGGGTTGCGGATCTCCTCCAGCCACGGATCGACGTTCTCGTCGAGCCCGAGCGCCTGGAACAATGGCGCTGCAGTCTGTCTGGCGCGGTGCAGGGGTGAACAGAAAACCTCGTCGAACCGCTCGCTGGCCAGCGAATCAGCCATCACCTGTGCCTGCTGATGTCCGAGTTCGGTCAGCGGCGGGTCGTCGACATTGAGCCCGTCGCGGATCCATTCGGGCTGACCATGACGAACGAGTACGAATTCCACGTACTCAGACAGTACTCCACGAACTCACTTTTTCGGAGCCTGGCCGCAGTCCTGGAGGCCGAGTTCGATGGCTCGGTGGTAGACCGTTGGCATCGCCCCGGCACCGGACAGCATCGCTTCTGGGTTCGATTTGGCCTCGGTGATCGCCTGCTTGAACTGCATCAGCCAGGCAGTCACCTTGGAGGCGATCTCCTTCGGCGGCGTCAACGCGCCGACGGCGGCGGCGGTGTGGCTGTAGAGCGGAACGACCGTGCCGGTGATCCACTGCTGTTGCTGCTGCACTGTCGGGCTGTCTCCCAGCGCGACGGCAGCGGCGGCGATCGTTGCGGTGTCGGCTTTGCAGATCGCGTCGGCCTGTTGGATGAACTGATCCTGCGTAAGCGGCACCGTCGCCGTCGTTGTCGCCGTGGTCGATCCGCATGCTGCCCCACCGATGATCGCCACGACGGAGATGATGACGGAGATGATGACGGAGTGCCGGTACCGCAGCTGCATACGCCGAGGTTACGGGCCGACGACGCCCGCAGCGGGGGCATCGCCGTTGATCGCTGATCCTGTCGCCGCCAACCAGGCCTCGAACAATCCGGCATACGTGCCATCAGCGGCCAATAGTTCTGCATGGCTACCGTCTTCAACCTTGCTGCCGTGGTCCATCACGATGATTCGTTCGGCGCGGGCCGCTGTCGACAGGCGATGGGCGATGGCGATCGTCGTTCGGCCCTCGCTGAGACGGTCCATCGCCCTGGCGAAGCGGGTTTCGGTGAGCGGGTCGACCGACGAGGTCGCTTCGTCGAGCAGCAGCACGTCTGGACGCGCCAGATAGGCCCGGGCGAGGGCGACGAGTTGACGTTCGCCCGCCGAAAGTTGGGTGCCGCGTTCGCCCACCTCCGTCGCCAGACCGGTCGGTAGCGCCGCCAGCCAATCACCGAGACCGAGTTCCTCGAAAGCCTGCTCGATCCCCTCTTGCGAAACGCCTGGCTGGGCGAAGGCGAGATTGGCCTCGATGGTGTCGTCGAACAGAAACGGTTCCTGGGGCACCATCATCAACCGCCTCCGCAGATCGTCGTTGGCGACGCGTCGCAGGTCGACGTTGCCGAGGAAAACCTCACCGCCTGTCGGGTCGGCGAGCCTGGCGATCAACAGCGCCAGCGTGCTCTTTCCGGAGCCCGTCGCGCCGACGATAGCGATTCGCTCACCGGGAGCGATGTCGATGTCGACGTCGCGCAATGCCATCTCCCCGACGTCTTCTGCACCGGGACGCGGCCGGTAGGCAAAATCGACGTGACGGACATGGACACCGAGCGGTTCTGATGGCAGCCGGATCGGGTCGATCGCGTCCGGCGGACCAGCTGGAATGTCGAGGACCGCCAGGATCCGGCGGAAGCCGGCAACGGCAGCCTGTGTCTGGTCGAGGATCTCGGTGAACTCGGCGATCGGTTCGAGGAAGCGGTATGTCAGGAAGATGAAGCCGATCAAGGCACCGGCGGTCAGCCCGCTGTTCGGCCCGAGGGCAACGCCGACGGAGACGACACCGCCGATCGTGATCGCCGAGAAGACGGCTCCAGACGGGAACAGGAAGGCTCCGATCACGCCGGCTTTGATCTGTGCGTCGGCACGTCGTTTCGCCGAGCCGCGTACCCGGCGCGACATTTCAACGGTGGCGTCGTAGGCACGGAACGTCGCTGATCCCGTGATCAGTTCCGACACTGCTCCGAGCATCGCCGCGTTCTCGTTGCGAGATTTGTCGTACGCCCTGACGAGGCGGCCCTGGACCTTACGTAGCACCCAGATCAACGGTGCGGCGACGACGAAGGCAACGAGCGCCAGCACCCAGTTGTAGGCGAGCATCACGCCGGCGACGAGGATCATCAGCGTGCCGTCGAGCAGCCAGGCCACACTGCCCCACCGGAAGAAATCACTGAGCGTCTCGATGTCGGAGGTGACGCGCGAGACGAGCGCACCTCGGCGCTCGTCGACGTGTTCTGCAAGGCTCAACCGATGGATGTGTTCGAAGAGACGCACTCGCAGGCTATAGAGCGCGTCCTCGCTGCGATAGCCGAGGCGAGCGACCGCTGCGCGTTGAGCGACCGAGGTGATGATGACGACGGCGACGCCGATCAGGGCGATGACGCCGATGAGTCCGACATCGATCTTGTCCTTTTTGAAACCGCGGTCGATCGCCTGTTGGATGAGAATCGGCACCGTGACCCGTCCGACGGCACCGATCATCGCGTAAGCCACCGTTCGTCCGATGCCGACGGCGAACTCGGGAGCGGCCTTCACGCCCCGGCTGATCGCCTTGACGGCGCCGAGCTGTTCGACCTCGGTCGTCTTGACGGTGGTCATGGAGCTCTCGCAGCGACAGGCTCATCGGTCGGCGCCTCCGACAGCAACGCGCGGTCGTCGTCGTAGGCAGCGACGAGGTCGGCGTAGGCAGCGATCGTGGCGAGCAGGTACTCGTGCGTACCCTGGGCGACGATGCGGCCGGACTCGATGAAGGCAACCTCGTCGGCCAGCGCGATCGTCGAAGGCCGCGAGGCGACGACGATGGTCGTCGTCGTCGAGAAGTCGCGCTTGAGGTTGTAGAGGATCTTGCCTTCCGTGCCCGGGTCGAGCGCTGACGTCGTGTCGTCGAGCAGCAAGACGCTCGGCTGGCGGATCAATGCCCTGGCCAGGGCGATCCGCTGACGTTGCCCGCCGGAGAGACTGACGCCACGCTCACCGACCACCGTGTCGATCCCGTCCGGCAGTTCACTGATGAACTCGTTCGCTTCCGACGCGGCCAGCGCCATCGAGAGTGCCGCAGGATCGAAGGTGGCACCGAGCGTCAGATTGTCGCGCAGTGTCGTCGCCAGCAGGAACGGTTCCTGGAAAACAAGACAGCAGCGACCGGGCTCGCGGCCAACGGTGCCGGATGCTGCCGGCATCAGGCCGGCAATCAATTCGAGCAACGTCGTCTTTCCCGAACCCGTTGTACCGACGAGCGCGAGCGTCTTTCCGGCCGGCGCGATCAGATCGACGCTGCTGAGCACGTCCCGATCGTCCTCGAAACTGAAGTGAACATCGCTCAGGCGGACACCGCCGGCGAGCTCGAGGACGATGATCGAGTGAGCGGGATCAGGAAGTTCTGCGTCGTCGAGTACTGATCGGACACGGTCGTATCCGGCGAGCGAGTGCGGAAGTTCCGAGAGGGCGAAGCCGATGAGGCGCAGTGGTAGCACCAGCAACGTGAACATGAAGATGAAACTCGTCATGTCACCGATCGTCAGGGCACCCTGACGGATGCGAAGTGCGCCGAGTACGAGCAGCCCGATATTGGCGAGCGTCGGAAGCGCATCGAGCAGCGTTTCGAACGTCGCCCTGAGGGAGACCGCCTGCATCCGTGAGGCCCGAAGGCTGCCGGCGATGCTCGCCAGCCGCTCGGTCTCGCGCCCTTCTGCGCCGAACGCCTTGACGACCATGACACCGTCGAAACTCTCGTAGACCGCCGTCGAAAGCCGACCGAGGTGATGTTGCGCATCGTCATAGAAGCGCTCGACGCGATGCTGGTACACCGTGTTGAGGATGACGATCAGCGGGAAGAGCATCACGGCGGCGGCGCCGAGGATCAGGTCAGTGCTCAAGAGTCGGATGGACGACAGCACGATCAACAGCACCGTGCTGCTGGCGAAGGGCAGCGGACCGAGGATATTGATCGCCGCTTCGACGTCGACGCCGGCGCGGGCAACGAGGTCGCCCGTCTGCTCCTGCTGGTACCAACTGAGTGGCTGGCGCTGCAGTTTGGCGATGATCTGACCCGACATCGTCTGGCCGACTCGCTGCGTCGTGATACCGGCGAACGAGCGGCGCACGACGACGCCGACCGCACCGATTACGCCGATGATGACGATCGCCAACGCGCCGCCGACCACTGCGCCGGTACGTACGTGACCCTGATCGAATCGGGGCAGGATGACATTGTCGGTGACGCGTTGGACGACGATCGTCGACGCGACCGTGCACACCGCGAACAGCGCAGCACCTGTCACCGCCGTGGCGAATGCTGCAGGATGCAGACGGACGTGATGGGCGATGAGCGACGCACCACGCCGATAGGTCCCTCTGCCAGGGGGCGCGCTGACTGACTGCTCCCCCGTAGACACACCTCGGTTCTATCAAATGGAACGAGATTTCCACGGTCGGATTTCGCGGTCGGCACCGCCCATGCCGCCGAGCACTCGCGGTTCACGTACGGTGGACGACGTGCATCACGCAGATTTCGGGCTCCTCGTCCTCCGGCTCGTCTTCGGCCTCTTCCTCGCCTGCCACGGCTACAACAAGCTGTTCGGAAAAGGAGGCATCAACGGCACGGTCGGCTGGTTCTCGAGCATCGTCATGAAGCCGCCGAAACTCAACGCTTACATGGCCGCCTTCACCGAGATCGGCGCCGGGGTCGGCTTCGCTGCCGGCTTCCTGACTCCGCTGTGCGCTGGTGCGATCATCGCCCTGATGATCGTCGCCATCGTCGTCGCCCATCGCCACAATGGCTTCTTCATCTTCAAGCCTGGCCAGGGCTGGGAGTACTGCGCAAGTATCGCCTTCGCAGCATTCGCGCTCGCCACGATCGGCGCAGGACAGTGGTCGATCGACCATGCGCTCGACTGGGATGTCCAGCAGTGGTGGGGTGCCGGGATCGCAGCGATCGTCGGTGTCGTTGGAGCGACGCTGCAACTCGTCGCCTGCTACCGTCCGGCACCACCGACATCGTGACGCAGGACTGACAGGATGCTGAAATTCACCAGCCTGCTCGACGGAGGGTCTCGACGACCTCCACTTTCGCGCTGACCTCTCCCAGCAGCGACCACAATTGCGGCTCCCTGTTGAGCGAACCATCGAAATCACTGCGAGGCTGATGGACGTGAACTCGCCCACTGCGCCGATCGATCTGGCCTACTGATGAAGTCGATGAATGTCGTCGAGCGGCTCGAGGTCAGTGTCGAGCGGCGCCGAAACTGGATCAAGCCGATCATCATCGTCTGCATCGCCCTGATCCTCGTGATGTGGGTCTACATCTTCCTTTTGGCACCGAAGAACGCTGCCGGCACCATCGAAGACACTGCCTGGACGACGTCCGCTGAGAAAACCTGCGCAGCGGCCAACGCACAGATCGCCGCGCTGCCGTTCGTCAATCCTGCGGACAACACTCCCGGCGGTCTCAGAGCCCGGGGTGAATCCGTCGCCGAAGGCAACGTGATCATCACCAAGATGCTCGACACGCTCGCCGCCACTCCACCGACGTCCATCGTCGGCAGGACGATCGTCACGAAGTGGCTCGGCGACTGGCACACCTTCCTTCAGGACCGTGTGAACTATGCCACGGGACTGATCGCCGGCACGACGACCCAGTTCGGAGAGACGCAGATCGACAATGCGCCGATCTCCGACTTCATCGGCGTGATCGCCGATCAGAACAATATGGCTGCCTGCTCGACAATCCCGCTCACATAGGGCTGGCCGGACACACCGGCCTACACGAGGTCGGTGCGCTGCCAACCCTCACCGTTGGCGTAGCGGCGAACGACTTTCGCGGGTGACCCGACGGCGACACAGAAGTCGGGGAGTTCACCCGCCACCACCGAATTGGCACCGACTGTCACGTGTCTGCCGATCCGTGCGCCGGGGAGCACCACCGTGCCGTATCCGAGCCACGAACCGTCGCCGATCGTGACCGCTCGTTCCGGCATCGTCTGCTGCGAAATAGGCCTCGTCACATCCTCGTAGCCGTGGTTCTGGTCGGTGATATAGACGTGATGTCCTGTCCATACGTCGTCGCCGATCTCGATCCCGAGATGCCCGACGATGCCGCTGCCCTTGCCGATCAGGCACCGATCACCGATCCTCACGACCGGGTCGGTGAGGCACTGCTGCCCTGGCATCATCCCAGCTGACAACGTCACCTGCGGCCCGATCATCGTGCCGGCACCGATGTGGATGTAGCGCTCGTTGAAGATCGTGTTCGGCGGGAAGCAGATGACGCTGCCGGCGCCGAATCGTCCGAAGCGACGGCCGCGCACCGTGTCCGGGCCGACCGCCCCGTACAGCCCGATCAACTCCCACGTGCGGTGGATGGCTTCACCCGCTGCTCGTCGTCCAGCGGCCTTCAGTTGCATATGTCGGCGAGCCACGAAGCGACGACCGCCAGCGAGCCTGTTGATCTGCTGAGAGTCGCCCGGCACGGCGAGCAGCCTACGGGAAAGTGCCGCTACCGTCGTTTTATGGCGATTCCGAAGATCAAGGCGACTCCGACGGTCAGGGCGACGGCCAGCACCGGCACGTATCTCGGCACCGAGTTCAACGACACCGCAGTCTTTGCGGGCATCCGTTTCGCAACGGCTGAGCGGTTCATGGCGCCGATACCCGTCGCTGACTCGGACGAGACGATCGAAGCACTGACCTACGGTGCCCAGGCACCGCAGTTACTCAGCCCGATCGAGCAGATGCTCGGGGCGGGCGACTTGGCGATGTCAGAGGACTGCCATTTCCTCAACGTCTACACGCCGTCAGCCGATGATGGCCGCCGGCCGGTGCTCGTCTGGATTCACGGCGGGGCGTTCACCAGCGGTGGCGGGGCGATGTCGTGGTACCACGGCTCGTCGCTCGCACGTCGCGGAGACGTCGTCGTGGTGACGATCAACTACCGACTCGGGGCGCTCGGCTTTCTCGACCTCGGTTCGCTGGCCGGCGCCAAATTCGCCGACGCCGGGAACCTCGGACTACTCGATCAGCTCACCGCGTTTCAGTGGATTCAGGACAATATCGGCGCCTTCGGAGGAAATCCGGACAATGTCACTGTCTTCGGCGAATCTGCCGGCGGCGCGAGCGTCGTGGCCCTGCTCGGATCGTCGGCGAGTCACGGACTGTTCCATCGAGCGATAGCGATGAGCCCGTCGCTCACGCAACTGCGCACTGCGGAACGCTCCCACGAAGCCGCTGAGCAATTCGTAGCAGCAACCGGCGTCTCCATCGACGGACTGCTGACGCTGCCGGTCGAACAACTCCTGCAGGCACAGGCGTCGCTGCTCAGCAATTTCGTCCTCGGGGTCACGTCGTTCTCCCCGTCACCGACGGGCTCGCTGTTCGACGGTGATCCGCTGGACGGTGCCGCGCGCAACCCGATCCCGCTGCTGATCGGCACCAATCGCGACGAGATGCTGCTGTACGCACAATTCGATCCGGAGACCCGCAATCTCGATGCTGCCGGACTGCTGAGCCGCGCCAACAGGACGTTCGGCGAAGCTCGCGCGGTTCGGGCGGTCGAGTTGTACAACGAGTTCCGCAGCCACGACACCCCGGCGCGGCTGTCAGCGGCGATGGTCACAGACGAAACGTTCCGCGCTCCTGCATGGCGGCTTGCGCAGCAGCGGATCGAGCAGTCCAACCGGACGTGGATGTACTGGTTCACGTGGCCGACGCCGGCGCTCGGCGGTGGACTCGGGGCATGCCACGCCCTCGATCTGCCGTTCACGTTCCACAATCTCGATCGCCAGAACGTCGACATGTTCACGGGAACGAGCCCAGACCGTCTTGCGGTCGCCGATGCAGTGTCCGGAGCTGTGCTCGGTTTCGCCGCTGCCGGAGATCCCGGCTGGCCGGCGTACGAGGCCGGAACACGGGCGACGAAGCAGTTCGATGTCCATTCGCCGGTGCTCGCCGATCCGGAGTCAGCAGTTCGCCAACTGTGGCTCGCCGACGAAACAGTCGCCTAGTCGAAGGGACCGGTTCTGCGGGTTTTTGGCGGGCCGACGGTCAGCTCCTGACGACCCACACCGACAGGATCAGGGCGACGACGTTGAGCATCGCGTGGGCAAGGATCGTCGGCCCTATTCGCCGCAGCAGATAGGCGGCACCGCCGAATACCGCGCCGATCGAACCGAGCAGGATCACCAATCCGATATTGCCGAGCCCGCGTTCCGGACCGATGTGGGCGAGGCCGAACAGCGCGCCCTGTAGGCCGATCGCCAACGCCGTCGGCATCGAGGAGAGGAAGCTGCGCATGATCAGCCCACGGAAGATCAGTTCCTCGACGAATGGCGCAGCGATCACTGCGCTGATGGCGACTGCCAGGAGCACGTCATGGTGTCCGCGCAACGTCTTCAGCCCAGTGGTGTTCGACTTCAACGGGATCTTCGTGGCGATGACGATCGCTCCGACAACGATCTCGGCGACGAACGCCGACAGCCAAACCAGTAGGCCCCAACCAGCGTCGATCCAGCGGATCCTGAAGCCGTAGTCGTCAGCGAAACTCCCCGTGCCCCAGCGACGACTGGCGCACAGGAGGTAGGCGACCATCGGTCCGTACCCGACGACCGTCGATATCGCCACCAGCCCAGCGAGCGGAAGATGCCCACTGACGATCTGCAGCAGCACCCGCTCGACAACGAGCGCGACCACGACAACGACGATGGCGAAGTAGGCCGCCGGCAGCGGCATCGTGGGGAGCGACTCGGCCGGTGCCGAACCATCGTGGACATCCGGCGCAAACCACCCAGGGGGGGAGTTCGGCGCAGCCCACGACGAAGGCCTGAACTTCGGCGGCTCTAGCACGGCAGGGCACTCGGGAGTTCGACGGAGAACAGCCACTGTCGGAAGAAGTCGCTCAGGTCCTGGCCGGACACGTGCTCGGTCAGCGAGATGAACTGTTCGGTGGTCCGTGATGTCCCGTTGTTCTCCGTCACCCACTGTCGCAACACTGCAAAGAACATCGAATCGCCGATCTGGCGTCGCAATGCCTGCAATACGATCGCCCCGCCGTCGTAGACGTCGCCGCTGAACAGTCCGTCCACTGTCGGGTCGGCAGGTGATTCTTGGCGTGGTGTGGCGAGCGCATTCCGAGCCGACTGGTCGAGCGACATCAGACCGACGTGGTCGAGCCACAGCCACTGGCCGTATGTCGCGAAACCCTCGTTCAGCCACACGTCCTTCCAACGAGCGGGCGAAACCGCATCGCCGAACCACTGGTGCGTCAGCTCGTGCGAGAGAATGAGCTGCTCCTCGAGGCCGAGGCCGCCGCGCAGGTCGTCGCGGGAGAACATCGATCGCTCCTGATCCTCCATCGCCAGTCCGCCGGCACTGTCGGTCACGGCGATCCCATAACGATCGAGCGGAAACGGTCCGAAGTACTGCTCGAAGAAGCTGATCTCGTCGCTGATGCCGTCGAGGTACGGTTGGAAGGTGGCCCGACTTTTTGTCAGGACGGCACTGAGCAACGGCAATCCGTGTGGCCCTGTTCCGTCGACGATGTCATACGCCCCGGTGATCACCTGCACGAGGTAGCTGCTCATCGGTCGTGATTCCTGCCAGACCCACGTGACGCTCGTGCCTGATGTGTCGTGACTGATGAGCGCCCCGTTGGCGATCGCCGTCACGCCAGCGGGAACGGTGATGGCGAACTTCCACGTGGCTTTGTCCGACGGATGATCATTCGATGGCATCCACTGGCGACCGCCGTCCGGTTCGTTGAGGTTGTACGAACCTGCGTCGGTGTCAAACCAGCCGCTCGGGAGCAGCCCCACCGTTTCGCGGCCCTGTTGGGCGGTGGTGAACGCCACCACCACGACATGTGTCGATCCGGCGGGCGCCGGAACCGGGAGCGTGATGCGCAGCTCTTTGCTGACATGTGTGAACGCCGCCGTCGCTGCGTCAACCGTCACTGCGCTGACGCCAACCGATTGCGCAGCGTCGAGATCGAATGCCGTCATCGGCTGCGAGAAGGTGATCGTCGCGCTGACGAACCCGGAGAGTGCCCTGTTCGAATGCTCATAGTCGAGTGCCACGTCGTAGTGCTGCACATCGACGCCAGGGTTGCCAAGATCGGGAAAGAGTGCGTCGCCGATGCCATCACCGCTGGGGTCGACGGTCGACGGCGGGGCATTGGACCGCGGCACAGTAGAGGCCGGCTGGTCGAGCGGGATCGTCTGACACGTCGCCGCCTGGGCGGTCGAACCGCCGGCGTCCGTTGTTCCGGCTGCCGGGAACGTCAGCGGCGCGGTGATCGACGGGTCCGGCGACGCCGTGGTCGAGTTCGAGTTCGAGGTCGAGGTCGAGTTGGCAGGCTGCGTCTGCGACGTCGGTGCCGTGCCCGTCTGCGGCGCGCCCGCCAGCACGGTCGATGCCGGCGGGGTAGCCCTGACCCCGGGGGACGTCTGGGTACACGCGGCAAGCGTCATCGACACAGCGACGACCAGTACCAGAGTCGCCCGACGCAGCATCGTCATGAAGGTATCGCGCCGACCGTCGCTCGCGCCGTCGGCCTGACTGATCGCGCACGCTCTCGCGTCGACACCGTCAGCGGTGCAGACCGATGTCCGACTGATGTGCACGGAGCCGAACGGTATACACCGAGTTGCCGGACAGGATGCCGCTGCGCGCCAGCAGCCTGCCGTTCTGCCAATTCGACAGCCCGAGTTCCGGTCGGTCGAGGGCAAACTGACCATCGACCCAACGGGTGAAGCCGTCGCCGACGAACGGAGCGTCCACCGCTGCCCAGAACCGATCCTGCTCGACTCGTTCGTCGGCGATGAGACTGGCGGAGAAATGCGGGCTGTAGTTGTTGAACAGCGCAACGGCGTCGTCGACCGAATCGACGACGACCAGCGCGACTTCCGGGCTCGATTCCCACTCCCATTCGGTGGCCAGTTCGTCGATTGCGATCAGATCGGCGAACGGCTCGTCCACGCGTCCACCGGCGCGCATGACCACCGATCGGCGATCGAGGAGGTCGGCCGGAAGGAACGTCTCGCTCCCTGCCACGACGTGGAGGCGCGGCTCGGTCGACCGCGCAGCGGCAGCGGACGTCAGAGAGTCGAGGAAGACCGGAATCAGTTCCGCCGCCCGGGATCGAACGATGCAGCAGACATTCAACGTGTTGCAGACTTTGCGATCCAGCGAGTGAAGTACCGCCTGGCGAAAGCGAACGGCGTCGGCGGAAACTGCTGCGACGAGCCATGCTCCGCCGGTGCCGTGAAGGCTGACAGGAACACCCGCTTGGCGGGCAACGGCACCGAGCTGTGCAACAGCGGCCCCGGAGCCTCTGGCGATCGCCAGCGCAACTCGTTTGTCGGAGAACAGCGCCCACCCGGCGGCACGAGCCGGGGAGTCGATCAGCACGACTGAGCCGGCCGGAAGACCGGACACCTCGAGTGCAGGCCTGACGGCATGTTCGATGATGGCCCGTGCTGTGCCGAGCGCATCGCTGCCGATACGGAAGACGACCGTGTTGCCGCTCCGGAGGACGCCCGTGGCGTCGGCAAATACGTTCGGGCGCCCCTCGAAGACGAAGCCCACGACACCGAGCGGCGCTGTGTGCTGGGCAACCGACCACCCTTCGTGTTCGACGCCGTCGATGATGTCGT
>Ga0123338_10004404_pt1 | contig 12319 bp, 13 predicted proteins | sample grotaG_FD_89793 | JGI IMG/M metagenome (GOLD analysis project Ga0123338, IMG submission 89793) | Glacier valley bacterial and archeal communities from Borup Fiord, Nunavut, Canada, to study Microbial Dark Matter (Phase II) -... | ecosystem: Environmental > Aquatic > Freshwater > Ice > Glacier ... | reverse complement strand
GCGGTGTCACGTCGCTCGCTTATCCCTACGGCACGATATTCACGCGCCGGAGTGTCAAAGAGGCTCAGCAAGAAGGCTATCGCCGCACCGGTCGCGAACTGACGAACGCATTGCTAGCTGTATCGGCACGCAAGTCGGGAAGTGGGTCAGGTGGTGGAGAAATTACCAGCGCGGCGTCGCTGATCGCATCATTGTCAACCATTGAAGCCCCAGGCCGCGTTGTCATCGAGGCTGATCCCCGGGCGCTCGCGCTTCGCCCCGACCTCGACACCGTACTTGAGTCGGGCGACGCGGTGTACATGCCCAAACGTCCGAATTTCGTTCTTGCCTTGGGTGATGTCAGCAACCCAGGCGCATTGCAGTTCGTTTTGGGCAAGCGGGTTCGCGACTATCTGAGCGAGACGGGCGGCACTTCGTCGACCGCCGACAAGCATCGGATTTACCTCGTGCTCCCTGACGGCACCGCTCGGCCAATTCCCGGCGGAGGCAAGGGCGGTCGTGACGCCGGTATCCTCGTCCCGCCGGGTAGCACGATCGTCGTGCCCAAAAATATCGATCCGCTGTACACTCTCGATCTCGTTCGCGATGTTAGCAGTATTTTTGGCAGCCTCGTAACGTCGGTGGCAACGCTCGGAATTCTCGCAACGCGATAGCCGCGCACTACGTGCTATAGTGACTGCGGTACCAGTCGACGAAACGCGGAATTCCGGCAGCGAGATCGACGCTAGGTGCAAAGCCGAGGTCGCGGCGTGCCGGGGCAATATCTGCCCAAGTGGCAGCCACGTCGCCCGGCTGCATCGGTAGCAGTTCGACGTTGGCCGATCGCCCGCATGCTTGCTCGACGATCGCCAGCAACGCGCGCAGCGGCTCGGGACGGTCGTTGCCGAGATTATATATCGCGTGGGGCGCGGTCGATCCCCCTGGATGGACCCTGCCATCATCGCATGGTGCCTGGTCGCATGCGGCGAGCACGCCGGACACGATATCGTCAATATAGGTGAAGTCCCGGCGCATATCGCCGCGATTGAACAATTGCACCGTGCGCCCCTCGAGAACCGCTGCCGTAAATTTCCAAAGCGCCATGTCGGGGCGGCCCCATGGACCATAGACCGTGAAGAAGCGCAGCCCCGTTTGCGGCAAGCGAAAAAGCTGAGCGTAGCTTTCGCTCATCAACTCGTCGGCTCGCTTGGTCGCAGCATATAGAGACGCCGGGTGGTCAACCGGGTCATCGACACTGAACGGCAGCTTGGTATTGGTCCCATAGACCGAAGACGATGATGCATATACCAGATGTCGGCAGGCTCGTTCTCGGGCGAGTTCAAGGATATTGAGGTGACCTGCGAGATTCGCCTTGAGGTAAGCCTGCGGGGCCTCGATCGAGTAGCGCACGCCTGCCTGGGCTCCCAGATGAATGATGGTGTCCACCGACAGGTCCGACATCGCTGCTTTCAGCGCGGCGACGTTCACGAAATCGATCTGCAGAAAGCGGAAAGACTGCGGGTCTAGCGTTGCGAGACGAGAGCGCTTTAGCGCCACTGAATAATAATCGTTGAGATTATCAATTCCGATCACGCTTTCACCGCGTGCGAGCAGGGCGCGGACAACATGGAAGCCGATGAAACCCGCCGCTCCGGTCACCAGCACGGCCATGGCATTCCCCTGAGCGTCAACACTTGCCGAACAAGCTCGGCGCAGCTAGTCATTTTCTGCCTTGGCGTAGCCAGCGCGGCACGACGCGGCAAGGGGAAGATCGGGTGGATTGGCAAGCGCTGGCGGTAATCTGGGCAGCTTGTGCGGTGATTTTCACGCTCGTTGTCGGACGCTACGCAAACGAGCTTGGTCGGGTACTGGGCCTGCTGGATTTTCCCGACCTAGCCGGAGGTCGCAAGCGCCACGATGGCGTCACTCCCTTGATAGGCGGTTCGGCACTAGCTCCCGCAGTGATTGCCGCAACGCTGCTGACGGCACGGTACCTCGCCGACAGTCCATATGCCGCAGCGCAGCTCGAATGGCTCGCAGGCGTCGTACTGGCGATGTTCGTGATCGGCGTTGCGGACGATCGTTTTGCGCTGGGCGCTATCATCCGTCTGATATCGGCGATGATAGTTTTGTTGCTAGTCATCCTGTATGCCCCGGATTTCGATATCGCATTCTTACGCTTCGCAATGCAGCCGGCCATCGTACTGACGGCAAATTGGGGCGAGGCGTTCACGCTTGTCTGCCTCGTTGGCCTGCTGAACGCGGTCAACATGGCCGACGGCAAGAATGGCGTGGTGATTGGCCTAGGCCTGATCTGGTCGGTGGTGCTGTGGTTTCGCCTGCCGTCGATCATATTGCCGATCGTTGCCACCGCTATCGGCACCTTGGCGGTGCTTTTTTGGTTCAATCTCCGCGGGCGTCTGTTCCTGGGCGATGGCGGGAGCTATGCGATATCGGCGTTATTTGGCCTGCTTGCGATCGATGCGTACAATCATGACTTCGCCACGGTGCGCGCCGATGACATCGCGGTGATGTTTGCGATTCCCGTCTTCGATACGATTCGTTTAATGGCAGTGCGGCTGCGTCAACGCCGATCGCCGTTCGAGGGCGATCGCAACCACTTTCATCACCATTTGCACCGTCGCTTCGGATGGCCGCGCGGCCTTTGGATCTATTTGCTATTGGCCGGTCTGCCTAATTTGGGTGCCTTGCTGCTGCCTCACACCGGCTACATCTGGCTTCTGCTGTCGTTCGTCGGCTATTTGCTCGTGTTGCGGCATGCGCGACACTTGGAACCGGTCCCAGCGTAATCACTTGGCCAGCGGGCATTCGGTGTCTAGAGAGGCGCACACGTCGATGGGGCGTCGCCAAGTGGTAAGGCACCGGTTTTTGGTACCGGCATTCGGAGGTTCGAATCCTCCCGCCCCAGCCAATTCCATTTTATTGTGTTAAAACAATTAGTTAGATAGTTTGCAAGCCAATTCCTAGGACAGGTTCCTAGGACAGCTTCTAGGGCGCAAGGAACCTCGGCTTGGCGGGAACCGCCGCCAGTTCAAGCTGGTGCCGGATTTCGGTAATCAGTTGCTCGGCAGTTTCATTGCGCGGCTGGTGGTTTGGTGCCCAAGGTCGCCCCGGATGCAACGTGTCCCATCGGGGCATCATCCCGGCGACGCGACCCCTGCCGGGGTTATGATTGCCGAAGCCGTCCACTGTTTTATTCCAGAGCGGCGCATACTTCGACAGCAGCAGGCTTTCGCCCAAGGGAACCCATATGTCCTTCACCACAAGCGCGCGGCAATAGAAGTCCGTCACGTCTAAGTTGACCGCCTGATTGACGCTCTCCCGGTGTTCGCAGAGCCGCTTGAATAGCTTTTGAGCGGCGGGGCCAGCGCCGATACGGGTTCGGTTTTCTTCAGCCTTGCCAACGTAGATCGGCCATTCAAACCTGTTGTCCCGGTTCCGTGCGGCCAGCGGCTCATAGGCCGGAAAAGGTCCGGTGTAATACAGGGCGTAGAGGCCCGCACCGTTGAAGCGCGGCAGCTTGTCTAGCCTTATCGGGTCGCGCTCCAGCAACGCTTCCGCAACGCTCGCCTGTAGATTGGCGTCATCGAGCGGGTTGTAGGGATCGAAGTTCATCAGGCATTGCCGACAGTCTGACGCAGCATCGCCGCCCGCAAGTCACGCTCCTGCGCTTCAATCAGCCGGGTTGCGACACTTGCGCCGACGATATGCGCCAAGTTCACAGGGACCGCGTTGCCAAGCTGGCGCATCGCTTCCGACCATGCACCGTGAAACTTAAACGTGTCGGGGAAAGTTTGCAGCCGGGCGCTTTCGCGGACGCTGAAATAGCGAACCGTCCCGTCAGTCCGCACCATCATGTTTTCGCCGCCGGGAACACCGTGGTCTCCCGCCTTCAACGTCTTTGCAGGAAGGTCCAGCGGGCTTCCTGTGTGCCCTTTGTAGGACCGCGCGCCCGGCTGGAAACGGTGGTCAAACCAACCTGTCACACCGTTCGTGGTGGGGTCCGGCAGACCCTCCACGGCGTCTCGGACGGTGCGCCAAGGCTCCAGCTCATCGGAACGGTCATTGCGCTGCTGATAAGTCCGGGCGCGGAGTGAATGACTGGCCGGGACGGGCGGGCGGCGAAGGCCGTGCCGATCCCAATAGTCGCCAGTTGCCCATTTGGCGTCCTGAAGGGCGTCGGCGGAGTGTGTTGGGGCCGGGAAGCTCCACTCCACATTCAGGTCATTCCTGAATCCAATCAGGAACAGCCGTTCGCGCTTTTGGGGGACACCATAGTCCGCCGCGTTCACTAGGGTTCGCGTGACGTTGTAGCAGAGGCCCGTCGGGGTTCCGCTGGACGCCGCGCGGGCGGTGTGTTCGCGCTGCAACCGCGCGTGATGATCCTGCCAAGTTTCATCGGACAGCCGCACGATTTCCGGCCGGGCAAGCTGGAACTGGATATACTGGAGGTAGTTGCTGAAGGCTGACCGGGTTAGCCCCTTCACGTTTTCAAGGATGAATGCGCGGGGCTTCAGGATGCGGATGACCTTGATTGCCGCCGGGAACATATCCCTATGATCGTCATGGGCCAGATGCTTGCCGCCCATTGAAAACGGCTGGCAGGGAGGCCCGCCGCTTACAAGGTCAACGCCCTCGCCAAGTCCCGCGTAATCGAAACCGCGCACATCGCCTTGATGGATCGGCCAGCCGGATAGCAGGGGAAAGCCCCTGTCCCGGTTTTCGCGGAGCGTGTCGGTTGCCCATCGGTCCCATTCGATAACCGCCACAGGGTCGAACCCCGCAAGGCTCAGCCCCATTCCAAGGCCGCCCGCGCCCGCAAATAGCTCGACCGATTTCACGTTGCCCCGCCTTGTCCTGCCCGTGTCGCCAGCTTGCGACGTGGCGTTGCACTGGTTCTAGCACTGGCTGCACGGACGGAAACGAAAAAAGCAGGGTAGAGCGGACGAACGCTGAAACGCGGGACCCTCACGGGGCCGCTAGGTGGCGATAGACGCTGGCGCGGCCAATCCCAAGCTGGCGGGCAATCTCAGCCGGGCCGGTGCCAGCCGCCCGCATTTCGCGCACCTTGTCGCCCGCGATGGACGCCGGACGGCCTTTATAGACCCCGGCGGCCCTCGCCTTGTCGATTCCGTCCCGCTGGCGTTCCCGCCGTAGGTCCGTTTCAAACTCCGCGAAGCTGGCGAGGATATTCAGCAGCAGCTTGCCATCGGAGCGGGTCGTATCAATCGCCCCCTGTTGGAGGCAACGGAACGTCACCCCCTTGTCCGCCAGCCCGGCGACAATCTGGCGAAGGTCGATCATTGACCGCGCCAGCCGGTCCAGCCGCGTGACGACAAGCGTGTCCCCGTCGCGGGCGAAGTCGAGTGCGTCAGCCAAGGCGGCCCGCCCGTCCGTCGTCGTGCCGCTGCGCTTCTCCGAAAACACCTTATCACACTCGGCGGCACTCAGGGCCTCTAGCTGCACGTCAAGGGATTGGGAGGCGGAACTGACACGGGCGTAACCGATGAGCATGGAGGTTCCTGTCTCGTTAGGGTCTAGACCTCCAACCTTATGCGTCTCGGAATAGCGAAGTCAACCCTAGTGAGACAAAAACACAGGGCAGGCGAGACGCCGCGCTAGAGTATACCCGAATGAGACAGCGGCAGCGTATCGGTCTAACTGGCAATCGGTGGCGTCGCCTTTCGACGTGGTGCCACCATGCTGGCGATCAGTAATCGAGCCGCCCGCGACGGGTTGGCGATTGGGCCGCGCCGGGGCCGATGGGGGGAACGGCTGGCCGTCCCCTTGTGTACCCTGTCTCGGAAATCTATGCCGAAAGTGACCGGCGGTTGCGCCCTGTTGCTGAAGGGTCTGGAGAGGCGGGAAAAAGCCACCGCTCCAGACCGTACAGCGCGTTGAGGGGCCTTCCGGGTACTACCGCCCCACTCGGTAAAGGAGGCGCATGTTTTGCGTTGAGAGGAGGCTATGCGTGTTTCAGCGCCAAGCGGCGGCGCTGGCCTTCATCCGGTTGGCGAAAGCCACGGCAGTCAGTGGGGTGACAGAAGTGCCGGGCCGCGACAGGGCCCTAGCGTACCTTTCGCAGTCCCACTCGCTCAGGCCGATAGCGGTGGCGGCGATTGGGTAGCGTTCGAGTTGCGCCGGGGTCATGCGGGACCCCTTCGTGCCAAGCGTTCGCGCACTATGGCAATTGCGGCATCGTCGTGGAGTCCGTCGATGATGCAATGACGCGGGACCGGACGGAAAGCGAACAGCGCGCATCCGCCGGCAGTGCAGTCCGCGACCTGTTCGCGCCAGTGGCCGGGCGAACCCGGATCGGCGATGCAGTCGCGGCAGTGCGTGTTGATGGCCGCCGCGCGCGTCGTCGGGCGGGCTGTAGGGGCGGTGCGGGTGGTCACTTCGACGCCAGCCGCTTCATGGCCGCCATATGCTCCAGCGCCGTTTCCAGCTTGTCCAGACGCCCCGACACATGGTCGATGTGCTGGTCCTGAAACTTGATCCGGTGCTGGAGGGTGACAATCATGCTGCCCTTCAGGTCGAGCATTTCCGTGAAGTGCCGGAGCGCCGCCTTCAGGTCCTCGATGGTCCCCGCATGATCGGCGGGGTTGGGAGCAGCGGTCATGCCGATGCTCCCGCGTGGAGCGCGGCGAAGCGATCCTCCAGCTTGTCCAGCTTCGCGGTATCATCGTCGATCCAGCCATTCTGGCGGATCAGGTGCGCGGACATCCCGGTTAGCTGGCCTTGCTGGAAATCGACGCGGGCGAGTTGGGCGTGGACCATCGTTTTCAGGTCGGCGATGAGCGTTGGGGTCGTGTCGGTGGTGGTGTTGGGCATGGTATCCTACTGGGCCTCGCGGGGTCCGCTGGCCTTCGTTCGGTGTGGAGGGTGTCCGCGCGTCAGCGGGTTCGTTTGCGGCACTGGTGGCAGGCGGTGCCCCGGCAGCGACCCCTCAGGGGACTGAGGAGCCGTGCGGGGTCCGGGGCTAGTAGCTGACGGCCTTGCCGATGGTTTCGATGATGACGCCGCCGTGGCCGGTGGTGAGGTGGACCTTCGAGCGAACGGCGAAGCCCTCGTTCTCGGCGTAGGGGTCGTAGGGCGGGCCGTCGATCGGCTTGGGAACGGGCGGCGCGGGCGGCAGGCGGTATTCGCGCAGCCGGTGCGGATCGGTTCGCACCTCAGTAGCCCTTGGGCAGCAACTTCGCCTTGGCAGCCGCCAAAGCGTCGATGCGGGCGTCGAGCGACAGCGTTTCGGCCCGTCTGGTGGCCTCCCGCATGATGTAGGCGTTCTCGTGTGCCACGCGCCGCTGTTCGACTTCGGCGTCGCGCGCTTCCGCCAGCCTCCGCTCGCCTTCGGGGCCGTTGATCGCCATAATATGCCGTGTGATCTCGCCTTGGCGGTAGCGGTGATTGGCGCGGCTAGCTTCGTCGAGTGCGAACTTGGGCGTTCCGGTGCGGTCATACCCCGTCACCTCGCTAATCGCGGCGTCGAGGCGGTAGGCTTCCTTCTCCAGCCTGTCGGTCTCGTTGACAATCTCGGCAACCGTCTGGTCGTACAGCGACCCATTGGGATGGCCGCGCCGCATGTCAGCATCCCGTGCGAGAGTGCGAACGACGGCACTCACCATGTCATGTTCGGCGCGTTCGCGTGTTGCGGGGTCGGCGATGGCGGCAAGGCGCTGCGGAATGTCGCCGCGCAGCGACGGCTCCAACGCCGTTAGCGTCCAGCGAATGCCAGAAGCGTTGGCGGTGGTGACACGCGAAGGGGCGGCTTCGGAGCCGTAGGCGCGGTCGAGGCTGTAGGCCGCAACATCGGCGGCGGCGGCGGCGGCATCGAATGGCACGTCGGCGGCGGCGGTGTCGGCGGGTGAGGTGTTATCGGTCAAGGGAGGGGTGTCTTTCGTAGAGCGTGGCATCGCTCGGGGGGAGGAACCGCACGGCATGGTGCAGCGCATCGCGGCGGGGTCGCCGGGATTGGAGGGACGTTGGGGCGTCGAAGGGGGGCATGGGGTAGATGCGACCCGGCGGCTTTGATGCCATGCCGCCGGGTCGCTCGGGGACCGTCACCGCTCGGGCGTCAGCCGGAGCCGTGTTCTGCAAAGCGGGAGGTCACCCGATCAGGGAGCCGTCGCGGGTTCGTTAGACGAACGCGGGCAGCGGAAAGGATGCACAGCGGGCGTTGTAGGCCCGGACGGAGCGTTGCCGCGCTAGGTCGGCAGCCCGCTTTACCGGATCGACGGGCTTGCGGACGGGCTTGGGCAGGGGGACGGCGGGGACCTTGAGGGCTTGCACGGTGGCGACGGACGCCGCCATGCGGACGCTACCGGCGACAATCGCGTCGGCGAAAGCCCCGTCGCGTTCGTCACGCTCGGCTTGCGTCATGGCCGTCGGGTTGGTCATTGCCTTCACGGCCAACGCCAGCGTCCGACGCCGTTGGCGAACGGCAGCCGACTTCGCCATGTCACAGGGCTTGCAGTAGCGGCGCAGGCCGTCGGTTGCGTCGCGGTCGATGTTGAACCCGGCAAGCGGCTTGATCGTCTGGCAGCACAGGCAGCCCTTAAAGCCGTCGGGGGCACCGACGAACGGTTTCATTCTTGGCATGGTGGTCCTTCGATTTCGGGGAGCGGAGCGCATAGGCGCATGGCCGCGTAGCGAGGGCCGATGGGGCTTCTCGTACCGAAGATACGGAGTAATTCCTCTCCGCCACATTGGTTACATCGCAGGGGTACGGAGTCGTCCGCTAGATGGGCCTATTTGAGGTCCGACCGGGCGGTACGGGGAGGGGAGACATCCGCCTCAGGATGCCCTGAGAGGTCAAGCGAAGGATCGAAGTGAGGGAGAGGAATGTGACCTGGAAGGCCCTTTCGGGTTCCCTTACTAATTCCCTCTCCAGACTCTTTCGAATGATCTTAGAATGATTACAGAGAGGAAATAGAAGGAGTATCCTAAGGTACTCTTTCTACAGGCATGTGCGTGGTGGTCTCCCACCTCAAAGCGCAAGGGGTAGCCCCAAAATAATCCTGCCAACCTCCCGACCACCGACGACTCCGGCCGGGTCCTGTTCGACGCACGCGCGCTCCATGCGTGGCTGGGGGTTGGACGTGACTTCAGCACATGGATGGGGGAGCGCATCCGGGACTACCATTTCGAGGCCGACCTCGACTTCTCGCTTCGCTCCCCAGAACCGGGGAGCAAGGCCCGCGCCGTCCGAGGCGGCTGGAACCGCAAGGACTACCTTCTAACCCCCGACATGGCGAAGGAACTCGCTATGGTCGAGCGGACCGAGCGGGGCCGTGCGGCGCGGCGCGTCTCAACACTGATCGGATGCGCTTTGGCCTCTGAGAGGGAGGCTCCATGGCGAACGGTCCGCTTGATGCGGACACGCCTCTCGCGGTAGGGTAGCTAGGAGGCGGTTGACAAACGGGACCCATTTGGACTGGGGCCCGTGACCGTGGCAGGTTTTGTAACCGCCTCCATTGTGCTCGTGTGGTCGGTGGAGGACCGCACTGGAACACTATAGCAACAGTCAGTCCGCCGATGTAGCGCAAATATGGGGAACTGCCTCAGGTTACGGTGGACAGATTGTGGACAGGCCGTGGATAGCCCCTCACACGTCCCTGAAGGCCCCGCAGGAGTCGACGACGGCGTTTCGAGTAGCAGCCGCCTCACTTTCCGATCGAGGGGCACGGCTGAGTCTGTGCAGCGCGTATGCGTGTTTCAGGCGATGAACGGCAACGCTACGCCGGGGTATGCGATCAACTCGATCATTTCCGCCTTGCGGGACAACGCGATGCCGTCGGGGTTGTAGACGCGGTACGTGAAGCCGCGCTCGTGTCCGAAGACCTGTGCCCAATCGTTTTCAGGGACCCCGCCACGCTCCATCATCCGCGTCACCGACTTGCGGAATGAGTGAAACGCCTTTGTCCGTGACGTGAACCCCCGCGCCGCCTTGAAGCGGCTGAAGTCCCGTCCAGCATCCGCGCCGGGTTTTTTGCCGGGGCCTTCGGGGTTGAACGCGGGCCAGACACGCGCCGCCGGTTCGCCACGCGACCGCGTGAGAAGCCATGACAGGGCGGGGTGGATGGGGACTTGTCGGTTGCCCGCCGGTGTCTTGGCATCCACTACCTGAAAATACGGGATGCCATCGGCGGCGCGGACCTGTCCCCAAGTCAGCGCAGCAATCTCGTCTAGACGCATCCCACTGTGCATCGCCACAAGCATGACCTCCAGCAAGTCTCGCCGCCGGGGCGGGCGGGCTAGGAGGGTGTTCAAGTCGGCGTCGTCCCACGCGACGTATGGAGCGACGTTGACCCCGGCGCGCAGCTTAGTGTGGTAGCCCTCGAACGGGTTCTCGCCTTCGCAGTGCCCGCGCTTGCGCGCCCAGTCCCAAAGCGACTTCAGAGCCGCTAGGTGGCGATTGATAGTCGCATCGGATAGCCCGCGCGCCCGGCCTCCATATGCCTTCAACAGCGCGTCCCATGACAGCGCCCCGGCACCCGGCTTGCGTGCCCAGTGCGGGTCTAGCAGCCGCATGGCATCGTGAAAGGCGGCGGCGTCGGCTGGACCGATTGACCGCATGGGCTTGTCGCTCCAGAAGCCCTTGAACAACGCGAACGTCGAGCATTTCTGTTGCTCGGTGTTCGTCACTTTCGTCCCGGCTTGGGCTTTCCACAGCCGCATAAAGTCCGCCGCCACCTCCCCGAAGGCGTGTTCGTACTCAGCACGCCGGGCGGGCTTCTGGCCTTGCCGCTTGGCACTGGCGTCCTGAAGTGCCGCCACCCGCGCGGCCAGCATCGGCGACAGGTCCCCCGGCCCGTGCGTGTCCGCCATGCGCCCCAACTCGAACTCGATCCCGTCGGTTACGGGGTCCGGGGCGTCCCCGCCGACGTGGGCTATAAACTCGCCGCCCGCTGCCGCCGCCATAGTCGCTTCATACACCCGGCGTAGTTCCGCCGCCGTGCCGGGGCCGCCGCGCCGATGTTCGGCATACTCCGCTTTCAGCAGCCCTTCGATCACCCCGGCGCGCTGGTCGGCAATCCGGCGGTCGCTAGTTTCGAGGTTGCGTTCGATATGGCGCTTGCCGTCGTAAAGCGGGCGGAGCGCATCGGGCACCCAGACTTGAAGCCAGTAACGGGTGTGGCGTAGCTTGATGGCCATTGCGGTCCTTCAGGGGTTCCTGAGGGGTGCCGAGGGGGCCGCCTAGGACAGGTTCCTAGGACAGGTTTCTAGGAGGCAGGGTGTTGAGAGTCAATGAGTTAGAGCGGTTTCAATGGCTTGGGCCCCCTCTGTCTCAGCCTCCTCCCGCCCCAGCCAGCCCAGCATCCGTTCGATGACCAACGTAGGGCAGGTGTTCGCGAGCGATGACCGGTAACTTGCGCCCGCAGATCGCTTGGCCGATGAAAACGCGGTGACTCCACTGCTCACCAAACCGCATGTGCCGCGACGCCGCTGGAGCATGCTGATGCTCGGCGTCGCTATCCTTTTCGGTGCTGTGATGGTGGTGTGGATTGGACGCCGCCCCCTTACCGCGCTGACGATACAAAGCTACCTCACAGTTAACGGCGTCGCGTCCAGCGCCCGTGTTTCGCAGGCTACGCCTGATCGCATCGTGTTTGATGATGTACGTCTCGGGCCGCCAGCGGCGCCGGATTTTGTAGCGCGCCGTGTTATCATTGACGTCGGCTGGGCACCGCTAGCGCCACGCATCGCTGCTATCACACTTGATTCCGCTGTCGTGCGCGCGAGCGTCGGCAAGGGCGGTGTCAGCTTTGGAAGCCTCGACCGTCTCATTCCGCCAGGGCGATCGGCGCGTTTTCCTGCGATTGAAGTCCAGTCGCGCGGTGGACGAATAATCGTCGACACTCTTGCAGGGCGGGTTGTCGGCCACGTCGAAGCCTCGGGGCAGCTCGATCGCAATTTCCGAGCCTTAGTCAACACTGATCCAGTGTTCCTACGGGTCGGGAGCTGCTCCGGCGTTTTCGGCGCGGCGACATTTAGCATCGCAACCAAGGCTGCGAGCTATGACGTAAAAGGGCATGGCGGGATGCAATCGGTCAGCTGTGCCGATGCCGAAACGCCGCACGTCGATTGGCAAGCCACGTTGAGCGGGGCGTTGTCGTCAGCAAAGCTGATTAACAGTGCAACGATCAGGTTGGATGACTTCGATCGAGGGTCACTCCGCGTCCGTGGCGGAGCGATGCTTACCGCTCGATCAGGCGGTGACTTCAACGAGCAGGCCGGTCACTGGCAGCTGCGCACTGCCGCAGTCGGAACGCAGCAGGATTATGCCGGGGCTACCGAAGCTCATGGTGTCTTTGACTGG
>Ga0123338_10004403_pt1 | contig 12322 bp, 11 predicted proteins | sample grotaG_FD_89793 | JGI IMG/M metagenome (GOLD analysis project Ga0123338, IMG submission 89793) | Glacier valley bacterial and archeal communities from Borup Fiord, Nunavut, Canada, to study Microbial Dark Matter (Phase II) -... | ecosystem: Environmental > Aquatic > Freshwater > Ice > Glacier ... | reverse complement strand
GTCCATGTTGAGCGTCGCGACGAGCACCGCCCCCGCCCCGCGGAGCCTACGGATCGCCTCCGCGTCGCTTGCTGCCGGCGGCGCATCGTCGAACACGGCCGACCCCGCCGTGGTCGCTAGGCCCGCGACGTCGAACAGGTCCTTGACCCCATACGGAACCCCCGCGAGCGGGCCGGGATCGACCCCGGCGGCGATGGCGGCATCGATCGCGCGGGCCTCCCCACGCGCCCGGTCGACAAGAATGCGCGTGACGGCGACGAGCCGATTGCCGTCGGCGTGGATCCCGGCGAGGCAGCGCTCGACGATCGCGACTGCCGTCGTCCGACCGTTTCGCACCGCCGCCGCGATCTCGACCGCCGTCAGCACGCGCTGCCGCCGGTCGGGGCGAGGAGGATGTCGGCATGGCCGGCGAGAAGCGCGAGGTTGGCGCGGACGCCGGGCAGATACGATGCGGCGACCGGCAGCCCGATTACCGCCGCCGCCGTCGCTATCGCCCCGTCGGTGACCGGAACCGGTTCGGGACCGACCCGCCCGGTGCTGGAGGATAGCTGGACTTCACGCACCACGACCCTCTTGCCAAAGCTCCGCGCGGAACGAAAGGCTGTTCCGAGCAACGCGCGATGTCAGGGCGGTCGCACTAATGCATGCAACGGCTGGCTGGGGCGGCAGGATTCGAACCTGCGGATGCCGGTACCAAAAACCGGTGCCTTACCACTTGGCGACGCCCCATCGTGCGCGCCGCTGCTTCTACGCGCTCGGTCCGCCTTGGCAAGCGGTGGGCATTAGGTTGCCGTCTTGCCCAGTCGCTCCGCCCAGCGAAGGAGGACCAGATACGCCGCAAGCGTCACGCCGAGCCACGCGGTCGCCGTGCCGGGAAACAGCAGCGCGGCAGCATTCGGCACGGCAACGAGCGCGATATAAACCGCCAACCCGAGCGGCCAGCCGACCCGGGAGTAGAGATAATGGTGCAGATGGTCGCGTCCGCCGTGGAACGGGGAGCGACGCTGGCTCGATCGCACGATCAGCAGACGTACCGTGTCGATGACCGGCACGCCGAAGAGCAGGATGACATCATCTGCCCCGATCCCAGCGAAGCGGTGGTTATAGGCATAGATCGCCAGCAGCCCGAACAGGGCCGACAATGCGTAACTTCCCCCGTCGCCGAGAAACAGACGATTGTGCATATTGAACCAGAGCATGACGGCAAGCGCGCCGACGAGTGCGGCCATGACCGGGTCGATCGCCGGCGGCAACCATCGCAGCAGCACCGCCGACCAGACGAGGCCGAGGCTGATGACAATGCCATTCTTGCCATCGGCCATGTTGACCGCATTCAGCAAGCCGACGAGACACAGCAGCGTGAACGGCACCGAGGCCAAGCCGAGCAGCCACACCGCCGGCTGGTCGGCGAAGTGGACGAAAGCCAGCGCGAAATCGGGCGCGGCGTCGGTGACCAGCAGGAGGACCAGCGCGGCGATGCCGAGGCGCGCGCGAACGCTGAGGTCGAACCGGTCGTCGGCGACGCCGATGGCGAACATCGCCGCGACCGCGACCCCGAGCCAGGCGACGTGCCGTTCGACCGTCGGGCCGAGGTCCACCGGCAGGACCAGGGTCGCCGCGATCGCCGCCAGGCTGACCAAGGCGATGACGATCCCGCCGACCAACGGCGTGATGCGCGCGTGCTGTTTGCGACCGCCCGATTCGTCGGGAAAGTCGAGCAGCCCGAGCGAGGTCCCGAGCGGCATCGCAAAGCTGCAGACGACGAAGGTGACGAGAGCGGCGACGATCGCACTCAACAGCGCCGCCGTCATCGCCATCATTTCGCCAGCAACGCGATCGTCGCGACCGACGTGATCAGCGTGCCGAGAATCCCCGAAACATCGCGCGCGAGGTCGAGGGTGTACAGCGGATCGATGTCCTTGGGGACGATGATCGTGCTTCCCGGCGGGACGACGATACTGTCGGCGCGCTTGAGCGGTCGCAGCGGCTGGGCGGTGCCGTTCGGCAGGACGAGGAAGACGCGACGCTTGTCGGCGGTCTTGGTCGTCCCGCCCGTCTCGCCCAGATACTCGCGCGCCGATTTGCCCGCGACGAACTGGAGCGCCCCGGGATTGCTGACATCGCCGAGCGCGAGAACGAAGTTCGGGCGCTTGGGGACGTAGATCGCATCGCCCGATTCAAGAACGGTATCGAGATCGGGACGCAATGCCAGCGCGCGGGGATCGGCTTCGATCACGACGCGGCCCGGTGCCTCGACCGACGACAGCTGCGCGATCAGCGCTGCCGCCGACGCGGTCGAATCGGAGTTGCCGGTCCCGGTCTTGCGCGCCGACACCGCGAGCAGCGCATTTGTCAATTCGCGCCCGGTCCGCCGGATGCCCTCCTGCTGGGCTTCCTTGACCGTGCGTCTCGTGAAGATGGTTCCGTATGGATATGCGAACGTCGACAGCCCCCCGGCACGGGCAATCAGCTCCGACAACCGTTCCCCCTTGCGGATCGTGTACAGCCCCGGTCGGCCGAATTCGCCGGTCAGGAGGACGCCGCCCGCCTCGAATTGCGGCTGCGCCCCGTTGAAGCGGAGGTCATCGCCCGATCGGATCGTCACCGCCGCCAACACCTGCGCGCCCGTCACCGGTACGCGCTGTTCGCCTTCGGCCCGCGTCACATCGAGCGTCAGCCCGCCGACGTTGGGGATGAGCCCCTGGGCGATCGCGGCGACATCGCGCGCGGTGATCGTCCCGGCGACGGGGTAGGCGCCCGGACTCCGGACCGCACCGCCGACGCCGACGGCGTTCTCGATGAGGACCGGCAGAAGTTCCGGCTCTTCCTCGAACACCGCCGGGCACCGGGGCGGTGGTCGCCGCGACGCCGCAAGCTCGCTCGCCGCCAACGAACCGTCGTCGGGCGTATCGTACGTCTGGCGGTCGCTGGCCGCGCGCTCCTGCGACCGGGTCGGATCATAGGCGGGCATGGCGGCTTGACCCGCGGCGGTCTGACCGTTCTGCAGGGTCTGCGCCTGGGTTTGCGCCAGCTGCGCCGCAGCCAGCGCGTCCCCGCCGGTCCGCACCGATTCGTCGCCGCGGCGCGTGCTCTGAAGGTTGCCGCCGACCGCGATATCGCTCTGGCCCTGGCGTTCGACAATGAAAGCCCCGCGGGTGACGACGTCGAAGCGGGCCGATTTGGTGTCGCCGACGAGCGCCTCCAGCCGCGCGAGCGAGCGGCATTCGGGGTACGGGTTGGCTTGGCCGAGCACGACGCGCCGCACCGGAGTCTGATTGAGGAAGGCGATATCGGTGCGGCTGAAGACATACAGCCGATCGTCGCTGCGCAACGCCACACCGGGCCGCGAGCGCAGCGCGTCGATCAGGTTGACCGGCTCGAATACGCGCGCGGCGGTCGTCGGGTCGCGCCGGATCAGCACCGCCATCGGCAGATAGGTGTCGAAACGCAGGTCGGCGATGTCGCCGAGCAGATCGCGCACCGTCGCCACGGCGACGAGCGGGCGCGGGCCGGGGTTCTGGACATAGCCGCGCAGGACGACGCGCCCGGTCGCACCCCCGGCGCTGCCGCCGACGAGCTGGATGGCATCGCCGGGTTCGATGCGGCTGGCCAGGCTAGCCGCCTTGACGAACGTCTCGGCACCACCGGCCGCGATCCGGCTGATCGCGATCGTGTTACCGCGCGGGCGCAGCGCGCCGCCGGCGTAGTCGAGCACCGCACCGACACTTGTTCCACGCCGCACTTCGTAAATGCCGGGCCGCGCGACCCCGCCTGCGACGGCAACGGTGTCGCCGATCACCGGCACGATGATCCGGTCGCCGTCCTGCAACCGCGACGCCGGTGGCGTGCCGATGCCGAGCAGGCCGTACAGGTCGACGGTAACCCCACCGCCGGCGCGAACGATCCGGACATTGCGCAGCGAGCCTGATCGGCGGACGCCGCCCGCGAGCGCGAGGGCGCTGCCGATATCGGACAGCGACGTCAAATTGTATTGACCGGGACGGTCAACCTCGCCGCCGACGAAGACGGTGATCGCGCGGACCGAGCCGAGCGAGACGTAGACCTCGGTCCCGAGCAGCGTCCGTTTCGTCTGGGCAGCGAGATCGCGGCGGACCGAGCCGATCGATCGGCCGGCGGCGGGGATCGGGGCGAGCGCGCCGACGACCAACCGCCCCTCGCGATCGACGCGAACGGTACGGCTTTCGTTCGTCGCTCCCTGGAACTGGACGACAAGTTCGTCGCCGATCCCGACGACGTAGGAATCGCTTACCGCCCCGGTCAGCGCCCCCGGCGAGGCCCGCGACGCCGATTGGAACAAGTCATAGCCGAACTGGCGCAGCGTCGGGTCGGCGAGGCGATTGCGGAATTCGCGTTCGACCGGCGACGGTGCGTAGAGCCGGTCGAGTTGCGTCCGCGCCTGTTGCCGCCGTACTTCCTGCTCCTCGATCGTGTCCAAGCGGCCTGCGGCGGGCGTCTGATCGAGGCTCGGCGAGCCGGCGTTCCGCGATTGGTCGAGCGGGCTGCTGGACGGCATGGTCGAGCCGGACGACGCCGCCCCGAGTTGTCCCTGGAGCTGCTGGAGAACGCGCGGATCGATGCTTTGCGCAGCCGTTGGCGTACCGACCGCCGACGTACCGACGATCATGCCGAGAAGCGCCGTTGCGGCTCGCCGACGGCGCGTCACCATGCTTGTCCCTACCCGAGAAATACGCTCGGCGGCGGTGTACGCACGGTCGCCGATGGCGTCAATTCGGGCGTCAATTGATCCGGTAGTCCACCTTGTCGCCCGGGCGCAGCCCGATCCGCGCCGCTTCGCCGGCGTTGAGCTCGAGGATCGCGGCGACCGGCCCGCCCGACAGAATCTCGGCGCGGCTGAACGGCACCGCATTCGCCGCGATCCGGCGGACGGTCATGTCGGGCGCGATGAAGATGATATCGAGCGGCAGGTACGTCCCCTCCATCCAGAACGAAGCCTCGCGAGGTGTTCCGAGCGGAAAGATCATGCCGTGATTGCGCTTCATGGTCTTGCGCAGCATCAAGCCACGCGCCTGCTCGGCGGTCGTTCGCGCCGTCTCGACGGTATATTTGTGCGTTTCTCCACCCGCGGCGATGGTCACGGGAATCGTCGCCAGCGTCGGGTTAGCCACGAGGGGCGCAGTCTGGGCGGCGACCGGAAGGCTGGCGGTGACCAGCCAGAACGCCAGCGCGGCACCGAATCGCGATCTTACCATCCGTGCAGACCCTAGGAGCTTGGCGTCGCCGCCATTGGAGCGCCAGTCGTATCACCTTCTATCATGACGGCAAGCGGACCCTTCTGGCCCTCCGCGATGCGGGCGCGAAGCGGTTGACCGGGTTCGAGCTCGGCGATCCCGGCACGGCGGATCGTCTCCATGTGGATGAAGATGTCCTGTTCGGTATCGGGTCGGACGACGAAGCCGTACCCTTTGAGCCGGTTGAACCACTTGACGACCACAGGCTCGAACGGCCCCGACGCTTCGACGAGACGTTCGTGATCGGGACGCGCCGCAGCGCGCTGCACCGCCGTCTCCGGGTCGGGCCCGGTCGCCGTCGTCAGATCGAGTTCGAGGATCGCCCGCACCTGCCGACCGCGCTGGCGAATGACCGTGTCGCAAACGAGCCGCGCACCTTCGGGCAACGTACGTCGAGCAACATCGCGCAACACCGAAAAATGGATGAGGACGTCGCTGCCGCCGTCGTCGGGCACGATGAAGCCATAGCCGCGGACCACGTCGAACCACTTGACCGTCCCGGCAACGCGCACGTCGGGTTCGACCGAAAGGTCGCTCACTCCAACACTCGTCGAGTCCGGCGAGACCGCAGGCTCGAGCATGCGGTACCCCCACGCAAGTCTCAATCGACGCAGGCATTAGCACGCCTCGCGTCGAGAGTGAAACGATTGTGCAAGCTCGATGCGGCGGGCATTGAGATGATGCGTTCGACACCGCGATATTGTCGCGCATCATTCGTTCGGCGAGAGGAACCTGTTGCAATGGATTTGAAAGGCGAGAGCCTGATCGCCGCGCCACGTGACGTGGTCTGGGCGGCGCTCAACGACCCCGCCGTGCTCGCGCGCTGCATCGACGGCGTCGAATCGTTGACGGCGGCAGCCGACGCGACCGGGGCGACACGCCTTGACGGCAAGATGAACGCCCGCGTCGGACCGGTTCGCGCCACCTTCGCCGGCGGCGTCACGCTGACCGAAGTCGACGCGCCGAATCGCTATGTCCTCGTCGGCGAAGGTAAAGGCGGCGTGGCCGGTTTCGCCAAGGGAACGGCCGAGGTGACGCTCGTCGATGCCGATGTGGACGGCAGCGCAGGCACCCGGCTCGATTACACCGTCAGCTCGAGCGTCGGCGGCAAGCTCGCGCAACTGGGTGCCCGGCTGATCGAGGGAACCGCTCGCGGTTATGCCGAGACCTTCTTCACCCGCTTCAAGGCCGAGGTCGAAACGCCGGCCGGCGTCGATGCACCGGCGGTCGAGATTCCGGTCACCTCGCCGCAGATCGAGGCGACGGCAGCGATACCCGGCAGCGAAGTCCTTGCGTTGCACGACGCGAAGCGACGGACCGGGCTGTCCCCGCTGGTGTGGGGTGCCGCCCTGATCCTTATCGTCATCGTCGTCCTGATCTGGCAAATGCGATGAGCGGCGGCGACGATCTCGACCGCGTCCTGACCGCCGTGCGCGACTGGCGCGCCGCCGGGCACGGCGCTGCGCTGGCGACGGTGATCGAGACGTGGGGATCGGCCCCGCGTCGCGTCGGCAGCCATCTCGCGGTCCGCGATGACGGGCTGTTCGAAGGGTCGGTCAGCGGCGGCTGCGTCGAGGGCGACGTCATCACCGAGGCGATCGACCTGATCGGCACCGGCGGCGCGAAGCGGCTCGACTACGGTGTCGCCGACGCGGCGGCGTGGGAAGTCGGCCTCGCCTGCGGCGGCAAGATATCGGTGCTCGTCCAGGCGCTTGCCGACGACCGCTTTCCGCCCGCGTTGATCGACCGGCTGCTCGCCGCGCGCGCCGATGGCGAGGCGGTAACGCTTGCCACCGACCTTGCGGCGGGGACGACCGGCGAAGCCGATACGGGCGACTTCGTCCATGCCTATGCCCCGCCGCTCCGGCTGGCGGTGATCGGCGCGGTGCACATCGCACAGACGCTCGTGCCGATCGCGCAGCTGCTCGGCTATGCCCCGCTCGTGATCGATCCGCGCGGCCTGTTCGCCAAGAACGCACGCTTCGACGGCATCGCGCTCGATGACGGCTGGCCCGACGACGCGCTCGAGCGGTGGCGGCCGAACGCGGCGAGCGCGGTCGTCGCGTTGAGCCACGATCCCAAGCTCGACGACATCGCGTTGGCGGCGGCGTTGCGGTCGAAGGCGTTCTATATCGCCGCGCTGGGATCCCGCAAGAACCATGCCGGAAGGCTCGCACGGCTGGCCGGGCTCGGCTTCGACGCCGCGACGCTGGCACGGGTGCGCGGGCCGGCCGGGCTCGACATCGGCGCGGCGAACCCCGCCGAAATCGCGCTGTCGATCGCGGCGCAGATGACGGCGGCGTGGCGGGGGCGCCTGGCGGTGCCGTCGTCGGTGCCGGAGGCTTGATCTTCGGAGCGGTATCGACCGCGAATGCCGCCGGAGCCGTCCTGGCTCACGCCGTGCAGATCGCTGGCGAACGCTGGCCGAAGGGTCGCGTGCTGAGCGACGGCGACGTCGCCGCGGCGCTTGCGGCGGGGGTGGCAACGGTCGTCGTCGCGCGGATCGGGCCCGGCGACGTCAGCGAGAATGACGCCGCCGCCACGCTCGCCGCCGCGCTCGCCGGACCGGGGATCATCGCCGCCGCCGCCGCGCACGGTCGCGCCAACCTGATCGCCGCCACCGACGGCCTGTTCCGCCTCGACCCTCGCACCGTCGATGCGGTGAATGCTGTCGACGAGGGCATCACGCTCGGCACGCTGTCCCCCATGACGCGCGTCGCGGCGGGCGAGGTCGTCGCGACGGTCAAGTTGATCCCGTTCGCGGTGCCGCGCGCATCGCTCGCCGCCGCCGTCGCCGCCGCCGAGCCGCTCGCGGTCGCAGCGTTCGCGCCGCTCCGCTCCCGGCTGATCCAGACGCGGCTGGCGGCGACCTCGGCCAAGATGCTCGCACGGACCGACGCGGTGACGCGGGCACGGGTCGTCGCGCTCGGCGGGTCGCTCGACCCGGCGTGGGAGGAATGCCCGCATGCGGCCGCCGCGCTCGCCACCTGCCTCGCCGCGCAGCCCGACGATGCGATCCTCCTCATCGCCGGCGCGTCGGCGACCGCCGACCGCCACGATGTCATCCCGGCGGCGATCGTCGCGGCGGGAGGCCGGGTCGAGCGGCTGGGGATGCCGGTCGACCCCGGCAACCTGCTCTGCCTCGGGTCGCTCGGCGGCCGCGCGGTGATCGGACTGCCGGGATGCGCGCGGAGCCCGAAGCGCAACGGTTTCGATTGGGTGCTCGAACGCCTCGCCGCCGGGATCGCGGTAACAAGCGGCGACATCGCCGCGATGGGGGTCGGCGGCCTCCTGCCCGAAGCCGAGCGGCCGCAACCTCGCGCCTTCACCCGCAACGGCGGCCCGGTCGGCGCGATCGTCCTCGCCGCGGGGCGATCGACGCGGATGGGCCCGGATCACAAGCTGCTTGCCGATCTCGGCGGCACGCCGGTCATCGCCCATGTCGTCGATGCCATCGCCGCTGCGGAGCTGCCGGCTCCGCTTGTCGTCCTCGGGCACCGGGCTGCGGAGGTCCGCGCGGCGCTCGGCGAACGCCCGGCGATCTATGTCGTCGCCGCCGATTTCGCCAAGGGGATGAGCCGATCGCTACGGGCGGGACTGGCTGCGATCCCAGCGGGTTGGGGGGCAGCGATCGTCGCGTTGGGCGACATGCCGGCGGTCGATGCCACGACGTATTCTGCGCTGGTCGAGGCGCTGCGCGGGCCTGCCGGGGTGGCCGTGCCGACGTGGAACGGCAAGCGCGGCAACCCGGTCGGCTGGGGCCGCGCCCACTGGCCGGCGCTTGCGGCGGTGACCGGCGACGGCGGCGGCAAGGCGCTGCTCGCAGGCCTGAGCGACCGGGTGGTCGAGGTCGCGGTCGACGATCCAGGGATTTTGACCGACGTCGATACGCCCGAAGCGCTCGCCACGCTGCGGCACCGCCTCAATCGGCGTTGACCGACGGCTCGGCGGGTTCGGTGACGGCGTGATCGCGGACCCAGCCTTCGTTCTGCAGGACGATCGACTGAAAGGCGACCGTGGCGCCGTCGCTATCGAGGTCGCCCAGTGCGGTATATTCCGATGGCCAGCAGCGGAACAGCTTGTACGCCAGCGCGACCTGCCCCGCTTCGTTGAGCAATTCGATGACGATGTCCTTCCGGAAGTCGCGCAGCGACGCCTCCGAGCCCGATCCGGTGCCGACGCCCCAGACCTTGTCGACCCATTCCTCGAACGCGGTGTCGTGGGTGACGCCGCGTTCGAGGGTGACGGCGTCGAACGACGTCCGTCCGGGCGCCTTGCGCGACGACGACGGATCGCCGCCTTCGCGATGTTCGATGACCTCGGTCGCGCGCTTCAGGGCGCTGATCCGCGACACGCCGGCGACGACCTTGTTGTCCCATTTCACGCGGAACTTGAACGTCTTGTACGGGTCGCGACGCTGCGGATTGACGGTGAATTCGGTCATCGCTCAGCTCTCCCTGATGCGTTATCTGCGGGCCTTCGGCTTCGGCGGCAGGTCGCCGTCATAGGGAATCTGCGCGACGCAGGCCTTGAATGCGGCGCGGGTGGCGGGCGTGGCGGGGGCGTCGCCGCGGACCTTGGCGCAGGCGTCGCGCAGCGCGCCCCGCTCCTGCGGGGTCACCGGCATGGGGTTGGCGGGCGTCGCCGCGGCGAGCGTGAGGAGCAGCAGGAGCATCGATTTCTTCCCTCGCAAAGAAGATTAGCCTACCACAATCGGACCCGTCCACGCCAAGACCTGCGGTCCGCACCGGCCCCCGCACCACTCGCCGCACAGGGCTGCACGATCAACCCGCCGCTCGAACCGGTCGGCGCCCATCGCAGCCGTGCGCGGCGCGTCACTCGCCGACGTCCCCCGCCAGCACCCGCCGCGTTTCGGCGACCCCGTGGCCGGCGCGCATCATCGCGGCGAACTGCTTGCGCCGGCGCTCGGAGTCCTTGGCGGGATCGGGTGCCGCGGTGTCGAACGGCCCGAACCGCCGCCGCCGGGCGAAGGCCACCGCCGCCGCCATCGGGTCGCCGGTCGCCGCGACCTCGGCGGCGAGATCGCGGTCGATGCCGGCCGCGCCGAGGTCGGCCGACACCCGCCGCGCGCCGAAGCCGCGTCCGGTCAGCCCGCGCCCGCGCGCCTCGGCGAAGACGCGGTCGTCGACATAGCCGAGCCCGGCCAGCCGCGCGACGACCGTGCCGACCGTCTCGCTCGCCGCCCCCTCCCCCGCCCAGCCGCGCTCGAACAGCTTGCGGCCGAGGTAGCGACGCAACTTCGCCTCGCTCGTCGCGTATCTTCCGACATAGTGCAGCGCGAGGTCACGGAGATGGGCCGCGTCGAGCGGTATTGGTGGCGGTTTCGGCTGCCGCTGTCGGACCGGGTCGCGAGCCATTTCGTTAGCGCCACGTTCCTGCCACACTCGCGTCCGATTTTGAACGCGCCTTATGCCTACGCTGATCGGCGAAAATGGGCCAGCCTCGCGTGCGGACACGGGCAATGCCGTGCGCGACTGGTCACGATTGCAAGGAGAAACGCGGTTGCCGCAGTTGTCGCCAGAGCAAGGCGCGTCGATCGAGCCGGGCGCGCGCGGGTCGACCGTGCCGACGCCGACCCACGACGCGTTGCCGCGCCGCATCGCCGACTTCGCGACGCTCGGCGACGCGCTCGATTATGCCGCGCGCGGGCACCGCGGCCTCAACTTCTTCGATGCCCGCGCCGCGCTCGTCCGCGCCTATCCGTTCGCCGACCTCAAGCGTGATGCCTGCGCCGACGCCGCCCGGCTGGTCGCGGCAGGGGCGCGGCCCGGCGACCGCGTCGCGCTGATCGCCGAAACCTCGGCCGATTTCGTCCGACTGTTCTTCGGGGCGATCTATGCCGGGGCGCTGCCGACCCCGCTGCCGCTGCCGACCTCGTTCGGCGGGCGCGAGGCGTATGTCGAGCAGATCCGCACCCAGCTGACGAGCTGCGATCCGCTCCTCGTGCTGTCGCCGCCGGGCCTGTTCGCGCTCGTCGCCGAGGCGGCGGAATCGCTCGCCGGCTGCACCGCGCACGACTGGAGCGTGTTCCACACCCGGCCCTCGACGCATACCGTGCTGCCGGCCGCGACCGCCGACGACATCGCCTACTTGCAATATTCGAGCGGCAGCACGCGCTTCCCGCACGGCGTCGCGGTGACGCATCGCGCCCTGCTCGCCAACCTTGCCGGGCATGCGACCTGCACCAAGGTCGTCGACACCGACCGCATCGTGTCGTGGCTGCCGTTCTACCACGACATGGGGTTGGTCGGCTGCCTGCTGTCGCCGCTCGCGAGCCAGATGTCGGCGGACTATATCGCCACCGAGGATTTCGCCCGCCGGCCGTTGTCGTGGCTGACGCTCGTCAGCCGCAACGAGGGGACGACGCTGTCGTATTCGCCGACCTTCGGCTACGACATCTGCGCGCGGCGAATCAGCACCTCGATCGATGTTGCCGCGCGCTTCGACCTGTCGCGCTGGCGGGTCGCGGGCAACGGCGCCGACATGATCCGGCCCGAGGTGATGCAGCATTTCGTCGACGTGTTCGACGCCGCCGGCTTTCGCGCCGACGCCTTCCTGCCGAGCTACGGCCTCGCGGAAGCCACGCTCGCGGTCAGCATGATGCCGGTCGGCGAAGGGATCGTCACCGACCTCGTCGACGAGCGCGTCCTGTCGGGCGAGGGCTATGCCGGAGTGTGCGCCGACGCCGCCGCCGCCCGCCCGACGCGGTACCGCGCGATCGTCAACTGCGGCCGCGCGCTGCCGGGCCTGACGGTCGAGATCCGCGACGAGACCGGCGCGGAGCTCGCCGACCGCCACATCGGGCGGCTGTTCGTCGCCGGCGAAGGCGTGATGGCGGGCTATTTCCGCGACGAGGCCGCGACCGCGGCGTGCCTCGCCGACGGCTGGCTCGACACCGGCGACATGGGCTATCTCGCCGACGGCTATGTCTACATCGTCGGGCGGGCGAAGGACATGATCATCATCAACGGCAAGAACCACTGGCCGCAGGACATCGAGTGGGCGATCGAGCAGCTGCCCGGGTTCAAGGC
>Ga0123338_10004402_pt1 | contig 12323 bp, 9 predicted proteins | sample grotaG_FD_89793 | JGI IMG/M metagenome (GOLD analysis project Ga0123338, IMG submission 89793) | Glacier valley bacterial and archeal communities from Borup Fiord, Nunavut, Canada, to study Microbial Dark Matter (Phase II) -... | ecosystem: Environmental > Aquatic > Freshwater > Ice > Glacier ... | reverse complement strand
TTCCCTTTGTGGTGCCACCTGGATTTGAACCAGGGACACATGGATTTTCAGTCCATTGCTCTACCAACTGAGCTATGGCACCATTTTGAGTCCGGTGTGGACATTTACACAAGCTTGCGGTGGTCGCTTTGGCTAATTCCGTTTCGCTTTCGGGTTGCAAATATAGACCAATTATTTAAACTACAAACACAAATGAAATCTTCTGCCTGATTTATTTTGTTCGGAGTGTCGAACCGTTTCTTTTTCATACTTTTGCAGTCCAAAAATATTTTACACTTTTTTCAGGAAATACATGCAAACATTCGTTTTAAAGAATGGAATCCGGATTATTCACCAAGAATCGAAATCACCGGTTTCTCATTTTGGAGTATTGATCAATACCGGATCGAGGGACGAGGAGGCAGACGAACAGGGCATTGCTCATTTTATTGAGCACGTAATTTTTAAGGGAACCCAATCGCGCAGAGCCTTTCATATATTAAACCGTATTGAAGATGTCGGGGGCGAACTGAATGCCTATACCACCAAAGAAGAAACAGCGGTGTATTCCACTTTTCTGAGCGAATATTATCAGAGGTCAATGGAATTGATCAGTGATATATTAATTAACAGCACTTTCCCCGCAAAGGAACTGGAACGCGAAAAGGAAGTGATCATTGAAGAAATCAACTCCTACAAGGACAATCCTTCAGAGCTCATTTTCGATGAGTTCGAAGAAATTCTATTCAATGGACATCCAATTGCCCGTAATATTCTGGGAACTCCTGAATTGCTAAAAACCTTCAGCAGAAATAGTATTCTGAAATTTATGGACGAAAATTACCATACCGATCAAATAGTTTTGAGTTCAGTTGGTAATATTTCGATGGCCCGGTTTATTCATATGGCCGAAAAATATTTTGGCGCTATTCCTGAGAACACACGCACCAAAAAACGATCAGACCTTTACAATTACAAACCCGAAACCAGGATTGTTCAGAAAGATACTTTCCAGGCTCATTGCATCATTGGCAATCTTGCCCCTGATGTTTTCAGCCCCAAGCGAATGCCGATGATTTTACTGAATAATATCATGGGGGGGCCGTCGATGAATTCACGTCTGAATATGGTATTGCGCGAACGTAATGGAATGGCCTACAATGTTGAATCGGGTTACACAAGTTATTTTGATACCGGTGAGTTTACCGTTTACTTCGGAACCGATAAAGACAATATGGATTATGCTTTGCGGTTGGTGAACAAGGAATTCAGAAAAATAAAGGAACAGACCATGGGTATTCTGCAACTGAGCAGGGCAAAAAGACAGCTGATTGGTCAGTTGGCTATTTCGACCGAGAACAGGGAAGACCTAATGCTCTCATTGGGGAAAAGCCTGCTGTTTTTCAATAGGGTTGACACGATGGAAGTGATTTTCGAAAGGATTGAAAAGGTTGGCAGCAGTGATATTCTTGAAATTGCCAATGAACTTTTGGAAGAACCGCAAAGCAGTATTTTAATTTATCAGTAAGACGGAGCGTAAAGGGTAAGTTGTTTGCATTTTCATGGCACAAAATACAATGTTCAGAATGTTTGGCACGCGTCAGTTTATATTTGCGAATGCGGATGTAATATAAGTACCATATTAAGAATGATTGAAGGAAGAAGTATAGATTTCTATATATTTGGTATGAAATAACCTTATATAGTCTGATTGTTGCGACTTTGGTATCCAAAGTTACACCTATTTTATGAAATAACAATATATTTACAGATAAAATATTCAGAATAAATCTGCTCTTCTTATCAACCAAATTGCCGTGTAGAGTTGGATTACAAGGGTTCTGTTCTCTATACCACAAAGAATTTACGTTCGAAGAACTATTATAAACAATCGATACGAGGTCTATTAATAATTCAACTTGTAATAAAATGAAGAATCCTTTTTTACTTGACCAGTATATTATCAATCATATTTCGCCTGAAGAGGATTATTTGCAGGAACTCGACCGGGAAACCAACCTGACAGTAATGGGGGCGCGCATGTTGTCGGGCCATTTACAAGGGCAAATACTTAGTATGATCAGTTCTATGATCAAACCCCGGCGTATTCTTGAAATCGGAACTTTTACCGGCTATTCGGCCTTGTGTCTGGCCAAAGGATTGACCAAAGGCGGAAAATTGCATACCATAGAAATTAATGACGAACTGGAGTCGATGGCACAAAAATACTTCCTGAAATCGGGAATGGCCGACCGCATCGTTCATCATATTGGCGATGCCCGAATAATCATTCCCTCACTTCACCAATCATTCGACCTGGTATTTATTGATGCCGATAAACGTGATTACTGTGATTATTATCACCTGGTATTCAGCCTGATACCTGTTGGCGGTTTTCTAGTGGCCGACAATATTCTCTGGAGCGGTAAAGTAGTTGATCCTTTGGCTGTCCATGAAGATCAAACCCGTGGAATTCTTGCATTCAACGATTTGGTTCATAATGATGCTCGTGTACAAAACGTGATCTTACCTGTCAGAGATGGAATCATGTTGGTGCAGAAGGTGAGAAAATGAGAAGGTGAGAAAGTGAGGAAATTTTCACCTTCTCACCTTCTCATTTTCTCATTTAAAGCAGATCTTAATTTATTCTCAGGCTTGATCCTACTTTAAGGGTTTTATGGGCAGTAATTCTATTGGTTGTACAAAGTCTTTTAACGGAGGTGTTGTGTTTTCTTGCAATGAGCCCCAGATTATCGCCTTTCCTGATAATGTATTTTTTGAGATTTGCCTTGGCGCTTACTTTGGATGAGGTTTTAACTTTAGCGACTGCCGTTACTTTATCGACCGTCTCATCATTCTCTGTAATATTGGTTTTCGATGCCAATACCGGTGCGTTTTCAATGACAGGTTTGCGGTTGAAGTTCTGAGGGTCGATTTCAAACTGTTTATTTTTGTAATAAACATGGTTGCTACGTAAAGCACAATTTTCGAGGTCGATGTATTTGTTTGAGTCAAATGGTTCACCAAAAAGCCTGGTTTCGAAGTGAAGATGATCACACGTTGCACGTCCAGTCCTGCCTCCCAGTCCAATTAAATCACCCGCTTTGATCATATCGTTTACATTGACCTTAATAGTTTTCAGATGGGCATATATCGTTTCAAGGCCATTACTATGCCTCACCAGTACAAGGTTGCCATAGCCGTTAAACTTTTTGGCGAGCCTTACTTTGCCGTCAAAGGCACAACGGACTGTATCTCCTGAACTTAATTTTATATCCGTTCCCGTGTGCATCCTTCGGCCACGGAAGCCATATTTTGAAAGCATTTTACCTCTTACCGGTTGTACATATGGATGGTCATAAGGCTCAGCCAGTGTGATGGTAATGATTTCATCTTTGGGTGGAAGGGTATTCAACGGATATTTAATCTGGGTACTGTTCCATATATTTTTATAGAGTGTTTCATCAGTTGATAGAAGTGAGTCACTTGATAAATCCTCCTGGGAGTTGATCAGTGAATCTATTTCGCACTCGTTGGTAGAGGTGGTGATGGTATCATTATAAACTTCATGTGAATAGGTGCAGACGGAAAAAAACAGACTGACGGATAGTGTAAGAATTCGTAACTTCATTTTCAAAATTTGGGTTTAAAACTAAATGGTCAAAAATTTGAACGGAAGCAAAAGTAGCATTCTCATTATTTATTTGTGCATTTTCTGCAAAACACTTGGTGACTTTAACAAACAATAACACAATTTCGTACCTTTGTCGCAGTATTAAAATGAATAAACTGAACAATGAAAAACAATGGTTCCCATAAGATTATGAGGTATTTACTAATCGCAACTGTGGGCTTTTTCGGAATAATTGGTCTTGTTTTGACAATGGCCTTTTTTGCTGTAAAATTACATTTGACCGATGATCCCGGCGTTGTAGACCGTAACGACCGATATTTTCAGGAGATTAAGGATAAATATGGCCGCTCCCTGGAGGGCGATTCAACAAAAGTTAACTTCAGCGAGGAAAGATTGCTTCACAATCTATCGGTATTGAACAGGTACTTTCCGGCAAATGCATATTACATCCAGAATGCCTACTATAAAAGCCATAACCTGATTGAAGCGCAGCGCATGATTGGCGCGGTTGACCTTCACATGCAAGACAATACCGAATACCATTCAGCAGTGGACTTGTTTGAAGAGAAAACCAATCCCATACAAGGTCAGCCAAAGAGCAAAAGCGTTTTTGAATGGATGAATATTTCAGAATGGCAGGACTTTAAATATGCAGTTGCCAAAGACAAGCGTCTAATTGATTCTGTTGCTAACCTTACGGGTGTTGAACCACGATTGATCGTGGCTGTTTTGGTGGGGGAACAAATCCGGCTTTTCAATTCTAATCGTGAAGCCTATAAAAAATGGATAGGCCCATTGAAAATCCTGTCAGTTGAAACTACCTTCTCTTTAGGAGTGACGGGCATCAAAGTGCCAACAGCCCAAAGGATCGAAAGGAACTTATATGATAGCGCCTCAATATTTTATCTGGGCGAACAATACGAGCACCTTCTTGACTTCCAAACCCAAAATACTGCCCAGGAACGGTTTAATAGGCTCACCTCTTACAAGAGTCATTTTTATTCGTATCTTTATGCAGCCCTCAACGTGAAGCAGATCAAAGTGCAATGGGAAAAATCAGGATTCCCCATCAACGATCGCCCTGAAATTTTGGCCACGCTCTACAATATTGGATACGAAGTGTCTATTCCAAAAGAAAACCCTGTGGTAGGCGGTTCTGGCATCAATATCAGGGGCAAGAAATATTCTTTTGGAGCGGTGGCCTATGAATTTTATTACTCAGGCGAATTGTACGAGTTATTCCCTTTTAAGAATGCAAAATTTGATTTTACTGATGTGTAAGTCCAGTTATTTTAAGACCTGTAAAGGAAGAATATTTCAGTTTTTGTTCCTACTGCTTTTCCTTACAAGTTTAGATGCCCGTTCTCAGAACAACTGGGTCAATAATATTCCCTGGATTACATTAGCCGATGGTTTACAGTATGTTGAACTGGATGCGCCTGAAAAATCGGTGGTCAACGATTCAAAGCTAACCATCCTTAAAATAGATTCCTGGAAATTTGATTTCGAATTTCTCACAGCATCCCAACATGGTAAACGCATGCGAACGGCAGAGGAATGGGCGAAGGAGTTTGACAAAACGATCATCATCAATGCCGGCATGTACAATTATAATAAGGTGCATTCGAACAAAGGCTACCTGAAGAATTACAATCACCTGAACAACCCCACCAAAAGTGGTTATTACAATGCCATCATGGCCATGCATCCCAAAGATAAAAAGAAACCACCGTTCAAAATCATTGATATTACCTATCAGGATTGGGAAAAGGTAAAAACCCAATATTTCTCTCTGTGCCAGGGGATGCGCATGATTGGCCAGCAAGGTGAAGGAATGAGCTATACAAAAAGACCCGACCAATCATGCAGTATGGTGCTCACGGCCACTGATACTGACGGAAATATTTACATCATCTACACCCGCTCGCCTTATACCCACCGTACGATGATTGGTTTTTTACAAGGCTTGCCGTTGAATATCCGCACAACGGTGTATCTGGAAGGCGGCCCTGAAACCAGTTTATATGTCAATACCGGCGACACAGTGATCGCCAAATATGGCAGCTACGTGTCCAACACCTGTGACAATGACGACAACGACCACTTCTGGAAAATTCCCAATGTAATTGCTCTCCGCAAAAAGGAATAAAAATTTTGGTATCTTGCAGGATCAAATTGAATGAAAATATGCTATTCAGGATATTACTGTTTAATATGTTCCTGATGGAAAATCAATAATAAGCCGCTGTATGAAAAATAAAATAGAATCCCAGATCATCGATCCGGAATCATCCGATACTTTAAGCAATAACACTTCCACTCCTCAAGGCAATAAATTTCCAATCGTTGGGTTGGGTGCATCTGCCGGAGGACTGGAAGCATTGGAACAGTTTTTTGAAAATGTGCCTGCTAACTGCGGTATGGCCTTCGTGGTTATCCAGCATCTGGACCCCCATCGCAAAGGCATTATGCCCGAACTGCTTCAACGGGTTACACAGTTGAGAGTAACCTCTGTTACAGACGGATTAAAAATTAAACCCAACTGTGTGTATGTAATTCCTCCCAATACGAGTATGTCGATTCTCAATGAGGCGTTGTATTTGTTTGAACCCATTGAAACACGCGGCCTGCGTCTACCGGTGGATTTCTTTTTGCGATCTCTGGCTGACGACCAGCGGGAAAAGGCTATCGGAATTATCCTTTCAGGCATGGGATCAGATGGAAGTATGGGGCTGAAAGCCATCAAAGAAAATGACGGTATGGTTTTGGTTCAAGATCCGGCATCAGCCAAATTCGACAGTATGCCACGTTCGGCCATCGAATCAGTGGTAGTTGATATTGTTGCTTCTGCCCAGAAACTGCCTGCGAAATTAATGGCTCTCATCAAGGTGACCCCTCGCCTTAACGATCAGCAGGAAATGGAGAAAGACACAAGTTCCCTGGAAAAAATTATTATTCTTTTGCGCATACAAACCGGTAACGACTTCTCCCAATATAAAAAAAACACTTTGTATCGCCGTATTGAGCGGCGCATGAGCATTCATCAAATCAGTAAAATAGCATCGTATGTGCGCTATTTACAAGAAAACCCTGCAGAGTTGGATATTCTATTCAAAGAACTGTTGATTGGAGTTACCAATTTTTTCCGGGACCCCGCGGTATGGAAAGAGTTGGAAGAAAATGTAATTCCTTCATTGATTGCTACAATGCCACACGGCCAGATACTGCGGGCTTGGATACCAGGCTGTTCAACGGGTGAAGAGGCTTATTCTCTGGCCATTGTTTTTAAGGAAGCATTGGAAAAAACGATTCCCAACAATAATTTATCATTGCAGATATTTGCTACCGATCTGGACATAGCGGCCATTGATAAAGCCCGAAAAGGTATCTTTCCTCCCAATATTGTAGCTGATGTAACTCCTGACCGGCTAAACCGTTTCTTTATTAAAGCTGATGATGACAACTACCGTGTCAATGCGCAGATACGGAAGATGGTATTATTTGCACCCCAAAATGTGATTAAAGATCCCCCTTTCACAAAGCTCGATATACTTTCATGCCGTAACCTGCTGATTTATATGGACACTGAATTACAGAAAAAACTGTTGACCTTGTTTCATTACAGCCTTAACAATGGCGGTATGTTGATATTGGGCAGTGCCGAAACCAATGGGACTCAAAATGATTTGTTTTCAACAGTTAATGCAAAATTTAGAATTTATCAACGTTCCGGTATACCTAAAACTCAGGAGCTATTCGATTTTCCAAGCTCATTTACCCTTAGCAAACAGGGCATTGTTGAAAATCAGCCTTCGGCGAAAGTTGCCGACTCCATACAAGTGCTTACTGATCAGTTGCTTTTGCAGCAGTTTTCTCCTGCAAGTGTGCTGTTAACAGATAAAGGCGATATACTCTACATCACCGGAAGTACAGGTAAATATTTGGAACCGGCTGCTGGCAAAGCCAACATGAACATTTTTGCCATGGCGCGTGAAGGGTTACGCAACGAACTGCCTACCGCTTTCCGCAAGGCCATGAAGAATTTTAATAAGGTGGTTTTGCGCGATATCAAAGTGGAAACTGACCACGCCATCCAATATGTGGATGTTACCATTCAGCAGATAGAAAAACCTTTGACATTGAAAGGCAAGATTTTGATGATTTTCGCCAATGTACCTAACTTGGGGGTGGCGGCTATAAAACAAAAAAGAACAAATATTACCGGCAGCGATTTGCAAAATGAATGGGAAACTGAACTTCAGCGTGTGAACGAAGAACTGCAAAGTTTACGCGAAGAGATGCAGACTTCGCAGGAAGAACTGCAATCGACCAACGAGGAGATGCAGTCAACCAACGAAGAACTACAATCAGCCAATGAAGAGTTGACCACCTCCAAAGAAGAGATGCAGAGCCTCAATGAAGAGCTACATACTGTAAATGCTGAACTACAGAATAAAATAGACGATTCATCAAGGATAAACAATGATATTAATAACCTGCTCAACAGTACCAACATTGCTACCTTGTTTCTGGACAAGGATTTGAAAATACACCAGTTTACCTATCCGGCAACAAAAATATTTAAACTCCAAAAAAGTGATATCGGAAGGCTTTTTACCGACCAGGTAACTGCTCTAAACTATCCCGAATTGTATGATGATGCCAAAGAAGTATTGCGTTCACTGGTATTTATGGAAAAACCCATTTCGACCCACGATGGACAATGGTTTAATATCCGCATCATGCCCAACCGTACCTTGGATGATAAAATTGATGGTTTGGTGATCACATTCATCGATATTACAAAATCAAAACAGTTGGAGAATGCCCTTCAGGAGTCGCAAATGACACTTCGATCATTTATTCTGTCAGTACCAAGCGTCATCCTGGGTTTATCTCCTGAAGGAAATGTGATTGAGTTTAATCCTGAAGCTGAAAAACTTTTCAACTGTAAGCGCGATGAAGTAATGGGTAAAAAGTATGTTGATTTGTTTATTTCCTCTTTATCTCGTAAACAAGTGGTAGATGATTTGAAAAATTTATTGTCTTGTAAATCGCCCAACAAGTTTGTAAACATAGTAAAAGCGCTTAATGGCGTTGAACTTAAAATTGAATGGTCGGCCCATCAACTTTTAGATGACAATGGAAATATAATCGGAATTATTACCATTGGCACTAATATAACCAAGCCATAGTAGGGGCGGTCCTGTGTGACCGCCCTAAAAAATGTTTAATAGGTGTGAAATGAACCAGTCCTTGAATTGGATGATATATAACTGTTGTGATTTATATTTCAACCACATCACGCCTGGGGTTCATGGAGCTTATCATTGTTCCACCAGTTCAGTGAACAATTTTTTAAATTAAATTGCTTTAGACTTTTTGTTGAAACTTTAAATCATTAATATTACTGAATATTCTTAAAATAGTAAGCATCAATTTCAAAAGAAAGTCTTACACATGAATAAAGAGAGAAAAAATTCAACTGAGGGAGCTTCTCTCCGTAAAAAAGCAGAGGAACAAGTAAAAAAGAAGCAGTCAGTAAAAGCAAAGACTTTAACTGGTACCCCCCGCACTGAAAAAAGTACAGGTGAGCGGCCTGCCCCAAGCTTAGCGAAGGGCAGTTTGAGTGAAGCTGACATGATGAAACTCGTTAATGAACTGGAAGTCTACCAGATTGAACTGGAAATGCAGAATGAAGAACTAAAATTGGCCAGTGAAAAAGCCGAAGCAGCTACTGAAAAATATACGGCCATTTATGATTTTGCCTATACCGGTTACTTTACCCTGGATGCCGATGGCAATATCTGCGAGCTAAATCATAGCGGAGCCCGGATGCTTGGCAGGGAACGTACAAAGCTGGTAAAAGGCAACTTCAAGCAATTCGTTACCATTGATACCAGATCAGAATTCGATGATTTTTTCTATAAGGTATTTGAAACCTCTTCTAAACAATCATGTGATGTGAGGTTGATCGTTAAAGGAAGTCCGGCCATTTATGCTCATATCGAGGCAATCATTTCTGATGATGAAGATAAATGCCTTGTAACGATAGTCGATACCACGAAACGGATGCAGGCAGAAGGAATATTAAAGCTAAAGGATCATGAATATGTATTATTTAATGAACTGATGATCGTTAGAGGTCAGCAAATGGTTGAACTCAAAAAAGAGATTAATCATTTATTGATTAAACTGGGTGAAAAAGAAAAATTTCGATTCGAAGAATAAAGAGGTAAATTCTGAAACCGATGGCAAAACCTAGTGGCGTGTTAAGGATGAAATGACACATTGGGTTTGGCGAAATAAATGAGTAAGCGTCATGCTGTCCCGAGCCCTCGAAATCAGTATTTCCGTAAAAATGCCAAATGCCATAATGCCAATTACAGACTTTCAAGACCTATTGTTATCAATTCCAAGAATGTCAAGGTATCGCGTCACGACCCTACCATAAAATTAGACTTTTCGGAGTGGTCTCAAACTTATTTCAGCTGCATGGGTTCATCCTGACTCACATCCGTGTTCTCCATATCGAAAAGCTCATAGATAGCCAGGCGGGTCGGGTCGTTGGCAAAAATGATTTTTGCATCCTCACATATTTTTGACAACGTATCCCACATCGAGTTAAACAAGTCAATCCGTTCACGGGTAACAATCAAATGTTGTTTTTTTAGTATTTTCAATTCCTCATGGGTAGCGGTCAGTTCACCGGCTATATCGGTCATCTCATTGGCTAAGCCATGCGGCATTCCGGCGTCCAGCAACCTGAGTTCATTGCCTTCATTCGAAATAGCAACAAGGGCCTGATTCAATAAGGGGATCATTCTTTTTACCGAACAACGGGCTTTTTGAAAATCTGCAAATCCAAAAGGTTCACAGTCACTTGCAATATTCTCTAATCCTTTATTGACATAGTAGGTCAATTTCTCGTAACAGTGTCTGGCATCTGCAAGCTTTAAATCAAGCAAATTGGTTAGGCGCCTAATTTCATCCATCAGGTTGTTTTCTGAAAAATCCTTCTGTCCGGAATAAATGCCTGACAGAAGTTGTGTATTGACTGCTGGTGTAAACCAGGGATCAAAAGAGGCAAACTGGGTGAGATCGGCTGCAAAATGCGGTTGAATTTTTTGAGCTTTGGTGAGTACTTCGTCGTACGTCAAGTAGCAATGACTTATGGGTAAATCTTCCATAGCTAAATGATTTTTGGTATAAAATCGTGTAATTTACAACTATTAATTAAGAATTCAATCAGTTATATAAATTAATTTCTATAATTTATATTTATTTTAACCAGGCTTCTTATTTTTGTTATACGTACTGTTTTTTAACAAGTTATATCTTTTTGCCCTAAGTATTGATGAAACGATGGGTAAATTGATCCTTTCTGCAAATTAAGCTACAAAAAATCCAGATACTCCACCACAGGCAGCATCCGTATTTTAAGAGATAATTCATTAATTGAGATGCATGAATTCCATCTGGTCCACATTCCAGTCCTCGGTATCAAAAAGGTCATAGATTGCCAGGCGATTCGGATTGCTGGCAAAAATGATATTCGCATCCTCGCATATTTTTGATAAGATATCCCAAATTGAGTTATACAGTTCAATGCGTTCACGGGTAACGAGCAAATGTTGTTTTTTCAGAATTTTCAATTCCTCGTAAGTAGCAGCCAGTTCAGCGGCTATGTTGGCCATCTCAAGAGGTAAGTCAAGAGGCATATAGGCAGATAGCAACCTTGTTTCATGATCGTCAAACCGAATGGCTTTAAGGGCATGATTTAACAAAGCAATCATTTTTTTTACTGAATTGCGGGCAATGCCCAGGCCCGAATATCCAAATGTTTCGTTGTTAACTTTCGCGTCTCCACATCCAACAAATACGTAGTAGTTCAATTCCTCATAACAGTGTATGGAGTGAACAAGGTTGATATCCAGCAGATTGGTTGTCCGCTTGATTTTGGCCATCCAGCTGCTTTCCGAAAAATCTTTTATCCCTTTTTGAATGCCCGACAGAAGTTGTCTATTGACAGCTGAAGTGTACCACCTGTCATAGTCGGTAAACTTTCTGAGATCGGCCGCGAAGTACGGTTGAATCGACTGAGCTTTGGCAATTACTTCGTCGTAGGGTAAGTACCAGTGGCTTTTAGGTGTATCTTCCATGAATAAATAGCTGTTGATATCTAATCCTCTAATTTACAACTATTGATTTAAAGAATCAAGCCTTGAGGCCAATAAAATGCATATTCAATAATTAATAACCTGTGCTTTACCTAATAGGAAGGTACAATAGCTATTTTATAGCATCAAATCAAGATTCATAAAAGGTTGGCTCGGGGAAAAAACTTTCAAATTTTTCAAAACCATGAAAATTTAGGCGGTATCATTTTCTTCCAGTCCATTGAACCTTTTTTTCAATTTCAACCTTAGCCAGGGCATAAATGAAATCCAATTCCCAGCCATGGTTTAACTGTATGGGTCACCGTATGGCCAATGACATGTATTTTACCTCTGTTTGATCTCTGTTTTACCTCTGTTTTATCAAATTCATCACAAATGCATCACAAATACTGATTTAATACGAATTTATACGAATAAGATATGTATTTGTGATGAATTTGATATATATTTGTTATGAATTGTACAAAACAGATGTAAAATAGAGGTAAAACAGAAATAAGACAGTTTATATCTGAATTTATTTTTGATAA
>Ga0123338_10004398_pt1 | contig 12332 bp, 13 predicted proteins | sample grotaG_FD_89793 | JGI IMG/M metagenome (GOLD analysis project Ga0123338, IMG submission 89793) | Glacier valley bacterial and archeal communities from Borup Fiord, Nunavut, Canada, to study Microbial Dark Matter (Phase II) -... | ecosystem: Environmental > Aquatic > Freshwater > Ice > Glacier ... | reverse complement strand
TCACTCTCGAATTGCTTCAGGACAGCGGCCGCCTCGAGCGAGTGCCACATGGGACTAGAGCTTGACGTGGCAGTTTGCTGTGAGGCGGCTATGTTCACTCCTATTCCGAGATAAGGCTTCGAGCGACCTGTAGAGCCAGGAACCGGGTTGGATTCTTTGACCTTGTCTTTTTCGGCATTCATCTATACTCCTTTTTCAATCGAGCCTTTTCTACCTGGTTAAACCACACTCGAGCAATGAATGGAGGCCAAGACAGGGAAATTACCAGAGCGTTACACCCGCAGCCGCACTACACCCACCAACTAGACGCTCGAGGGAAGTGTGCAAGGTCTCCTCGACGCTCGAGTTAAATCAGCAGGTCCTGCACCGGACGGCGCAGCGAGGAAGGCAGGGGGTTGGCGTAGCCGTAGCGCACCAGCAACTGCGGCAAACCCTGTTGCAAATTCAGCGCGCTCTGAAATTGACCTCGCACTGAGGCCACCTCGATAGGTTGGTTCAAAAAAGCCGATTTGAGGCCCAGCGCGGTCAGCTCGAGGGCCAGCCGCTGATACACCTGCCCGGTGCACACCCAGGCGGCCCTGTCGTCCGAGGTCGAAACTATGACCACCGCGCCCGAGGAACTGCGTAGTTTTTGGGCGTCTGCGTCGGCTTGCCTCTGAGGTTTGGTGTTTGAGACGAACATCTGCCCCAGCCAGCGCGGCACCTGCGGGTTCCCCGAAGCTCCCGAGTACAGGCCGTCGAGTGAGGCCAGCGCTTCCTTGCGAGTGAAGCGCAGCCAGTGAATCAGTTCGCTCACGAACGCGGAATCGGCGTACTGTGCCAGGTTGCCTGCGCTGACGTACCTGAGCACGGTTTCCAAACCCGCCCGCTCGAGCACGAAATGCAGCGCAATTCCCGGCTCGAGCTTGAGGGCCTGCACCTGCTCGAGGGCGGCGCTTCCCACCGCCTTGCCGTCGTAGGGTGAGCGGGGGTTCTGACGCAGCACCATGGCTTGGAAAAGGCGACTGCTTTGCCGAAATCCAGCCCCAGGCATATTCACAAAGCAGGTACTCCCCGGCGGCGGCAGCTTCTGAGGCGGCCAAGAGGTGTAGAAAACGGCGACGATACACGGAGGGATAGGGCTGAGTGGGGTTCGTCATTTCAGTCCTCGAGCAGTAAAAATACTGTGTAGGCAGGGACTTATCTTCGCCGCAAGCTTTGAAATATCTTGTAAATTTCGATCCAGCCTACCCCCACCAGCGCAATCAAGGCACACCATGCCAGAGCGGCAGGTGAAACGTGTGCAAAGCCAAACAATTTTTGGGCAGGCTCGATGAAGAGTGTGACCAATAAGAGCAAAAAGGTAATGCCCAACATAGTCCACAGCATCGGGTTGGGAACCCAGAGGGTTTGAAAAACCGACTTGCTGAACGAACGGTTGACCAAGGTCAGCACAATATTGCTGAGGACCAAAGTGAAAAAGACCAGGGTGCGAACGACTTGGACGCTTTCGCCGTTTTGCATGGCAAAAAAGTAAACCCCCAACACCGCCAGCGCAATCCCCAAACCTTGGGCAATGCTGCGGCCCAATTCGGAACCTGCCAAAAAGGTGTCGCCCAGCGCTCGAGGGGGTTGTTTCATCTGGCCCGCTTCGGCGGGTTCGTTCTCGAAGGCAATCGAACAGGTTGGCCCCATCACCAGCTCGAGGAAAATGATGTGAATGGGGTTGAACAGGTTCTCGAGCTTCCAGTTGAGCAGCAATGGCACGGCAACGGTCAGCACGATTGGAATGTGAATCGAGACGATGTAGGAGATGGCTTTTTTGAGGTTCTGATAAATGCGGCGGCCCTGAGCGATTGCGTCCACCATGCTGCCGAGGTCGTCGTTGACCAACACCAAGGAAGCGGCCTGTTTTGCCACCTCGGTTCCTCGGTGGCCCATGGCCACCCCAATGTGCGCCGCTTTGAGCGCGGGGCCATCGTTGACCCCATCCCCGGTCATGGCGACCACTTCGCCGTTTTGTTTGAGCGCCTGTACCACCCGCAGCTTGGCCTCGGGAAACATGCGGGCAAACACCGACGTTTTTGCCGCCTCGAGCCGTAAAGTGGGCGCGTCCATCGCCATCACCTGCTGACCGGTCACAAAGGTGTCCGCGCCTGCCAAACCCACCTGCCGCGCGATGGCTTGGGCGGTTTCGGGATAGTCGCCCGTGATCATTTTGACCTGAATTCCTGCCTCCCCAAAGGCTCGAACCACTGCGGCGGCGTTGGCCTTGGGTGGGTTCTCGAGGGCAATTAAGCCCACAAAAGCCCAGGTGAAGTCGTCTTGGCTAGCGGGAAACGGGTGGGCAGGGAAGTTGGGAGGGGTGTAGGTTCCCTTTGCCACGCCCAGCACGCGGTAGCCTTTTTGGGAAAGCTGCTCAGTGACCGTTCGTAACAGCTCTTGCATGGCGGGTTCGAGGTGGCACACCGCCAAAATATGCTCGAGCGCCCCTTTGCCCGCCACTATATTTTCGCCATTGAGTTCACCCTTGGGTGCTTGCCGAACGTGGGTCATCATCGGGGGGATGCCGTCCAGTGGGTATTCCTGCACCATTGGATAAGATTGTGCGGCTCGAGCGGGGTCAAAGTCGGCAAAGGCCGTGACAATGGCCTGCTCCATCGGGTCGAAGGGGTCGGTTTCGCTGGCCCAACGCGCGTAGGCCAGCACTTGGCGGGTCGAATCGGGGAGTTGTTTAGTCCCACCCTCGAGCGGCTCGAGGGTTCGCGTTTGCCCGTCGTACACGCTACGAACGGTCATGCCATCTTGGGTCAGGGTTCCGGTTTTATCGGTACAAATCACCGTGGCCGAACCCAGGCTTTCCACGGTTTGAGGTTGTTTGGTCAGCACCCCCATACGGCTGAGACGGGCCGCACCGAGCGCCATAAAACTACTGAAGGCCACCGGAATTTCTTCGGGTAAAATGGACATGGCCAGGGTCAAACCAAACAGCAGGGCCGTGACCCAATCGCTGGTGCGGTAGTAGTTGATGCCACACACCACAGCAAACGCGCCCAAGCCAATCCAGGCCATGTTCATCACAAAACGGCTAATTTGACGCTGCAAAGGGGTTTTTTCGCTGGGAATGGTTGCGATGCTGCGCCCAATTTTACCCAGCTCTGTTTGGCTGCCCACCGCCGTGATGGTGAGTGTGGCACTGCCCGAGGCGGTGTGGGTTCCCGCAAAAACGCTCTGGCTCGAGGTTTTATGAACCGTTACCGCTTCCCCAGTCAGGATGGCTTCGTCCACAGAAAAATCTTGGCTGTCTAAAATCCGCGCGTCGGCGGGAATGCGCTCGCCTTCTGCCACCAGCACGGTATCGCCTACTACAAGGTCTTGAGTAGGAATCGAAACCCGTTGGCTCCCGCGCCACACCTGGGCCTGAGGTTGGGTCAGTTCGCGCAGTGCGCCCAGCGCTCGGTCGCTGCGGATGGCCTGATACACCGAAATCCCCGACACGATCAGCAAAGCGACCACCAAGGTGATGCCTTCTTCGGTTTTGCCCATGCCAAAATAAACCGCACAGGCCAGCACCAACAGCAAAAACATCGGCTCGAGAACCACTTCTTTGACCGTAGTAAACAGCGGTGAACCTGCACGGGAATCTAGGATATTTTGCCCATGTTCGGCCCTCGAGCTGGAAACCGCTTGCTCGCTCAGTCCCTGAATCGCGTGTGGACTGCGCGAAGATTTATCTGGAGAAACAATTATTTTGCTGAACATTTTTTGCCCCTCACACCCAGTTGCCGACACTGACTTTTCACCTCCATCGCCTGCGCCCGCCCAATCTACTCGAGGGCGGTATCCCCCTTGACGATGATGCCAAAACTCGCAGCCCAGGCCGATCTACAGCTCCCGGTCACTGGGGTCCACGGTGGGCAAACGGCGGCAATAATCGGGGTGGATCTCGAGGGAGTTTTCCCGAATTCTAAATTTCCAGGGCTGAGTGTTGTGTCCACTCGCGGCCAGGGAAGCGTAACGCACCAATTCTCGCATTCTGGTGGACTCGAGCGTCGGTGAGGGACCGGCTGAGGGTTTCAGGGGTTATTCACGGTCTCTCTCCATGAGCGCGCCGCTGGCCCTGGAACGTTCAACCCCGCAGCCTCGCGGTGCTGGGCGACGGGTGCGGCAGGCGCTACCTGCGCTCGAGCCGTGCACACAGGTGCGGCAGGCCAGGCCAGCCCTCCCCGCGAACCGCGCCGCGCGCCGCGTTGACGGAAAAAACAATTCCTACCGTTTTGCAGTCATAGTCGATGGTGTGATAGCCTGGATAGGAGAAACGCTCGAGCATCCTGCTGCTGCGCTCATACCCCAATGGCAAGGTCGCAGCGGATTTTTGGGTGGGCGCTAAGCGGGTCCGCACCGAGGACGGGATTGAATAACTCGGAATCGGTACTCGACCCACCTTGCCCTGGACCCAAAGCGACCCTTGGCTCCCAGCGCTCATCTCGTTTTGAGTCGTCATACCCGGAAAGTTCTGGCCTCGAGCGCCGCCGGTGTGCTGAACCATCACGCCCTGCCCGAGAGCAGCCCCTAACAGGCTCAACCCCAGCAGTGCCGTACCGAACAACTTCCTGCTTTTCATGCCTTTCATAACCCACCTCCCCTGAACTCGAGGGCCTGTGCGACCCCCACCCTTTTCGCTTACGGCTCGAGACCGCGCTTAAGGTTTCCAAACTCTTGGCGTGTGATTTTGCCCGTTTCGAGAAGTTCACGGTTTTTCTCGTGAGCGTGCGCGAATGCGCCGCGTTCACGTTTGGAACCTTTCAAAGGCTGGCTTGCGAACCACCCAAAGATGGCAAAGACCGTTACTAAGAATGTCAACGTTAGAAATAGATCAATAACATTCGACCCATACATATTTCTCCTTTAGCCCACAGCTCGAGCCTTATCAAGTTACGGGTAATAACACTAGAACTCACTGCTTCTTAGGCAGTTCAGCGACTTTCTCAACTTTGGACTCTCGTAATTTTCGCTTGCGACGGGTTTCGATTATTGTCAAAATGGTTGCAAAGTAGGCTACAATTAAAAATGGTAGTAAAACACCGAATGTCACAGTTTACCCCTTAATTCCTTGGATTTTATCGATACCTTCTCGAGCGTTTGTTCAAGACACTCAAGGTCTTTCTTGATAATTCTGTTAGTCACAAATTCACAAACCCGCACACAGATTGTGAATCTCGAGCTGAGTCTAAAAGGTTGGTATTACGGGCGCATTACCGCTGGGCTAAACCGAAGGGGCTACCCAACGGAGCAGCGCCTCAACTTCTGGCTTTCGCAGCGCTAGGAGCGTGCTCGAGCACCCGGTCCCGCAGCCGAACGGTCATGGCCGGACAGCGGGTCAAGCGCAAAACCGTTTGAATCACACCCCACTCGAGCGTCCGTGAATTTTCCGCACAACCGCCCGTTCCCAGCACGATAAGCTCGGCCTCCCACTCCTGAGCGGCCCTTAAAATGACCTGCGCCACCGACTCAGCACCATAAATCACTTGAGATAGGCCGTAAGCTTTTTCATACCCCAAGCGTGCGAGTGTTTCGTCAAGAATTCGTAACCCTTCGCGCTCGAGGATAGCGCGGTGGCGGGTCAGAGCGGTGTCATACTCATGTGACACTGCAAACGCGGACTGGCCTACCTCCGGGACCACGTAAACGGGGGCTTCACCGCGCATGAACCGTATCCTCACCCTGTTTATCACACTCGTCACCCTGCTGGCCGCCTGTACCCCCAGCGTCCCCAAGTCCGTTCCCTCGAGCGCCGCCTGGAGCGCCGCTCCAGGCGGCAACGCCCGCTTCGAGACGCCCCTGGTGCGAAACCCCACCGGGACGGACGAGCGGGGACTGGGGTCCACCTCGCAGCTCGCTCACCCCCTTCTTCTCGAAGGCGGGCTGCACGCTCAGGCGGTCTCGAGCGGCGCGGAGATGGTGGCTCGCGCTCAGCGCTGGGTGGACCTGGGCATCGAATACGACCAGTCGAGCTGGTTCGAGGGCTACCGCCAGGACTGTTCGGGCTTCGTCAGCATGGCCTGGGGTCTGGACAGCTCCGCCGTGACCGGGACGCTCAAGAACTACGCCTTTGAGGTCTCAAAAGACCAGCTCGAGCCGGGCGACATCTTCAACAACCAGGGTGTGGGCAACGACGGCCATGTGGTGATGTTCAAGGCGTGGCTGGACGCGGGCGCGGGCCGCTTTGCCGCTTTTGAACAGAACGGGGGCTACGGGCACATGGTGCAGACCACCCTGACCCTGGTAAAGCAGGGCGGAGGCTGGACCCTGAAGGAGTACCAGCCCTACGCACCGGGACCCTACGTCTTTCAGCGCTCGAGCGCGCGGGCCGCAGGGTCGGCTGGTGTGGTGCTTCCGGTGCCGCAGGGTCCGGCGGGCAGCGTGGACGCCTCAAAGTCTCTGAGTCTGAACTGGAGCGCGGCCCAGGGGGTGAGTGGGCTGGGAGTGTTTATCAGCAAGTACCCCTACGGGGCAGCCAACCTGGTATTTGCCAGGGAGGACCTCGCTCCCAGCACCTCGGAGCTGATTCTCTCGCCCTCGAGCTTTCGCGCCCCTGGCGAGATTCGCTACCGCTGGAACATGGTGGCCTTCGGTCGGGACGGCAGCGAACGCTACACCAGCGCGCTCAACTTCACCCTCAAGGACCGCCCATCCGCCGCTCCAGCGCTGAGTGGTCCGATGCTGGTGAGCGTCTTCGACGGCCAGTGCCTCGACGTGGCCGGGGGGTCGCGTGACGAGGGAGCCAGGGTGCTGGCCTGGCCGTGTCACGGGGCGGGCAACCAGCGCCTCAGGCTCGAGTCGCTCGGGGGTGAGCAGGTGCGATTGATCGCCCAGCACTCCGGGTCCTGTCTGGCCCTGCCCGTGGGCGCGGGGGTGGGGGACAGAGTGGTGCAGCGGCGCTGTACGGGCGGGGCGGGGCAGCAGTTCGCGCTCGAGCGCTTCGGGGACGCCTTCCGGCTGAAAAATCCTGCTTCTGGGCTTTGCCTGGACGAGTTCGTGCCTGCGGGCAAGGTCTCTGGGGACATCGGGGCTTGGAGTTGTCACGCCGGAGCCAATCAACTCTGGCGAGAGCGGCCCTGAGGAGGGGCGGAGTACAAAATCCAGGCGGAGCTGGCTCGGTGCCTAACCGTCCGGTCCCCGCTCGAGGGAACGCACCGCGCCGCCAGCAGCTTCTCGAGAAAGATAAGACAGCAATACCCTGCCATATCTTTCTCGAGAGGCTGTTTGGATTTGGCTCAGACGCCATTTTCTCCCATTGACTCGCTCAAGCACGTCTTGAAGGTGAGGGGGGCACGCTAGGACGGATATTCTTGCGTCTTGACGACCGTTCATGTCTTTCCCCCGAGAAACAGCTTTCACAGCTTGTGTGTCTCGAAAAAGCGTGTCCTGAACGATTTCTAACAGGCTCTAAGGGTCAAACGTAGCGAGGAGTAAAGCAAATGTCCGTTTTGTCGGAGTTATTCACTTCATCATTTCAAAGGCACTCCAAGCTGCATCCATGATCCCGACACCTCTGCTCGAGCAAGCCCTGAAGCTGGACGCCGAGGTCCGCGAACTCACCGTACATACCGTTCTCCCATCCCCATTTGTTTTGAGTGCATTTCTCGCCCTCGAGACTTCCGCGAAGAGACTGGCTCGGCGTCTAGGGGAGACCGCACTCAAGCACCCCGAGGCGCAGCCCGAAGCGCTAAAAGCAGCGCAAACGCCCTGCTCTCCTTGCGCCTGGTCTATGACCGCATTCCGGACGTCCTCTTACTTGCGGGGCGCTCGAGCACCGCCTGGACCTTCTCAGCCACTCCCTCGAGGAGGCGCGGCAGTCTGCGGAGGCCGCCGTCCGACCCCGTCTCAGCCCGCAGGGTCTGCGCGAAACAGTGGCCCAGATACTCGGAGCGTAAAAACCTACAAAGCGCACCTCGTTGGCTGGAACACCCCTTCCCACACCCCGCCTGAGGTCCACAGGCTCGAGCGCCACGTCATCACCCCATTCGAGCGCAGGGTGCAGTACTGAACCCGCTCGAGCAAAACGGACCTGCTGAACGCGGGTCTGTGGTCGATATCGAACCCGCCCGACCTAAAAAAGCGAACATAAGTAAGCAGGCGAAGTTGAAAAACGGTTCCACACTAAGGCATTCCCTCTCCAATCCAAGTGACCGTGCCCAATCCTCAGATAAAGATTGGGCACTTTTCAGTTTACGTGGACACCCTGTTTTTAAGGCAGACGGCAAACCCGCCGAACTGCTGACCAAGCCAAACCCCTCATTGTTCAGTGTTGCGCCCGTGCCAGAAAGTGACCATAAACGCGCACGAAACGTGAGCGGTAACGAACAAAGAAGCCCGCTCACCCTTTGTTCTCCTGAGGAGACCCTTATGACCCCGCACAGGATAGATGTACTCAAATTTGTTCAAGACCACGAGGTCTTTCTCGAACTGCTTGACCGCCCGGACTGGACCGACGCTGAGCTTGAATCGCTCGAATCGCTCGAGAGTGTGTTGGAAGATTTGCGCGAGAAGCTTCTCCACGACAACTCCTGGGACTACACCGCAATGTCTCTTGAAGAAGCTCGCACTTTCGACTGCGAAGTCAGGGCTGACGAGGATGCTGCAAACAGCCCCTGGAAGCAACTGCCAACGTTAGGGCGGATCATTCTAATGACCCTGCTTGCACATCTGGTGGTGAACGCGTTGTGGCAGCGTTTTAAAGCATAGCCCGACCCTCGCCGCTTCATAGCCCGGTGGGCGGTCCCCAGGCTCGGCCCCGCCCCGAGAAGCCTTCTGTCCAAGACGTCGCCAGCCCCCTTGCCTTAAGACAAGGGCTTTTCGGCGGCCTCGGTGAACACGCTGCGACCTCACTCGAGACCGCTCACCACAATGGTGCAAACCACGCACCCTTAGGGGAATCGCTGTAATGGTCGAGGAAAACAGATGCTCGAAAAACTCTACAAGGGTGGGCTGATGTGCCTGCTCATGGTGTACGAAACCCATTACTATCTCGCGGCGGCTGAACCGTTCGCCGCCGGGGGGTGCGCTGCGCTCGCAGGCATGTTCGCCGTGCTCGCGCTAGGAGCACTCACCCGACTCAAGCGAAGTCGTTGGTCGAGGATGCTCAATCCACTGTTGTTTGCGCTATTTTTTAGCGCTTTGGGAACCACCGTGCTAGGAGGACCGGTGCTACCCAGTATGCTGCTCTGGTTGTTCACCGGTGTAGTGATAGGGTTGGAGTACCTCTTTGGAAAGCCCCAAAGCGGTGATAAAGCCGAGGAAGCCCAAATCGACCCTTAAGTACTGAACTCGAGGGATTATCAACTTAAGCGCCCTTGCAAATTCAGCGCTCGAGTGCTGGCTCGATGGGGACTTCAGACTCGTTAGAACGTCCCACACCCGCCTTCCCAGATAGAAACCCCGAAACGCTCGAGAGGTATATTTAAAACATGTCCATCTACCCCACCGTTGCACTCCTCACCTGTGTGCTCTCGAGCGCGGGCTATCTGTATTTATGTCTGGCTGCGCCAAAAGACACGAGGTGGTCCGAAATCCTGAACCGCACGTTGGTCGCGTTACAGGTCCTGGTGTGTGCCAGCATGGTAGCGAGCCTGTGGCTGGGCGTGTCCATCCCCGAACTGTCCCGCGCCATGAGCACAGTGTTTCTCCCCGCAACCCTGCTTTTGATGCTCAGGCAGGGCAGGGTTGCCCAGGCAAAGTAAGCGACCTGCAGATTGAAAAAAGCCCACCCGCACCCGCACTCAATCAGGAACTATCCTTCTGCCACAGGACGTCCACCATGATCACATCCGCCAAGTTTCACCATTTCCTCGCCCTACGCGAGACCAGCGTCCATCTCGAACCGTTTACCGTGATCGTGGGACCCAACAGCTCGGGTAAAAGCACCCTGCTTGGAGGCCTGGATGCTGGGGTCAATAAACGCTTTCAGAATCAATTCGCCAAGCCAGGGCCAATGGCGACTCCTCAGGCCGAGGTAAGTCTAGAAACCCGCTACCGAAGCGAGGACTACCAATCTGCTACCCCTCCGCTTCGCCAAAGTCTGCCCACGGTTTGCACCCACCTGCAAAGAAACGACCCAAACCGTTTTGCACTCGTCGAAAGCTATCTCGTGCGGGTGATTCCCTCAATCCAGGGCGTGAATTGCCTGCCTCTGAACTCACTCCCAGTTCTCGAGGAAAACGCCGCTTCACGTCCCGAAGTCCAGGCAGAACACCTGCGTTTCAATTTTGAAAACACCCTTGAGGTTTCAGCCCTAGACGTCGGGCAGGGCACTCTAGCCGTGCTCGCTGTGCTGCTGGCCACCCTAAGCGCTGCACATGGCCCGCTACTGGTGTTACTCGATAACCTCGAACAGAGCCTGCATCCCCAAACTTCAGCACGCCTGGTGGAAGTGCTCCGCGCAATTCAAGCCGAGAATCCTATGATCCAAATAGTCGCCGCCACCCATTCTCCCTATCTAGTGGACCAGTTCGAACCCCGCGAGGTCCGCGTGGCCGCGTTTGACCCCCAGCGTGGCACAGTCCTTGCACCACTGACTCAGTGCCCCGATTTTGCCAAGTGGTCACCCGTTCTGAGAGCAGGCGAACTCTGGAGTTATGTGGGTGAAGCCTGGACGCTCGAGCACAACGGTTTCCCCAGCACCCCCTAACTTCCTCCTGGGGTAGTTGTAAAGAGACCGCCCAGGCACTCCCTACCCCCAAAGCACCAACCATAGGTCGGCAAAAATCGCCATTCCAGCACCGCCCAATAATCTGCAACTCGGTAAGTGTGACCGTTCAGGTTATTGGTCACTGAGTCTCGTACCTACAAGAAGCGTGAGTCACGCAATACCGTGCCACTAGCAGCGTACAACAGATCAGAGTGGGGTTTCTGTGGGCTATTCGGATGCGAATTGCGCCGTGTACACCCACTCCAGCCTCACCCTGCTCAACGTTCGAGCCGCATTGCTCAAAAATAAACATTCCATTGTTTAAAATTAGTCTATTCTGTTTTAGGAGGAAACCATGACCGTCGCCGCGCCATCAGGCCGCCCTACCGAAAACAGCTATTTTACTCGCCTCACAGGTCTCTCGATTCCGAAACGTGAACTCGGGCGGTTGCTCGAGGGAGAGATGAACCTGCCAGGTGAGGTCTATTCCATGAAGCAGATCACCGCACACCTGCGAGACGTGCTCGAGCTGACCCAGGATGAAAGTGCCCGCTTGCTCGGGCTGAGTCGGGGTACCCTGCTCAAGGACGTCCCACCCAGTCGGGATGTGCTGGATTGGCTTTACGCCCTGAGCCGCAGTCTGGCCACCATGTCTCAGGTCCTGGACACGCCCATGCTCACCCTGAAATGGTTCAGGACGCCCAACCCCGCGCTGGGTGGAGCACGCCCCCTGGAAAAATTTCGGACCCGCTATGGACAAGAACAGGTCGAGGACCTGATTGACGGGCTTCTCGACGGGAATTTTCTTTGATCGCCTACCGACTGGTTCACCGTTTGGCGCTTGAACGAACCGGCGACCCACTGTGCACCACCGGGGCGACCGGGCGCTGGAACTCTCAGGGCGTGCGGGTCACCTACCTCGCTGAACACCCTGCTCTTGCGGCACTCGAGGTGCTCAACTATGTCGGGCTTTACCGCAGTGTACAGGGCTATCAACTTTACCGGCTCGAGGTCCCCGAGGATGAAATCAAACAAGCGCCGGACAGCATAGAGGTGCATGACCATGCCCAGACCCGAGCTTTTGGAGATGACTGGGTGCGCCGTGGCTCAAGTCTGGCCCTGCGAGTCAGGAGCGTCACCGGACCAGACAGCTTCAATGTGTTGCTCAACCAGAAGCACCCTGGGATGAATGCGCTCGAGGCGGAGTTTCTGGGACCGTACCGCTTTGACGACCGCGTGGCCAAGTTGGTTGAAACGCCCTGACTTTGTTGGACTCAGTGTCGCCGTCAGCGCTATCTGGCAGGGATGTTCAACACTATTTGGCAGCCCATCCCCATAGTCAGAGGGCTGTGGGTGGTGATTTCCCCATCGAGAGGTACTTTTCGGCTGTGCAAGCCATTGCCAAATAGCGCTGATTGGTTGCCAAATAGCGTTGATGTTGACACTCAGCCCAAGAGAGGCATCACTAAAGCGTTTCTCGCTAACACTTCGACTTTTCCGCGATGCACTCCCAGAGCAAAACGGCGGCTCTTCCGCAGGTTGCGTGAAGACGGTGGGGTTTCAGGCCAATAAAGCACACCGCCTGAGATGCTCAAAACTGGCCCGTCCATAACGCTGTCGCTTGATGAGCTTGAGTTTAGTCACTTGCCCCTCAGTCTGCCCG
>Ga0123338_10004393_pt1 | contig 12341 bp, 14 predicted proteins | sample grotaG_FD_89793 | JGI IMG/M metagenome (GOLD analysis project Ga0123338, IMG submission 89793) | Glacier valley bacterial and archeal communities from Borup Fiord, Nunavut, Canada, to study Microbial Dark Matter (Phase II) -... | ecosystem: Environmental > Aquatic > Freshwater > Ice > Glacier ... | reverse complement strand
CCGGAATCCTGGGCAGTATTGAAGAAGATCGGGGCGATAACGCTGCCGATGATAACGCCGGCAGTTTTCTTGTTAGGAACGCAAGGAATATCCTGGCCGATGCACCAAAGCACCGAGTTGCAGGCGGACTTACGTGAAGAGCCGGTTCCGACAACATCGCCGACAAATGCAACCTGGAAGCCATCCTCACGGAACTTGGCGATTGTTGCCAGTCCATCAGGAAAACGGGTTTTGCCCATAGCCAGAGCGTGCAGTGGGATATCAGGACGGCTCCAGGCATCGCCTGCAGGTGAAAAATCGTCGGTGTTGATTTCGCCTTCAACCTTGTAAACCTTGACCTTGATAATCTCGGACAGGCTCGGCTTGTTGGTGAACCACTCTGCATTTGCCCAGGAGGTAAGGACTTTTTTAGCGGCGGCATTAGTTGCGGAAAGCGCCACAACCTGGTCAAAACCGTCATAGACAAGAGTCATGCCGGACAGGGCACAGGCAGCTTCGTCAGCCAGTGCGGCATTTGACAGTGCGCCAACGAGCGGAGCAACATTGTAGCCACCCATCATGGTGCCGAGGATACGAACAGCATCAACCGGAGTTACCAGCGGAGACTTCTTTGTACCGGCAACGATTTCGGCAAGGAAAGCGGCCTTGACTTCGGCAGCCGGATCAACACCAGGGGAAACACGGTCCTTGAGCAGGGTCAGCAGAAAAGATTCTTTTCCAGCAGGCGGGTTAACCAGCAACTCGCAAAGGCCGGCAGTCTGTTCAGGGGTCAACGGGAGTGCGGGAATGCCTTGAGCCGCCCTCTCCTTCTCGTGTGCAAGATACGCTTCAATCATTTTTGTTCCTCCTTCTTGGGGTATATTCTGCGATGGATACAGGTTTAAAACGCGAGTGTAAATCGCATACTGTATACACTTTTCAGAAATGTATTGTCAAATCATAATTATGGCGCAAAACGAAACCGGCCTCCAGCTAAAACATTGCGGAGGCCGGCATTTTTTCACTTATTTGAACGATCTCATCCCGCCGTAGCGCCCATATCCACTGTTAGCAGCCGACTGCGACGTAAACCGACCCTTACAATAGAGTAAACCTGCCATGTCCACCCGGATTCCAACATAAATCAGGTGCGGTAGACTTCGCGGCGGTGACCGACTTTAACAACCCAGACGGTTAGCTCATTATCCTGTATCGAATACACTATCCGATAGTTACCCTGCCGAACACGATACTTCTCCTGCCCGGAGAGCTTTTCACTTCCTACGGGACGGGGATCGGCGGCAAGCCTTCCGATTCGCTCCATGATCCGCTGCAAAGCACCTTTGGCAATGGCGTCAAAATCCTTCCTGACCGAATCCTTGAAAAAGATATTATAGGCGGCCATTGGCCTTCAGCTCTTTCAACACGGCTTCGTAGGAGACCAACGGCTCGTTTACCCGCTCTTCAAAAGCCGCCAGATCTTCGGCATCTTCAAGCAGTGCGCTACGCACAGCATCATTTACGAAATCAGACAGAGAACGGGATGTCTCCATCGCCTTATGCTGAAGCGCCCGATGCAGGGCTGGATCAAAATAAACGGTTGCCCGCTTGGTCAGTGCTCCCATGGCGTACTACCTCCTGGCCACCAGCATAACGTCACAACGTTATAACGTCAAGACGTTTATCCATGAATTATTCTTCGACTTACTGCAATTTCACCTTCCTAATGTTTTTGAATTGAATTCTATTCGGCATTATATCCACAGATTACCCAGCAGCTCCTCAGCGTTTCCGTCGTTTCTTTCCCTGCTGTCCCGGTGGCAGAGAAGCGCTCTTAAACTCAGGTTCATAGCCGACAATAAAGCTGGTGGTGGTACTGTTGCGCATGCTCAGAAAATGTGTGTTTTCTAAATCGAACGGGCAGACCGGCTCCTTGCAGGGCTCGAAGCCGAAGCGCTTGTAATAGCCCGGTTCACCCAGTACAAACAGCGACTGGTTTTTGATAACCTCCTGGCGCAGTGCAAAGCGGAGCAGTTCCGAACCAACCCCCTGTTTTTGAAAATCGGGCGCCACGGCCATGGGCGCCAGGTGCAGACCGCAGACCTCTTTACCTTCATAGGCGTGGGAAAAGGCGATGTAGGCGATGGCCTTGTTGGTATGAATGCAGACCCATTCGTGCAGAGTCCGCTCATGCTCGTGGAGCTTTTGCACCAGGGTAATTTCATAGAGACTGTCGGGAAAAGCGTTCTGCAGCAGGGCATAGGCTTTGGGGCGGTTCTCAATCGTTAATTTCTGAATTTTCATATCGTCTTCCGGTCAAGATTTAATTTTTTAGTGGTGCTGTTATCGACAGAATACCCGTATGGATAATTACTGCAACTATACAACACAATCAGCAGACGCCGAAACGACAAAAGCGACCGATTGGCCGTCTTTTGAATTAAACGGACTGTTCCGGCTGCCACCAAATGCAGGGTTCACCATTTTTTGTTGATTGCCCTGCCCGGACATTTCAGCTACTATACCGGAAATTTTTCCCCTCATTACAAGGAGCCCCCATGCCTGCAACTAAAGACAAAAATCAAACTACCCAACCTATGGATGCAGCAGAGACACCTCAGGAGATGACCGTACTAGATCAAGCACTGCAGGCATTGCGTCTGGATATGGATGACACCAAACTTCAGTCAAAGTATTACGACATCTTTCTCAATATGACCTTTTGCGTCCCTACACTTGATCAGCAGGAATCCGGCATAAAATCAGAAGTTGAGGACGGCCAGGTACTCCCCCTCGTCATCGAATCGGAAGGTAATGATTATCTGGTCCTGTTCGATACGGAAGAGCGTTTAAAGAGTTGGGCAGCAAACGATGTCAAATGGGTGGACGTTCCGGGTTATATACTCGCCGCCACCACAATGCCGCCGCTCCACTGGGCGTTGAACGTTGGTACAGATTACTCGAAACAGTTTCTTCCCGAAGAAATCGCCTGGCTCAAAGAAGTTGTGGAGCGCTGCAATGAAGATGCAGCAGCGCAGGAGCAGCCTAATCCATAAAAGTCATCACGAACTTGCTTGTATGTTTTGGCAGGCACGGTGCACGGTATTATGTGTGACAGATAAAACAGTAAAGGGCGGCCAAGTGGCCGCCCTTTGAATTTATAAACCGCCTACAGATCGGCACCTGCATTTGAGATAGACGTTTCAATGGTGTCAGTCTTCTGTAGCATCCATGTGGTCAGATCTTTAAAATCAGTCTCCTATGCCTCAAGACCTGTACCAGAGACACTATACCTGCCGAGCGGTTCTTTTGCCTGGCATGACCCTCTCTATAATTGTGCCAATAATTGACTTTTTCGTTCCTTATATTCGATCTCATCAATGAGACCTTTATCAAACAATCCTTTCAACTTTAGCAGTTTACCTTCAACATCATCGTCTGATACAAGTGATTGGCTATTTGCGTTTTGAGGTGTTGCCATTGAAATATTAGTGCCACCAGCAGCAGCACGCTTCTCTTCAAGCTCCAGTTCCCGTTTTTTTTCCCACCAGTTTCTTTCAATTCCTTGAAGCTCTGAATAAAAATGTTTCGATTCCTGCAATGGTAAATCCGATATTATTACGGATCCGGCATTATTTCCTTTATCAGCATTTATCGTTATCGTGCCACCACTTAACACTGACGTGTCGAACCGTGCATCTTTCATATCTCTGAAATAATAGTCTTTAAAGCTGGAGCTAAGCATCCCATGGTCATAAACGATGACTCTTGTATTTGTCAAAATCAATGTCTTTGCACTGGTCGCAACAGCTTGAGTTATAGTAGAAACAAGCGACTCACCTTGCATTAGCAATTTATTCAGTTCTTCCTCTGATACAGACAGAAATTTAGGACGAATATCGTTTTTTGTTTGTTGAATCTTTTCAGTCATCTTGTCGAATATCCCCATAACAGTCCCCCAATAAAGTGAATTCTCACATCTGATGTATATCATCTATGGCATCTATGTTGTCAGGTCTTTAAAAATCAGTTTCTTATTATTCAAGATCTGACCACGTACTCCTTCTTCCACTCTACTCCTAGGAGTTACAGAGACAGTACAGAAGAACTCTCGGTTAATTCGTATCCGGCCCCTGAACTCCCGTCTTCATTTCAACAGCCATTGGTGAACAAATGCAGCTCCCAACCAAACACCAAAACTTGACACAAGAACAATGGGTAGCGGTAACTGCTTTTTGAAGCAGATGAAAGCCGCTAAATAGAAAAGAGCGCTCGGCAAAATCCCCCAAAGCGCACCTTTGGTAAATTCTTTCATAACATTCGGATCGCCCTTGTTTTCCAAATACATCAAAACAAGGATAAGGGCACCAGCAAGAGGCATGACTCCGATGAGCCCGGCGGCAGAAGGGAATTTCCTCCCTATTGCTGTGGCAGAAAGAATTATTGCCACGCTGATAATAACTTTGATCAAAATCGGCATTATAGCCTTCACTGTCCAACGATGTTGTTGGAAGTCTTATTTTCAGATTATTCCACTTTCAAGGGCAGTGAGTTCCAAGAACTGCATATAAAATCTATTGGTCGTTTACAGCCCACGCCCTGCAGCATACAGAGTTGACTACAGGCATCTTATACACTAAATGATCCATAAACAGGATTGGACATATATCCCCAATAATCGGTCAGATATATTGTAAAATAGTAGTTATCAGGTTGATAATTAATATAATCAATGCTGAATGATATTGATCCTGCCGATTGTCCACTGTAGGCACCAAGAGATGTAACGGTACGCCCTACTTCAATGCCTCTTGAGTCTCTTACCGAAATAGTGATGAAATCCAGGTCGTGGTCTGGTGCATAAAAGTTAACAGTACCATCAACATAGGAATTCAACGTATCCTGTGAATAGTGAAAATCCGATATTGTAGGTGGATCGTACTGAAATATCGGCCATACAACTGATATTTCGCTACCGCACCCCGAAATCAAGAACATTATCACTGACATCGTAACCAGAATTAGCCTTTTCATATAGCCACTCCTTCGTTAACGATATGCGTCACACTCATCTATAAGATTCTGATTGGATGTGACATCATTTCAAAACAGACAAAGCTATAATATCATTTTCATAACAATAAGTAGCAAATATTATTGAATTGCCACACAAATCTAAGGGGTCAAACCTTGAAAAATCTGTTTCTCATATTTCATAACCTGACCCCGCACTCCTAGAATTTACATACTATTAGGACAACTGTGGACAGGCTGATCTATGGGTGCAGAGTTTCAACTGTAATTTCTGTTGTTCATTAGAACAATCCCTGATACGTGTTTACTCCAATTTAACTTTTGTTCATGGAGTGGCATCGATGAAGATCGAAGATTTTGCCTTTGCTGTTGCCCGTAACATGGGTGTGGAGCTATTAAAGGTGTCACTGATTGATGGGCAGCGGCTAGGCTGCATTGATTCATACATCCTCGACATGACCACTAAAAATAAGACCGTTGGCACATTAATATACAAGAGAGACGTTGATAAGCTGGATAATGAAGGTGAATGCGCCCGGCTGGAGATTAGAATAAGGGCTGCTCTGTTACGGTTACAGACTATGATTAAGGCTTGATAGTGGACTGGCTTTGGGCCTTGTCCCCTTTATTTACAAAGGCAGACCCATAATATGTTCTGCTTGTAAGTTCCTTATATGGTTCTCCTGATTTGTCCAGTGTAATCTCTCTATTATAAATAAACTTATCGACACAGTTTATTCTGTTCAAGGCCGTGTTTTGTACATTCATCGTAATTGAGTTGCAACTGTGAGTATTTGCTTATTAAGCTGTAGCCGATTTTGTCGGCTGTCTCAGATAATTCCTGACAATTTTTTGTTGGAGCAATTTCTTTAATCTTGCGCTGGATTTCACGAGCTTCTTCCAATGCCAAATCGCGGTGACCATTTTCATGATCCAGTAAGGTGCCATAAAGTTGAGTCCAGTAAGATTGAAGATTGGGGGTAGAAGAAGACTGGTTGATCCAACGCGGCATATGGAATTTCACATCTAACATGACATCAACTTTATCAAGTGAACATAATTCACCGCCTGTTCGCGCATATGGTCTCCAAGTAATCGTATAAAACACCATTGCAGAGTATTGTTTGCCGTCAATAAATAATTTGTTATTCTCATCCAGATGCCGATTTAATTCAATTTCAGACAATCCGGTAACATCGAAATAATCAAATACTTCAGTTACATGTACATCATCATCTTTTTTATTTATCAGTTCAACTGATGTAGCTTGCGGATTAATTTGTGATGGATCGTGCATAGCAATTTTAATCTCAGTGTTCATGGCAATTATTACAAGAAGTACAAAAACGCCCAACGAAATATAGCGCCATTGTAGAGGCCTCTGTTTCTCTGGCTGCTCATAAGATTTTGATAATATATGCGATCTAGATTGCAAAGTGCCGGTCTGTTGCGGCGTGCTTATGGTGTTTGGGATTGGCATGGTCCGCTGGTTATCGTTATTGGCTGAAACCTTGGCATATACAACCTGACAGGATGGGCATTGCCACTCTGGTGCGATGTCTTCATGTTTCCGTATATACCCGCATTTTGGGCAAAGCATGTCGGTTGTCCTTTGGATTGGATACTGGTAGGTTGTTTTTCGGGGAAATCTATAAGGTGTCGCTGTAGATGTGCCTGTTGCCTGCCCCCCCAGAGATGTCCTCAAAAATGTTTTCACAAAAAACAACTGTGAAATCAGTCCTATGCATCTGCCCTTAAGTGACCTCATCATTTACATGTGCGTCGGTTTGTCGTTCAACGACTGAGATCACAGCGGGTTCACTGCTGTTGCGCTTTGTAGGATATTTATGCTGTTTTTAGAGGGGGGTTTTATCTTTGTAAATGCGACACATGATATCTTTCCTTATACTTATTTAAATGAATTTGCTTTATGGAAATCAAAGAGATTTTTATTTACAAAAACCTCTTTATCCCAATTGTTTCCTATGCGATTAAATAGTACTTTACTTGTTTGTTTGTCTCCTGCAAAAACTGCCATATAGCAAAATCTATTTAAATCATACAAATTTTCTCCGTATAATTCTTCTCGATAAATGTATCCTTTTTTAATTTTGTCCCAAGCCGCAATATTTTCTTGCATAAACTTAAATGCATCGCCAGAACTTGCACATGAAAACCAGATTATTTGACTGAATAAAGCAAGACCTTGTTTACCCCCAATAAATTGCTCCACTTCATTTGCAAAGCCTAACGTGTCACCTTCGTTGCCATACCATTTAGGTGATAAGTAATCACTTTTTGCTTTATAATATGCCATATATGATGGTTCAGATTTTATTGATTCCGCAAATAATTCATTGAAACGTTTTGGTTCCCATCCATCGCTAAAAGCAATTTTTAGCATCACAGAGTACCATTGTGGGCACTTTTCAGAAAATAGCCTTGCTTCATTTAGTCTCATTTCTGCTTGTTCTAACCGACTATGAAAAATTCTCCAGCTTTTTTCAGAAACTGTGCTCGCGTAACCGGTGCCTCTTGCTTTCCAAGCGTATTCTAAACAAAACTGGCCCAGAATAATACGTGCCGTTACGGATTCTGGATAGGCCTTAGCCCATTTATCTATTCTTTCATGGATATATTGCCAATGTTCGTCATTATCACTGTTTCTATCTATCGGATGGGAAATGACATCGTAGAATGACTCCAATTTCCAAAAGCCACCGCTAGACTTTATCTTTGTTTTACGTAGAGTTATAGCGATATCTTCTAATGCCTGGAAATTTTCTTTATAAAGACTTTCCCTAAGTTCTAGATTGTAAACTTCATTTGAATCTGATTTTTTATTGGCCTCTTTAATAAACCAATTAATAGCTTTGACATGGTCAACAGATGTTCCAAGTCCATTGTCGTACATCACTCCTAAGTTATGCATGGCACTAGTATCTCCGGCTTTTGCGGCTAATAGATACGTTTCTGGAGAATTCAACTTATTCTTATTGATATTATCCAAATTGGCCAGTGCATCTTTATTCCCATTCTGGGCTGATAATTTGTACCATTTAATGGCAACACTATTATCCTGTTCGATTCCTAAACCATTTTGATATAACAAACCGAGCATGTACTGAGCATGAGCATTACCTTGATCAGCTGCTCTTTCATACCACCTTCGTGCAGCATCGTAGTTTTGATCTCCAAATAAGCCTTCAAAACAAATCTCACCTAATGCTAATAGCGCATCAACATTTCCTGCATTAGCAGCAGTTTTATACCATCCGATTGAATTCTTGATATCCTTATTTACCCCTAAGCCATTCTGAAGAAAATATCCTGCTTTATAGTTTGCAATTGTATTGTCTTGTCGAGCCGCTTTCAAGTACAGTCCGAAGGCAGATGCATAATCCTGCGCGACCCCAAATCCATTCTCGTACATCTCCGCCAAATTAATTTGTGCATGTTGTTCATTCTTCAAAACAGACTTTAGAAACCATTTTACTGCCTCTGGGTAATTTCGAGATACACCCAAACCATCTCTGAATAATTCACCAATATAGTTCTGAGCAGTTGCGTCTCCAGATACAGCTGCATCTTGGTACCATTTCATTGCTTCAGAATAATTCCGCGGGATACCTTTACCAAAATGGTACATCCATCCGATTTTGCTTTTGGCTGAAACAACTCCTTGGGCAGCCGCATTTCTGTACAAAATCAGTGCTTCAGGATATTTTTCAGTAAAAAAATACATGTCGGCTAATTTCATCTGCTCAGATAAAGCAGTATTTGATGCCATAAAGGTCACATCATGTGGTGCAGCAATAGCAGCGTACGTACTGAAAGCCAGCAAAAAGTATAACTGTAATAAAAAGATTCGTTTCATCTATCTCTCCAAGGCCATGTCGCTAGTATTTTGTGCGCTGAACTGAACTGGTTATTGCACCTGTTCTTCGTTTATCCAATATCGTGGGGGCGCACCAGCGCGTCAGCGTTGTGTGCCGCCACCTTGTTAGGACTCACATTCGGTCGATGTCACTGAAAACATTCGCTGAATCAACTTGTCATGGAGTTAGCGTTTGATTTTCCATGGACCACAGACGGGATCAGAATTTACATCACTATTTTTTACATATTTCTCGTAGTCTGATTCTCGATTGCCGCTACTGAGCCAAAATTGAGCCGTAATAGCTTTCTCGTCCTTCTTTTGGACAGTTCCGCCGCCACCAAGCTGAATCTCTTGAGCTTTTCTTATGCCGTTTTCACTGTAATAAAAATATTCATCTTCTCTAGGTGAAGTACGAAGCGCAGATGATGTTTTCAATATGCCGTTTGGTGGAATTTTAACCACAAGGAAACCATCTTCTTCTGGTAGCGGAGGCGCTCCATCAACGTTATAGCTTACGCACACCCATCCAGCATATTTTTCAGGTAGATAGATTTTTTCACCTTTTGGACGGTGCGTATGCGCATAAAACATCAAACCCAAAACAGCGATGGTAACGACACTGATTGTTGCGATTATTACTTTTATAATGATCATTTTAATTCAGTTCCTAACTCGTTAATCACCCGTAGAACCGGGTTTATACTGATATAAACTTTCTGTCTTTTTGAAGTCTGCGGAGGTTTGCTTAAAGCGTTTCGACATGTTGGTGACGACTGTATTTCCAATATCCAATCGCACCAATGACGTACAGGAAAGTCCTTTAATGAACAAGTCGAAACGACTCAGACTGGTGAATTTGTGTTTTGAAAACAAACTGAGATATCACGAAGGCGGGATAGTTATTTGATAAATTGAAGCTGGTTCGTAGCAAATCAAACAACCCTCCGGGTTTTTAAAATCCGGAGGGCTGACTTGTAAATATCGGCGTTATTTACGCAAACAGGTCTGGTGGCACCTGACCGCTATTTCAATCTTACATTTTTCGCAAAGCGGTCATGCACACTTGCCAGCGACGAGTAGCCCGGATATTTCTGCAACTGAGCCTGAAGCCTTGTAATGCGCTCGGCAAGCGGCGGGTGGGTTGAAAACCACGACCCTTTTTTGTCCTTGCTGCTTGCTTCAACCTTCTGCAGCTTCTCCAAAACCCGGATCATCGCTGCGGGATCATAACCGGTGCGATAATTCGTCTCCATCGCGGCCTGGTCGGCTTCGAATTCCATATCTTTATCAAGACCCTTGTCAAACAGCACAGTCTGCATATCGCCTATGGCCGAGGCAAACTTCTTCCCTTTGTCGCCCCTGACGCTGGCGGCGGTGATCGTACCGACACCCTCAAAGAACTGGGCGCGCTGGGTGCTCTTTAGTGCGTGTTTGGCTGATACGTGCCCGACTTCATGGGCCAGCACGGCGGCCAACTCAGACTCGTCGTCCAGAATCGAAACCAGGGCGCGACTGACGAAAATGATCCCTCCCGGTACGGCAAAGGCGTTCTGCACCGGACTGTCCAATACCGCAAACTGGTAGGGGATCGTCGCACGCTTGCTGTTGACGGCAACCGCGTTACCTACCAGATTGACGTACTTCTGTAACGATTCATTCTTCACCGGATTGCCAAAACGCTGCAATCCTTCCAGCGCCAGACTTTCACCGATGATACGCTCGGTCGGATAGTCGATCTCTTTTGAACTTGATAACACCTGGGTTGCCCCGGAAAAGATCTTGCGCTCTTTCGATTCAGGATCGGCAAACTTCTGTATCTTGTCAAAAAAGCCTGCCGAAGCGGATGTGGCAGAGACGGATAAGGCGAGCAGTACGAATAAAAGTAAATTTCTCATTTCACACCCCCATTAACCTGGGCGTATTCGCCTATTTTTCCAGCCTGCAGGAACGACTTCAACTCCTTGTCGCTGACTTTTCGTGCCAGCACGACATCAAGTGACTTCTTGTAAACTTCCGGAGTGCCCTGATCTTTTGCGTACTGGGTCGCTTCAGGCGAAAGGCCGCGGATGCTGCGGGCACTGTCGGCCTTGGCGGTACTGATCTGGCTCTTCTGCATAGTTCCGCCAAAAACACCGCCGTCATCACCGGCTACTTCTGCTGCCGGTGGCGTATCGGAAACGCGGCCGGCATACACCCACCCCTCTTTTCCGGCAGACGTCCTGACTTTCAGCCAGCGTCCGCCAGATTCGACAAGCGTAACCTCGGTGCCGACCAGTACATCGGCGACGTTTTCAGACGTTGCTGACGCCTCGGCTTTCAGAGTTGTCCCATCACTGGACACCCAGCGCTTTTCTTCAGCCATTGCCATGGAAGATACCAGCAACAGCACCAGGGCTGCGACCATACTGCGTGTAATTTTCATCGTGAACCTCCTTTGCTAGGTGTTTCATCTCGGTTTAATTTCAAATTTGTACACATAAATACTGAAAGGATTGACTCACGCAACGCCGCTGCGTCGTCGCGTGAAACAAATATTTTGGTTCTGATGTATCAATCACCGGATGTCCAAAACTATCTTCACGTTACCATACGCTTCATGCCTGAATCAACCTACTGATAATCTCCGGTCAGGACAAACGCACCCCAATAACCTGGATGAGGATAGCGGTTTTTTACATGCTGCATGGCTCGGGTCAGGCTCTCGGCTTTGTCGTAGGTTGTATAATTGCGATAGAACTGCTTCATCATGATCGCCGTCGATACGTCGCTGACCCGCCACAGACTCGACATCAGCGAGTGAGTACCGGCGAAGATGAACGCGCGGTTCATCCCGACGACATCATCGCCGCTCCGGATATCACCCAGCCCTGTTTGACAGGCGCTCAACACGACCAGATCGGCGCGGATATCGAGGCCGAATATTTCTTCCGCCTGCAGCTTGCCGTCGGCTTTGCCGTCTTTTGCCAGGCGTATCGCCGAAAAGAGCGGGTTGACCGGATCAAACTCGCCGTGGGAGGCGATATGAATGACACCGAACTCGCTGATATGTTCACGAATCCAGCTCTCGGTAGCCCGTTCGCGGGTCAGGGTCGTGACATCCGGATAATTCCAGCGCAATGTTCCCGCCTCACGCTCGGCAAAGGGAAGATCAAGTGAAGGGTTCCCCAGATCCGGGTTGCCGACCGCCAGAATATGCTGTTTTTTTACTGGGGACCGTCTTGCCAGCGTGTATTTCAACACCGATGCCGCTGGGAGATAAAACAGCCGCTGCCGGTCAACAAGGTAATCACGCCCGTCGCTTAAGGTCGCAAAGGCCAGATAATGGAGGCTGCCGTGCGGGATTATGCCGAGCGCCCGGATAGAGGCGCTGTTCGCCAGCGGCTGAGCAACCAGCAGGTCATACAGTTCGCGCGACTGCTTTTCCAGCGGCTCCAGATTCTGCAGCATG
>Ga0123338_10004390_pt1 | contig 12347 bp, 7 predicted proteins | sample grotaG_FD_89793 | JGI IMG/M metagenome (GOLD analysis project Ga0123338, IMG submission 89793) | Glacier valley bacterial and archeal communities from Borup Fiord, Nunavut, Canada, to study Microbial Dark Matter (Phase II) -... | ecosystem: Environmental > Aquatic > Freshwater > Ice > Glacier ... | reverse complement strand
GGCTGTTTGCCCCCGGATCGCCAGCGGAATTTGATGCGGTCGATTCGGAAATCCGCTCCCTTTTTACGGCAATCAACGAGCGTTCCAGGGTCCTGGAGCGTTCACTTGCCGCGCTTGATGCCGAAGATGAGTTAAAAATGCTTCAGATGGCTGTTGCGTCCCTTGCCGCCATCAGCTCAGAACTGTATTCAGACGCGGGAATCGTAGCCACGCTGAAAAACAAGCAGAAGGCGGCCGAGCAGGCGGACAGGTCTGGCGACAAGCTGCACGGCATCGTGGCCAGACAGTCCGCACACGGGAAAGAGAGCGTCGCACACGTACAGAGTGAACAGGAAAGCTCAATTGCAGCGGTCAACCGCATGATACAGCGGAGTTTGTCCCAGACTTCCCTCTTCGTCACGGTTGCGATCACGCTAAGCATCCTGTCAGGCTTTTTAATTTACCGCTCTGTAGTGAAACCGCTCGGCGTAATGCTGGACATCGTTCGCTCTCACGAGCAGCAGGTGAAGGAAAAAGCCGGGATTGCGGAGGCGATCGCCGGCGGCGACCTGGATGTGCCGGTGTCCATCGGAAGCCCATTGGGCCTTGATTCCATGGATATAAAAAAGGATGAGGTCGGCACCGTTTTGAACGCGATTATTGAAATGAGTGAAGCCCAGGTCACGCTGGACCGGGCGTTTGCCGGCATGACGGAAGCACTCCGCGCCACCAGGGACCTGGACGCCAGGCGGGATCGCCTGAGTAGCGGACTGTACGAACTTAACAAGATCCTGCGAGTCGAGCGTAAAACCGCCGAACTGGGGGACAGGGCGCTGGCTTTTCTGGCTGGTTTTCTAGGCGCCGGAGTAGGCATCATGTATCTGTATGAGGAAAAGGAAGAGCGGCTCCTGACCCTCTCCACCTACGCCATTTCCAGATCCGGTCGCCTGAACGCCGGCTTCCGGCTTGGTGAAGGGTTGCCGGGACAGGTGGCGCTGGAACGAAAAATGCTCCGCTTACATTCACCCCCCCCTGATTATCTCCCGATCGCCTCGGCTCTGGGAAAGGGGGACCCACTGAATGTCGCCATTATGCCGATTCTGCACAATGATACATTGGTAGGCGTGCTGGAACTGGGCAGCTTCAGGCTTTTCAGCGACGACGATTTTGAATTTCTGACCCAGTCACTGGAGGGGATTGCCATTGCAATCAGTGTCAACCGTTCGCGGCAGATCGTCAACGACCTGCTGGAACAGACTCAAGCCCAGGCCGAAGAGCTGCAGGCCCAGCAGGAGGAGTTGCAGCAGACCAACGAGGAGCTGGAGGAGCGGGCAGGGATGCTGGCGGAATGGCGGCAACAGCATGACCAGTGAGGAACTCATCGATCTTGAAATTAAACTCCTGCTGGAGGGGGTCTACCAGCTCTACGGGTACGACTTCAGGGAGTATTCCGAGGCGTCTCTCCGGCGGCGGCTGACCCAGTGGCTTTACGGCTCCGGATTTGCCACGCTGTCACGTGCCCAGTCTCAGCTGCTGCGGGATCGCACGCTGTTCGACACCCTGCTGCGGGGGATCACGGTCAATGTCTCGGAGATGTTCCGCGATCCCGCTTTTTTTGTGGCGGTCAGGGAACAGGTGGTGCCGTATCTGAAGACCTACCCCTTTGTGAAGATCTGGCTTGCCGGTTGCGCCACCGGCGAAGAGGCGTATTCAATGGCGATACTGCTGCTGGAAGAGGGATTGAAAGGGCGCTTCAGGATCTATGCCACCGACATCAATGAAGAGGTGATCCGGAAGGGGGTGGAGGGGATATATCCGCTGCAGGAGTTGCAACGCTTTACCAGAAGCTATCAGCATGCGGGCGGAAAGGGTTCCTTCTCTGACTACTATACGGCCCGCTACGACCATGCTATCCTGAACTCCTCGCTGCGGGAGAATATCGTCTTTGCAGCACACAACCTGGCCGTTGACGCCGGTTTTGGCGAGATGAACCTGATTCTCTGCCGCAATGTCATGATCTATTTCAAACAGCCGCTCAAGGAACGGGTCCTGGGACTACTTGACAGCTCTCTGGTGCCGGGTGGTTTTCTCTGTCTCGGTACGAAGGAGAGCCTGGACTATCGTAAGATTTCCGACCGGTATGAGGCTATAACACCACGGATGCAGATCTATCGGAAACGGTATGAGAAAAAGTAGCGGCAGGCGGTTCAAGGCGGTTGTTATCGGTGTGTCGACCGGTGGAGTTTCGGCGTTGACGAAACTGCTGGGGGCGCTGCCGGCCGGCTTTCCGATCCCGGTCCTGGTCGTTACCCATATCACACCGGATTCCGATGACGCCCTGGCACTGTTGCTGGACACACGCTGCACCATCCGGGTAAAGGAAGCCGACGAGCAGGAAGTCACGGTACCAGGCACGGCCTATCTGGCTCCGGCCAATTACCATCTGCTGGTTGAGCGTGGGGGCACTCTGGCACTTTCCATCGATCCGCCGGTCAACTTTGCCCGCCCTTCGGCAGACGTACTCTTTGAATCGGCGGCAGAGGTTTACGGAGCGGCGCTGATCGGTGTCATCCTGACCGGAGCCGGGAATGACGGCAGCAGGGGGTTGTTGAAAATTAAAAACAGCGGCGGCTTGACAATCGTCCAGGATCCGGCAGACGCTGAGATGGATTCCATGCCGAGAAGTGCGCTGCAATTGCAGAAAACTGATCATATTGTACGACTGAAGGAAATTCCGCCCCTTTTGATGAGACTTGCAGAGGAAAAACCATGAACCTTACCGCACAGCCCGATACGATACCGATTCTGCTGGTCGATGACCGGCCGGGAAACCTGTTGTCACTGGAAGAGCTCCTCAACCATCAGGGATATGAACTTGTCAAGGCATCGTCCGGCAATGAGGCGCTTCGCCTGACGCTCAAGCAGGAGTTCGCCCTGGTGCTGCTGGATGTGCAGATGCCGCAAATGGATGGTTTCGAGACGGCTGAACTGATGCGGGCAAATCCGAAGACCAGGCATATCCCGATCATCTTTGTTACCGCCGGCATGAAGGATCCCCGCTTTCAGTTCAGGGGGTATGACGCCGGAGCGGTAGATTATCTGGCCAAACCGATAGAACCGCTCTTCCTGCAGAGCAAGGTCAGGATATTTGCCGAGCTGTACCGCCAGCGCCATGAGATAGAGCTGCACAAAAATCATCTTGAAGAGCTGGTAGGGTCGAGGACGACGGAGTTACACCGGGCAGCCGCAGAACTGAAAGCGAGCAATGAGCTGCTTCATGACCGGAACAGGGAGTTGAAAACCGCAGAGGAACTGCTGCAGGGGCAGGTGGCAGAGTTTATCGAGACGCACGATCAGCTGCTGGCAACCGAAGAGATGTTGCGGGTTCAGATCGAGGAGTATCAGGGCGCTCAGAAACTGTTGAACGAATCGAACATCCGTCTCCAGACTCTTTTCGATGTGTCTCCGCTGGCTATAGCTGTTTCGTCATTTACAGAGGGGATAATCCGCGAGATAAACAGTACCTTCAGCGATCTATTTGGCTACTCTGATGACTGCGTGATCGGCAAGAGCGGTGTTGAGCTTGGTCTCTGGGGGGGCGGTGACCAGCGGGAGCATTTTTTGAAGCTGATGCACGGGCAGCAGAACATCTCCGGATTCGGCACAGAGATCAAAACCTACCAGGGGGAGATCCGCACGGTGCTTTTGTACAGCAGCACCATGGATTTCAAGGGTGAGAAGTGCCTGCTGATCGTGTTTCTGGATGTCACCGAGCAGAAGCGGATGGAGGATCAGATCCGGCAGACACAGAAGATGGATGTTATCGGGCAGCTGGCCGGTGGTATCGCCCACGACTTCAACAACATGCTGACCGCTATTCTCGGCTCGGCAGAACTTATGGCGCGCCATATAAAGGATGATTCTGCCGCGATGAAACTGCTCGGCAACATTCAAAAGGCGGCGGGGCGTTCGGCCGACCTGACCGGCCAGTTGCTTGCCTTTTCCCGCAAAGCGGAGAAAAACGCCGTGCAAACCTGTATTAATGCGACGATCCATGAGGTTGTTTCACTGCTGGAGAGAACCGTTGACAAGAAGATCACCCTGGAGACACGGCTGGTCGCCAAAAACGCCTGCGTGGTCGGTGATCCGACCCTATTGCAGAATGCGCTGCTGAACCTGGGTGTCAACGCCCGCGATGCCATGCCCGAAGGGGGTGTTGTCACGTTTACCACCGCCAATGTGGAGCTGGATTCCGGCTACTGCGGATCCAGCGCCTTTACCATAACCCCCGGCCCGTATATCGAAATAGCGGTATCTGACACCGGCTCAGGGATGACGAAGGAGATCATCCAGCATGTCTTTGAGCCGTTTTTTACGACAAAAGGGATCGGCAAGGGAACCGGGCTGGGGCTGGCCGCCGTCTACGGCACGGTTACGGATCACCATGGTTGTATAAACATATACAGTGAACCGGGCATCGGAACTTCCTTCAAATTATATCTGCCGTTGTCAGGCGAGAAAAAGGCGGAGGTCACCTGCCGCGAAGAGCTGATTCACGGCTCAGGCGGTGTCCTGTTGGTGGATGATGAGGAGATACTCCGCGATGTAGGGAAAGCACTCCTCGAAGGGCTGGGATACCAGGTCTACCTTGCAGAAGATGGTGAGCAGGCACTGGAGACGTACGCACGGGAGAAGGGGTCTATTTCCCTCGTGATTCTGGATATGCTTATGCCCAGAATGGGCGGCAAAGAGACCCTCATGCGGCTTATGGAGAGCTACCCCGATATCCGGGTCTTGATTTCGTCCGGATTCAACCAGGAGGGAACGGTTGATGAGCTTATAAAAATCGGTGCAAAGGGATTCCTCCAGAAGCCATACCTCTGTCAGGAACTATGCAAGGCTGTCGCCGAGGCATTGGAGTGAAACATGGGGCGAATAGCCGCTTATTCGCCTTTGCAATCAAGATGGCAGTTATTTGCAGGCGCGAGCTCCGGGGGTTTGAAACCTCGGAGCTCTACAAAACAGGAAGAACAAGGAATACATTCGCATGACTGATCCAAAACTCCCCCCCCAGAACCTGGACGCCGAAATGTCCATCCTGGGCGGTATTCTGATCGATAACGACGCCATCAACCGGGTGCTGGAGAGCATCGTTCCCGAAGATTTCTACCGCGAGGTGCATCGCAAGATTTTTCTGGCGATGATGCTCCTCTCCGACAAACGGGAACCGTGCGACCTGGTAACGCTGACCGAAACTTTGCGCAAAAAAGGGGAGCTGGACGAGGTAGGCGGCGCCGCCTACCTGCTGATGCTGGTAGATTACGTCCCGACTGCGGCCAATGTTTCCTATTACTGCAAGATCGTCAAAGAGAAGTCGGTCAACCGCAAGCTGATCTCCATCGCCACCGGGATTGTAACCCGCAGCTATGAGGACCAGACCGATGTCAATGAGCTTCTGGACAAGGCCCAGAAGGATCTGTACGAAATCGGCGAAAACAAGCTGCGCCCCCAGTATGTGCCGATCCAGCCTCTTATCAAAGAGGCGTTCAAAATCCTCAAATCGCTCAATGATCGCAAGGAACATATCACCGGCGTACCGACCGGCTATACCGATCTGGATCAGATGACCGCCGGTTTCCAGCCGGGCAACCTGATCATCATCGCCGCCAGGCCCTCGATGGGCAAAACCACCCTGGCGCTCAACATCGCCCAGCACGCCAGCGCCGAGAGCAAGAAGAAAGTCGCTTCCGTCATCTTCTCGCTGGAGATGGGGAAGGAAGACCTTGTCATGCGTTTTCTCGCCTCCATCGCCCGGGTTGACTTAAGCCGGATGCGCACCGGCCACTTCCAGGACAGTGACTGGCCCCGCCTGACCAGAGCCGCCGGGATTCTCCACGATGCCAAGATTTTTATCGATGACACCCCGGCCATCAGCGTCCTGGAACTCCGCTCGAAGGCACGCCGCCTGAAGAGCGAACATGATATCGGGCTGATCATTGTCGACTACCTGCAGTTGATGAAAGCGGGAACACGCATCGAATCACGCCAGCAGGAAATTTCCGAGATTTCCCAGGCCCTGAAGGCGCTCTCCAAAGAGCTGGGTGTGCCGGTTGTGGCTCTCTCGCAGCTGAACCGGGAACTGGAAAAACGCGCCGACAAGCGGCCGATGATGAGCGACCTGCGCGAATCCGGCGCTATCGAGCAGGATGCCGACGTGATCATGTTCGTCTACCGCGAGGCGGTCTACTGCGAAGCGTGCCGCAAACGTGACGGCTCCTGCACCCAGGGACACGATCGCAACGTCGAACTGATCATCGGCAAGCAGCGAAACGGCGCGATCGGCACCGTCAGCCTGGCCTTTTTCGGCGAGCATACCCGTTTTGAGAACCTGAGTGACCGGAGCGAGTAAACTATTCCAACATTATAAATCATTTGAAACACGGAGCAACGGAGCAACGGAGTATAATAATCGTTAAAAAACCATTTCCAAAACTCATGTGGATAGAAAATTATAATTCTTTATTTAAAGGTTTTGATTTCTCCGTTGCCCCGTTGCTCTGTGTTATTTAATATTGCCGTCATCTATAGAGGTCAGTCATGTCAGAACAGATAAAAAAAGGTTCCCTCGGGGGAATTCTCTCCGCCTGCAACATCATCAACGAAGGCGACATCACGGCAGCCCTTGAGGAACAGGGGCGGAGCGGCGCACGCTTCGGTGAAGCGCTGATCACCCTGGGGATCGTCACGCAGGAGGATATTGACTGGGCTCTTTCCAATCAGCTGGACCTCCCCTACATTCGGCTCAAAGTCGACATGATCGACCCGGATGCGATACGGCTCGTCCCTGCGGAGATCGCGAGAAAGTTCAATCTGATCCCGCTCATCAAAGCGGGGGGGGAGTTGAGCATCGCCATTTCCGACCCGCTCAACAGTGCTGCCATCGCGGCGGTCGAGCAACAGACCGGCTGTCAGGTCAATATTTCGGTGGCTTTGATCCGTGAAATCCGTGAAATGATCGAAGCCTGCTACGGCAGCAGCGGGCATGAAAGGCTGGGGTTTGACTCAAGCGCCTTTTCCGAAAAAGTTGTGGAGGTCATCAACAGTGACCTGAGCGGGGGAAAGCTGCTTGACTACCTGCTGATCTTCATCCTGCAGAACCGGCTCTCGTCGCTCTCCCTGCAGCCGATCGGAGAAACCGTGACCGTCAGCGGCAGACGGGGGGGCATTTCACGCCCGGTCGGTTCGTTGGCCGCCACCTATTACCCTGACCTCACCCGCACAATCCGTAAAAGCATCGGCGGTACAACTCCTGCCGAACTACATTCCGGAGGGTTACTGACCTTCAGCTACCGCTCTCATCCGGTCACCTTCCAGATAGCCGCCATGGCGGGGTATGGCGGAGAGTACATCACCATACGCCCGCATCTCTCAGCCTCAGTTCCGGACCGGCTCGCCGACCTCCATCTTCCTGCCGGGCAGGAGGGCGATTTTATCCGCTTGTCGCGCAGGCAGCAGGGGATCACCTTCTTCGCCTCGCGAAACAGCGGGGAGCGTGACCGTTTTATCGATCTGATGCTGGAGGAGATCGATACAACCGGCAAGAATGTGATCATTCTGGGTGAAGGGCCGGGGAAAATGACCACACGTTTCCCACGGGTGGTTCTCCCGCAAGACGAGAGTGAACGGGCCGCAACGGTCATGAGCGCTCTCGATCATGCTCCCGATATACTGGTGGTCGAGGATGCCACCGAGGGGATGCCTTTCACGGCCGCCTGCCGGGCCGCCATGCGGGGCAAACTGGTTCTGGCCGGCCTGGAAATTCGCGGGACCCGCACTGTCCTGCGCCAGCTGTTGCTGTATCAGCAGCAGAACTACTTCCTCCCCTTTTTTGTCAATGGCCTGGTTTCTTTCAAGGGGGTTCAGCTGCTCTGCCCTGAATGCCGCACCAGTTATATCCCGCCACCTGAAGAGCTGGCCGCCATGAATCTGGCGGAACAGCCGGCAGCGTTTTTCCGCAGCAGCGGCTGCAACCTCTGTGACCATAGCGGTTTCAGGACGAGAAAGTTCCTGACCGATGTTCTGGTTTTTGAAGACGAATTCCTGCGGATTTTTGAGCAATCAAGAGATGTCGCTGCCGTGGAAAACCATCTCAGAAGTGCCGGTTATCATGGCCTGGAAGATGAGGGGCTGCGCCTCCTGATGGCCGGGGACGTTTCGCCTGAAGAGTATATTGCATCGGTCGTTCTTTAGTAAGCAAGGAGAAATCTCATGGCGCGCATTGATGCACTCTTTAATATGATGAAGGAGCAGGGAGCATCCGACCTGCACCTTTCCACCGGCAACCCCCCCATTTTTCGTCAGCGGGGGGATATGGTGCGGCTCAACTTCAAAACGCTGGGGCATGACGAACTGAAAGCGATTCTGTTCGAAATCCTGAGTGAAAAACAGCAGGCACACTTCAACGAAACCAAGGATCTTGATTTTGCCTATGAAGTCCCCGGTCTGGCACGTTTCCGCGGCAATATCCTGATGCAGTATCGCGGCATCGCCGCCGTGTTCCGCATCATCCCGACAAAAATACTTTCGGCTGACGAACTGGGGCTGCCGGAAGGGGTGCGGCGCATGACCAATTTCAAGAAGGGGATGGTGCTGGTGACCGGCCCGACCGGCTCCGGCAAATCGACGACGTTGGCCGGCATGATCGACCTGATCAACTCTACCCGCAAGGAGCATATCCTGACCTTCGAGGATCCGCTTGAGTTCATTCATGAGAACAAGTTGTCACTCATGAATCAGCGCCAGGTCGGCGAGCACACCGAAAGCTTCACCTCGGCCCTGCGGGCGGCTCTGCGGGAAGACCCGGATGTCATCCTGGTGGGTGAAATGCGCGACCTGACGACTATTCAGCTCGCCATGAGCGCCGCCGAAACCGGGCACCTGGTCTTTGGAACCCTGCACACCAGCACCGCTGCCAAGACCGTCGACCGTATCATCGACGTATTTCCGACCGACCAGCAGGAGCAGGTCCGCGCCATGCTGTCTGAATCATTAAAGGGGGTCATCTGCCAGCAGCTGCTGAAAACAGCGGACGGCACCGGGCGGGTGGCGGCGTTTGAAATCATGCTCGGCACCCCGGCCATCGCCAACCTCATCCGCGAAGGAAAGACATTCCAGATCCCCTCCATCATGCAGACCGCCAAGAAGGACGGCATGCAGCTGTTGGATCAGCACCTGCTCGATCTGCTGAAAACAAAAAAGGTCAACCCGGAGGAGGCGTATCGCTGTGCCGTCGACAAAAAACAGTTCGAGCAGTATCTGACACCGGCTTAAGCCGTACTGAGAGTTCAGCGGTTTTTTATATTAGTATCGTGACCAGGCATTATCCTTTGACAAGCATTCATAGCCGGTTATATAGTTCCTTTCATTTATTATTTCTTACGCATGTTTTGCATTCGGAATATCAGATGGCAGATTGCCAGGATTCAGCACCGTAACAGAGCACCGCTGGCTTACCCGATCAAAAGGAGGTTACAACATGTGCAGAATGCTTGGCAGTAACGTTTTAATTCTCGGATTGCTTATGCTTTTACTCGGATGCGGCTCTTCGAATTCAGATGCGCCTGCCGAGCTAGAGCTGGGTGTAACCGGCAAACAGAGTCAATCGATACTGTTTGCCAGTGACGGCACAATGTCATACCTGTCCGGATATGATTCAACTGAAGGAACCGTCAGCACTGATCCGTGTTTTAATAGGGTGACTGATATAAAAAAAGATACCAGCGCCAATCCGTTTGCCAATGATTATTCGTACCAAATGCAGATGATAGAAAGCAAGACCGAGCTTTATGATTTCCTGAACGCGTCTTATCAGACAGATGTAAATCTCGGCATTTCTAAAAGTAAGGTCGCCGTAGAGATGTCCAACCAGTTCAAACATGAATCCAATTCAATTTATGTCCTCATAAAAAGCACTTGGGACGGTCCAACCTTTATTGTTAACGATCCGAAGTTTCCTTCCGCAGACAAAACCCAATTTCTGGCCCTTTATCCCACGTACAGTAAATTTGTTGAATCATGCGGTGATTCGTTCGTATCCGGCATTCAGACCGGTATGCATTTTTACGGGATGTTCAAATTCAATTTCAGCAGCACCAGTGAAAAAAACAGGGTGCATGCCACTCTGCAGAATAAAACGCTTATTGTAAAAACCAAAAAAGAGCTGGATAACCAGATGGGGTTTGATACCTCAACGAGCAATGTCACGGTAATAGTGAAAACCCTGGGGGGAACGTCATCCTCGCTTGATGCGTCAAAAGTGAGAACAGTTGACGCTTTTTTTGCCTTCGTCGACAAGTATGCCGAGAGTGAAAAAACTGCCATTAAGGCCGGAAATGCCGATGGCCTGGCTAACCCTGACCCCGGTCTGGCATACGGCTATGCGATCAATGCGGTCGTCGTACCCTACGATTCGTTTATCAGAAGGCAGTATGGCATGGAAGACAGTTATTTTACCGGTACCCTGGGAAGCGACTGGGCAAATCTCAAACCGATAGCAACCCAATTGGCAGAGCATAAAGATACGTACAATCAATTAAACTTCGTCACTGGGAACCCGAAACTGTTTACGAGCGGAACGGATCAGAATCATTCTTTGACAGACGCGGAAATAGCAACACTGACAGGATATAAAGACAAGTTTAAAGCATCGTATGAAGGGCTTGAGTCCTTGATGGGACTCTGCATCGAACCGGACAATTTCCATACCATAAAACCAAATACAACATTTACAACAGTAAAGTATTTTACCGGAACCAGCCGTGATTATTGCAGGCGATTATATGACTGCACGGCAAATCCTGCTGCTACCGAATGCGGGCAATGCGATACACCGGCGATGTGCCCCCTGCTCTATGGTAAGCTGCTGGAGTTGGACGAAAAACAACGAATGCCGTTCATAACCGATAGCGACGTTGCGACGTTAGCTTTGCCTGCAATGATAAATGAAATCCCACGCGACTGCAAAAGCCTTCAAGCGTCATTCCCTGCGTTGGGTGATGGCACCTATACCGTCTATTACCTAGGCGATACCGACAAGCCGTTCAGTGTCGATTGTGAGGAGATGACTACGTCGACACCGCTGACGTATTTACCGCTGAATAACGGTTTTGTAAGTGCCGATCCGGCGAACCCGACGTACAATTACTCTGCGTATACTGATTCGACTGATAAGCATGAATACAGAACATGGGAAAAATATCGCATAGTGTCCGGTTCAGCCGGAGTGGCAATCGTTACAAACGACATAAGTTCGAACACTGCAACAGGACACTCTGATCCGAATAACCTGAATTTTCTTACGGAGGCTTTCTATGCCAAGAGTGAAGGATACGACAAGCATGTTTCCATGAACATTGACATTACCGGCACTGGCTTTGCCCTGAGAAAGGACAATGTCATTGGGGTCAAGGGTGCAGGCTATCGCAATAACATGCCCTATTTAGATTTCCAGTATTATAAAAATGCTGCCACAGGCGACGTTTATTACACAGGAATAACCGCACACCTAGTAGGCAACCCCGCCTCTTTATACGTGGCTAATCCGGATACGCCGCATTATCTGTGGCTTGAGTATGTGTCTGCGTACGATGTGTTGGCCAATCCGGCTGACAGAGGAATTCATACCAGTACCTTGAATATGGGAACGTGGGGTCCGGTCATGTGGTGCCGTGGGGATACACAGGTACATTTGTGTGATCCGGTTTATGCTCAATCAATTGACTCTATTGTAAAATAAGAATAAACGTTTCACCCCTTGATACGAGACAAATTGAACTGACCATAACGCCGTGAAGCCTTTTATTTCAAAGCTTCACGGCGTTTCGCAGAAATACACACCGTTTTTTCCATACAAGGAGATTCCATCATGAACTTCAACCATTTCGACGAAAGCGGCCACGCGATCATGGTCGATGTCAGCGCCAAGCAGCCGACCATGCGGACCGCCATTGCGGCGGCCGAAGTGCGTCTCTCGCCGAGTCTGTTGGCGGCCATCAAGACCGGCGGTGTCGCCAAGGGTGACGTGCTGGGCGTTGCCCGTCTGGCCGGCATCATGGCTGCAAAACGGACGCCGGATCTGATCCCGCTGTCCCACCCGCTGGCCATCCATAACGTCACGGTAGATTTCGAGTTGGATGAACCGGCCGGCCTGATCACGGTACGCTGCAGCGTGCGGGCATTTGAGCGCACCGGCGTAGAGATGGAGGCGATGACCGGCGCCACCCTCGCGGCTCTGACGATTTATGACATGTGCAAGGGGAGCGATAAATCGATTACGATCGGTGCGATCAGGCTGCTGTTCAAGGAGGGGG
>Ga0123338_10004389_pt1 | contig 12347 bp, 4 predicted proteins | sample grotaG_FD_89793 | JGI IMG/M metagenome (GOLD analysis project Ga0123338, IMG submission 89793) | Glacier valley bacterial and archeal communities from Borup Fiord, Nunavut, Canada, to study Microbial Dark Matter (Phase II) -... | ecosystem: Environmental > Aquatic > Freshwater > Ice > Glacier ... | reverse complement strand
TTAAAGAAAATCAAAAACGGAAACTATTGATTCATCGGCTTACACATATCTACAGTAAGGCGGCTGCCATTTTGTTGCTGCCATTAATTATTGCAGGAGGTGTGACATTTGGTTATTTGAGAAAATTATCGAATACTGCTGCTACTGAACAAACGGTCAGTTCAGTCATACATGCACCAATGGGCGCAAGGGTTTCATTTAATCTGCCAGATGGAACTGTTGGCTGGTTAAATAGCGGATCGAGTCTAACCTATAGCTTACCTTTTAATAGCAATCGGAAAATTGTGTTGGATGGTGAAGCATGGTTTGATGTCGTTCATAACGAAAAAAGCCCCTTCGAAATCTTTGCCGGCAATTCAAAAATTAAAGTTCTTGGTACGAGTTTTAATGTAAGTGCTTACAGAGAGGATTATATTGAGGTCGTACTTCAATATGGAAAAGTGGAGTTTTATCCTGGCAATCTGTCGCAAAAGATCACAATGACTCCCTCACAAAAACTGGTATTAATTGATGGTAAAATCAATCTTAAAGTCATTGATCCGTCTAAATACAAAGCATGGACAGATGGAAAACTTGTTTTCAGGGGAGATAATATGGCAGAAGTTGCGGGAAGGATTGAGCGCTGGTACAATATTAAAGTGATTTTAGCTGATAAGGATCTTGAGAAATTTTCATTCCGCGCAACATTTGAGGATGATTCTCTTGAAGATGTCCTCCATCTGCTTAGTTTGACTTCACCTATTTGTTATAAAATTGCCCCACGGGTCATAAAACCGGACGGTACATTTGAAAAAGTAATCGTTACACTATATGAGAGAGCTAACAAAAAGATTAATAACTAAAAACTTAATTAAATATGGGAAAAAACTAAACTCGTTAACTAAATGAAAAAAGGAAACCGCGCTAACGATTTCCTCTAAAATCATCCAAAAGGAATTTTTTTTAATAACAAACTTTACAAAGATATGAATAAAAATAATTCAGTCGGGGAATTGCTGTATCATTCCCTAAAAAAACCACTACTAATTATGCGTATTGCTATTTTTCTTTTGCTAGTTGGCTTTCTGCAAACCAAAGCAACAGATTCTTATTCGCAGAGTACAAAGCTATCAATCAGCGTCTCAAATACTGAACTGGTTAAAGTACTTGATAAAATTGAAAATCAAAGCGAATTTTATTTTCTCTATAATGAGAAGCTGATTGATGCCTCTCGCAAAGTATCAATTGAAGCAAAAGAAGAAAGGATTGAAGATGTGCTAAAAAATCTATTTTCCGGCACTGATGTTGAGTATTCCATTATTGATCGGAAGATCATACTTGCTCCAGCTTATTTGTCAGAATCACAACAGCCAAACAAAAAAATAAGCGGTAAAGTTACCGATCATACTGGTGCTTCTCTGCCTGGTGCTTCAATAGTTGTAAAAGGTACAACAATAGGGGTAATAACTGATAATAGTGGCAATTACTCGCTGTCCAATCTCCCTGAAAATGCAACATTGCAGTTTTCTTTTGTTGGAATGAAAACGCAGGAAATTGCAGTAGAGGGTAAAATAATTATCAATGTTAAACTTGAAGAGGAAACAATTGGAATCGAAGAAGTTGTAGCAGTTGGGTATGCAGTACAAAAGAAATCTGATTTGACTGGTGCAGTTGGTTTAGTTTCCGAAAAAACCATGAAAAGTAACGCAGTAAACACTGTCGGAGCGGCTCTGCAAGGTAAAGTCGCTGGTTTACAAGTTCGACAAACCAATGGTGACCCTGGAGCTGACGTTGAAATTCGTATTAGGGGTTGGGGTACTTTTGGCGCAAATACATTTCCATTAGTGGTAGTTGATGGAATAATTACCACAGCAGGATTAAGCGATATTGATCCCAGCAATATAGAAAATATTTCTATATTGAAGGATGCTTCATCGGCGGCAATATATGGATCACGAGGTGCTAATGGGGTTGTACTTGTAACGACGAAGAGAGGCAAGGCTGGTAAGGAAATCATTAATTTTGAGACCTATTATAGCGTGGATAATGTAATCCGTAAAATCCCAACAGTTAATGCAATCATTTATGGTGAAATGGTGAATGACTTTTACACGAATGCTGGGAAAGATGCACCTTATTCTGATACTAAATCTCTTGGTCAAGGAACAAACTGGCAAGACGAAATTTTCAGGACTGGAGGGAAACAAAATTATTCATTATCAATAAGTGGAGGAAGCGAAAAGGCACAACATGCCTTGACTATGAGTTGGAATGATACTAAAGGCATTGTGGTCAATTCAAAATACAACAGAGTTAACTTTCGTATTAATAACGATATAAGCCCCCTTAAGGGATTAAAAATTGGAAATAGTATTGGATTAAGCAATGGAATAGCCAAGAATGGTAACCCTCAGGAGGCAATTGACAGAGCATTGATTTATGCCCCTAATGTTAAACCATACAATGAAGATGGAAGTTATGGAATTGCAAATATGGCAGGACAACCTACAACCATGTCACAACCTTTGGTTGCTGCGTATGAGCGTTATAATAGCCAAACCAAACTACGTGCATTGGCAAGTATATATGCAGAATATGAGATAATTAAAGGACTGAAGTTCAGAAGTAACTTGGGAATTGAATACAATAATTTCGATGGCTCGTATTTTACTCCTTCGTACAATTATGGATTAGGTAATTCTAATGGAACAGCTGTTTTGGATCGAAATACTAATAACACCAAGAACTGGATGGTAGACAATTTATTAACTTATACTAAGAGTTTCGCTCAATCCCATAATATCGACATTTTGGCAGGTTATACATTTCAGGATGAAAGATGGGAATATTTGAATGCTCATAAAGATGGTTTCAGCAGAAATGATGATTATCTGAGGGTTCTTGATGCTGGTACAGCAAATGACATAGCCCATGGTAATATTACAGAATGGGCAATACAATCATACTTAGGAAGGTTTAATTATTCTTATAAAAATAAATATCTTTTTAATTCCAATGTACGAATTGACCAGTCATCAAGGTTTAAAAAAAGTAATCGAACTGGCATATTCCCTTCTTTCTCTGTGGGGTGGATACTTACAAATGAAAAATTTCTTAATGAGAAGTTAGGATCTATAAGTTATTTGAAATTAAGAGGCGGTTATGGAATTTTAGGAAACCAAGCTATTAGTAATTACCCATACCAATCCATCATTAATTCAAATTTATATTATGATTTAGGTTCGTCGCAAAGTGTAGTGCCGGGAGCTGCACCTACAGGTCTAGCGAACACAAACATCAGTTGGGAGAAAACGAGTACAACTGGTGCAGGACTAGAGGTTAACTTTTTTCGGGACAAGCTCAAGTTTATAATTGACTATTATGATCGACGAACGTCAGATATTTTGGTTATAGTTCCGCTCCCTTCCTTGTCCGGCTTAGGCAGTAACCCTTATCAAAATGTTGGTGGTGTTAGAAATAATGGCTTTGAGTTTACTGTAAATTATGCAAATACCAGTAAAAATAAACATTTGAGTTATAATGTTGGATTTAATTTAACTAACAATCATAATGAAGTAACCAAACTAGATAAAGGACTTGATATCATACTTGCTGGTGGAGGTCAAGGAGGTACCGAAACTCGGACATCACTCGGACATGGTATTAATTCATTTTACGGGTTTGTACAAGATGGTATTTTTCAAACAAAAGAAGAAATATTGAATTCACCTGCACAACCGAATGCGCAACCTGGTGACATGAAATTTAAAGATTTGAACAATGATCAAGTTATCGACTCTCAAGACAGAACCTTCTTAGGTAATTTTATGGCTAAACAAATTTTTGGGCTTAATGGAAATGTCAGGTACAAAAATTTTGATTTGGCAGTTTCTGTTAATGGTGATCTTGGAAGATATCAGAATATATTTTCTGTGGGATTTGCGGCAGCCCGTGCAGCAGAATCCACCAATGCAATGTGGGCTGACCGATGGACTGGTCCAGGAACAAGTAACTTTGTTCCAAGAATTGTTGGTGGGGATCCTAACAACAATGCAAGATCTTCCACTTTCTGGGTTAGAAAACAAGACTTTCTTAGAATCCAGAACCTCCAGGTTGGATATGATTTTTCTGGAAAATTGTTAAGCAAATCAGGGCTTAGTCGGTTACGCATATATTTAGCTGCCCAAAACCTCGCAACGTTCACAAATTGGCCTGGATATGATCCGGAACTTAGTGCGACAGCTTATCCTCTTTCCCGTTCTTTCTTTTTTGGTATTAATTTAGGTATTTAATTTTAAAAAAATAATTTTATGAAAAAGGTAAAGTACATGGTTTTTATGCTTGTATTTTTGGTGTTTTCTTGTGAAAAGAAATTAGATCTTAACCCAGTAGGTTCTATTTCCCAAGATAGTTTTTATAAAACATCTAATGATGCAAATGCGGCAATAATATCTTGTTATAATACACTTATTGCCTTTCATACTGGTTGGGGAGTTGTATCAGGAGTTGATATGTGGGGAGATATACAATCTTCTGATGCCGAACCACATCCTGATGGTGTTGCATGGAATCAAATTTATCGATACACTTTACAACCCGATAATGGAGAAGCACAGGGACAGTGGTTTTTAATTTACCAAGGTCTTTTCCGTGCAAACCAAGCGTTGGAAAAAATCCCAGGCATTACTATGGATGAAAATTTAAAAATCCGTTTACTAAATGAAGCATATTTTATTCGAGGATGGTGGATGCTTAGGCTTGCTAAAATGTATGGTAGTGCTCCCTTGGTAACAAAAACCTTAACTGTAGATGAGTTGTATGTTACAAATTCTACCAGACAACAACTTTTTGACCAGGTTGAAAAGGACTTGTTAATTGCAGAATCTCTTCCTGATAGTTATGATGATGCAAACTTAGGACGAGCGACCTCAGCAGCAGCAAAGACGGTGCTGGCAGAACTGTATTTGTGGGAGAAAAAATGGGCTATGGCTAAGCCAAAACTGGAAGCTGTTATTAATTCAGGAAGATACCAACTACTTGATTCATATTCTTCACTATTTGATGGCACAACTGAAAACTCTAAAGAAATTATTTTTGAGGTCCAAATGAAGGCTAATACTGGCAAAAGTATAGGAAATTTTTCAACAACCTATAGTGCCCCTAATGGGGAAGGCTACGTTCCTGGTGGAGGATGGGGATGGATTAGACCTACACAAGATATTGTCAATGAATATGAAATAACACCAAAGGAAGATCCACGTTTAACCTATTCTATCTTTAGAAAAGGGGATAACGTAGAAGGACAAATTTTTAAGGATGTAGTAAACGGAACTGGTTTTGCAGTAAAAAAATGGTTGATTTCCGGGAAGAATGGAGTTGAAATAGAGCCTAATTTTCCATGGCAATCCTCTGCCAATTTTGCGTTTTATCGTTATGCTGAAGTTCTATTAATGTATGCCGAAGTACTCAATGAGTTGGGAAACACATCAGCAGCAGTACCTTATATAAATCAGGTAAGAGCGAGACCTTCTGTAGCAATGCCTGCTCTTTCAACAAGTTTAACCAAGGATCAAGTATTTGAGGCAATACGACATGAAAGAAGAGTTGAATTTAGTTTTGAAGGAAAAATTAGCTTTGATCTTCGGAGATGGGGAATAGCTGGTACGTTTTTAAGATCACCACAAAGATGGCAGAACAACATAAGTATTAATCCACAATATGGGGGTTCTTTTTTTAAATTCGTAGATGGTAAGAACGAAGTTTTCCCTATACCGCAATCAGAAATTGATAAATCTAACCAGACACTTAACCAGAATCCTGGTTGGAGTAAATGAGTTATCCTTTTGCCTATTGCTTATGGCGCACGTAATTTATCATACCAGGCGGCTTAATCAGAGCCGTCTGGTATATTAAACTTTATAGATTTTTGAGTATTGTATCGTCGACATGGAATACTCAATATGTAATATATCTATGTTTACCATTCAGGTAATTGAATCTAAATAAGACTAATTTTAGTCGTGCATCCAATTTTATAGATTCTTCTTTACACAAATCAGAAGTATATTAGGTTGATCTTAAATGCAGTCTTTCTACAATTTAGATTTTTCATGGAAATTGCTAGAATTAAAGATAAATGTCTTAAAAATCTGTACTTAAAATATGTAGGTAAACAACTAATAAACAAATGCCTGCACATATTCTGAAACAGTTATCTAAATTTGACATGATTGTGTCCTCTTAATTCGAAATTGTAACTTTGTATAAATTGAAAAAACATAATGAAAAAAATAATTCTATCATTTTTTGCAAGTTTTATCGTTATTTATTCAATAGCACAACAAGATGCCAAAGAATGGCCTATATTAAAACATTACGATCAAGCACATTTGTCAAAAATTGTTCTCCCAATAGGTGGAATCGGAACAGGTACAGTTAATTTAGGAGGAAGAGGTGATATTCGTCAATGGGAAATAATGAATGTTCCTGGAAAACAAAATCCTGGAGGGCCAAACCGGAATGATTTGGAAAGTATATCTCCTGTATTTTGTTTATACACAAAAACAAAAGACGGAAAAACCATCACAAAATCCTTAACCGGACCACTTGAGTATTATCAGTATGAAGCGATGATGGGTCAGCCTACTGAGAATCATGGATTACCCCGTTTCCGGGAAGTAAGTTTTGATGCAGCTTATCCATTTGGACAGGTGAATCTTTCTGATAAAGATGTTCCTCTCGATGTAAAGATTAAAGCCTTTAATCCGCTGATTCCTGGAGATGCTGATGCAAGTGGAATTCCAATTGCAATCCTGCGGTTTGTTCTGAGTAATAAAACGGACCAACCTGTAATTGCGTCAATTTGCGGGGTGATGGATAATTTTATTGGGATTGATGGTACCAAACAGAAACCAGATTGGAAAGGTGAACAGATGTTGTACGGAGCCAGCAAAAATAAGAATGAATTCCGCTCAGAGAAAGATATTCAAGGTATTTACATGGACTCTCAAGGAGTTTCCAAAGACGATCCAGCTTGGGGAACTATAGCACTAACAACTGATTCAAAAGATAATATTAGCTTCAAAACTTCTACATCACCCTTGGGTTGGGGAAGCGAAATTTTGTCATTCTGGGATGACTTTAGCAGTGACGGGAAATTGACAAATACAGAATACAATCAGCCTGACAAACCAACTGGCGCATTAGCCATACATTTTGAAGTTCCAGGTAACGGGACGAAAGAAATCTCATTCTACATAACCTGGCATTTCCCAAATCGCTTTGCATGGTCCCAAACACGGGTAGGAAATTATTATACGTTGCAATACAAAGATGCTTGGGATGTGATTTTAAAAACCCATAACAATTTACCTATTTTAGAGGATAAAACTGTTGCATTCGTGAATGCTTTTATTAACTGTGACATGCCCGAATCTGTTAAGGAAGCTGCACTTTTCAATGTCAGCACCTTACGTTCACAAACAGTTTTCAGAACCGAAGATGGCAATATGTTTGGTTGGGAGGGTGTTATGGACCGGGTAGGTTCTTGTATGGGATCATGTACACATGTATGGAATTATGAACAGGCGACTGCATTTTTATTCGGAGATTTAGCTCGAACTATGCGTTCCGTTGAATTTGGTGTTTCAACTGATAGTATTGGACTAATGAGTTTCCGTACTAACTTACCTATCGCTTCATCACAAAGATGGGGAAAGGCGGCTGCTGACGGTCAAATGGGTACTATTATGAAAATGTACCGTGATTGGCAACTCTCAGGTGACGATGTTTTTTTGCGAAAATACTGGCCAATGGTGAAAAAGGCACTTGAATTCTGCTGGATTAATAACGGATGGGATAGTGATTGTGACGGGGTGATGGAAGGTTGCCAGCATAATACTATGGATGTTGAATATTTTGGACCTAACCCTCAAATGGAGTTATGGTATCTTGGTGCACTAAGAGCCGGAGAAGAAATGTCAAAATATTTGGGTGATAAAGAGTTTGCAAAAAAATGTAGAAAACTTTTTGAATTTGGAAGTGCCTGGACTGATAAATTTTTATTTAATGGCGAATATTATATTCAGAAAATCAGGCCGCCGATGAAAGCTGAAAATATTAACCCTATGCTTTCCGTTGGAATGGGAAGTCAGAATTATGCAAATCCTGATTTTCAACTCGGAATGGGATGTTTAGTTGATCAACTAGTAGGTCAATATATGGCTCATGTCTGTGGCCTTGGCTACCTTGTTGACTCAGTAAAGATTGCCACTACATTGAAAAGCATCATGAAATATAATTATCGCGAAAATATGTTTAATCATTTTAATCATTTAAGATCTTATGTTTTTGACAATGAATCAGCTTTATTGATGTCTGATTATCCATTCGAACGACCGCAATTTCCTTTCCCATATTATAACGAAGTAATGACGGGATTTGAATATGTAGCAGCCATCGGTATGCTGTATGAAGGTCAGACTGAAAATGGCTTTTTATGTATCAAAAATATTCGCGACAGATTTGATGGTCTCAAGCGAAATCCATTTGATGAAATTGAATGTGGTCATCACTATGCGCGTGCAATGGCAAGCTGGGCAGCATCACTTGCTATAAGTAAATTTCAATATTCCGGTGTGGAAAAATCAATGAAATTTACCTCCAAACCTGGAACTTATTTCTGGAGTAACGGCTATGCTTGGGGAACATGCAAGGTTGATGGCAAGAAGGCCAACCTGATCGTTATGTCAGGGAAGCTTGAACTATCGTAATTTACCCTTGCAGGTTTGGGATCAATAAACATAAAAAGTGTGATTCTAAATTCATCAGGAAATAATAGCATGAAATTTGAAATAAGATAAGAAATCTTTTGCGATTCTAAAGGACTATGTTACTAAAACTGTATTGTTGAAGCCTTACCAGAAATCCAGAAGAACCGGAAAAAATATTTCTCAATTAAAATGCTGAGCTTAATGAGTTATCCATTTTTAGCTAAAATACTATTTTCGCGATTGAACTAAAATATAAACAATTGATTATGAATAAGAGTAAAAATTTATCCAACAGATGTTTAAGCCAGTCTACATCCCTTAGTTTAAAACGTCGTGATTTTCTCAAATCGCTTAGTCTTCTGGCTGGTGGGTTAACCGTATCTCGCTATGCAGTAATGGCTGGTCCGTTTAATGTAAAAGACTTGAACCTTTCCGTACCAGTAGACAAGAAATTAAGCGAAAACTGGATCAAGTCGCTTTATGAGCGAGGAGTCCCTGCTATTTATAAAGGAAAGGAGCTCGATTATATTGGCATGCCAATTGGTGGAATTTGCACAGGACAAGTTTATCTGGGTGGCGATGGCCGCCTTTGGAGATGGGACATTTTTAACGAAAAGCAGGCAACGGGAGACCATAATTATGCCTATCCTCCGGTACCAGACTATCCACTTGAGCAGGGATTCTCATTAACTATTGATAACAAATCATATTCCATTGATCGTAATGGCTTTACTAAGGTTTTGTTTAAAGGACAATATCCCATTGGTGAGGTCTATTATCAGGATGATTCTATCCCTGTTGATATCAAATTGGAAGCATTCTCGCCCTTTATCCCTCTCGCCTCAGATGATTCCGGACTTCCTGCTACTATAATGCAATTCACTGTTAAAAATAATTCAACCAATAAAATTGAGGCAAATATAAACGGAATGCTTGAAAATGCAGTTTGTCTCAACAACCGCAATGCTGCAGGAAACCGCATAAACAAAATAATCAAAAGTGACGGATTCACATTTCTGGAATGTTCAGTAAAAAAAGAAGATATAACTGCTAATCCAAGGCCCGATAATACATTTGAAGACTGGAATAAAGCCAGTTATACCAATTGGAAAACTGAAGGAACTGCCTTTGGGAATGGTCCTATTAAAAAAACTGACATTCCTTCTTATGTGGGAGATGTTGGAGGTGATACCGAAAATGTTGTGAATTCACATGCTACTGCTCCTGGCTTATCGGTCAGTGAAAAAGATGCATCTACCGGAAAACTCACCAGCAATTCTTTCACCATCGACCGGAATTACATCAATTTTTGGATTGGCGGCGGTTCTCACAAGGGTCAAACCTGTTTCAACCTAATTGTTAAAAACAAGGTGCTTCGAACAACCACCGGCAACAATAGTAACCAGATGACACTTCAGAGCTTCTTTGTCAAAGATTTAATTGGAAAAGAAGCTCACTTTGAGATTGTTGATTCCTTTAATGGCGAGTGGGGAAATATCGGAATCGGGAAAATTTCTTTCAGCGATCGCGAAGCTACTTCTGTTTTGATTGAAAACTTGCCAGATTTTGGTTCTATGGGTTTAGCATTGATGGGTGATCCTGCTGAAATCGTTGAAAACCTCAACAGTAATGTTCCTATTACTACAAAATCCACAGGTACATTGGGTCGCAAATTAACAATTGCCCCAGGAAAATCGGTAAAGGTTTCTTTCCTGATCACCTGGTTTTTTCCAAATCTTTCAGACAATAAAATCGGTCAGGGCAGATATTACGCTAATCGATTTGATTCCGCTTATTCTGTTGCCAAATATATTACTTCAAACTTCAATCGGCTAACTTCTCTAACAAATTTATGGAGAGATACATGGTATGACACATCATTACCTTTCTGGTTTCTGGATCGTACATTTATCAATACCTCTACTCTTGCCACAAGCACAGCTTATCGTTATAAAAGCGGACGATTCTGGGCATGGGAAGGAGTTGGTTGTTGCGCTGGTACCTGCACTCACGTTTGGCATTATGCTCAGGCAATGGCACGTATTTTTCCTGATATTGAAAGGGATGTTCGCCAGCGCGTTGATCTTGGACTATCTTTAAATTTGAATAGCGGAGTAAGCGGATTTCGAGCCGAATATGATTTGGGTTTTGCAGTTGATGGCCAATCGGGAACTATTCTGCGCATCTATCGTGAACACCAGATGTCGCGTGATGATAACTTTTTGAGAAGCAACTGGAATAATATCAAGCTGATGTTTAGTCCATTATTCAAACTGGATTTGAATGGTGATGGTATATTGGAAGGTGGTCAGATGAACACTTTGGATCGTCCTTGGTATGGAAAAATTTCATGGCTAAGCTCGATCTATCTTGCAGCTCTGCGGGCAGGTGAAGCCATGGCAACTGAAATGGGTGAAAACGATTTTGCAACACGATGTCGTGAAATAGTAGAATATGGATCAATAAATATTGATAAACAGCTTTTTAATGGTGAATACTATTACCAGATTGGAGACTCGGGAAGATTAAATGAAGTTGGATCATATGATGGATGCGAAATCGATCAGGTATTGGGACAAAGCTGGACATTTCAGGTCGGACTCGAACGCGTTTTAAACAAGATAAATACCAGGACAGCACTGGAGTCACTCTGGAAATATAACTTTGCTTTGGACGCAGGATTATATAGAAATCAACTTGGTTCCGGCCGCGTTTACGCGATGGAAGGAGAAGCTGGACTACTTATGTGCACCTGGCCCAAAGGCGATTCGAAACGAGTAAAGGTTAGCTATGACTACTATTTTAATGAATGCATGACAGGATTTGAATACCAGGTAGCTGGTCATATGATTTGGGAAGGGATGCTGTGCAAAGGATTAGCTATAACCAAGGCAATCCATGATCGATATCACGCTTCAAAGCGTAATCCATGGAATGAGGTTGAATGTGGTGATCACTATGCACGGGCAATGGCAAGTTATGGCGTTTTCATTGCAATTTGCGGTTTTGAATATCATGGGCCAAAACAAATGATTGGCTTCGCTCCAAAAATTACGCCAGAAAACTTTAAAGCGGCTTTTACCTCAGCTGAAGGATGGGGACATTATACTCAGAGCAGAACAGTTGATAATCAACACTGTAAAATTATATTAAAGTATGGAAAGCTGAAAATTAAGACTCTAAAGTTTGATTTAGTTGAGGGAATTAACAGCGATTCCGTTAATGTTGTACTTATATTTAAAGGCATTACTGTAAAACAAAGCCATAAGCTTGAAGGGAAAAAACTTCTAATAACCATTGATCTTCCTTCAATTATAATCAATGAGAAATCAGCAATCGATGTGGATATTAATTATAAACTGAGTACCTTTTCCCTACCAGAAAATCAAATCAAATGAACATTTATTCGAATCATTTAAATTGAAAGGAAACCAATAATTTTCCATTTAATTGAAATAGGCTACAAAAAAATTGGAATGATTGCCTATAAATCAATCTTAATCCATATGCAGAAAAGGATTAGGGGTTATGTTGAAGCAATGAATGCCAATAACCTTGGTAATAAAATTCGGATAGAAGAAGTACGTTACAGTCATG
>Ga0123338_10004388_pt1 | contig 12348 bp, 10 predicted proteins | sample grotaG_FD_89793 | JGI IMG/M metagenome (GOLD analysis project Ga0123338, IMG submission 89793) | Glacier valley bacterial and archeal communities from Borup Fiord, Nunavut, Canada, to study Microbial Dark Matter (Phase II) -... | ecosystem: Environmental > Aquatic > Freshwater > Ice > Glacier ... | reverse complement strand
GCCCGCGTCGATGCGCCTGCATACATCCTGACAACTCTGCGAATGCAGGTGCTTCCAACGTGCAAAGCGTACCCTCCGGCGCAGTTTCAGCACATGCCTGTTCATCTCGTGCAAGCTGATGTACTTGCCCGTCAGTCGGTAGCAGCGCTTTTGCAGCGCGATAAAGTGATTCCAGATGAGCGAAACAACAAAAAGCTTCTCGCGCAGATGGCGAACGGAACGTCGCCGTAAGGCATCTTTCTTGTCGCATCTGTAGAGCCGATACTTGTAATTCTTGCACACCTGGATGGTGTTTGTCATAGGCTCAAGCATACCTCGAATTTGGCTCTTGCGCTTCGCGCAACCGCCTTCTATCCACATTGCTGAAGCAAGGGGTTTTACGGCGGTCTTCGACAAAGGTAAGTTCGCTCATTGAGTATGAGTCGAACACCGTACCAAATTCTGCATATCTATCGTATCTTGATCCATATGTGGAGTCATCTGTGAGGTCCGGCGTGGATGATATACCGTCAAATGGAGGATTGGTGTTATTCGCATACTGAACTCTTTCCAAAATGCTGTGCATGTGATTTTGGGATTGTGATGGTATTGAGATTCACTTTTGTGAAGGGTGGATTATATTGGTGACAGCTTGATCTAAATTTAACGCGACGGAGCCAACAATGAACCCCAATCAGTCCCACTCTCCAGCTAAATCCAGGCCGCATCCAAGCCGAACAAATACGTTATTGGTTGTAGCAGCATTATTCACTCTGTTACTTACATTGCCTAAGCCTGCTGCTGCACAAACCAGCATTTTGAACGGCAAAGCAATCCATATGCTGCTCGTGGGCGATCCGTTTGCTGTGGCACTGCAAAAATCAGCCGCACAACTGGAGCAGATGGCAGGCGGTACACTCAACATCGAAGTGGTGGGCTACGATGATCTCTATCATCAAATTTTGCTCAACGCGAAAGATTTGGAGTCTTCCTACGACATTATCAGCTTCGACTCGGTCTGGGCTGGCGAATTTGGTAAATCCAAACTTCTGCTGCCGTTGAGCGATCTGGTCAAAGCCTCCAAGATTGTCGAGCCGTCCGATTTTCTCGAAATTGCTTATGCTTCAGCGCAATATCAAGGGGTACAACTTGGCCTCCCGATCCAGCCGCACCCCGAACTGATGTGGTATCGCACAGATATTTTCAAAGATGCAGGGCTGCAACCGCCCGTCACGACCGATGATGTGCTGGCCGCTGCAAAACTGCTCACAAAGCCAGACCAGAAACAATACGGAATTTGCTGGAACGGCCAAAAAGGTCAGGCACTTGGGCAGCAAATAGCACACTTCTATGCCGCCTTCGGGCAACACCTGCTGAACGAGCAGGGACAGCCTACGCTGAATACGCCCAAAGGGATTGCGGCTGCGAGCTATGCGCTGGCCTTGCTTCCCTACTCGCCGCCCGATGTGTTGAATATGGCATGGGACCAGCGCCCGCAGCGTTTTGGGTCCGGCGGTTGCGTAATGACCTATGAATGGGCGGCACGTACTTATCTGGTCGAAGACCCAGCGACTTCCAGGATCGCGGGCAAGATCGGGTATGTCGCCGCGCCACATGCACCCGGTGAAAAAAGCGTCACGGCAATGGGTGCGTGGCATCTGGGCATCCCAATGAATATCGGCGCACGCAAGGACATCGCCTGGAAATTTATGGAATGGCTGACGAGTGGCGCAACCGAAAAGTTCCTCGCCATACAGGGCAATGGCGGAATGCCGCGCTACAGCATCATGCGCGACGCCACGTTATCGAAGACTTACCCGGCGTTCTCAGTGGTCGAGCAGCTAGGTTTAGCGGGAGAACTCGCGGATTGGATGCGTCCCGCCGTTCCACAGTGGCCGGGCTTGGCGGATGCACTAGGGCAGGTCTATCACGACATGCTTGAAGGTAAGACCACCCCTGAACAGGCAGCGGCACAAGTTCAGAAGCAAGCCGAGTCACTGTTCAAATAAGCTGTTCCGTTGGCTCTTTCTGAAAGGGCGATCCATGTTCAAGTTCATCGCAACCCGCCTGCAATACCGATTGATTCTGGCCTTTGTGCTCGTGCTGCTCATCCCAACGGTGATCACAGCGGTGTACTACGCGACACAATCTGCCTCCAACATCATCAATCTAACGCGGGTCAATGAAGTAGAGGTGGTACGTGGGCATGCCACCAGCGCCGAAACCCTGCTGACGCAGGCAAGTGCAGACTTGCTGTTCATCGTGCAGTCGCCAAGCATCCGGCGTTACGTGAATAGCATTGGCACATCCAGCGAAGCGTCAGCGCTGGACGACGCGCAAAAGCTGGTTGCCGCTTTTCTGTCGCGCTCGGCGAACCTGTATAAAAGTGTATGCCTGATCGACTCCAAAGGTCAGGAGACCACCTGCATCGAAGGACGCAGCAGCGGACCCACAATCATGGAGCCAGCGACCCTGGAAAATCAATCCAACAGCGCTTTCTTTACGAAGGCAATCAGCCTGACGAGCATGGCGAATCGTCAGCTTCCGGTATATATCTCCGGCCTCGACCTCGATGCAGTCAAACAAGACATCATCAAACCGTATGTGCCGATAATTCGCTACTCGACGTTGCTGCAAACGGATGATGGCGCGGTCAACGGTGTTATCGCTCTCAAAGCCTTTGTTGCGCCAATCATCGCATCGCTTGCAACTGGCGACACCAATGAAAAAGTGAGCCTGGTTGATGAGAGCGGCAACTTCATCCTGAGTCCAGACAGCACTCAGTTGTACGGCAATATTCTGGATACCGGAATTTCGTTACGCTCGACGCAGCCTGCGGATGCGGCGCAAATCCTCTCGCAGCGCTCCGGTGCTGTGTTTGGCTCTGCGGAGCAGCCTGACCTGTTGCAGGTATTCAACCGCATTCGTCCGAGCGGACAAAGTGCCATTCAGTGGACGGTCATTTATCAACAATCTCTTAGCAGCATCTTCGACGGTGTACACCAATCCCAGCTCATCATTGGCGGTATCGCCGTTGTGTCGCTGTTGATCGCGCTGCTGATTGCAACCCTGCTAACACGCAGTATCGTTCAGCCAATTCGTCGGCTGGCCTCCGCTTCGGTATTGATCGGTAGCGGCAATCTGGACGTCCAGATCGCGCCAATCCGTTCCAAAGACGAGATTGGCGAACTCACCAATTCATTCAGGACGATGACACAGGCTCTCAAAGGCAGCTATCGCACCCTGCAAAACCGCACGGAGCAACTGGAAGTCGCGAATGCTCTCGTCAACGAGTCGAGCCGGCTGAAGAGCGAGTTTCTATCGACGATGAGCCACGAACTGCGGACGCCACTCAACGCCATGATCGGTTTTACGGAACTGATGTCCTCTGGCGCGTCCGGTCCGCTACAGGACAAACAGAAGCACCAGTTGAGCCGCATCCACTCCAATAGTTTGCGGCTGCTGTCGCTCATCGACGATGTGCTGGACCTGTCCCGTATCGAAGCTGGCCGCATCGAAATTCACAACGAGGCCTTCTCTCCCGTGGAGATGATCGCTAAAATTTCCGCACAGATGAGCAGCCTCGCTGAAAAGAGAGGACTGCAACTCATAACGAATATCAGTGACGCACTGCCACCACTGCTGCGCGGTGATCGGGACCGTATCGAACACATCATCATCAACCTGCTCTCGAATGCTTTCAAATTCACCGACGCAGGCGAGGTCGAACTGCTGGTTCGGCCTGTCGGACAGCGCAACCAATATGTGATTAGCGTTCGTGATACGGGGATCGGCATCCCGGCACATGCACAGGAATACATCTTTGAGGAATTTCGTCAAGTGGATGGAAGCTCGCGACGTGCATATGGCGGAAGTGGCCTCGGACTCGCGATCTGTCGCAAACTGTGCCGCTTGATGGAGGGTGATATTACGGTTCAGAGTGCGCCGGGCAAAGGCAGTACGTTTACAGTGGTTCTGCCGATGGAAAGCGCAGTCGTGACTGAACCGACCAGAGAATTTCTTGCCGTGGGAGCGTAGAAAACATGCAAATGTTCGATCTGTCGGACTGGACAGTCATCGCCATCGATGATGAGCCGGACAGTCTGGAAGTCCTGAGCGAGGTTCTGGAACTGCACGACGTCAAAGTGCATTCTGTGGATGCTGGCTCCGAAGTGCTGCACCTGCTTGAAACTATTACGCCGACACTGGTGATCACGGACCTCTCCATGCCGCAAATGGATGGTTATCAACTGCTCTACCGCATCCGGCACAATGCGGCGACCACACACATCAAGGTAATCGCACTGACGGCACATGCCATGAGTGGCGACCGTGAACGCATTATGAGTGTCGGCTTTGATGGCTATCTGACCAAGCCGCTCCGCGTGAATACCCTGGTTATGGACATCATGGAGTGTGTCCCGGAGCTTCGCACTATGCCGCTTTCGCTTCCCTCAATATTGAATGGAGTGGTCCATGAAAACAAGTGAGTGGCGTGTCCTCGTTATCGAGGATGAGACTGACAGCACTGAAGTCGTGATGGAGATGTTACAGTTTCAAGGCATTCAGGCATGGTCGGTTCCAAATGCCGAAGACGCATTGAACGTCATCGACCAGGTCCAGCCTAATCTGTTTATTGTAGACCTGGCATTACCGGGAATGGATGGCTGGGCATTTCTGCGCGCGCTGCATAATAACGCGGCAACGGCTGCTATCCCGGCGGTGGCCGTGACCGCTTTCCATTCACCAACGGTTGCTCGTGAGGCAATCTCCGCCGGATTTCGCGCCTATTTCCCGAAGCCGATTGATACCACCTCGTTTGTTCGCCAGCTTTCAACGATCTTGCAGTCCTGAGAAAATTCATCATGCCAACACCTCTGCCCTGCAATATTCTGTTAGTAGATGATGACACCGATTTGCGGGAAACTCTCGCAGACGGTCTGGAATGTGCTGGCTATCATGTGGCGCAGGCGGATAGTGTTGGACCACTCTTCAACGAACTGCAACATATGAACATCGCTGTCGCTATCATCGACTTGATTCTGGCGGGTTCCAGTGGCGCGGCATTGTTGACATACATCAAGCAGCATCCGCGCCTGCGTCACATTCAGGTCATTATGATTAGTGGAGCAGCGCATGGCAAGACCACTGCGCGGTACTGGGGCGCTGATCTGTTCCTTGAGAAACCGGTCACAATCAGAAAACTGGAAGAAGCCATTGATAGTCTTATGACGAGCGGTGCTAAACAACCTCATGCCTGACTCTTCTGATACACACGAATCGACTGACCTGCATTTCACCCCGGAGCAATACGCGGTGCTGCACATGATGGGACACGAACTGCGAACGCCGCTGAATTCCATCGTCGGGACCTGTGAAATGCTGGTGAATGCCAAATACGGCGAACTCAGTTCCAGCCAACAGAAAGCAGCCGAACGGGTCTATCGCAATGGCAATCGCTTAAGTGAAATGATCTCGACGGTCATGCTCTACTTGCGCGTTGCCGCAGATGCGTTCACTTTGCAAAGCCAGCCGCTCTCACTGACCCAGTTGCTCAATGATGCAATTCAGAAGTGTCATCAAGCCGTGAATAAACCGAACGTTGAATGGATAACGGATTTTACCGCACCGGATAACGCGCGAATAGTTCATGGCGATAGTGAATATTTGTCACTGCTGATCGAGGCATTATTGATGAATGCCGCTCACTATACAATAGAAGGTCACATTCGTGTCACCTTGCATGATGTCGATCCAGACCATTACAGGATACAAGTCGAAGACTCAGGAATCGGGGTGTCCAAAGACGATATGATGCACATCTTCCACCCCTTCTGGCGAAGTGTGGAAGCAAAAGCGCTTTTCAGTAGCGGTACAGGTCTGGGATTGCTTACCGCCACTATCATGGCAAGTCGATTGAAAGGAACATTTACGTTTCAAAGCGAATGGAAAGTCGGCAGCAAAGCCGAACTGAAATTACCTGTGATAATGCCGATGTAGTGCTGCAAACGCAGAACGGAGATTGTACCCTGTTGCTGCATCTGACCTTGAATTCTGTAGTTGACATTGCCAATCACTGTAGCTACTATCGGTACACCTTTTAATGATACGAGTAAAAGTCAACAAGTTGTATGTTTGTTAATGCTTTTACGTAAAAGTGTTCAAAAGGAGACAAGTTGAGCTTAAAATCGGTTTCTCCGTTGCTACCTGCCTCCGACATGTTGAAATCATCCATCAAGGGAAGGCGCTGGTCATCAGATAATTTGCTGATCCGCGTATTGCCCGTAATTCTTCTACTGATCCTTTTAGGACTCCTTGCAGCGTTCGCTCCAAAGTTTTTCACCAGCCGCAATATCATCAACATCTTCGTGCAATCGTCCACTCTGGGGCTAATGACCATGGGTATGACCCTGGTTATGATCAGTGGAGGCATCGATCTCTCCATTCCTGCTGTCATGGCACTGAGCGCAATTGTGGGAGCGATGCACCTGCGAGACACTAACAGCATCCTCACCGCGTGCTTGCTGATGCTTTTTGTCGGTTCGGCGCTGGGTGCAATCAATGGTCTGGCTGTCGCTTACCTCAAAATGATCCCGTTTGTGGTTACATTGGCGATGATGACCATTGCAGCAGGAACCTCAATCTGGATTACCAATTCGGTCAGCGTACCGATTACGAACGATATATACATCGAGTCGGTACGTGATACAACGCTTGGTATCCCGCGCTCCGTCCTCGTTACGGCAATTGTGATGATCATCATGACGGTATTGCTCAGGCGACATCTATTTGGGCGCTGGCTTTACGCAGTGGGTGTGAACATCCGGGCAGCGCGCATCTCCGGGGTTCCGACAGCGCGTGTCATCTTCGGAACGTATGTCTTTTCCGGATTCCTTGCGGGACTCACCGCGACTGTCCTGGCCGCCCGACTTGGTTCCGCCTCCGCGAACACGGGTAATGACGGGATCGTGCTGGATATTGTGAGTTCGGCAGTCGTGGGCGGGGTCAGCATCTATGGGGGTGTCGGCGGACCTCTGGGGGCAGTATTTGGAGCGGTTTTCATCACAATTATCAGCAATAGCATGAACTTGATGCAGCTCTCGTTTTTCACCGGGTTGATTATCAAAGGGATTGTGATTATCGGGTTTGTGGCTCTCGAATCGCTACGGAAGCGCTGAGAGGTGTTTATGCTGTCACCCTCCTTGCAGATGATTGACATCACCAAAGCCTTTCTCGGCGTACAGGCACTTAGCCAGGTCACAGTTGAAGCCTATAGCGGCAGCGTTCTGGCGTTGGTAGGCGCGAATGGCGCAGGCAAAAGTACACTGATGAATATTCTGGGCGGTGTACTGCGTGCAGATAGCGGTGAGATTCTGCTGAACGGCAAACCGATCACTATTCACTCACCGCTGGATGCAACCGCGCATGGGATCGCCTTTGTTCATCAGGAAATGGCGATGCTGCCGACCATGACTGTTGCAGAAAATATGTACATTTCAGGGTTTCCGCAACAGCGTGGTCTGATCGATCAGCGCGCCATGCGTGAACAAGCGGCAAAAGTTCTCCAGCGGCTGGGCTGCCGCTTCTCACCGGATACGCAAGTGCGAATGCTCAACACGGGCAACCGTCAAATGGTCGAAATTGCACGCGCGTTGCTCAACAACCCACAAATTCTGATCTTTGATGAGCCAACGTCTTCGCTCACCAGTCGCGAGAAGGCTCGACTTTTCGAGGTGATTAGCACGCTAAAAGCTGAAGGCGTGACAATCATCTACATTACGCACTTTTTGGATGAAATATTCCAGATTTGTGACCGAGCAACCGTGTTACGGGGTGGTCAGGTGGCGGGGTCCGGGCTGATTAGCGAACTCGACGCCGCACAGATCGTACATATGATTATCGGCAATCTGGAGGTGGATGCCCTGCCGAAACCAGTGGCTACCGAGCAGGGTGAAATCGCTCTTCGTGTGAACAGCCTGAACCGGAAAGGTGTGCTATCGAATATTCAATTTGAACTGCGCCGCGGTGAGATTGTCGGCCTGTGGGGGCTGCTTGGTTCCGGGCGCACAGAATTGGCGCGTGCAGTGATTGAGCTTGATCCCATTGACAGTGGTTCAATTGAAGTCAACGACGGGAGTCGGTTGCGCCCATTCCGCTCTGGTGAGGCACAAAAATGGATTGGCCTGCTTACAGAAGATCGCCGCAATGAAGGACTGTTGCTGCCTATGTCAGTTCGGCAGAATTTATCACTTGCCAATTTGCGCTCACTGACTTCTTTTTTTCGGTTGATTCGGCATGGTGAGGAAGTCCGGCAGGCTAACGCGCTTGTCAAACGGTTGAACATCAAACTCGCCAATCTGGAGCAGCCCGCCCGGACGCTTAGTGGCGGAAATCAACAGAAGGTCGTGATTGGCCGCTGGCTTGAGGTCAGCCCGCGAGTATTCATCATGGATGAACCCATGCGCGGTCTGGATGTGGGTGCGAAGGCAGAAATACGCAACATTATTTTTGAATTGGCAGAGGGTGGAACTGCCCTGCTTGTCATCTCGTCGGAGATAGACGAGATCATGTCGTTGTGCAGCCGCTATCTGGTAATGGCACGCGGCGAGATTGTTCGCCAGTTTTCCAGAGATGTGAGTCGCAATGAGCTGATGGCAGCGGCAGCAGGCGTAGACAGGATGGAAGGGGCGACTCGTGGCTCAAAATAGCACTATTCGCTCTCCCGTGTTCCGGCAAAGTCGCACTTTTGCGCTGCGATATGGCTTCGTTGTCATCTTCGTTGCGGTTGTTGCCTTCTTTACAATCGCCGCGCCACGTTTTTTTGCGCTCAATAATTTTATTTCGCTGTTACACGCAGCAGCTCCGCTCATGGTTATCGCGGGAGGGCTGGCGATTGTGGTTCTAAGCGGTAAACTCGATATTTCTGTGGGTTCTACCGCTTTTTTGACAACTTCAGTCGGGACACTGTTGATGGTCCGGCAAGGCGTGAGTCCACTGGTTACGCTGTCCATCATCCTGGCAATTGGCATCCTCATCGGGGCAGTGAACGGCTTCATCATCGTCGTGCTGCGCGTGAATTCGCTGATCACAACTCTGGGGATGATGATCGGTTTGCGTGGCATCAGCCTTGAACTCACGAAAAGTACGAATATTGCCTTGCCGGAGGGTGTCCGCCGTCTGGGGAATGCAACCATCGGTCCTGTATTTGTCGATGTTTTAATTGCACTCGGCCTCATGCTCATACTTCATCTGCTTTACACGCGAACCCCCTTCGGCAGGCGGGTCATGGCGATTGGCAATGATCAGGAAACGGCATCGCGATTGGGTGTACGCATTGGACGTATTACCTTTTTCTGCTTCATTCTCTCCAGCCTGATGGCAACTATTGGGGGAGTGATGACCGTTATTCAGGTCGGCGCGGTGTCGGGTTCTATCGGTAGCGGGCTGGAGTTCACCGCGGTGTCTGTCATAGTGATAGGCGGAATTAGCCTGTTTGGTGGGGAAGGGAGCATCCTGCCGGGTGCGTTGCGCGGCGTGCTGCTGCTGGAAATTATTCGAAACGGTCTAAATCAGATTGGCGCGGACCCCTACGTGTACCGTTTCGTGAACGGCGCGATCATTTTCGCTGCCATGTACGCCGACTCGCTCCGTTCGCGAGTTCCAATCGACCCTCTAAAAATGGTAAGTGAGGAGCCGCTACCCATACCTGTAGTAGAAGGAGTCTCCCAATCCGAGTCCTGACGTGAACCAGCTACATCAAAAAGCGCGAATATTCGCATCGCCGAGTGGTTGCGATACACATGCCGCATATGGCGGCTGTTTACGAATTGAGGAGAGCTGAAATGAAACGTCTTGGTTCATTCATTGTGGTGCTGGCGCTCGCGCTGGCAAGTCTGAGCAGCGTTGGAACGGCGCGCAGTGCCGCCGAAAAAGAAGTGACGGTCGGCTTATCGTGGAATCGTTATGATGTGACGCTGGTGAACGCATGGGAAAAATACATGCAGGATGAAGGCGCACGTCAGGGCAAGGAAGCGGGGATCAAGTTCAAGTGGATCATCAACGCGGCAGACGGTGATCCGGCGCGTCAGGCGGCCAACATCGAAGACTTGATCAATCAGGGCGTGAACCTGATCATCGCACGCGCCGAGGACAGCGCCGCGATAGCAGCTTCGATCCGTGCCGCACAGGACGCCAAGATTCCATTCGTGACGTTCGACCGTGCTTCCAAGACGACGAAACCTGCGGCACACATCGGCGGTGACAGCTATGCGCAAGGCAAGTCCACCGCGGAAGCGTTCGCGAAAATCCTGAGTGCTGCAAACGTGAAGGGCAAGTGCATCGAGCTACAGGGTGCGCTCACCGATGAGAATGCGGTGAACCGCTCCAAAGCCTGGAACGAGGTGGACGCCAAAACGGATGCGTTCGAGACGGTAGCGCAAGTGCCGACCGAGTGGGACGCGACCAAGTTCCTGTCGGGCGCGACCAACGCTCTACAAGCGCACCCGGAAGCGAACTGCATGTTCCTGGCAAGCGACTTTGCTATCACCTCTGTGCAGTCGGCGCTGGAAAGTGCCAAGCGCTGGTCGCCCACAGGCCAAGCCAATCACATGTGGCTGGCAACACAAGACCTCTTCCCCGAAGCATTGGCCGCGATGAAGGCTGGTTACGTAGACGTGACCACCACCTACGACGCCTATGAACATGCCAAGGAAGCGGTTCGCGTCCTGATCGCGCTCGCGAAGGGTGAAGACCCGAAGTGTTCCGCGCAGGGCTGTTTGGTGGCCGGTCGTGTCGCCACACCGGGTAATGTTGACTCCTTGCAAAACCTCTGGTCGCGCGATTTCGCGGCCAAGTAACACGCTGGAGACCACGCGGGGAACCTTATATGAGGTTCCCCGCCTTCTTTCAGGCGGCGATTCTGGTTGGCGTTCTGTATCGCCACTGCTTATCTCACAAATTATTCAAAACTAAGCTTGCCCGGCATTCGCGGCGGCGCGGTCCGCCACAGCAACGCGATCTCCTCTGGTGTGAGGCCATAGGCGCGGTTCACCGCATCGGAGAGGCGGCGCTCCAGCATGTTCATTTCCGCGTCTATTGCGTTCACTCGGCCTGCATACTCCTGATATTCAGCCAGCAGCGAATTCAACGCCGCCGCGCGCAACTGCACCGCGCCACGTCCGCGCCGGGTCCGCACCTCTTCGATGAACGCAGTTTCGGCCATGTTCCTGAATTCGCTCAGGATGCCGCCCGGCGCGTTCACCCCGAACTCCACACGCAGCCACCTTAGCAATTCGCGCACCGTCTCACGCCGCGTATTGGTAAGCGTAATGAGCCGTTGCGCAGCGGGTTCTACTTCGGCGCGGATCGCGTCGGTCGGTCGGGCAATGGGAAGCATAACCATTTTGTCGGCAAATGGACGCCGTGCATCATTCAGGGCAGGAGAAAAGTAACGAGCGCCGTACCACCACATCAGAGGCGAATTGAGTACCGACAGCAGGTAAGTATCGGTACTTGGGAGCATATGGCATGTGTTGTTCGTATAAGACCTTGTTTCATCCATTGCAAACATGGAGAGCGTTTGAATCTCTTGATAAACAATTTTTGGCATGTCAAATACATTGTAATATGTACAAGAGCGTAATTCCCACCAGTACATGCCCTTATCCTGCCGCTTTTGCAAGCGCTCCTTCAACGGCAGCATTTGCTGATAGATGGAAGGGTACGCTGCTGCAAATGCGCTTTCGGGGTTTTCCGCGCGTGTCCATGACCATTGGGCGTTGCCGCTGGATTTGAGCAGGATAATCCAGCGTGCATCCCATGCAGGAATCCAGCGTTTCACATCCTCGCCGCGCAGATATGGCTTGATGATCTCCGCTGCTTTCGGGTCATCCCTGATCAGTCGTTCGCGCGTTTCGGCATCGAGTAGAAATGCCTCGTTCAATCCGGTCAACAAACCACGATACGGAACAGCGCCGATATATTCCTGTAGCGGCGTGCGTCCCTCACGGATTTTCGCCATGAGCGCATCGGCGTCGCCCGTTTCGAGGCTCCATGCCGCTTTGCCGAAGCGCAGGGTCGGGATTGGGTAGCTATTCGCCTTGACATAATTCTTGATGAGCAGCGCGGTACGGAACTCCGGGTCGGTGGCGCGGATCACCTCACGCGGAAACATCGTCACGCGGGTATCGGTTGCGTCGGCACGCGGTGCGTCCGGCTTGCGCAGGATCGTGATCGCCGGGAAGGTATCGACGTTGCGGAAAATCGGCGCGTGGCCGAAGTCCACGATCTCGCGCACTTCCGCGTTCACGGAGAGGTATTCGCGCAGCGCTTCGCCATAGCCCGCGCGGAACCATTTGTTGGCGGTGATGT
>Ga0123338_10004387_pt1 | contig 12348 bp, 9 predicted proteins | sample grotaG_FD_89793 | JGI IMG/M metagenome (GOLD analysis project Ga0123338, IMG submission 89793) | Glacier valley bacterial and archeal communities from Borup Fiord, Nunavut, Canada, to study Microbial Dark Matter (Phase II) -... | ecosystem: Environmental > Aquatic > Freshwater > Ice > Glacier ... | reverse complement strand
CGGCTTGCCGAACAGCAGACGCAGTTCGTCAAGCTGCAGCATAGCGGCGGCGCTGGAAACAGCAACCCTGACCACACCGTCGATTTCGCCGAGCGGCAAAATAGAGTTGGCCCGCGCGAACGTCAGCGGGAGCCGGCTCAAAAGTCCAGGATCAACCTCATCGACCTTGACCTCCAACTGGTAGCCGAGCCCCAGCCTGGCGGCAACGTCCAGCAACTGCTCAGGTGAGTTCAAAAGGTCGCTACTCATTTGCCTGAGATCTCTTTTTGCACGTCGACCGGCTCACTCTTCTTTGACGATTCCCCGAACGACTCGCGCTGGATGCGCGTCATCTCTGCCAGGTCGGCGGCATCCCTGACTATGTGAGGTGTCAGCAGGATCATCAGATTGGTTTTCTTGCGTACCTTTGATTTGGTCTTGAACAGCCATCCCAAAAGAGGAATATCCCCGAGGATCGGCACTTTGCTGACAGTGTCCTCTTCGGTATCCTGGATCAGTCCGCCGATAATAACCGTCTCCTTGTCCTTGACAACAACACTTGTCTTGGCTGAACGCTTGGTCGTCACCAGGTCAACCGCCTGCCCTCTACTGTCCTTTACCGCCGAGATCTCCTGATTGATATCCATGCGGATATAATCACCTTCACTGATCTGCGGCTTGATTTTAAGGTTGATGCCGATATCCTTACGCTCGATAGATTGCGTTGTACCGTAAGTGCTCTGCGTGGCCGATCCCTGGAACGGCACGTTTTCACCGACGTTTATCTCCGCCTCTTTATTGTCCGAGGTCAGGATATTCGGGGTGGAGAGGATGTTTAGGAGCCCCTTTTTATCGAGAGCCTTGAGCACCGCCGTTACATTGATCGGGCTGGCGGTGATATCAGGGGTTAACGCCCCCCCGGCAGTCAGAAGAGTACCAAGCGTAGTGAGAGTGCCAAGCGGGTCATACAATCCGGCAATTGTCAGGTTGCTGTTGGGGGAGCCCCCTCCGACAAGTCCGGTTTGCAGCCCGAATTCGTTAGATTTATCCAGCGATACCTCTGCGATCAGCACCTGCACAAACACCTGTTTGCTACGAAGATCGAGCTTTTTTATGACCTGGACCAGGTTGTTATAATCGGTGGGTGAGGCCATGATTACGAGTGAATTGGAACCCTTGTCAGGGGTGATGGTGATTTTACCGCTGTCGAAGGCGGAGGCCTGCGCTGCGGCAGCGCCAGGCTGTGGCGTTGCCTGAGTGGCAATTCCCTTGACTACACTGTCCAGGACTTTCGCCATCTCGGTGGCATCGGTGTTTTCCAGATAATAGACGTTGACCTTGCTGCTTGCTTCAGGAGCGATGACATCAAGCTTTTCTACCAGCTCACGAATCGCTTTTTTGGTTGTTTCACTGCCGAAAATCAGCAGCGCATTAAGACGCTGATCCGCCAGAACACTTGTGGCAGCACCCACCCCGCCGCGAGCAGGTGGTTGTCCACCCGGCTTGCCATCAGAACCGCTCAGCCACTGCTGAATGGTTGTCGCCGCGTTTTCGGCCGAGGTGTTTTTCAGATAGATAATCTCAAGCCCCTCGCGGGTGCGCTCGGTGTCAATCGTCTGCAGGAGCCCATGCAGCTTGCGAATATTGATGGCCGAATCAACCATCAGGAGCAGATTGCCTGGACCAAAGGCCGAAATGTGCCCGTCCTTGGAAACCATCGGTTGCAGAAACGTCTGCGCTTCCTGTGCGGTTATATATTCCAGCTTGATCACTTGGGCAACATAACTCTCGTTGACCGGGACCTGTGCCCCCTCCGGCAGCAGCCTGAATCCTGACTGCCTGGCAGAAGAAGAGGGCACGATCTTGGCGACCCTGCCGCTCTGCACAACGGTAAACCCCTTCAGCTCCAGTACGGAAGTAAAGACGTTGTATGCCTCTTCAATCGAGAGCTTGGAGGGCGAGTAAACCGAAATCTTCCCCTTGACCCGCTCATCGAGAATGAAGTTCTTGCCGGTCAGGTCACTGATGAACTTTACCATGGTGGAAATATCCACCTCGTTGAAATTCAAGACGACCCCTTTGCCGCCGGCGGCCATTGCTGCCGAGACAACAAGAGTTGAAATCAGTGCCAGCATACAGACAGTGCGTAGTAAATATCGTATCAAGCGTACCTCCTGGTTACCGCTTACCTCAGCTGTACAAGCCGGAACCGAAAAATCATTGGTGCAAATGTTACCTTATATCGTAATTGAACGTCTGTGGCTGACCGTCTCTGATGACCTCAAGCTTGAGTCGGCTCTGTCCCTTGAGGGACATGAATGACTGCAGCGCCTTGTCCGGGGAATCCATCGGAAAATCGTTGAGCCGCAGCAATATGTCGCCGTTTTTGATGCCGAGCATGGCGAAGACACCATTAGGCTTAACCTCCGAGGCTCGAAAGCCTTCCACCTTGCCATCCTTCTGGCTGGGGAGCAGGCGGGCGTCACTCATCGCCTTGGCCGGATTATCCAGGGTGGCATTAAGAGCGCGCTGATCGATCACATAACTGCCCGCTCCAGTGCTGGTCACCGCCGTGGGCGTAGATGCCGGGACAGACGCCGCCGGACTGTCGGAGGAGGCCATAGGGGGAGTCATCGGGGTCAGCAGCTCTACCTTCCTGTTATTGATAACAATGAAGGCACTTTCCTTGCGGACTTCAGCCAGGCGCCCGGCGTCAAAGACCATATCCCCCAAGCGGAATACCCGCTCTTCCTGTTTTGTCATGTGCCGGACCAGGGCAAAGGTTTCGCGGAACGACCCGACGACTGTGCCCAGAAGCATCAACTCGGCCGGGGCAGTGACCTGTGCCCCCTGCCCCGCCGCGGAAGCAGTAGTAATCGGCGTAAGCTGCCCCTGGGTCGCTCTGCCGAACAGGCCGGTCGTCAGAATCGGAGCGTAAAAAGAGAGGTCTTCCGTACGCGCCGGTGCGGCGACCGGGACAGTGGTTTTGCCCCCGTTTTTAAGCACCGTTTTCCCAAGGCGTACCGACAGGCGCTCTGTCGTGATCCCCGCCAGCAGGGCGATGATCACGACCCCGAGAAGGACATTTATGATATTAACGGTACGTGGCATATTACCTACAATGTTGAATTGTTGGGTCATGGATTAAATTTAACATTTAAAATTCAAAATTCAAAATTGATTCTCTATTTCTCCACTAAACACCTCTACCGCCGGCCCGGTCATGTAGATGTTGCCGTCCTCAGCCCATTCCATCTCAAGATCGCCGCCGGACAGGTGGTTGAGGATTTTTTTCTCCGTCAGGCCATTCAGCACGCAGGCTGCAGTTACGGCGCTGGAACCTGTTCCGCAGGCCAGGGTTTCACCGGCGCCCCGCTCCCAGGTGCGTTGACGGATTTCAGTGCGTGAGATGATCTGGATGAACTCCACGTTTGTGCGACGCGGAAACATCACGTTGTTTTCTATCAGCGGTCCATAAGTTGCGACCGGGAAATTGGCAACGTCATCGACAAAGATGACACAGTGCGGGTTGCCCATTGAAGCGCAGGTAATCTTGAAGGTGCGGTCGAGGACAGTCAGCTCTTCGGCGATCACTTTTGCCACCGGATCACCAGTCATCGGGATTTCAGCACGCGTCAGGCGTGGCGGACCCATATTAACCCGTACCTTCGCGATCTTTCCGTCGGCTCCGGGAACAAGCTTAAGCGTCAGGATACCGGCGCCGGTCTCTGCAGTTATCTCGCTCTTGGCAACTATACCATAGTCATATGCGTACTTGGCAACACAACGGATACCGTTGCCGCACATCTCTGATTCAGAACCGTCGGAGTTAAACATCCGCATCCGGACATCAGCCACTTCAGACGGCATGATCAGGATCAAACCGTCCGAACCGATGCCGAAATTGCGGTTGGAAACCTGTATCGCAGTCTGCTGCGGGTTGCTTACCGTCTCTTCAAAACAGTTCACATAGACGTAGTCATTTCCCGCGCCCTGCATCTTGGTGAATTTCATCGTATCATGTCCCCTTGCTTTGTAATAAATGGAGTTTGCAACATAGCAAAAACAGAGCGCGGCAACAAGCAGTTTAATCTTCTTTCCCCTGTGTAAACAGCGTGATTGCCAAGACATTGTCTAGCGGTTATACTTCGGCACGCTGTTACCATTTAATTCCGGAGATTATGACCATGATCAAAGCTTTTCAGGGCATCCACCCCACCATCGACCCTACCGCCTTTATCGCCGAAACCGCCGTGATCATCGGCGATGTGGAGATCGGGGCAGAGTCCAGTGTCTGGTACAACTGCGTTGTTCGCGGCGACGTCAACCATATCCGCATCGGCGCCCGCAGCAACGTGCAGGACCTCTCCATGCTGCACGTCACCCACAAAAAACACTCCGACGACCCGGGGGCGCCACTGATCATCGGTGATGATGTCACCATCGGCCATAGCGTGACCCTGCATGGCTGCACGCTGCAGGACGGCTGCTTCATCGGTATGCAAGCGATGGTGATGGATCATGCCGTCGTCGGGGAAGGCGCCCTGATAGGGGCCCGGGCACTGGTTACCGAAGGGACGGTCATCCCGCCACGCACCCTCTGGGTCGGTGCACCGGCCAAGTACAAACGCGACTTGAGTGCTGATGAAGTGGCGTGGCTGAAAAAATCGCCCGGGAACTATGTGAAATACTCGCTACAGTACATTAATGATATTCAGGAACAGACTCTTGATGCCAACTTGCCATAAACAACAGGCCAAACTCAAACCATGAACTGGCTCTCGCACATCGGCAAACGGGCATCACGTCTGGCCTCTATGGAGCTGTTCCGCTATATCGGTCCCGGCTTTTTTGTCACGGTCGGCTTCATCGACCCGGGCAACTGGGTCACCAACGTGGCCGCCGGCTCACAATTCGGATACCAACTCCTCTGGGTCGTGTCTCTCTCTACGATCATCCTGATCGTCGTCCAGCATAACGCCGCCCACCTTGGCATCGTTACCGGACTCTGCCTGTCGGAGGCGGCATCCAAATATTTCAAGCCGTGGCTGCGGGTCCTGATGCTGGGAAGCGCCATGATCGCCTGTGTGGCCACCGCCTTGGCGGAACTGCTGGGAGCGGCGATCGGCCTCAACATGCTAACCGGCCTGCCACTGGTAGCCGGAGCCGTATTATCGGCAGTTTTCTCCGCCTGGATGCTCTTTTCAAAAAACTATCAGCGCCTGGAAAAGTGGATCATGGGCTTTGTCTCGCTGATCGGAATGGCGTTCATCTTCGAAATATGGCTGGCCGACGTTTCGTGGGCCCAGACCGCGGTCGGCTGGGTGACGCCAACCTTTCCGCTCGGGGCGTTGACCGTTATCATGGGTGTTCTTGGCGCCGTTGTCATGCCGCACAACATCTTCCTCCATTCCGAAGTAATCCAGAGCCGCCAGTGGAATGCAAAGGGGGCCGACGTCATAGAGAAACAGCTCAAATATGAGTTTCTGGATACGCTGACCGGCATGGGAGCTGGCTGGGCGATTAACAGCGCCATGATCATCGTGGCCGCTGCCGTATTCTATAAAAACGGGATCGTTGTAAATGAGCTGCCGCAGGTTACACTGACACTCGAACCGATCTTCGGCAAAGCTTCAGCCGTAGTCTTTGCCCTGGGGCTGCTCTTTGCCGGACTTGCCTCATCAGTCACCGCCGCCATGGCTGGCGGCAGCGTTTTTGCCGGCATCTTTATCGAACCGTTCGACATCAACGACCCGCATTCCCGCATCGGTCTTGGCATCACACTGCTTGGAGCCCTGGCAACGATCATGCTGCTGTCTGACCCGTTCGCCGGGATCCTCTGGAGCCAGGTAGCGCTGTCCATGCAACTGCCGCTGACCATTATCCCGTTAATCCTTTTGACCTCTTCAAAAAAAGTCATGGGAGAATACGCCAACAAGCCCTACGGTGCTATTGTCCTCTGGATTGTCGGGCTGATCGTCATAGGGCTGAACATTGCCCTGCTCGTCGATATGGCACGTTAATTCGGCCGAGAACCGCCTTGCCTGCGTGAGATGATTCTGTTATTTTCGCGCAAAACAAAAGAAAGTTGACCGCCATGAAGATCACTATTTTAGGTTGTGGCACCTCCACCGGGGTACCGATGGTCGGCTGCAACTGCCGGGTATGCAGCTCGGACCATCCCCGGGACAAGCGTACCCGCGCTTCACTGCTGATCTGCTATAACGATCAGACCGTGCTGATAGACACTTCCACCGATTTGAGACAGCAGGCGCTGCGGCAGCATATTCGCCGCGTCGATGCCGTGCTTTTCACTCACGCTCACGCCGACCATGTCAATGGCATAGATGACCTGCGCGGGTTTCATTTTATCCACAAGGAAATTATTCCCTGCTTTACTTCCCGGGCTACCCTTGACAAACTGCTGGGCGGATTCAGTTACATCTTTGATGAGCACCAGAGTTCCGGCTACACCCCCTTACTGTCGGCCAACGAAATCAGCGACCCCTTTGAGCTGTTCGGGCAGGTCGTAACCCCCATCCCGCTGCTGCACGGCAAAACCTCTTCGCTCGGCTATCGAATCGGAAATTTTGCCTACCTGACCGACTGCAATGCCATTCCGGAACAATCACTGGAGCTGTTGCAGGGAGTAGAGCTGCTGGTGATCGATGGCCTGCGCTGGACGGAGCATCCGTTTCATTTCAATATTCCCGGGGCAATCGCCGCAGCCAGACAGATAGACGCCACACGCACAATTCTTACCCATCTTACCCATGAGATCTCCTATGCTGAAGGGGGCAGGCTGCCGTCCGGGTTTGAATTGGCATATGATGGTATGGAGTTTGATCTACAGTAATACCGGATGGGATCAGTACGAGGAGAAAGTGATGCACAAAGACATTCGACTGCACGGCATGATGGGAGAGCAGACAGAGTACTTTGTCATGGTAGCCGGCAACGACGCTTACCAACGCTATTTCTTCAACATCGTTCAGGAAGAGGATCGGCTGCGCATCTTCTCTCCCGGCAACGAAATGATCCTGTCACCCGAGGGGATCAGCTACCATGGCAACGGCGGGAATTTCTGCGAATATATGTTCGGCGTGGACCAACCGGCTTCAGATCTTGCCAAGCCGGAAATAATCAACCGGCTGGTTATGTACGGGGCCCACTCCGACGAAGATGGCAGCGTCCGCTTCAGTGACCGCACCTCTGGCAGCGCAACCTACGATAATATTTTTTTCGAAGGGAATGCGGTCTGCAACTATTTCTACTTTGTCCACTCCAACCTGCTGTCGCGCAAACTGAAAAGCCAGCAGGAAGAACTGGTCAAGCGGCTCGGCAAGTGCATAAAACGCTCGGAGGCGGTTGGTGACGAGCGCGACGATGTCATTATTTCCGAGCTGTTTCCGTTATTAAACGACGAATCCTCCCAGCTGTTTGTGGTCAAGTTAATCAACCGCCGCCATCGCGAATACCGCGACCTGTTTCGCAGCTTCTATTTCAGAAACAAGAAGATTTCCGATGAGGATTTCGGCCGACTGGTCGCTGTTGCAACAACCCATAAGATCGATCGTTATCAGCAGGAGCGCATCAGAATCGATGCCATGTACCGCAGCCCCGCCAACAAGCGGATTGTCGATGAATACCGCAACATCCTGCTTGCGTGCAATACCAAGGGGGAGATAAGCAACCTCGACAATGCCCGCCTGACACGCCTGAAAACATTGTCGGTGCGTAACAAGATCCCCGGGGCCCTGTTTTATACCCTTGATGAGATGCTCAATAAAGGACGCAATCTCAAAAATGACCGGGAGCGCGACTACATCGCCGCCACCCGGGAAATCCTCGAAGGGATCTTTTTCCGGGAGATCGCGATTGAGAGCCATATCGACCGGGATGACATGCTCAAACTGATCCAGGCCAAGAAAATCGCGATGGAAAGCCGTGATCATTCCTACGACCAGCTGATGCTGGATGCCAGCAAGGAGTGCGATGAAAAGATCCGCGACGGCGCCGACTCATCACTGTTGGACGGCTTCTCGTATGTCATTACTTATCTTGATCGTTTTGACACCGTTTCAAACCTGATCAACCAACTGGCCTTTATGGAAAACGTCCGTGTCAGTGAAGATATGTTGCGCGGCCTGCTTGAACATAAGGCCGCCTTTGACAACCTGCATGAAGACTGCTTTCAGGAGCTGTTTATCCGTGATCTGTTCGCGAATGCCTATCTTGGCAACTTCGGCCGCCGTAAGGTCAGAGCCCTTATGGAAGGACTGGTCTCCATCGAAGTGCTTGAGTCAACAATCGAAAAATTGCACCAGCAGCTCGTCGGAATAGACCTGGAGGAGAGAATTTCGATCGTTCTCCTGGAACATGTGCGTGATCGCATCCGCAATTTTTACTCCAAGTTCACAACAAAGGCCGATCAGGAAGCGTTGCGGCGTGAAGTTGTCGAGGAGCTTAAAACAAAAAAACTGGTCAGCACCGACATCCCGGATCATCTGTTTAACGAGACAATCTTTACCATAAAGAAAGAGTCCATGTACCTGCATGCTCTTTTGCCGCAGATTATTGCCGAACGCAATGTCGGACTACGGGAGGACTTCCTTGAAAACTCCGGGCTTGACCGCTTCTATGTCGAAGAGCTGGAACGAGAGTATTACGAAAAGAACGGCCTGAATATCGAAGAGCTGTACCAGATCAGGAAAGGGCTCAGCTGACTTTCACCGGCCTTTGTCACCGCCGGGCTTAAACATTACCAACTAAAGTTTTATCCGGATTCCGCCGATACACATTTCATAAGCACTCAGGCGGCCTGACCGCAAAAAGACAGGATCGCGTTAACGGAGTCCGTTATGAAAATAGATGATCGAGTTTCAAATTACATGGCGCTGCTGAACGAAGAGACTGCCACACCTGCCGCTCAGGCTGCGCCTGCGTCCAACCCATCCGCAACAGCCGAAACGCCTCCAGCTGAAGTAACCCTTACGTCTGCCGCCATTCAGCTGGCCGACGATGAAGCCCGCCGCGAAAGAGTTGACACCATCCGGCAGCAACTGGCAGAAGGCTCCTACAACATCAGCGGCAAAGATGTCGCCGGCAAGATCCTGAACATTCTCAAGGGGTGACAGCAGCACTATTTCCTCCTTGACCTACCCCTCTCCCCCACGCTACATTCCTGCTGTGTTGATTTTATACTCAGACGAGTTGCTTCCACTTTTGCCATCAAAGAGCAGTGCCTTGAATTCTGTACACCGGCCACACTGTCACAGAGGAACCAGAGACAATATTCTTGAAGGGGGGCGTGGTTTCGCAACTCGCCTTCCGGCGCCGCATGACCTTTCCGCGCTGTTATTACTCTGCTTTCCTGAAACTTTGCCGTGGCAAGTGCGACTCAAGGCACGACAGGAGTTACCGTGCCGGCTACATCGACCTTCAACAACTTTCGTATTGCCGTCGCAACCTACGGCAAGGAGAACCTGGGCGAACTGCTGTATGCGCTGGCTGAAAACGCCAGACAGCTGTCCGCAGGCGAACAGGTCCGCATCTACCTGGAAGACCTGACCAAGGGGACGCTTGCCTGCATCCACGCAACCGGACCGCTCGCCAAGGAACTTGTCGAGACAACCTTCCCGATCGTCTCAGAGGAAGCGGTGGTTTCCCGCGTCTTTGCCAACCAGATTCCGATAATCTTCAAACTATCCGACCAGAACAAGAGCTCGGCTGATTACGCTTTTGCCGCGCGCTTCAGGTTCCGCTCCAGCTATGTCGTGCCGATCGTCAGCCGTGGAAAGTCCATCGGAGCGCTCTGCATCGACCAGAGCAACCCTGGCGAAACGTTGAACAGCCGGATAAAAATGCAGCTGGCAGATCTGGCCGCTATTGTCGCCGACCACCTTGACCAGGCCAGGATTTACCACCAGCAGGTCCGCCTCGCCCGGCGGCTTGAGGAGTTCAAGGCGCGCGAAGCGGCCGGCATGATGGTCAGATCGGCGGTCAAACTCATTGAAAAGGTTTCTCTGGCAGCAGTGCTGGTGCCGACACACCAGGAGGGCGCTGCAGGTGCTCTGGGAACTCTGGCAAGCTACTCTGCAGATGAAAAATTGAAGAAAGAATATGACCAGCTTGGCGCGCTTGATCTGCGCAAGGGGATGTCCCTGATTTCCAACTATATTAACGATCAGGGAGTGATCACCGATGACCGCCTGTTAAAGCCGCTTTTCATAGCGGACCTGACGCAGCACAATCTGCAGAAGCGCGCTTTAACCGAATCTCTGGAACTCAGATCGCTGTACGTCGTCCCCCGCTTCGACCCTGAAACACGGCGCATAATCTGCCTGCTCAACTACTATTCCCACGATCTGTACCAGTTCAGCGATTTCGAGATGGGGCTGCTGCAGACGCATGCCGAAATGGTGGAAAAGGTCATTAGCGAGGTTGGCGGTGAACACCTTGAAATCCGCGTTCTCTCGGAAATCAGCGACCTTCTCAATGAACGGACCGAAACGCTGCAGCCGTTTCTGACCAGAGTCCTTTCCAAGGCAACGGAACTGATCGGCGCCGACACCGGTAGCATCGCCGTTGTAACCGAGAGGGAGGGCGCCAAATGGCTGGTGGTTGAGGATGAGAACGGAGCTATCATCGGTGCCAAGAACAAGGAATGGCTGAAAAAATATATTCCTCCGCTTCAGGTTGGCGGCAGTGAACTGCCGCAGGAAGAGCGCAGCCTGACAGGTTATGTTGCCTTCACAAAACAACCCAGGATCACCTCCAGGGTCGAGGCTGAACTGCAGCGTGACGGTTTTCACCGCTCAATGAGCGACCTGCTGAAGAGTGAAATTGCTGTGCCGATAATATGTGATGACGAAGTGATCGCCGTTGTCTGCCTCAACTCACTGCAGTACGACTATTTCCGCGAAGAGCACCGGCGCATACTGCAGATTATCGGTTCCCTGACGGCGCGCCACATCTCTGACCTGCAGCGCATCGAGCGTCTTCAGGGGGAGGTAAACCGCCTCACAACCGACGTTGCCTACAAGGACCCCCACGTTTCTTCCTACCGACTGGGCAACATTATCGGCAACAGCCAGAAATCCCAGGAGATGGTGGATTTCATCAACACCGTTTCGCCGCCGCTGTTCAACCGCATCCTCTTCTGGTCTCGCAACATCCTGCAGGAGGCGACCATCGGGCTCCCCTCGATCCTGGTTACCGGCCAGACCGGTTCCGGCAAGGAGTTCTTCTTCAACAACCTCTACAACAAGCTTAACGAACTGTATCGACGGGACATCAATCCCGGCGGCGAACTGCCGGTCAAGAAAACCAATATTGCCGCCTATTCCGGCGACTTGACCTATTCAGAGCTGTTCGGGCATAAAAAGGGTGCTTTTACCGGTGCCTATTCCGACCGGCGCGGAATTCTCGAAGAGACCATCGGCGGCATCGTTTTTCTCGACGAAATCGGTGATGCCGATCCGAAAACACAGGTGCAGCTACTCCGCTTTCTGGACAACGGTGGTTTCATGAGACTTGGCGAGAATACCGAGCGTTACAGCAGGGTTCTGCTGGTTGCAGCGACCAACAAGAATCTGGCCGACGAGATTGCCGCCGGCCGCTTTCGCGAAGATCTCTACCACCGGCTATCAGAGCTTTCAATACGCCTCCCCTCACTTAATGAAAGGCGCGAGGACATCCCGGATCTTTCGGTCCATTTTCTCGGTAAACTCTACCGCACCTACCGCTCCGCCAATGATGCGGAAGAATCTCCACCATCTCTGGCTGAAGATGCAAAACAGATTCTCATGCGCCACAGTTACAAGGGTAACATCCGCGAGCTACGCAGCATTCTGCTGCGGGCACTTTTTTTCAGACGCAAAAGCGTCATCACAGGGGAAGCGATCAGCGAAGCCATCGCCGGGACCGGACGTTTGGAGGCGCGCCAACCGTCCTCTGTTACACATGACCTGGACCAACGGCAGGCAGATGAAATTACAGAAAAGATAGCAGCGGGAGGTAATTTCTGGTCAGACGTTTATGAGCCATTCTCACGTAATGATATTTCGCGCGAAACGGTACGGCTGGTAATAGAGAAGACACGGAGCACCGCCGGCAAAACGATGCCGGCGGTCGCGCATTATCTTAAAGCCATTGCGGATGGAGTCGGGAGGGAGGAAGAACAGCGACAGCTGTTTCGTTTCAAGAACTTTTTGTATAAGACGGTAAGAATTTGACAATAAACTCCGTATGCTTACAAAAGAAGGCCGGGCAGAGTTAATGCCCGGCCTTCTTTTGTATTTGATGTTGAGTTATATCGCTACCATGTTTGCGTACTACTTGGCCCACCATGGCATCCGGTGATGTTAT
>Ga0123338_10004385_pt1 | contig 12351 bp, 9 predicted proteins | sample grotaG_FD_89793 | JGI IMG/M metagenome (GOLD analysis project Ga0123338, IMG submission 89793) | Glacier valley bacterial and archeal communities from Borup Fiord, Nunavut, Canada, to study Microbial Dark Matter (Phase II) -... | ecosystem: Environmental > Aquatic > Freshwater > Ice > Glacier ... | reverse complement strand
GTGGCGTCGCGCGACCTCGCGGTCGGCGCGGTCGGCGGTGCCCGGGCGCGGCTTGAAGACCGTCGTCCGCGTCGGCAGCGCCGCCAGCCCTTCCTCGGGCGCGGTGTAGTAATAAAGCGCGATCGACCGCCGCGACCGGTCGGGCGGGCAGGCGATGACGTCGGGGACGCCGTGAAAGCTGTCGAGATCGGTGTTGAAGATCACCGCGCGGCCCATCGCCGGTGCGACCGCGTGCCGCCGCTCCTTCATGTCGGTCGACCAGAGCTCGAGATCGCCCTTCCACTCGGGCGACCAGTCGTCGTTCAGGTAGATCAGCAGGTTGATCCGCCGCAGCAGGTTCATCCCCTTGTGGATGTTGAAGTCGGCGTGGACGCCGAGATGCCCGCCGCGCTTGGTCTCGTGGAGCCCGGCACCGATGTAATAGGGGTCGGCGATCAGCTTCTTGATGCCGGTCAGCGCCTCGACGAAGCGCAGCATCGGCTCGGCGTTCATCTCGGCAAGGAAGGCGCGCAGCGCGGGCGTGCGCACCTCGTGCGGCTGCCATTCGTACTTCAGCCGCTCCTGCGAGCGGTCGTAATATTTGCGATCGCTCGTCGTCTCGGGCCATTCGGCGGTCAGCCGCCGCAGGACGCCGGCATCGATCAAGTCGTCGATGACGATGTGCGGGAACGGATCGGCGGTGACGTACCGATCGTGGAGCGCCGTGCCCGCCGTGATGCACTGCGCCCGGTCGAGCGCGACCACGTCGTCGGAGAGGCGGGTGGTTTCGAGGACCGGCATGATCTACCTCGTCGTTGAAGCCGCGGATATCGCAGCGATGGGACCAGTGGGCAAGGTCACCGCGCCGACACCGCGGCGAACAGGTCGCGGAGCACCGCGCGGTACGCATCGAGCCGCGCCTTGACCTGGGTCAGACCCTGCGCGACCTCGGACTTAAGGGTGTGGCGCCGGTCGATCGCGTCGAGCACGAAGGCGATCGCCGCGTCGGTCGGCATGCCGGTGTGCGGCACCAGCCGGTCGTAGCCGAGCGAGCCGAACAGCCCCTCGAACTTGCGGCTGTACGACACCGGCACGACCGGCACCCCGCTCGAAAAGGCGGCGATGCATGCATGCATCCGCGCCGCGACGAGCGCGTCGAGCCCCGCGATGTGGCTCTTGGCCGCCGACGGCGAGGCGAAATCGGGGATCCGGACGAGCGCGGGATAGCGCCCCGCGAGGTCGTCGGCCACCGCGCCGTCGTCCTCGTTCGATCCCGCATAGCCGTTGACATGGCAGATCAGTTCGACCGCGACGTCGCCGCGCGCGAGCAGCCCCTCGATCACCCCGGTCATCAGCGCCTTGTAATCGTAGCCGAGGCCGAACTCGCCCTTGCCGGTGTGGCCGCCGTGCCAGAGCAGCCCCGAGACGTTGACCCCGATCCGCGGCAGCCCGCGCGACGGCGGCGGCTGCGTCCACGGCAGCGCGAAGGCGACGTCGACCGCATAGACCGGCGACACGCCGGGGACGAGCGCGGCGACCGCGTCGAACGACTTGCGGTCGCGGACGACCACCGCGCGCGAGCGCCGCATCGCCCAGCGTGCGAGCGCGTTGAGCCGGCGCTTCGCCGCCGTGCCACCGGCGAACGGCCCGATCGTCTGCGGCGAGAACACCAGCGGCACGCCGCGCGTCAGCGTCACGACCTTCGACAGGATGATCCAGGCGTAGCGCTTGACCGGATAGATATCGGTGAAGCTGTCGCCGCCGCCGATGTCGAGGACGCAGTCCAGCGCGCCGACCTCGCGGACGAACCGCCCGATATTGCGCGCGCCGAGGCCCGAGAAGACGACGTCGGGCTCGGTGATGTACGATCGTCCCGAATCGGCGAAGCCGTGGATGACGAAGTGCGCGGTCAGGCCGAGGTCGGCGAGAACCTCGCGCGCGATCGAGAGATTGCCGACCGTGAGCGCGCCGACGCCGAGATTGCCCGACCGGTCCGAATGCCAGTGGAGGCCGATGCGGACGGTCATGCGCCGATCGCGTCCGGAACGACCGCGATGCCGGTTGCACCGCCGGTTGCGGCTTGATAGATCGCGCGGGCCAAGATCATGGCGTCCGGTTAGCAGCTTGCGAGAGATGGACAAGAGTGGCGATGACCATTGACGAAATCATAAGCAAGATTGCCGATGTCATGGTTGACGTGTTTGACGTCGACGACCTCGATGTCACATCGGCAACGTCGGCCGACGATATCGAGGAGTGGGATAGTCTCAGCCACATCCGGTTCATCATTACGCTCGAGCGTCAGTTCAAGATCAAGTTCTTGAACGAGGAGATCGCCAACTTGAAGAACATCGGCGATCTCGCCCGGGTCATCCAGTCCAAACTGCCGGCCTGAGCGGGTCGCCGCCCGTGTTCGCCGACCTCGCCTGGCTGCAGGACCCGCCGGCGGATTTCCGCGCGCGGTCGAAGGCGGTCCGTGCCGATCTCGCAGGAACAGCCATCGAGGAGCGGCTGGCCGAACTCGCGTCCGTGCGGTTGGACCTCAACCAGCTGGGGCAGGTCGCGGGGCTGGTGGCGTCGTATCTTGCGGGCACGCCGCCGCCGGGTCCGCTGGCGCGCGCGAGACTCGGCGTGGTCGGCGCGGGAACGCTGGCACTGCTCGAGCCGGCGATCGCGGCGTCGGCACTCCGCCACCGCACGCTGCTGACCGTCGTGGGCGGCGCGTACGGCAGCGCGGTGCCGGACGCGCTCGACCCGGCGAGCCCGGTGCGGTCGGCGGGCATCGATCTCGCGCTTGTCGTCCTCGATCACCGCCTGACCGGCCTCGACCGGCCGCTGCTCGGGGCCGGCGAGGCGGCGGCGGCGGTCGAGCGCGCGCTGGCGACGGTCACGGCAATGGTCGACGGGCTCGCGGCGAGCGCTCCCGGCGGCGTGCTCGTGACAACGGTGCCCGTGCCGCCCGAGCCGCTGTTCGGCAGCCTGGACGCGGTCGAGCCGGGATCGGTCGCCGCGCAGGTAACGGCGTTCAATTCCGCGCTCGCTCACATGGCGGCAGGAAAGCGGATCGTGCTGGTGGATCTCGCGCGCGTCGCGGCGACGGTCGGCACCGACCGCTGGTTCGACGCCGGGCAGTGGCACGCCGCCAAGCTGCCGTTCGCCCCCGAGCTGATCCCGCTGGTCGCCGACGTCGTCGCCCGCACGGTCGCCGCCCTGCGCGGGGTAACGCGCAAGTGCCTCGTCCTCGACCTCGACAACACGCTGTGGGGCGGGGTGATCGGCGACGACGGGGTCGACGGCATCGCACTCGGCCAGGGCAGCGCGGCGGGCGAAGCGTTCCTTGCCGTCCAGGCGACCGCGCTGGCCCTACGCGACCGCGGCATCATCCTTGCGGTCTGCTCGAAGAACGACGACGCCGTCGCGCGGACGCCGTTCCGCGACCATCCCGACATGGTGCTGAAAGAGAACCACATCGCCGCGTTCGTCGCCAACTGGGGCGACAAGGCGACCAACATGCGCGCGATCGCCGCCGCGCTCAACATCGGCGTCGATGCGCTCGTCTTTCTCGACGACAATCCGGTGGAGCGGGCGCAGGTCCGGCGCGAGCTGCCGATGGTCGCGGTGCCGGAATTGCCGGCCGACCCGGCGCTCTACCCGCGGGCGCTGCTTGCGGCAGGCTATTTCGAGGCGGTCGCGTTCGCCGCCGAGGACCGCGCGCGCGCCGACCAGTACCGCGCCAACGCCGAGCGCGCGGCGTTCGCGGGCACCAGCGACATGGCGGGCTATCTCGCCAGCCTCGACATGGTCGCCGACATGCGCCCGTTCGACGCGATCAATCGCGCGCGCATCGCCCAGCTCATCAACAAGTCGAACCAGTTCAACCTGACGACGCGACGCTATACCGAGGCGCAGGTTGCAGGCCTCGAAGCGGATACGGCGAAAACGACGCTGCAGGTGCGGCTGACCGACCGATTCGGCGACAACGGCATGATCTCGGTCGTGATCGTCGACCGGGCCGGCGGCGACGAGTGGGCGATCGACACGTGGCTGATGAGCTGCCGCGTCCTGGGCCGCCGGCTCGAGGAGGCGGTGCTGGCGCATATCGCGCTGGCCGCGCGGGCCGGCGGCGCGACGGCGCTGATCGGGCAGTTCATCCCGTCGGCCAAGAACGCAATGGTGGCCGATCACTTCGCCAAGCTCGGCTTCATGCCCGCCGGCACCGCTGCCGACGGCACCACCACGTGGCGGCTCGACCTTGCCGGCTACACTGTGCCCGACCTGCCGATGCGCATCGATTCGACGGTCGCCTGAGTGGCGGCCGGAGGGCGGCACCGGATCGGCTGGGGCCTGCGCTTCGCCGCGATCCTCGGCGTCGCGGTGCTGGGCGCGATCGCCGCCGCGACCCTGCCCGACCACCCATACCAGCGCTGGCAGCTGGTCGAGGACACGCTCTACGCCAATGCGACGTGGAGTTATGAGCGGCTGCACTTCGATCCGCGTCCGGTCGACGTCGCGATCCTCGGCGCGTCGCGGACGTTGATGGGGCTGAGCGCGCCGCGCATTGCCGCCACGCTTTCCGCCGCAGGCACGCCGCTCGCCGTCGCCAACCTGTCGGTCATCGAGGACGGCCGCAACCTGCAATGGGCGATCGCCGACGAGCTGTTCCGGACCAAGCGCCCGCGCGTTGTGGTCGTGATGATCAACGAGACGGTCCATCGCTGGGGCCACCCCGGCTTCCGCTACGTCGCGCCCGCCGCCGCGGTCGCGGCCCCGCCCGACCCGCTGCTGCACAATTCCCCGACCGACCTGATCTTCCTGCCGTACCGCCAGCCGATGCTGTTCGCCGCCGCCGCCGCGCCGGGGCTGGTCGGTCTGCGCGACCGGTTCGACCCGGTCCGCTACGCGGCGAAGACCAGCGACTATTCGGTGTCGCACACACTCGCCGACGGCAAGCACATCGACATGGACCGGGTGGTGTCGGCCGACGAACTGCGCGCCGAGGCGGCGGCGTTCGCCCGGATCCGCCATCGGTCGAGCCTGCCGTCGTGGCTTGCCGCGCGGACCGACGTCGACGACGCGGTCTATACCGACGCGATCGCCCGCCTCGCGAAGGCGAACGGCGCGCGGCTGGTATTCGTCTTCCTGCCCGAATTCGGCCAGCCGACGACGATCGCGTCGCGCGCGCGCTACGCCCGGCTCGGGCGCATCGCCGATTTCGGCGACCTCGCGACCAACCCGGCGCTGTTCCAGAGCTTTGCCCACCTCAACCACCGCGGCGCGCTGATCGCCAGCGACCGGCTGGCCGCGACGGTGACGCAAGTGCTTGGCGGCGCGCGAGCCGCCGGCGACAGGATCGCGGCACCGAACACGGCGATGACGAGCGACACGGCGGCGGCGCGCTAGATGCTGTTCAACAGCTTCGTCTTCATCTTCGGCTTCCTGCCCGCCGCGCTGATCGCCTTCTACGCCAGCGGACGCTGGTTCGGGGCACGCGCGGCCGCGGTCGTGCTGTCGCTCGCCAGCCTCGTGTTCTACGCGTGGTGGCGGCCGCGCGACCTGCCGATCCTGCTGTTCGCGATCGTGTTCAATTACGTCCTTGGCGTGTTGATCCAGCGGGCGCGCGCGGGCGAACGGATGCGGGCGGCGCGCACGTGGCTGATCTTCGGCCTCGTCGTCGATCTCGGGCTGCTCGGCTACTACAAGTACGCCAACTTCGTCGTCGACAACGTCGCGGCGGCGACGGGAAGCGACTTCACGCTCCACCACATTATCCTGCCGCTGGCGATCTCGTTCTTCACCTTCCAGAAGATCGCCTACCTCGTCGATTCGTCGCGCGGCATCGTGCGAGGCACCGGTCCGGTCGAGTTCGGCCTGTTCGCGGCGTTCTTCCCGCAGCTGCTCGCCGGGCCGATCGTCCATTATTCGGAGATCATCCCGCAGCTGCGCTCGCCGCTGTTCGCGCGGCTGCAGTGGCGCGACCTCGTCATCGGGGTCGTCATCTTCGCGATCGGGCTGGCGAAAAAGACGATCGCCGCCGATACGCTGGCAAGCTATGCCAACCCGCTGTTTCTCCACGCCGCGAACCAGGACTGGGACACCACGCGGGCGTGGACCGCGGCAGTTACCTACACGCTTCAGCTCTATACCGACTTCTCGGGGTATTCGGACATGGCGATCGGGCTGGGGCGGATGTTCGGGGTTAAGCTGCCGCTCAACTTCCACTCGCCGCTGCGCGCGGCATCGATCATCGACTACTGGCGGCGGTGGCACATGACGCTGCAGCGGTTCCTGCTCGCCTATGTCTATCAGCCGCTCGCGCTGCCGCTCAATCGCTGGTCGGCGGCGCGCGGCTTTACCGGGTGGAGCGGGTTCGCCGCCGGTGTCGGCCTGCCGACCGTCATCACCTTCGTCCTGATCGGCGTGTGGCACGGCGCGGGATGGACGTTCGTCGTGTTCGGCGTCCTCCACGCGGTCTACGTGCTGGTCAACGAGGCGTGGCGCGAGCGGCGCAAGCAGGCGAACCGGCGGCGGCGCAAGGCAAAGCTGCCGCCGCGCGACCTCGGCCGGTGGGAGATTGCGGGATATCACCTCCTGACCCTCGCCTGCGTCGCGTTCGCCAACGTCGTGTTCCGGGCCACCGGCCTCGCCGATGCCGGCGCGATCACCGGCGCGATGGCGGGGCTGCGCGGGCTCGCCGTGACCGGTTATACGCCGCCCGCCGCGCTCGTCGCGCTTGTTGCGGCGACCGTCGCCGTCGTCGCTCTCCTGCCCAACACGCAGCAGATCATGGCCGCCTACCGCCCGGCGGTGAACTTCGGCGACTGGGCGGGGGTCAACCTTCCGCCGCTGCGCTGGCAATGGCGGCCCGATACACGCGGGATCGTATTTGCCGGCGTCGTGCTGTTTGCCGCAGTGATGTTCATTCAACGCGGGCAGGCCGTGTTCCTCTACTTCAACTTCTAAGACAATGTTGTTCAACAGCCTCTCGTTCATCTTCGGCTTCCTGCCGGCGGCCTTGCTGCTGTTCTACCTGCTTGGCCGGGTTCATCGCACCGCCGGCGTGATCTTCCTGACAGCCGCGAGCCTGGGCTTCTACGCCAGGTGGCGGCCGCAGGACCTGTGGATCCTCGGTTTTGCGATCGTCTTCAACTTCCTGGTCGGCGGGGTCATCCAGCGGCTGCACGCGGCGGGGCGGCTACGGGCGGTTCGCGGCGTGCTGGCGATCGGGGTCGTCGTCGACCTCGGCCTGCTTGGCTATTACAAGTACGCCAACTTCGTCGTCGACAACCTCGCGCTCGCCACGGGTCGCGACATCACCCTCCATCATATCGTCCTGCCGCTGGCGATCTCGTTCTTCACCTTCCAGAAGATCGCGTATCTGAACGACAGCGCGCGCGGCGAGGTCAGGGGCACCGGATTCCTCGAGTTCAGCCTGTTCGCGGCCTTCTTCCCGCAGCTGCTGTCGGGGCCGATCGTCCACTATTCGGAGATCATCCCGCAGCTGCGCGGCCGGATGTTCACGCGCTTCCAGGCGCGCAACCTGATGATCGGCCTTGCGATCTTCAGCTTCGGGCTGTTCAAGAAGACCGTCATCGCCGATACCCTTGCGCTTTACGCCAACCCGCTGTTCACCCACGTCGCCAGCCAGCATTATGATGTCGCCCGCGGCTGGTCGGCGTCGTTCTCGTACATGCTGCAGCTGTATTTCGACTTCTCCGGCTATTCCGACATGGCGATCGGACTGGCGCGCATGTTCGGGGTCAAGCTGCCGCTCAACTTCCACTCGCCGCTGCGCGCCGCGTCGATCATCGACTATTGGCGGCGGTGGCACATGTCGCTGCAGCGCTTTCTCCTCGCCTACGTCTACCAGCCGATCGCCATTCCCCTGAACCGCTGGTCGGCGGAGCGCGGCTTCGGGCGCTGGCCGGGGTTCGCGGTGACGGTCGGGGTGCCGACGTTCGTCACCTTCCTGCTCAGCGGCATCTGGCACGGGGCCGGGTGGACGTTCATCGTCTTCGGCCTGCTCCACGCCCTCTATGTCCTGACCAACCAGATCTGGCGCGAGATCGAGAAGGCGGCGCGCAAGCGGCGGCGGCAGGCGAAGCTCCCCCCGCTCGAGCCTGGCTGGCTGCGCATCCTCGGCTACCGCCTGCTGACGACGTTCGCGCTCGGCTTCACCAACGTCTTCTTCCGCGCGACCAGCGTCGCCGACGGATGGACCGTGTCGAAGGCGATGCTCGGCCTCAGCGGCGGGATCGGCAGCGCGTTCGACGGCACGGCGATGTCGCTCGACATGGCGCTGGTCGTCGGCGTCGCGGCGCTGATCGTCGTCCTGTTCCCGAATACCCAACAGATCATGTCGGCGTATCGCCCGGCGACGAACTACGCCGAATGGCGCGGCGTCAATCATCCGCCGCTGATGTGGCGCTGGCGGCCGACGCCGTTCGGCTTCGCCTTCCTTGCGGCGGTGTTCTTCGCCGGGCTGATGATGGTTCAGCGCGGCGAAGCCGTATTCCTGTACTTCAACTTCTGACGGGGGAGCGGGAACGATGAAGCGCGTCCATTGGCTTCGCGGCGCGGTCGTCTTCGCCACCGCGGTAGCGGGACTGTGCGTCGCGGCGGCGGCGCTCCCCGACAATGAATACCAGCGGTACGAGACGCTGGAGAAGACGATCCAGAACCGGATTCGCTGGATCTACGAGCGGGTGCACGACGACCCCGCACCTGTCGACGTCGCGCTGATCGGGTCGTCGCGCTTCGGCGCCGGAATCAGCGTCCCGCAGCTCGAGGCCGGCCTGCGCCGCCTCGGCACGCCGGTGCGCGCGGTCAACTTCTCGCTGCCGGAAAACGGCCGCGACCTCAACTGGGTGCTCCTCGATCAGCTGCTCACGACCAAGACGCCGCGCCTGCTCGTCATCGGCGTCATCGAGAAACCGGGCCGCTACGGACACCCGGCCTTCAAATACGTCGCGCCGGCGGCCGCGGTCGCCGATCCCGCATACTTCGGCAACCTCGACTACCTCCACAACCTGATCTATCTGCCGTATCGCCAGATGCGGCTGTTCGCGGCCGTTCATTTTCCGGAGCTGCTGGGCCTGCCGCTGACCTTCGACCCCGCCCGGTATCCGGGCAGCAATCTCGAGACGACCGGCACGACCCGCACGGGTGACAATATCCTTCTGGCGCGCGACCGCGTCGTGCCGCGCGCCCATCTCGATGCGCTCGTCGCCCGGTATCGGCGCGGGCTCAACCCGCCGATCCTGGGATCCCGCCTCGCCGACGTCGAGTTCGGCGACGAACGGACCTATATCCGGCGCATGGTCGCGCTGGCCCGCGCGAAGCACGTCCGCGTCGCCTTCCTCTACATGACCTATTTCAGCGGCGGCGACGCCATCCAGGAACGGCCGTTCTACACGCAGTACGGACCGATCATCGACGCGAGCTGGGTCGCGACGCATCCTGAATGGTTCACCGACGCGGTCCACCTCAACAAGTTCGGCGCGCAGGCGTTGACCGCGTGGCTCGCACCGCGCGTCGCGGTCCTGCTGCGCCCGGAGCCGGCAGCATGAGCCCGCCCGTCCTCCATCATGTCGGCATCGTCGTGGCCGACGCTGGCGAGATGGCCGCGCAGATGGCGGTGCTCGGGCTGCAGGAGGATTTCCGCGGCTATGTCCCCGAGTTCCGCGCGCTGTGCGTCTTCACCCGTGGCAACGGCGCGTCGCCGGTCGAGTTCGTCATCCCCGACGGCGGCCCGCTGCTCAACTTCAACAAGGGGCTGGGCGGCCTCCACCACCTCGCCTATCTGTGCCCGAGCCTCGACGCCAAGCGCGCCGAGCTCGCCTCGCAGGGCATGGCGCTGCTCGAGGCCGAGCACGTGAAGGGCGCGGGGCCGTTCCGCTGCAATTTCCTGTCGCCGATCTACACCCGCGGGCTGACGATCGAGTTCGTCGAGCTCGTCTAGCGCGTCACCACGACGCCTTCGACAAGCGCGCGCGCGTACGGTATCCCGAAGCACATGAACGCTCTCGTCCCGCCGCCCGACCCCCGGTCGAGTCTGCGCCCGTCGCGGCGCGGCTTCCTGATCGGCACCGGCACAGTCGCGGGCCTCGCGGTCGGGTATGTCGTCTGGCCGCGCAAGGTCCCGCTCAACTGGGCTGCGGCACCCGACGAGACGGTGGTCAACGGCTTCGTCAAGATCGGTACCGACGGTCGGGTGGTGGTCGCGATCCCGCAGGCCGAGATGGGTCAGGGCGTGTCGAGCGCGCTCGCGCAGGTCGTCGCCGACGAGCTCGGGGCCGACTGGAACACGGTCGCCGTCGAGCCCGCGCCGCTCAACCCGGTCTATGCCAATCGCGGCCTGACACTCGACGCGACCGCGGGGTTGCCCGCAAGCCTGCAGGGCTTCGCGCGGTGGGGACTGGGCGGCGGCGTCGAGCATTTCGACATGCAGATGACCGGCGGCAGCACGTCGGTGCGCGGCTTTGCCGGCCCGATGCGGCTGGCGGGCGCTGCGGCGCGCGAGATGCTGTGCAAGGCGGCCGCGCGCGAGTGGGGGGCTGACTGGCGCGAATGCACAACGGCCGCCGGCTTCGTGGTCTACAAGGCCAACCGCATCCGCTTCGCCGACGTCGCTGGGAAGGTCGTCGCGGACGACGCGCCGGCGTCGCCGGCACTGCGCACGAACTCGACCTTGATGGGTACCTCGCCGCCGCGGATCGACATTCCGGCGAAGACCGACGGCAGCGCGCGTTTCGGGGCGGACGTCCGGCTGCCCGGCATGGTGTTCGCCGCGGTCAGGGCCGGTCCGGCGGGAGCTCCCGCCCTGCTCCGCGCCGACGACGCCGCCGCACGCGGGATGCCGGGGGTAATCGATATCGTCCGTGGCCCGACGTGGGTCGCGGCGGTCGCGACGACGTGGTGGGCGGCGAGCAAGGCGGTCGACGCAGTCGTTCCGGTGTTCGCCGCGCAGGACCATCCCGCCGGGGCCGAGCTGACCGACGCGCCGCGCCGCGCGCTCGACGCCGCCGGTGCAGTCGCGGTGCGTGACGACGGCGACACCGGCGGCGCGCTCGCGACCGGCACGGTGATTGCCGCCGACTATAGCGTCCCCTACCTCGCGCACGCCGCGCTCGAGCCGATGACGGCGACGGTACGGATCGACGGCGGCCGTGCCGAGGTCTGGGCTCCGACCCAGTCGCTGACGCTGACGACGTGGGCGGCGGCGAAGGCGCTCGGCCTCGACGACGCCGCGGTCACCGTGCACCCGACGCTGGTCGGCGGCGGGTTCGGCCGCAAGAGCGAGCAGGATGCGGTCATCCAGGCGGCGCTGATCGCGCGCGCGGTCGAGCGACCGGTCCAGCTGATCTGGTCGCGCGCCGAAGACCTCGCCCACGACCGCTTCCGCCCCGCCGCCGCCGCGCGGATGCGCGGGGCCGTCGCGAACGGCCGGATCGCGGCGTGGGACAGCCGGATCGCGGTACCCGACGTCGCATCGAGCTATGCCGCGCGCAACCTGCCGGCGATGGGCGGCAAGCCCAAGGCGTCGGCCGAGGGGGTCGATGGCGCGACGCAGCTGCCGTACGACATGGCGCATGTCCGGGTCGAGCAGGCACTGGTCCTGACGCCCGTCCCGCTCGGCTTCTGGCGCTCGGTCGGGCACAGCTTCAGCGCGTTCTTCGTCGAGAGCTTCGTCGACGAACTCGCGCATGCGGCAAACGTCGATCCCGGCCAGTTCCGCCTCGCGATGCTCCATGCCAGGCCGCGGCACGCCGCCGTGCTCAAGGCCGCGCTCGACGCGGCCGGCCCGCTCGGCCAGGTCGAGCCGGGCGTTGGCCCGTCAGGGCCGTTGCAAGCAACGGTGGGCCGCGGCGTCGCGCTTCACGAGAGCTTCGGCTCGATCGTCGCGCAGGTCGCCGAGGTGGTCGTCGCCAAGGGCGAAGCGCCGCGCGTCACCCACGTGTGGGCGGCGATCGACTGCGGCCCCGTCGTCAACCCCGACGGGGTCCGCGCGCAGGTCGAGGGCGCGATCGCCTATGGCCTCGGGGCCGCGCTGCACCAGAAGATCACCTTCGCGGGCGGGCGCGTCGAGCAGACCAATTTCGACGGCTTCCCGTCGCTGACACTTGCCGAAAGTCCGGCGATCGACGTCGTTATCGTCAACCCGACCGGAGCCGGCGGCGTGCCGATGGGCGGCGTCGGCGAACCCGGCACGCCGCCGATCGCGCCCGCGGTCGCCAATGCGATCTTCGCCGCCACCGGCGAGCGGCGGCGCTCCCTGCCGCTGATCACGTGAGCGAAGCCGACCCGCACGTCGCCGCCGCGGCGTCGTTCCTGCCGCTCGACCATCCGCCGGTCGCCTTCGGCCGGATCGGCGTG
>Ga0123338_10004383_pt1 | contig 12357 bp, 15 predicted proteins | sample grotaG_FD_89793 | JGI IMG/M metagenome (GOLD analysis project Ga0123338, IMG submission 89793) | Glacier valley bacterial and archeal communities from Borup Fiord, Nunavut, Canada, to study Microbial Dark Matter (Phase II) -... | ecosystem: Environmental > Aquatic > Freshwater > Ice > Glacier ... | reverse complement strand
TGGTGCCTAGCGTCCGGGTGAACCGCGCGGCCATGAACTCCCGCGCCAGGCCGCCCACGACGGGCAGGCGCAGGACCATGCGGTCGAATGCCAGCCCAGGGCCGGGCCGCCGCATGGTCCTGCGCCTGCCCGTCGTGGGCGGCCTGGCGCGGGAGTTCATGGCCGCGCGGTTCACCCGGACGCTAGGCACCATGCTCACCAACGGGGTGCCGCTGATCGTCGCTTTGACCATCGTGCGGGACGCGGTCGGGAACCGTGCCGGGGTGGCCGCCGTGGACCGTGCGGCGCTGAGCGCCAAGGGCGGCGCCGGGCTGGCCGGCCCGCTGGAAGTCTCCGGCCTGTTTCCGTCCCGTACGGTCCACCTGCTGCGCCTGGGGGAGGAGACGGCGCAGCTCGGCCCGATGTCGCTGCGGGCCGCCGCCATCCACGAGGAGCGGACTCGGCTCGGCGTGCAGCGCCTGGTCTCCCTGCTGGTGCCGGCGATCACGGTGGTCATGGGCGCGGTGATCGCCGCCATCGTTTCCGCGTTGCTGCTGGCGATGCTGGGGTTGAACGACCTTGCTGCCACGTAGCGCACAGCCACCCAGCACGAAACTATGCAGCGCCTGGTCACATTTTCCCTGGCACACGCCTGGGCAGGACACCGGCTTCACGCTGATCGAGGTCATCGTCGTGCTCGTGATCCTTGGGCTGGCGGGCGGCTTGGTGATGGCCAGGGGTTCCAGCCGAAGCGCCGGGCTGGACTTGCGGCTTGCTGGCAACGCCGTATCGGGTGCGCTGCGTCTTGCGCGGACCGAAGCCATCTCGCGCAATACCCCGGTCAGCGTCGTATTCGACCAGGGCACCGGGACTGTGCGCATCGGTGCCCGTCCGCTGCTCAGCCTGCCGGCCGGCGTGGCGATGGCTGTAATCACCACGGCTGACAGCTCTGCTGGAGCGCAGGCCGCGATAAGCTTCCTTCCAGATGGCAGCAGCACGGGTGGGCGGGTCGAACTGGCGGCCGGCAGTCGGCGCGTGCGGGTCGTCGTGGAATGGCTGACGGGGCGGGTGGCGGCCGAGGCGCAGTGACCATGCGCCGGGATGATGGCGGCTTCACCTTGCTGGAGGTCATGGTAGCATTTATGATTGCCGCCCTGGCGCTGGGTGCCCTGATGCGGGGTGCGGGCGGAGGATTGCAGGCTTCGCGTGTCGCGGCGCACACCCAGCAGGCGCTCTCCCGCGCCCGGTCCCACCTTGCAGCGTCCACCTTGGCCCTCGCTCCCGGCGAGCAAGGGGGCGACGACGGGGGCGGCTACGCCTGGCGCGCGACGATCACCCGCCTCATCGCAGCGGCACTCCCACGCGGTGACGGAGGGCAGGACGCAACCCGGCGGCCACTGGTGCTATACTCCCTGCGCGTCACCGTGGCGTGGACGATGGATGGCGGCCGGCGGGAAGTGTCGCTGGATACCCTCCGGCTTGGCCAGGCCACGCCGGAGGGGCCGTGACCCCGCGCGATCGCGGCTTCACCCTGCTTGAGGTGCTTGTCGCCCTGACGGTGCTAGGTTTTATTCTGGCTGGGCTCTCGACCGGGGCGCAGTACGGCTTGCTTGCAGCAGGGTCTCAGGGGCGGACTGTCGCGGCAACTGGAGATCTGGACGCCGTGGACCGCGCGCTGACCCGGTTGGTCCAAGGCATGGACCCCGGCCGCAACCGCGGACCGCCGCCGCTGCGCGGGTCATCGGGCAGCATGGCGTTTACGTCTGCCTTGCCCACCGCCGCGCTCCTGCCCACCCGATCCGCAGAGGTCGTGCTGCTGGTGGAGGGCGGGCATCTCGTCCTGCGCGCGGTTTCCCGCCAGTCCGGCCAGCGCACCCCGTCGCCGGTGAGCATCGAGCTGTTGCGCGGCGTGGAGCGGATCGAGGCGTCTTACTGGAAGAGCGGGCCGCAGCCGGGCTGGGTCAGAACCTGGGATGGCCGTGGCCTGCCCGCGCTTATCCGCGTGCGCCTGATCTTCCCGGCCAGCGACCCGCGGCGCTGGCCGGACATCGTGGTTGCCCCGATGCGGGCCTCGGCAACCCCTGGGGAAGGCCTGCTTCCCAGGGCTACTCCTCCGCGTTAGAATTGCCATAGCCTGTAGGGAACCACCTGTCCGATATGCTTTCGCAGTTCTTGACATGGTGGCGCACCCAATTGTCTGCCCTATTGCGGCTGCAGCCGCCATCCGGCGAAGCGCAGGACGGTCGGGCGCTGGTCATTGCCGTCTTGGAGCTGACGCCTGGCGCACCTCTAGTCGTAGAGGCGCTGGCGCGGCGGCGCGGGCGCGACGGCTCCTTGGGGCGCTTTACGCTGGACTCTACCGGGATAGCCGCTCTGCATAACGCGGGCACTGGGCTGCGGGGGCCAGTGCTGCTCCGCTTGCCGCCCGGCCTGTTGCTGGAACAGCGTGTGACGCTGCCCCTTGCGGCAGAGCGTGACCTGGAGCGGGTCCTAACTTACGAAATGGACCGCCTGACGCCATTCCTTGCCACTGAGCTATTTTGGTCATGGACGCTGGAGCGCCGGGATTCCGTGGCCGGCCAAGTCCGCCTGCGGTTGTCGCTGGTGCCGAAGGCGCGGCTGGCCCAGTTGCTTGATGCGCTGGCGGGTGCCGCCCTGCATCCATCCGCACTGGACGCCGCCGCGCAAGACGGGACACGGCGACGGCTCCCCCTGGCCCAGGGCCGACCGGGCTGGTGGGCACGGCGCGGGCCGGTTCTGGCCGGCGCGCTATGTGCGGGGCTTGGCGTTGCGGCTGCGGGCCTTCCATTTCTTCGGCAACACCAGGACGCCGCACGGATCGAGGCCCGCATTGCCGCGCTCCGCCCTCAGGTGGACCAGGCGCAGGCGTTGCGCCAGGCCGTCCAGAGCCGCGCCGCAACGATAGACGTCGTTCAGGCAGAGCGCGCCCGGGTCGGGGATGCCCTCGGCGTGCTGGCCGCCCTGACCATTGTGCTGCCCGACGACACCCACTTGACCGAGCTGACCCTTCGCCGCCGGGTGTTGTCCATCACCGGGGAGTCTGCCGGCGCCGCCCGCCTCATCGCCGCGCTGGAGGCCGAACCAGCCTTCCGTAACCCGGCCTTCGTGGCGCCTGTGACCCGCGGCACCGACGGGCGGGCCGAAGCCTTCTCGCTCCGGGCCGAGGCGGCACCGTAGCGTGGGGCCGTAGGGTGATGTCCTTGCCGGCTGGACGGGCAGGCCAGGTGCTGGCCGCGGCGCTGCTGCTGCTGGTATGTGCCGCCGTCTGGCAGGCCGTGGCTGCGCCACTGATGAACCTGTACGCGGAGCGGGCTGAAGCCGTCACCCAGCGCGGCGCCTTGGCCCGACGCATGACGCAAGTTGCCGCCGGGCTGCCCGGCCTGAAAAGCGCGGCGTCGCAAGCCGCACCGGCAGGCGCAGCAGGAACCACACTGATGGGAGGAACCAGCGGCGCTGCCGCAGGGGCGGCCTTGCAGCAGATGGTTCAGGACATGGCCGCACGCGCCGGGGCGACGCTGGGCAGCATTGAAGCGCTGCCTGCCGAGCCGACGGGCCGCTACCGCCGGATTGCCGTGCGGGCGTCCGTTTCGGTTCCCTGGCCAGCGCTGGTGCAACTGCTGCAGGCCCTGGAGGACGCACAGCCCGCCATGCTGGTGGATGATCTGCAGGTGCGGGGGCCGGCGGGCATCGGCTTGGGGCCGAACCCGCCGATGGACGCCACGCTGACCGTGATCAGCTTCCAAGACGTCGAGCGGCCGTGACGGGCGTGGGTGGACGGGCGACCCTGGCTTTGCTGGCGCTTGCAGCCCTTTTGGCTATGGCGGTCGCCGTGGAACTGCTCGGCAGGCTGGACGAGGGTGGTCCGACGCCTGCAAGAAGCGTTGGAAACGATCAGCAAGTTGCGGCCTCTGGAACCCCCGCACTGCCGGTCGTGGACCGGGCGCAGTGGACAGCGACGGCATTGTCGCGTCCCCTGTTCAGCCGAAGCCGCCGTCCCCCCGCCATGTCGGAATCGGCTCCGGCCGCAGCAGCCGGCATGCCACGCCTGGCGGGCGTGGTCGTTAACGGGGCCGACCGCAGCGCCATCCTCGTGCCGGCAGAGGGCGGGCGGGCAGTGGTGGCAAGGGAGGGAACCCGGATTGGGGGCATCACGGTGCAGGCCATTCAGGCCGGACAGGTGACGATCCTCGCGCCCAGCGGCGCCCGCATCCTTCGCCCGACCCTGGACCCGAACCGGCTTGTTCCCTCGCCAGCAGGCACTCCCGCGGAGGCACCGGGTGCGCCCCCTCTGTTGAGCGGCCTCCCGCCACCGCCACTGCCGCCCGGCGCTGCAAGATAAACAGGCAGTGCCGGAGCGCCAGGCCCGGCACGCCCCGGCAGCAGCCCCGGCTTCTCGTCACGGCGACGTGATCGCGGCCCTGTCGGAAGTTTGCGAATGCCTGCATCTAAAGTCGATCAGGAGACGTAGACCTGAGGATCACGCAACAGGGGCTGAGTGGATCCTTCCCGCTGTCCCGCGGTGCTACGTGATCAGCGGTTGCTTTATAGGGAGACTGGAAGTCATGAACAAAAACGTCGAACCGACGAACAAGGATTCGGCTGAACCGGGCGTGAATCGGCGGTCAATCATGAGCCGGATCGGGATCGGCGCAGCCGGTGCCGCGGTGTTTGCGGCGGCGGGAACCGGCCTGTCCACTGCCGTGTCCAGCCCGGCCCAGGCGCAGTCCATTACGGACTTCGACATCCTGAACTTCGCCCTGAATCTCGAATACCTGGAAGCAGAGTTCTACATCCGGGGCTTCCTTGGGACCGGTCTGCCGGACACCGACCGTACCGGCGTAGGCACGCCAGGGTTCGTACTCGGTGGCTCCCAGGTCAAGTTCCAGACGGCGAACATCTTCCAGTATGCTCAGAAGATCACCGTTGACGAGGTGGACCACGTCCGCTTCCTGAAGCGTGTGCTTGGCGCGAATGCAGTCGCCGCACCGAACATTGACCTGTTGAACAGCTTCAACGCCCTGGGCGTCGCTGCCGGGCTCATCCCGGCCGGCGCGCAGTTCGATCCGTTCCTGAACGAGCGGAACTTCCTGCTCGGCGCATTCGTCTTCGAGGACGTGGGCGTTACGGCCTATGCAGGCGCGGCACGCTTGTTGCAGAACAAGGACTACCTGGACGCCGCGGCGAGCATCTTGGCCGTCGAGGCATACCATGCAGGAACCGTCCGGACGACCCTTGGCGCCTTGGGTCTGCAGTCTCAGGCGAATGCGATCTCCGCCGTCCGTGCCAAGGCGGGCAACGGCAAGGAGCAAGGGCTGTCAACCGCCAGCCTGACCCTTAACGTCGCGCCGACCGACACCGACTCGCTGGCCTACCGCCGTTCGGCGTCCGAGGTGCTCAGCATCGTCTACAACGGCATCCCCGCCGGGGGCGGCTTCTTCCCAGACCGGATGAACGGCACGATCCGCTAGACGGACAGGCCATCTAACGCGCGAGGCGACCTGGAGGCCGGCAGAACGGTCTCCAGGTCGCAACCGTCAGCCGGTGCAGCACCGGGCATGTCCTCTACCTCTCCGATCATGGCGGTTGCGAACCGCATACCACCCCACAGTCAACTGTATTCCCTTCCCTGATCCGGTCTATTAGACAGCGTTGGTGCGCGGCGGATAAGGGCAGACGTTCATGCATGCGGAGCGGCAAGGGGCTGAGGGCGGGCAATCTGTGTTGGCCGTCCACCTCTGTAGGCCGGTGCCGACCTGAACCAGACTCGCCCGATGATCGGCCCAGAAATGACGCAGTCTGAATTCATGCGCCCACCGGGAAGGCCTCCAATGCTCCGCCGGGTATGCTGTGCCTGCCTGCTCGCGACAGCACTTTCGGGATGTGAACGGGACACCTTGCCAGTCCTTGAAGCTCTTCCGCCGGTTCGCGGGACGTCCGGCGCTGCGTCCGCGCGGGTGAGTGGCCCCATCGGCTCACCGGACGCGTTGGCCGGCCCGCAAGTGTCCGTGGTGCAAGGAAGGGTCATAGCAGCAGCAGCTGGAGCGACCGCCCCGGCGGGTGGCGGAGACATCTCGCTGGACTTCGCCGACACTGACATCCGCGAAGTCGTGGCACAAGTTCTTGGCACCGTCCTGCGTGCAAACTACACCATAGACCCTGCCGTGCGCGGCACGGCAACGCTTCGCACCACGACGCCGCTTGCGCGATCCCAGGTCTTGCCGGCCTTGCAGGCGGTGCTGGCGCAGAACGGCGCTACCTTGATCCAATCGGGGGGCCTCTATCGCGTGGTGCCGGCCGCAGCGGGTACACCAGTGCTTGCCGGTGACGCAGGTTCAGGTGGCGCTGTCATCGCATTGCGCTACGCCTCGGCCGAAGACCTGGCGCGCGTGCTGCAGCCCTTCGTGGGCACGGGTGGCAAGGTGTCAGCCGATCCCGGCCGCAACGTGCTGCTGATCAGCGGCGATCCGCAAACCCGGGAGGCGCTGCAAAGCCTAGTGGCCGCCTTCGACGTGAACTTGCTGGCTGGGCAGTCCTACGCGTTGTTCCCGGTGACATCTGGCGGTGCCAAGGATTTTGCGACGGCCCTGGGTGATGCATTCCGCACAGCCGCCGGTGGGTCGCTCGCGGGCGTCGTCCGGCTTGTGCCGATGGAGCGGATCAATGCAGTCCTGCTGGTGTCTAGCCAGCCGCGCTATATTGAGGACGCGCGTCGGGTTTATGCACTCGTGGAGCGTGGGCGGCGGCAAACCCTGCGCGGATGGAACGTCTATTACTTGCAGAACAGTCGCAGCAACGACATTGCCTATGTGCTGCAGCAGGCGTTCACCCCCGGACGGGTCACGGCCGTGCCCAGCGCCCGGGCCGTCGGCAACACGGCGCCGGGGCGCGGCAGCCGGCGGAGCGGGTTCAACGATGGCGGCGGCGGGATTGGCAGCCGGGGAGGCGGCGGGATTGGTGGCGCCAGCTCTGGGGGCGGCCTCGGCGGCAACCCCGCGGCGGGCCAGGCTGGCGTCGGCGGTGCCCCGGCCATTGATCCCGCCCAGAATCCAGCCAATCCCTTGCTGGGTGGCCTCGACCCTTCCGCGTCCACCGGGACAGCGAACCCGGGCGCTGGCGCCGACGACCCTAATGCGGTCAAGATCATCCCCAACGCCCAGAACAACGCGATCCTGGTCTATGCGACCCCGCAGGAGCGGGACACCATCGTGTCCATGCTGCGGAAGATAGACATCCTTCCCTTGCAGGTCCGCATAGATGCGACGATCGCGGAGGTGACCCTGAACGATACCCTGCAGTACGGCACCCAATTCTTTTTCAAGTCCGGCATCAATGGCGCGCTCAACTTCAACCCCGTAAGCGCGGCAGCGGGCGCCTTCAGCAGCGGCTTCCCCGGGTTTGTGCTCAGCGGACCCAATAACGGCAACTTTGCACTTAACGCCTTGCAAGCTGTGACGACGGTCAAGGTGCTGTCGTCCCCCCAAGTGCTTGTGCTGGACAACGAGGCGGCGCGGCTCCAGGTGGGCAACCTCGTGCCGTTCCTGACCACCAGCTCGCAAAGTGCGCTCAGCAGCAACGCACCGGTCATCAACAGCATCGACTACCGCGAAACTGGCGTCATCATGGAGGTCACGCCGCGGGTGAACAGCGGCGGTCTGGTCACTCTCGACATCTCGCAGGAGGTCAGCGACGTGGATCCGACGGCGAACACAAACGGCATCAACTCGCCTACCTTTATGCAGCGCAATGTCAGCAGCCGCGTGGTGGTGCAAGACGGGCAGACCATCGGTTTGGCTGGACTGATCCGCGATACGTCGTCGCGCAACAACGCCGGCATCCCATTCCTGAAGGATATCCCACTGTTGGGCTTGCTGGCGGGCCGGCAGGACAACCAGCGTGGCCGCACCGAGCTGCTGGTGCTGATCACGCCACACGTCATCCATGACCAGCGGGATGCCCGCGCCCTGACCGAAGACTTACGAGACCAGCTCGTCAACGCGGCCAAGGTGCCGGAAGACCTAGGCCGGCTGCGTCCGTCTGGCTCTCCTGATCCGGGCAACCCCCTGCGACGCGGGTTGCGGCTGGAGCGGTGACACTTGGCCCGCCCAACGCGGTCCTAGCTGTGAAAGGCGTGCGGGAGCACGGCTTCGCGCTTCTGATCGTATTGTGGTCGGTGGTATTGCTGGCGCTGCTGGCGACCCAGATCACGGCAGCCGGGCGGACGGAGACCCAGCTTGTCACGAACCTACGCGCCGCAGCGGAGGCAGAGGCCGCGGCGGACGGGGCAGTGCAGGCCGCGGCGTTCCACCTGCTCGACCCAGCAGCACCCTGGGCTGCCAACGGCCAAGAGCACGTCTTACGAGTTGGCAACGCCATAACCGCCGTACGGGTGTACAACGAAGGCGGCAAAATAAACCCCAACCTGGCCGACCCGGTCCTGATGCAGGCGCTGCTGCGTGAGTGCGGCGTGGACCAGAGGGCGGCCGAGCGGCTGGCCGCTGCCATCGCAGACTGGCGCACCCCTGCGCAGGCCCGCCAGCCGGACGGCGTGAGGGCTGCCCCATACCGTGCTGCTGGCCTTGATTACGGACCGCCTGGTACGGCCTTCGTGGACTTGGACGAGTTAGGTTTGGTGCTGGGAATGACGCCCACGCTACTTTCTAAGCTGAGGCCATACCTTTCCGTTTACACAGATACGGCGCCAGACCCGGCCGCCGCCTCCGTCCAGGTGCGCCAGGCGATGCAGAGTGCCCTTGGCCGGCAGCTATCGATAACCCTGTCTGGTCCACCGCGCACAGTCGCCGTCACCGCCAGGGCGGCAGGAAGCCGCGGCGGGCACTTCACCCGGCGCGCGGTCTTGCGCCTGGGCAGGTCGGCGGAAACCGCACCTATGCTGGTGCTGACGTGGGACGCGGGCGAGGAGTGAGGCAGTGGGCGGCATCATGGGTTGCAGATCAGTTCCGGCGTACCCTCTGCCGCGGCATTCGGCCCGCGGGAGCACAGGTCGAACTCGTGGCCGGGACGGCTGGCCGGGCTCCGGTATAGATAGGGGCGGCTCCAGGGATCAAGCGCCTGGCCGTCGCCTTTCAGGTAGGGACCGTTCCAGCCGCCCGTGCCGCCAGGGCGGGTGTTCAGCGCCGCCAAGCCCTGCTCCGTCGTCGGATAGCCGCCGACATCCAGGCGGTACAAGTCCAGAACGGAAGACAGCCGCTCGATGGACTGCTTGGCCACCGAAATGCGGGCACCCCCCAGTTGGCGCAACGCTGCCGGCGCGACAAGGCCAATCAGAAGCCCGAGGATCGCAATGACGACGAGTATCTCGAGCATGGTGAAGCCGGCTTCGGCATCGTGGCGAAGGTTGTCTGAACCGGGCTTTGCCAGCAGGGTCTCGGCGAGAGGTGGGGCGCAACGGCGGAGAGCGGATTTGAGCATGGGTATTCACCTTGAGAAGCTGATCTGATGGCAGTCCCATACCTCGCCTGCATGGCGCTTGTCGCTCAAATCTACGCGCTCCCGCCTAGGGTGCTGCCGTCCATCCAGGCGGTCGAAGGCGGCGGCCCTGGCGTTGCACAACGCAATCGCGATGGGTCCGAGGACCTGGGCGTGATGCAAATAAACACGCTATGGTTACCGACCTTGTCGCGCTACTCCAAGCTGCCAGTTTCCGCGGTGCGGGAGCAACTCTTGCAGCGGCCCTGCTACAACATTGCGGCGGCTGGTTTGATCCTGCGGACCTACTTGGACGAGGCCAGCGGCGACTTGATGCAGGCTGTAGGCAACTACCATTCCCACACGCAGATCCATCACCAGGGGTATCGGATCAAGGTGATGCATGCCGCATCAATCCTGTTCCGCCCAGCACCTGACAGCGCCGCGGCGGACCGTTATCCAGCGCCAAGAAGTTCCACAAACAGGGCGTTACGACCGCGTCGCACCGTAAAGGAGTAGGTCCGCTCCCACCGGCGCGGCACTGAGCCGTAACGGCCAGTGTCGTAGGTCCACCCAACGAGCCCGACGGCGCACGCCACCGTGTTCGGCTGCGCGAAGGGCACCTGTCTTACCAAGGAAAGGTCAATTGCGCCGAATTCTATTGCGCCATTTTCCATGCGGCCCGTGCTGCCCGATGTGGCGATGATCCGCGCGATCCTGTCCAAGACATCCGGATTGGCGCAGACCGGTCCGGGCTGGGACAGACCCGGTGTCGGCGCAGCCAGGACTACGAGCAGGGGTATGCATAGCAGGCGCATGGCTTCATCAAGACTCCATTTGCGTGCCCATCGTTACAACGGGCTCACGTTCTGACCGGTTCGTCCTCCACAGCATACAACCTCACGTGCGTAAACTCGATTTCTTGGCTCAGCCGCACGTCTTCAGCATGCTCGCATCGTTGATGGATCCATACCATAAACCTACTCGGACGGTATCCCGATGGCTGACGGCGGCGGCGTCCGAAGCCAGCGCGGTGGCCAGGTAAAGCGGGTTGCCATCGTCCAGCGCGACGTGGGCTTGGTGCCCTCATACCCCTGTGGTGACCGGCCCGGTATCCACTCCACGGTGCCGACCAAGCCGCGCCGCAGCGCCAGCACGCGGATGCCGGACGGATAAACGAGAACCCGGACGTCCACCATGTTCCGGAGCACGCCGCGAGCGTCTTGCAGCGCCAAAGACCAGTCGAGGTATGTGTCGGTAAAGGGCGGTACCGGGCCGGCAAAGTCCACCGCCTTGGCCGGCTGATCCGCAGCAGCAGGCGCGGGAACGACACGCAGTCCAAAGACGACTGCCGCCGCAACCGCCGACGCGCCAGCGATGCGGCGCGGCCAGCCCGGACGGGCCAGGTCGCGTATAAGCAGCGCCGCCATCAGCCCATAGCCAGGAACCGCCCAGGCGAAATAGTGGACATGCAGAAACCGCCACAGCCCTGACGGCAGCAGGTCAACATAGGATGTGTAAAGCACGCCGTGCACCAGGAGCACCGTCGCGAGCACTCGGTCCTTCTGACCCCGCACAAAGGCAGCCACGAGACCGGTCAGACCCAATGCGACCCAGGGCATGCGTTGCAGCAGCCCCTGACCGTCGGCGAACCACAGCTGAGGCTCTAGCAGCAGCACGTAGGCTTTCCAGCCCAGGTCCTCAAGCGTAAAGCCGACCTGGCTGGAACTTGCGATGTAGCCGTTCGCTGCAAAGCCATGGACCGCCAAATGTAGCGCCACAACAGGAGTAGTGACCAGGGCCGCTCCTGCGGCCAGCCGAAGCCAATCCGCCCACCGCCCGGATCGGGTGCGCCGGTCCGCCCATATCAGCGCGCCCAGGCAGGGCAGCACGGTCAGGGCATCGCTCGGCCGGCACGCCGGAACAGCCGCCATCAACAGTCCAATCACAAATGGCCGGCGCCTTCCGTCCAGCCAGGAAGCGCAGCAGGCCAGCAGCATCCACATGAACCCGCCGACCGGCGTGGTGCTCCAAGGCACGATCCACTGCCGGAACAGCAAGCTGTTCCCGAGCAAAGACAGGCCGAACACGGGCGCGCTCAGCAGCGGTGCCAGGCCGAGCCGGCGCGCAAGGGCGACGAAGCCGATGAACGCGCCCAGCAGCGACAGCAAGTCTACCAGGAAGAAGGTATGGCTGGGCGCTGCAAAGTAGAACAGGGTGCCCAGCAGCGCATAGCCGAATGGGTAGTAGTGCTCGCCTGGGTCAAAATTTCCATCAACAAGCGCCCTGGTGCTACGCAACGTCATGGATTGGTCGAACCAGCCCCACCAGCCCAGCGGGAGGCTGGTCTGATTGCCCGGGAGCGCCGGGTCGGCCAGATAGCGCACTGTGTACATGGTGATCAGGATGGCGCCGGCAGCCAGGATCACGGGAGTGGCGGGCATCTTGCGCCGACTTGTTGGCCCCCCGCCGGACGGGGTAGACGGTATGAGAGTCACCCTGCTGCTTTCTGTCATGCATCCCTGCGCTTAATTTTGAGAGGTGCCACTAACAGCGTTGTCAGGGAGGGTGGCGGGCTGGGCCGTGGCAGCATGTACCGGATGACCACGCCCAACCCTTACCGCGGCGCTGTCAGGTTGACGAGGAAGTTCGCGCTGGAAGCAGGCGGTGTAAGGCCGATGGTCGCCGACCGTTGGCACCTGCTGACCTGACCCCCATCTTTCATCCAGTGGCGACTAGAGACCGGCATGTGTTGTCGCCCTGGTCGGCGACGGTTGCAACTGGCTGCGACGCGGCCAGTCGGAGCCCGGCCGCGTATGCGGCCGGGGTCGCGTAGCCGGGCGCAGAATGCGGCCGCTCGGCGTTGTAGTCGTCGGCCCAAGCGGCGACCGCCTCTCGGGCGTGGGCCAGGCTCGTGAACAGCGTCTCGTT
>Ga0123338_10004382_pt1 | contig 12358 bp, 14 predicted proteins | sample grotaG_FD_89793 | JGI IMG/M metagenome (GOLD analysis project Ga0123338, IMG submission 89793) | Glacier valley bacterial and archeal communities from Borup Fiord, Nunavut, Canada, to study Microbial Dark Matter (Phase II) -... | ecosystem: Environmental > Aquatic > Freshwater > Ice > Glacier ... | reverse complement strand
GTCATTTCTCGTCGCAATATCCTGGTTTCCGGCGGCACCGGCTCCGGCAAGACCACGCTGCTCAATGTCTTGTCCTCGGCCATTCCCGACGACGAACGCATCGTCACCATCGAGGACGCCGCCGAGCTCCGCCTGGCTCAGCCGCATGTCGTCTCGCTCGAGACCCGGCCGGCGAACATGGAAGGCCGCGGCGAATATTCGATCCGCGACCTGGTCAAGAACTCGCTACGCATGCGTCCCGATCGGATTGTCGTCGGTGAATGCCGCGGCGGCGAGGCGCTCGACATGCTGCAGGCCATGAACACCGGCCACGATGGCTCCTTGACCACCACCCACGCCAACTCGCCCGAGGAAGCCGTTGCCCGTCTCGAGACCCTGGTCCTCATGGGCGGCCTCGACCTGCCGACCAAGGCCATCCGCGAGCAGATCGCCAACAGCATCCACCTCGTGGTCCAGCAGGCCCGCTTCGTCGATGGCTCACGCCGCATCACCTCCATCGCCGAGGTGACCGGCCTCGAAGACGACGGCATGGTTCACCTCGAGAACATTTTCGAATTTCACCGCTTGCCGGGCACGCGCGGCGAGGTCCAAGGCGAATACCGCGCCACGGGTTACATGCCGTCCTTCCTCGGCGAGTTCATCACCATGGGCCTTTGTCCCGACGGTGATTACTTGTGAGCCCGACATGAGGTCCACTGCGATCATCGTCCTCGGCATCCTCGTCGCCGTGGCCGCGGTGTGGCTTGCCGTCGACGGCGCGTGGGATCCCGGCCAGAGTCTGTTGCGTCAGAAGTGGCGCGAGTACGAGGTGTGGGTCAACCGACATCTGCGCGCGCTCTACTCGCCGCTGCGCGCCCGCGACTTCGCGATCCGTCACGCAGGCGCCGTTCTCGCTGGGCTCCTCGTCGGCGGCGTGCTCATGGGCTCGTGGATCTACGGCGTCATTCTCGCCGTTTTTTTCGGCTATCTGCCGGTCATGTGGCTCGAGCGCGAGCGGCAGAAGCGCAAAAAAGCCCTCGAAGAACAGCTCGACGCGTCGCTGCAGTCGATGGCCAACACGATTCTGGTCACACAAAATCTTGAAGACGCCTTCGCCACCATCGCCCTGCATTTCGATCCGCCGATCTCGCAAGAGGCCGACGTGCTCGTCAAACAAGTGCGCCTCGGGACGCCCATGGACGAGGCGCTGCACGACTTTGCCGACCGCTGTCAGAGTCGCAACGTCGACGCCATCGTCACCGCGCTCACCGTCGGGCGCCAGACCGGTGGCGAGCTGCCAGAGGTCCTCGAGTCGACCGCCGAGGTCCTTCGCGAGACCATGCGCGTCGAGGGCGTGATGGAGTCGAAGACGTCGGAGGGCAAGGCCCAGGTGGTGGTGATGGGCATGCTGCCGTTCTTGTTCGGCGGCGCGTTACAGGTCATCGATCCCGAGTGGATGCGGCCCTTGTTCACCGATCCCATCGGCTTTGCGCTGCTCGGTCTCGCGTGCATGCTGGAGCTGTTCGGCGTGCTCATGGTTCGTAAGCTGACGACGTTGGACGTATGACGCGACTTCTCTCCTCGATCGGATCAGGGCCCTTCTTGATCCTCGCTCTCGTCGCTGTGGCTGGCCTGGCGACGGCGCTGGTGCTGCTGTTCGTGCCCAACGACGTGCGCGATCCGGTATTGCGTGGCTACCGGGCGACCCGCCGACGCGACGCGCTGGCCGACAGTGGGCTGTTGCGCCTCTCGTGGCCGATCATTCGTTTGTGCACGTTTTACGCGCAGCTCATCATCGATCGCGCGCCGGCCTGGAAAGAGAAACGTTCGCTCATCTTGCGCAACGCCGGCGAGCCCTGGGGCCTCGGTCCCGACGAGTTCTTGGGCCTCACCATCTTCAGCACGCTGATCGGCTTTCTGGTGTCGTTCTTGTTCGCCTACCTAATGGACGTGGGTTTTGGCCTCGTCGTCATCGGCCTGTTTCTCGGCGCGTTTCTGCCGAGCATGTGGCTCAACGATCGCGCCACCGCACGGCTGCGATCGATCAACCGTGGCCTCCCGCAGGCGCTCGATCTCATCGTCTTGTCGATGGGCGCGGGCCTCGACTTTATCGGCGCGGTCCGCCATGTCGTCGAAAAATGGAGCGACAAGGCCGACCCGCTGTGCGAAGAGCTGAGCCGTTTCTTGCACGAGCTCAGCCTCGGTAAAACACGCAAAGAGGCGCTCGAAGACCTGGCGTACAGGGCACCAACCGAGCTGGTCAAAGCGTTCGTCTCCAACGCCATCCAGGCCGAGAAACGTGGCACGCCGCTGGTCGAGGTCCTCAAGATCCAGGCCGAGGTCGCGCGCACCAAACGCTTCCAGACCGCCGAAAAAGTCGCCGGTCGCGCCGGCGTGGTCATTCTCTTGCCGCTGATGTTCATCTTCGCAGCGACGGTGTTGGTCATGTTCGGCAGCCTCATCGTCAAAGGCTTTCGGGGGCAGCTGTTTTGAGCCCCGAGACCACGACAGCCGAGCGCAGCTTCGCGCTCCTGGTCTCGGTGCTGGGCGGCCGATCGGTGCGCTTCGCCTTCGATCAGAACGAGGTCATCGTCGGACGCGGCCTCGGCGCCGATCTGCGCGTGGAGCACGCTTGCGTGGCGCGCAGTCAGTTCTTGCTGGAGCGAGGTGTCGGCTCGGCCGGCGAGCCGCGCTTTCGCATCACGCCGTACGAGACGACCAACCCGACCTATGTCAACGAGCGGCCCGCCGTCGAGGGCACGCTGGCCTACGGCGACGTGATTGCCGTTGGAGAAGTGCGCGTGGTCCTCGAGCGCGCCGTGCGGTCCAGCAAAGATCCGGCCAAAAAAGGCGCCGACATCTCGCCGCTGCGCGCGGTGTTGATGGCGGCCACCACCGTCATGGCGCTCTATGTCGGCTATCTGCTTTTCGGCGGCTCCGGCGGCGAGGACGCAGCCGACCTCAGCTCGGCGACCAAGCTCTTTCCAGACAAGCCAGCGACGGTGGTTCGCTGTGCAAACCCGCTCGAATGCGACAACCGCGCGCACGACGCCTACGCACGCGGCAAGAAGCTCCTGTCGCAGGCCAATGTCGACCCCGGCAACCTCTATCGCGCCGCCAAAGAGCTCGAGCGCGCGTCGAGCTTCCGCGAGCAATCGGGCCGTGCCATGACCGATCTGGCCGACGTGGACGCGTTGCAGCTGCAGGCACGTAGCCGCAGCGAGGCCGAGTTCCAGGATGCGCGCTTTCGCCTCTCGCGCGCCATCGCCGCCAACGATCTACCGCGCTGCTCGACGGAATCGGCGCTGCTCGCCCACATCGTTCCCGATGAGCGGCATCCCTATCGCGTCAAGCTCGACGCCTATCGCCGCACGCTGCCCAAGCAGGCGCCACCGGAGCTCAAGTGAATCGACTCTGGATTGCAGCTTTCCTCGCTGCCGGCTGTGCGGCCCCGTCGCGCCCCGTCGAGAAACCGTCGTCGCTGGACCAGCGTCTCGCCGACAATCCAGGCGACGCCAAGGTCAATCTCGAGCTCGGTCAAGCGTCGGAGTCGCAAGGCGACTATCTGCGCGCCGAGCAATATTATCTGCGGGCCGAGGCTCTTGGCCAGAAGGACATGCTGCCAAAGCTCTTGCGCGTCCTCGTCGCTGCGCAGCGATATGGAGAGGCCCTGCTGGTCTGCAAACGTCGACTCCAAGCCGCGCCCGACGACCGCACCACCCGCTTCGTCAAGGCTGCACTGCTACAAGCAACCGACAAGCCCAAAGAGGCCGAGCGCGAGCTGCAGACGCTGTTGCATACCAAGCGCGACGATCCACGCCCTTATCTCGAGCTCGGGCGGCTCTATCGCGATCTGCACGATCCGCCCCAGGCCCGCACCATGTACGAGACGTTCTTGACCCTGGCACCGACGAGCGAAGCTGCCGCCGAGGTTCGTTTCGAGCTCGCCGAAGATCCGCGTTTGCAGCCGGATCCGGCCGCAGAGCCGCCCCCACCCGACGTGAAAATCAAATGATTCCCGACGAGGTCTTCCAGCAAACGTTGCTCGGCTTTCTCGCGCCCGTGTCGCGTTTTTTGAACGACGACTCGGTCTCGGAAATCATGATCAACGGCTTCGACACCATCTACATCGAGCGCGCCGGCAAGCTGCACCGCACCGACGCCCGTTTTCCGTCGGACCACGCGCTGTCGTCGGCCGTCCGCAACATCGCGCAGTTCGTCGGCCGCACCGTCGGCCCTGAGCATCCGGTCCTCGACGCCCGCCTACCCGACGGCAGCCGCGTCTGCGCCATCCTCCCGCCAGCCGCGCGCAACGGCATCTGCGTCTCCATCCGCCGCTTCCCCAAAGATCGTCTCACCGTCGATCGACTGGTCGAAGTCGGCGCGCTCACCGACGAGGTTCGTCACTTTCTGGAGCTCTGTGTCCTCGTCAAACGCAATGTCATGGTTGCCGGCGGCACGGGCTCCGGCAAGACGTCGCTGCTCAACGCGCTGTCGTCCTTCGTCCCCAGCGACGAGCGTATCGTGGTCATCGAGGACAGCTCCGAGGTCCAGCTCCAGCAGCCGCATGCCGTCTATCTCGAGGCCCGGCCGCCGGATCAAAAGGGCAAAAACGCGGTCACCATCCGCGAGCTGCTGCGCGCCACCTTGCGCATGCGCCCCGACCGGATCGTCGTCGGAGAATGCCGTGGCGGCGAGGCCCTCGACCTCATCCAGGCCATGACCTCCGGACACGGTGGCTCTTTGTCGACGGTGCATGCCACCTATCCGCACGACACGCTGCACCGACTCGAGACGCTCTGCCTCATGAGCGAGATCGAGCTGCCGCTCTCGGCCATGCGCGCGCAGATTGCGTCAGCGGTGAACGTGATCGTCCAGACCTCCCGCCTCAATGACGGCTCGCGCAAGCTGACCCACGTCGCCGAGTGCGTCGGCCTCGACGACGACAATCACTATCAGCTGCGCATGATCTACGAGTTCAAGCAGACCGGCGTCGATCCCAAAACGGGTCGCGTGATCGGTGTCCATGCCGCCTCGGGCAATCTGCCTACCTTCGTCGGTGAGCTCGCCGGACAGGGCCTGGAGCTCCCCGCCGATCTCAGGCGACTACAGGCATGAGCCGCAAGATCCCCCAGCCCGAGGATGGCGCCACCCGCCAGACCGTCTTGCCCGATGCGCCCGACGAGAAATCGACGCGCATGGTCGAGGACTCGGGCGTCATGGCCCAGCTCAAGGCGCGGTTCGGCGATCGCGACAGCTCCGCGCCCGAAGAGGCGTTGTCGCTCTACACGTTGCCGGACACCGTCGTCGTCGGTCGTGGCAGCGCGGCAGATTGGCAGCTCGAGGACGACAGTTTGTCGCGCAAGCACGCCCAGTTTCGCTGGAACGGCCGCGAGCTCACCGTCGAAGATCTGGGGTCGGCCAACGGCACCAAGGTCAACGGCAAAGGCGTGGTACGGCCTGAGCCGGTTCGCCCAGGCGACCAGGTCCAGCTCGGCACCGTCGTCATCCGCTTCGAGCCACGCGGGTCGAGCCCGGCCGATCCCGACGCCCAGGCCACGCGGCTCGTCGAGACGCCGGCGGCTCGGCCACAGGACCGCGAGGTCGACAATGACGGCGACGACGGCCTGGCACCGCTTCAGCCCGTCGCCACCGTGGTCAAAGCGCCCGTCGCTGGCGCACCAAAGAGCAACGCCCAGGTCTTTCGGCCGCCACAAAGCGCTGCCCGTCCCGACGAGGTGACTGCCACCTGGGACGCCAGCGCGGTCCTCGTGAAGCAGAAAGAGCCGTCGCTCGACGTCCGCGGCCTATGGCACACCCACCGACGGGTGCTGGTGCTGGGCGGTGCGGCCGCCTGGATCGCGATCTTGCTGATCGTCTGGACCTCGCTCGAAAAACCGCCCGTCGAGGAAGATCCCTTCGCGACGCAACGCCCGGCGGGAGACAAGCCTGCTCCGGTGGTCACGCCTCTGTCGACGCCGGCGCTTCCCACCGTGGCTGTCGTGCCGGCGAGCCCTGCCGAGCGCCCACAGCTCCTCGCCCAGGCTGTCGCGGCTTACGAGCAAGGACGCCTCGTCGACTCGCTCGGCATCTGGCGCCGACTCGCCGCCGACGGGAGCGACGCGGGGGCGGTCTATATGGTGAAGCTGATCGAGTCGCGGCAGAAACAGGATCAGCCATGAGACTGGTGCTCGCGCTCGCGCTCCTGTCTGCCTGTAGCGACGGTAGCGGCCGCTTCCCGGTCTCGATCTCGGTCGTCGCCGACGACGGCACGCCCTTTTCCGATATGCCGGTCAACTTCAACAACACCGTCGGTGGCAGGACTGGCGCCGACGGCAAGCTGCGCACCCATGTCCTTGGCAAAGAGGGCCAGAAGATCGCCGTCAGCATCGCCATGCCGAAGGGCTACAAACAAAGCAGCACCGCCGCCTCGTCGCTGGTGCTGCGCCATCTCGTCGACACCACCGACAACGGACGCACACTCCCCGTCGAGCACACCATCAAGCTGTCGCCGCTGGTACGCCAATACGCCGTCCTGGTCCGCGCCGGCCAGCCGGGCCTCCCCGTCGAGGCCTTTGGTGCCGAGCAAGCCGTCACCAATTCCGAAGGCGTCGCCATGTTCCTCTACACCGGCACACCTGGCGACGAGCTCCAGATCAAGCTGGCCACCACCGCCCACCCCGAGCTGCGCCCACAAAACCCGAGCTCCAGCTTCGTCCTCGGCCAGAAGCCCGACGCCTACGTCGTCAAAGAGCACTTCACCATCTACAAAGCGCCCGTAAAAAAAGTCCATAAGCCCGCCCATGTCGGCCCCAAAAAGCTCTGAGTCTGGGTAGTTTCCCCTCGGGACAGTCGACCCCAGCGACCCCAACCCCCCAGTTCGCCATTGGTCGTACCATTGAAATCATTGGTGAATTCGGCGACCACGGTTGGCATCAAGCTTGTATCTCTTGAGTCGTGAGGAGTCACAGAATACGCTGATGAGGACCATGTCCCGACTAGGCACGTTGCTTCGCCGCCTCCACCAGGATGAGCGCGGCGTGGCCATGGTCGAGTACATGGAGATTCTCGTTCTGGTGACGCTCGGCGCCGCAGTGGCCATGGCGCCGCTCGGTGCGCTGTTGATGCGCTACTACGACAATGTCGAGTTTTTGACCGGGTTGCCGTTCCCGTAATCGGCTGAAGGAGATTCGCATGGCTCGCTCGTTGGTCCGTTCGCGCAAAGATCGTGGTGTCAGCTCCGTCGAGTACATCATCATTTTGGTGCTCGTCGCCCTCACCGGCATCGCGGTCTTCAAGATCTTCGGCGGTCAGATCAAGCAGAAGATGACTACCGCCAATACCTCGATGCAGAACGACGTGAATCCCCAGTAGGGATTGCCAGGCGGAGCCAGAAAATGACGAGGAAATGACGTGACCTCGTTCTTCTCCGCCACCGTCGGGCCGGTGCCTGCCGTCATGCTGGTGGTGCTGGCTGTCGTGTGCGCTGTCACTGACCTCTGGAAGGGCAAGATCTACAACAAGGTCACCTACGGCGCGATCTTGGCCGGCTTCGCCGTTCACTTTTGGCTCGGCGGGGTGCACGGGCTCTGGTCGTCGCTGGGCGGCTTCGCGGTCGGCTACTTTCCCGCATTTCTCCTCTTCATGTTGGGCGGCCTTGGCGGCGGTGACGTCAAGCTCCTCGCCGCCATCGGCGCCATCGCCGGCGCCATCGCTTCCACCGAGACGCTCATCCTGGCCTTTCTCTTCGGCGCCGTTTTCGCGCTCTGTAAGCTAGCCTGGTACGGCCGGCTCTTCGCGTCGTTCGGGCGCGTGCTGCGCACCATGGCTGGCTATCTCGTCCCCGGTGTGACCAAGCAGCCGCTCGTCGCCGAGGGCCAAGAGCCGCTCACCGTGCGCTTTGGTGTCGCCATCTGTGTCGCCACGCTGGCGACGCTGTGGGATCTGCGCGCTGGCGGCCTGTGGGCGCTGGTGGCTTCGTGAAGCGTCTCGCGATCGCCGCGCTCTTTCTGTCGGCCGTCGCCGTCGCTGGCGGGCTTGCCATCGGTGGCTGGGACTTTCTGAGCCAGCACTGGGGCGCGCTCTTCTGTGCCGCGGGCACCGTCGGCGCGACGCTGTGGGCACTCGGTCGCTTGTCGTCCGGCATCGGTCGTGGCATCGCAGCGACGGTACGGCGCCGCCAGCTCGGCGAATCCGGCGCAGTCATGGCCGAGTTCGTCATCGTGGTGATTCCCTTTTTCCTGATGTTCTTCGGCCTCATGCAGATGGCCTTGGCGTCGCTGGCCCGCGTCCTCGTCAGTTACGCTGCCTTCTGCGCCGCACGCGCCGCGATCGTGATCGTCCCGATGGGCGGCGCCGAAGTCGGCACCGTCGGTGGGTCGGGCTCGTCGAGCGAACAAGCCAACCAGATCGGCTCCGGCTCCAACGATCGCAAAGACTTCTCCGACAGCAGCAAGAAAGCCGGCCTCATCCGCAACGCCGCCGCCTACGCCATGATCCCGGCCTCGCCGGCCATCGACACCGTCGTCAGCGACGTGATCCGCAACTTCCCTGGCTACCTGGCCAACCGCCTGATTCACGGCATCGACCCCCGCCAGTTCCTCAACTCCCTCGGCAACCTCGCCGGCGTGGCCCCCGGCACCCTCGACTCCTTGTCCAGCAAGCTCAAGGACGTGGTGCAGGGCGGCCTCGACACCCCGGCCGACAAACAAAAGGCCAAATCGACCATCGACTCCGAGATCGACGGCATGACCTCTGACCCGGCGCTGCGCCAAAAACTGAAAGACGCCGCCAGCTCCTACATCGACAAGTACCAGGGCTCGTCCGGCTCGCCGATGGGCGGCTTCGGCGACTGGGTGCAAAACCAGATCGGCGGCCTCGGCGGTGGTCTCGACAAATACAAGAGCCAGCTGCAGAACGCCGTCGGTGGCGCCATCGGCAGCATCGGCGGCCCTGGCGGCAAAGGCGCCGCGGTCGACCGTGCACTCGACGTCGGCTTCGGCTCCGGCACTGACGGCGCAGGCGGCGCCATCTTGCGCTCGCTCCGCAAGCTCGTCTACGCCCGCATGGCCACGGTGGTCACCACCCACGACGAGAACGGCGTGGTGAAGACCAACTTCGGCTGGAACGATCCCATCAAGGTTCGCGTCACCCACTTGTTCTATTGCCAGATCCCGCTCGCCAACCGCTTCGCCGGCAAAGCCTTCTACAACTTGCCCGACACCGTCGTCGCCGACCTCGGCACCGGCCCGATGAAGGGCATGACCGTCCTCGGCATCCCTGGCTATTTCCTACCCATCACCGCCGAGCACACGCTCGTCAACCAGGGCCGGCCATGAGCAAGGCTCCATGATCGCCATCCGTCGGTGGATCTGGTCGCGCACGGCCGTCGCCAAGACCCAGGCGCTCTTTCGTCGGCTGCACCGCGACGAGGGCGGCAACGTGATGGTGCTCTACGTCGCGGCCGCACTCCTCCTCGTGGGCATGTTGTGGGCCCTCATCGGCACCGGCCAACGCGTCATCCAAAAAGAGACCATCCAGTCCTCCGCCGACGCGGCCGCGTTCTCCGCCGCAGTCATCAAGGCCAAGGGCCTCAACATCATCGCCTTCTGCAACTTGGTCATGGCGCTCCTCTTGGCCATCCTCATGCTGCTGCGCCTCATCAAGGGTGCGCTCATGGTGGTGTGGGGGATCTGTCTCGCCGCTTGTTTCGACATCTATGGCGGCGAGGTGCTCTGCGCCATGGCGCCTGCCGTCGGAGATGTCTACAACACCTACTCCGACCTCCTCGCGCAGATCGAGCCGCGCATCATGGATGCGATGAAGGGCCTGTCCAAGCTCGAGCGCGCCGTCGACAAGACCTTCCCGGCGCTGGCCACCGTCGAGGCTTATCGGGTCGGCACCCACGATCATTACAAAGCCCATTTCGGCTCTGGCTCCCTCGTCACCATCGCCTGGCCTCTGCCCGTCGGAAAAGATCTCCGTTTGCCGACGCAAGACGGGACTTGGCAGGAGCTGTGCGACCAGGCCACCAACACCTTTGATCGCGTGGTGGTCGTGGCCCTCACCAAGATGAAGCTGCCATCGGCCTTGGCAGGCGTCTTCGGCGGCATCGTCAAGGGCATGTTGTGGCCGCTGAGAGACGTCCTGTGCGGCTCCGGTGGCAGCTCCGCGAGCTCGACGGTGATGATCGATACCACCGAGCAACGCAGCGACTGCTCGCAGTGCGGTGACGCCCAGGCGACGATCATGAACGGCAGCAAGATCACCCGCGCCAGCGACGGCAGCATCAGCTCGGTCACGCCAGGTCAGCAGTGCAAGATGGACGCGTTCGACAGCGACTTCTGCGGCACCAACAAGGGCCCCATGTACTGCTCCAACGGCGAATTCCAGGATCTGTCGTTTGCGTCGTGCGAGGTCAAGACCAAGAAGCCTTACGACGTCGGTGGCGCCACCTCGGACAAGCCGCTGCCGCTCATCCTGGCCGACGACTGGAAGTCGCGCGTCAACGTCCGCGCCTTCACCGTCCTCACCGACAGCAACATCGACAAGCGTCGCAAGGCGGCGTCGGTGGCGTCGAAGAACAAGGGCTCGGCGCCGGCCTTCAACCAGATGCTCGGCATGGCCCAGGCCGAATTTTACGCGCACAACGGCAACGAAGATCTGTGGCACATGAACTGGCGCGCGCACCTCGTGCGCTTCACGTTTGGCGACACCTCCGGAACGGACTCGGGTTCGGCGGGCGTTCCGTCGGGCGGCGCCGGTCAGGTCTCGGGGATCCTGCAGCAGCTCATGAACAGCGACGTGGCGGGGACTCTGGGCGACCAGTTTCTGTTGCACTGATGCCACGTCAGAATCAGCGCAAAAAGCGACGTCAGTCCGGTCACGCCATGGTCGAGATGGTGATCCTCCTGCCCGTCATGATCACCATGTGGTTCGGCATCGACTATTTCCGCTCGGGCTACGCGCGCCGACTGAACGCGCTCGGCGTCTCCCAGACCCGCGCCTGGAAGCTGGCGCAGTCCAACGACGGCTCCTGCTTCGCCAACAAAGAAGCCTTCGCCGGCTTCGGCGGCGAGAACGACGTTACCGACCCCAGCAATGTCGGCGACAAAGGTGCCGAGGCCGGCCAGCAGTTCCAAGGCAACACCGGGTCGTCGATGTTCATGTATGCGCACGCCAACCAGGTCGCGCAGATGTCGACGCGCAAGGCCCGCTTCGACGGCGACAAGACCGGCTCGGTACGCGGCGGCACCTACGTCACCTGCAACGAAGTCGTCCCGTCGGGCGCCAATTACGGCGACCAGAACGTCCTCACCCCGCTATGGGACTTCGTCAAGTCGATCTTCAAATGAGCAAATTCACCAAGTTCTCGAAGGCCGCGTTGCGGGTGACTGCGGTCCTCGCCGTGCTGGCGCTGCTCCTTGGCTATCTCGATCTCCGCGTGGCCGAGGCTGCGGTCATGGATCGGCTGCTTGGGCTCGGTTCGCGCATGGCGCCGTATCTCGACGACGGCCGGGCCACCGAGGCGCCGCGTCAGGTGCGCGTCAACGGGCTCAGCATGTTCGTGGCCGCCGGCCAGACCTCGCATCCGACCGCGTTCGTTCGTCGCTGGTATCAAGATCGCTACGCGCAAAAAGGCGATGGCCTCGACACCATCACCGAAGATCTCAAGCGCCGAGGCGCACTGCCCCCGTCGGTGACCGGCCTCAATCAGATGGTCTTTGGTGACGAACAGAAGGGCGGAGTGGCCGCGCTCGACTTTGGTGAAAAGCTGTCGCTTGAGGCCCTCAAGACGCGTCTCTTGCGCTTTGTCGGCAAGGGCGAGCTCGGGCAGATCGGCCGGCTGCGCTACGTGTACTACGAAAAAACCGGTGCAGGCGGTACGCGCTTTCTCACCGTGTGGAGCGACGAGAAGTTCACGCTCGACCAGTTGATGCCCAAGGAGAAGCGCGACGCGGCCGGCTCGGACCTGCCGGGGGTGCCGCGGTTCCCGGGCTCCATCCGCATCCTGTCTGCCGAGGAACGGGGTATGCCGCAGCGTCTGGCCGTCTACGAAGGCGTCGGGTCACCAGACACAGCGACGCTGTTTTACAAAGCGCGCATGGAAACGCTCGGCTGGGCCGAGGACCATGAGTTCGCCAGGCTGGCTCAGAGACAGGGCAAGCGTGCCCTCAAGTTCGACAACGCCGCCGGCCGCGAGGTCATGCTGGACCTGTCAGACGCACCGCAAGCGGGCGTGACCATCGTGGCGATGCTGAAGTGAGCCGAGCGCTGAGCGAGCCGCAGGCGAGCTGTGCGCGGAAGGCTCACGATCTCTGAAGTGAGCCGAGCGCTGAGCGAGCCGCAGGCGAGCTGTGCGCGGAAGGCTCACGATCTC